>Ga0187872_10004668_pt1 | contig 10197 bp, 7 predicted proteins | sample June2016WEW_16_4_FD_132973 | JGI IMG/M metagenome (GOLD analysis project Ga0187872, IMG submission 132973) | Peatland microbial communities from SPRUCE experiment site at the Marcell Experimental Forest, Minnesota, USA - June2016WEW_16_40 | ecosystem: Environmental > Terrestrial > Soil >...
GCGACGGCAGCAATGGCCGGATGTCCGGCCGCATCGGATTCACCGGCCCAAACGGCCGAACCAGTTCCGGCATGAATTAACGCGTTTTACACGGAGGTCATATCGAGGCTGGGATAGAAGTGCCTGCGCCTTCGCCAAGCCGTCGAGCAAAACGTGGGCTACCGGCCGCTGGCGCTCCAGCCGGCGGGCGGCAAAGTCGGCATTGGCACGACCTCGCCGGGATATTTGTTGGTGGTGGGCGGTTCCGGCAGTCCCGCATATTGCGATGGGACAACTTGGGTTAACGGTTCCGACCGCGATTCCAAGGAGGCATTCACGGCCATCAATCCGCGCGCGGTGTTGGAAAAAGTTTCCGCGCTGCCCATCACGGAATGGAAATACAAGGTGGAGTCGGACGGAACCGAACATCTTGGGCCGATGGCGCAGGATTTCCATGCGGCCTTCGGCTTGAACGGCGCGGATGACAGGCACATCGCCACCGTGGACGAAAGCGGCGTGGCGCTCGCGGCGATTCAGGGGTTGAATCAGAAACTGAATGAAAAGGATGCCGAGATTCAGACTTTGAAAACGCAGAATGATTCACTCGCCCAACGATTGAACGAACTGGAAACTGCCGTGAAACGGCTTGCCGCAAATAAATGAGGCGCTTATGAAAAGATTATTTCTCCTTTTCGGTTTGCTGATTCCAACCATCAGCTTCGCGCAGTCCTACACGATTGACTGGTATAAAGTCTCTGGTGGCGGCGGCACCAGCACCGGCGGCACTTACCAAGTCAGCGGCACCATCGGCCAGCATGACGCCGGCGGGCCGATGACCGGTGGCAGTTATTCGCTCACCGGCGGATTTTGGGCGCTGATTTCCGTGGTGCAAACGCCCGGCGCGCCGACGCTTTATATCAGCCGTTCCGGCAACGCTGTGACGGTCTATTGGCAGGCTGTCTCCGGCTGGAGTTTGCAGCAGAACAATAACCTGACCATGCCCGCCAACTGGATAGCCAGCGGCGGCGTGACAACCTCCAACGGCACGAATTATTTGAACCTCACGTCGCCCACGGGGAATTTGTTTTTCCGATTGAGCAATCCCTAAAACGCTGAAACAAGTCATCTGACACCGCAGACCAGACGTATTCCGTCAGACGGATACATTGCTTTGAACGAGATTCTACCATTAAACCAATAAAACGATGCGCGCCACGTGTTATCCGCTGACGAATAAATTTCTGCATCACCTTCACTGCGCGGGAAACTGATGACTTCACCAGTTCTTGGATTGGTTGCTGAATGTCCGCTAGAGCAAAGCCTTACTCCGTTGACTCTATCAATAGCAGACTTCCAATCTTCTAATTGAATTATCCCATTGCGCCTTTCAATGTGGAGTTCGTATGCCACAATTATTCAATTTAGATCCTGTGCACAGGCCATCATTTCACCAATGAGGGAACTATAAACGGCTTTAACGTTTTCTGTTTTGGTCGGCCAGCGGCAGAGCTTTACCAACTCACTGAACGATTTTATGCGAATAAAATCCTTATCGAGATCAGGATGTACAAATGACAATTCCTCAAGCCTGTGATAAAACACACCAGACGCAAAATATAAAAGATTGAGCGCAAAATCTATTTGTTGACTTTTCTCATTTCTATCTCGCATTGAAACAGCAACAAATAACGCCTTAAATGCAGTCCAAAAGTGTTTTATCTCCTTGCCAGAATCGTTCTCATCTGATTCATCAATTGCTTCTTCAATACATGCCAGACCATTTTCCAAAGTCTTAAAAAGGTTAGTGCCTATGAAGGTGGATGCGCCTGCCAAGGCAGGCTCACCAGGTTTCGGCCAAGCTGTGCTAAAGATGGAGTGAAATTTTGCAACCCACCACATCAACTTTTCGTAGTTTGCTTTACTGATCATTATTGAAATTTTTCTTTCAGCAATTTTTCTGTGTTTTCGGTAACCGTGGGCACAAATTCTGCAATCACGTTAGTCAGACAAGACCTTCACTTTTCATCATTGGATGCCTTGAACCGCTCCGGGTGTTGATACATTAACCGCATTTGAGCGTTGTGTGCTTCATTCAGGCGGCGTTGAGCGTAATTCCACGCAGACGGCATATCTGGATGATATTCATCAAACCAAATCTCAAACGGCCCATCGTAGCGGCCCGAGAATCGTGGAAAATCATTGGTTGGAACTATCTCAAAAAGAACCAAGCGGCCTTTGCGAAATTCAGACATAGCTTGCATAGCACCCGCTTGACTAGCCATGTGGTCAAGCGACTTCTTCAACCAAAAGTTCTGCCAAAGTAAATACAATACAAGCCCGATACAAATGGTTAGCGCACCACAAAAAAACACGGTTGCCTTTCCCCACTTGTTCGGAACTTTCTCATTGGTTGAAGATATTTTTGCACGACTTGTCAGGAATGCTATTAGGGACAACACAGCCGGCAGACACGACGCCAAGATTCCCAGCCACCAGAAAACTTTCACATCTTCGTCCGACAGATCAAGACTCAAAGCAAACAGAATGAGCAATGGGATTGTCCCCCAAAGTATTGCTCTCGACATCCGATAAGCGTAAGGCGCATATTTGGATGCAAACGACAACGGAATGCAAAGAACTGAAGCCACAAGCGCAATGAAGACCGATATGGCCCAGACCAGATCGAAATGTTCAGAATAGATTTTCATCAGACAACATCATTTACATCGCTTTCCGGAATTTCAACACAGAAAACGCAGGGGGCGTTAGGCTGCTGGATACGTTGGCGTAAATGTCACCCCCGTTAATTTTGCGTTAAGAATAGAGCGGTATAACTGTTGTGAAACGAATATGGCCCGAAAGCCTGATGCTCCACTCCCAAACCATTCTTCCCCCATAAAATAATGCATAGGAGTCTCATTTGTAATTCCAGGGAAGAAACCTCGGGTTATGGGCAAATATTTTCTTTTGCCACATCGAGAACAAATATTGTAAGAATATGATTCCATTTGACTACCACAAACTGCTACCCCTTGTGGAATAAGCTGAACAATTGATTTTAGTTTCTTAGATGATTGATATTCCTGCACTTCCAATGATGGAATATCAAACAGTTTAAAAATGTTTTGCCAAACATCTGGAAGGCAAAAAAACACGTCAAATACCCAATTCAGTTGTAGAATCTGTTTTTTCTTCCATTGTGGTTCACCTTTGATTTTGAACGGAGCAGCTTGAATTGCTCCACAGCCGCACGATGGACAGGGGCAATCAGCTTTATACGTTGCCGACAAATACCCGCGTTTAGTTTCTGGTTGCGGATAACCCCAATGCCATGCTGGTTCCATTTTAAGAAAAGATGCTTCGGAAAGCTCTGTTGAGGTAAACTCGGTCGTTACAACATCCACCGCTCCCCATTCTTGAATTTTGTGCTGAAGTGATTTCCACGACGATACGCTTTCGTCTATATCAAATGACGCAAAACCAAGTGACACCTCAACACCGGAGTCTGACAATTCAGACCTTACTTTATCATCTACGGTAAGCGAAATTCTGTGAATGATCCTCATTTATTTGAATTCACTTTGTGCTGATTTCAACAATTCAGGATAATTTTTATATATTTGCTGCGCAGCAGCACGAACCTGTTCAACTGTAGCATTAGCAGTGCCCTGTCCATATGGGATAGCCTGTCGCCACGCCTTGGTGAAAGCAGCATGCTCCGCCCGAGTTAGTGCAACAGCGGACATATCTCCAGCATCTTTCCCTAACAACGCTGCGAATCGTTGTTCGATTATATGATGCGCTTCTAGACCTGTGCCAGATGTTAATTTTCTGAGGTCATTGTATGATTTTATGCCAAATTCCGATGCTCGTGAGAATTGCGATAACCCCTGCTTTGCAGTTTGCCCTTCGGCAATGATTTCTACTTTTGTTCCTCCCGCCGCCATCCTTGCCTCAGGAGCGACTATACTCGCTTCAACAGTAATGTAAGCACTTGCCATTCCTCCCGCAGCATGTGCTCCAGCCGTGACAGATCTAAGATCGCCAGCGGTGGGTATTGCGTTTTTTTGGCGAGCAGCCATGAACTGCGTGTAGTTACCATATTCTGTGTGCTTCTGAACCATTTCATTAACTGCCCACTGACCTTTAACCTCTTCCCACCAAGGAACCCATGAATGCCCACTTGGGTCGGTGTAGGCGAGTGGATTATTGGCGACATAGCTATACCTATTGTAACTTTGTGGATTACTGAGATCAGGGATTCTGTCGTCCGCCTGAATGAACCGGCCCAGTTCGGGGTCGTAATACCGGGCGTTGTAATAGTAGAGCCCGGTTTCATCGTCTTTAATTTGCCCGGTGAATTGCCTCGAAACTTTGAGGCTGGTTTGCGGGTTGGCGGTCAGGGTTCGACCGAACGGATAATATGAATCCACCTCAATTTGTGATCCCGGTGCGGTCGGGCCACTCAAGGCACTCGACGAATTCAAATTGTCCTCGTGGTAATAGTAGCCGACGTTCGTTGTATTGTTGCCACCATTCAGTGTTGAAGTCGGCTCGAATGTGCAGACCTGCTGGCCACCGGCATAGACGTGAAAAAGGACCTTGTGAACCCCGTTCGTGTCATTCTTTTCCTCGTAGGTGTTTCCAATCCAGATTTGCACCTGGTTCGTGTTCTGGTCCACCCGCTTCCACAATCTTGTTCCATCCGCAGCATAGCCAAACTCGACAACAACTTTTCCAGCCTGCGAAAATACCTTCAATCGGTTGTCCGCGTCATAGACCATCGCCTGGGAGTTGGTGAGGCCACCGTGCCGCACAATCATGTTGCCGCACAAATCGTAGAGATTGGTGTAGCCGAAGGCGGTCCTGACCGCCTGTTTGCGGGGATTGGCGTAGCTGTACGCGACGGCGCTGCCACTCTCGATGTTGGTCGTTATGTTCCCGACCGAATCATACCCGTAGCTGCCGGACAAACCGGTAAAGGTCTTGATGCGGTGCAGATTGTCATAGGTGACGGTCACGTTGGTGATGCCGGTGCCGGTGATGGACGCAACGTCATCGTTCGTCGTGTACGTGTACGTCCGGCTGAACACCGAGCCGCAGGTGATGCTGGAAAGGCGTTTGGACGTGGAATAATAACTCCGTGTCGTTGTCAGGCCGTTGCCGTAGGCAAAGCTGGTGACGTGCCCGAATTCGTCTATGTTCGCGGCGCTGACCGTATAGTAACTGCTACCGCCAATCCGTGACACCTGCTGAATGGTCCCGCCGGTGAAATAGGCATTGGTGACGACTGGCCCGCCGTTGGGATAGGTGACGGACGTGACCTTGTCCCCGTCGTTGTAGGTGAAACTGTTGGTGTAGGTCTGGTTGTTGATGTTCAGGTGGCGCGCGGTTTTAATCAACCGCCCCCGGGGGTCATAACCGTTCTTCTCCCAGCCTTCGCTGTCGGTCACTTCATACAACAGCCCGTTGTAAACAGGATAGGCGCTGTTGTCGGTGTTATTGGTATCATAAAAATAAGTGTTGGTGAAAGCCGGGATGAGAACGTGGTTGGAGTAATTAGTGCCAAAGATCGTCTGCACTTGCAGCCGGCCCAGCGGGTCCTGGGAACCGGACGAATTGACATAAGAATTGGAGACCACATTGCCGCGCCCGTCGGTCTGCATCCGAAGCCGGCCGGCGTAATCGCGCACATAGATCCACTGGCCCAGGTGCGGGTCGGCCATCGCCACCAGACCGCCCGCGTCGTTGTAGGCAAAATAGATGCTTTGGGTGTTGGCGTTGACGATGTTGGTGAGGTTTCCGGCAAGATCATATTTCAGCGTCGTGTTGTAGATGCTGCCGCCATCTACTTCTTGAATCTGATTTGTGCGCCCGAAAGCGTCGAGGCCGTAGCGGCGGACTTTGCCGTCCGCATCGGTGCAGGTAATCCACCATGGGTCCGTGCCGTTCACATAGCTCAAAATCATGGGGCCAAGCGGAGAGCCCGTGTCGCCCGAGAGATCGGTTTTGCTGCTAAAAGCGCCGGTGGAGGAATTGAATGAGGCGGTCACTGGCCGGTTGGTGGCCGCTCGCCCGGCAGCATCGTAACCGGTCCAAGTGGCTGTCAGGCTCCCGCTCGGTTTGTTGAAACCTGAACTTCCAAACACCGGCCATGTGCTTAAGAATGCGTTCCCCCGTTCGTCATAGGCGGTGGTTACCACGCGGTAATTGCCGTTCTCGCCTTGAATGCAATCTTGAACCGGTCTGCCAAGACCGTCCACGTAGGTCCGGCTTTCCACTCCCCCGACCCCATCGTTGTTGGTTTGGGCGATGTAACTGACGGCGTTCCCGTTGGTGATGATACCCAGATTGTAGCCCACTTTCTTTATCCAGACCGATGTTCCCCCGGCCGGAATCTTGTCGCTCTCGGTCAGCCGGTAGAACGTGTCGTAGGTATTGGTTACGGTCACCCCCATCGGATCGGTGATGCCCGTTTCCAATCCCGACCGCGCGTCGTAACTGGCCGTGGTGGTGAAGCTGCCGCCCACTGTGATAGTCGTTGGATAGGTATATGTCGAATCGAAGGCCGTGATGCTGGTCTGAACGCCCACCGGGTCGGTTTTCGAGGTAGCCAGCCCGTAGTTGTTGTAATTGCCATAACTGTTGGTGGCGTAGTTGCCGGCGGAAATCCTTGTCAGCTTGGCGGTGATTTCGCCGCTGGTCTGATCGTAGGCGTATTTGGTTTCCTGGATGACGTTGTTGGCCGAATCCACCAAATCCACCGTGTCCGGGTGGTCCAGGATGTTGGTATTGTTCAGGGCCGCGTAGGTGGTGACGTTGGTCGTTGTGTCGGCGGCGACCACGTCGGTGGGCGCGACAATGGAGGTTAGAGTGATGTTGGTCACCTCGCCCCACAGCACCTTCTGCGTCAGGTTAAAGATTTTGGCATCCGTCGCCGTGGGGGAATAAATGAATTTCGTTCCGGTGATCCTTGGCGAACCGCCGCCCGGATAATCGCAGTCAAACGATTGGGAAACGAACGGGAAATAGCGCGGATAAGTTGAAGTGCCGATATTGGTCTGGTCCACCTGGTTGAGGACCAGCTTATAGAGCAAAGCGTCGGTGCCGTAGGATTCGACACGGTAAGCCATGCCATCCTTGGCAAAGCTGCCCGGATCGGCGATTTCACCCAAGGCCGAATAATCCCTGCCTCCACCCTGATGATAATAGGTGATGGTTTTGCGGAGCGAAGCATCAATATTGGTGACGACGGCAAAACCGTGAAATTCCCGGCGAGGGCCGTCATAATATCCGCCGGCATAACTGTAGGTATTGGTGCGCGGAGGATTGATGCCATCGGTTTCGATGATGGTGGTCACCGTCTGTTTGGGGAAGGGCAGCGTGCTGTAGGAATTGGTATTGGAGGGGTCCTTGCGGTTGTCCCAGACGGTGGAGGGTTTGTAGGCCACGTTGATGACGCCGCCCAGGCCGTTGCTGACGCTGGTCAGCAAATCCGGGAAGGGACCGTCGTTCAACTGGACATAGAAATAATTGGAAGTGCAAGTCGCATCCTGGAGGCTGCTGTCATAGACGTTCATCACCCGGTCCAGCAACCCGTCGCCGTTAACGTCCATCAACGTGACGTAAGTATTGCCGACATAGCTGCTTTGAATGGCCCACCAGCCCTGGCTGGCGGATTGCCCTTGGGCATCAATGTTGGTCACCACTATGGGGGTGGTCTCAAAACCGCGCCCGTTGTTCAGATACACCAGCCAGGAGGGGGAACTGGTGTTGGTGACGCAGAGCATCACCCGGTCGGGTAACCCGTCCCCGTTGAGGTCATACAACCCGACATAGGGCAAGTTCATCATCGCCGCATAGTTGACGCTGTAAGTGTTGCCCTGCGAATTGACCCCCGGCCAGACATCAAACGCCCCCGGAACTGTGGTGGAAGTGTTAACGGCTTCAAAGGAATAACCGTCGTTAAATTCCAGACAATAATTGGTGGTAACGGTGCTGGTCGTGGCGATGGTGGATTCGCTCCCCAGATTGTTGGGGTTCATCGGCCACATCACCCGGTCGGGCAAGCCATCCCCGTTAATGTCAATCAGGTGCACATCGGGCGTCTCATTGCCCGCCCAGTAATAACAGGCGTTGTTTGAGGTCTGATAGTTGTAGTTCTGACTGTGGTAGGGGCCAAACAACCGGACGGGGGTGAAGTTGGTTCCGGTGTTGAATTGCACCCGGTAATAAATCATCGCCCCTTCGGTGTAATACATGGACAGCACCCGGTCGGGCAGCCCGTCCCCGTTGATGTCATAAAACCCCGTATTGACACCTCCCGATTCCACGCATTGATACAGGGACAACTGGTTATTGGCCTTGGCATTGGTGGGGCCATCCGATACCGGCCACATGGCCACCGCCACGAAGCCTGTGCCCGCGTTCATCATCACCTCATAATTGGTGTAAGGGATGGATACGGAACTGTTGGTATAAGTGGCGTAATAATCGCAGACCCGGTCAGGCAGGCCGTCCCCGTTGATGTCACGCAGGCGCACATGCTGTGAGTTCAAAGCCGCCCAGGTGTCATCGCTGCCGGCCACCGGGTTGGCGGCTGAAAGCACCGAACTGGCGCTGGAAGCGGTGGGACCAAAGCGATAACGCGGCCCGAACAGAATATTGCCATTGGCCTGCACGCCCAGGTTCTTTTGCACAAAATAGGAATTGGTGCCGTCGTATGCCACCCGGTCGGGTAAGCCGTCCCCGTCTATGTCCACCAGATCGGCAATCGTGTAGCCGGCACCATCCACCGTCGTCAAATAGGGATCATAAATGTTGGCATAACCCGGATACGTCAAATCCACATTGGTCCATTTTATCGTTGGTCCAAAGGACACGCCTTTGGCGTTGCCCTGCTAATTAAACGTCTGCACGGGCAACGCCGTGCTGTCGTCCGAACCATAGGTGGTCAGCGTGTTTAACAACGACCGTTTGGTTGCCGGTGAAAGCGCGTAACCCAGGGCATAACGCCAAACCTTCTGCCCGCCCGCCTGACAGACGATATTGGTCAACCGGCGGTTCTGTTCGGTCCGAAAACCCCACCGATAGGAAAAGCGCCGGTCAGGCCGGATTTCGGTCCCGAAGGTGATGGTGTGCGTCCCGCCCACACTCATCGAATACCCGTTGAAATTGGTGTGGCCGTTGTAGGTGATCTGGAGCGGGTAAAGCGTCCGCTCCGGCTGGCCCGTGTCCGGACTGGTAAAATTGGTGTAGGCCACCGTCGTCCAGTCGCCTGACGCCGTAATAATCTGGTCCAGCCCCCAGTAAAAGGTCCCGCTGTAACCGCTCCAGCCGGTCTTGGGATTGGCCACCTGCGAATTGGTGCTTTGGCCAAATGAATAAACCGTCCCGCTCTTGTCATAGACCAGCCATTTGTTGTTGGCGGTATCCAGCACGCACCGCAGAAAGGCCGTGTCCACCTCCGCCCGGTATTCGTTGGCCGTCGCCGTTGGCAGCAACTTGATTTCCTTGCCAAACAGATTTAATAAAAATCCCTTGCCGTCGTCATACGCCGCTTGGGGAACCGCCGGCGTTGCGGTCGAATACTGGAGCGGAAAGCCATCCTTGCCGTTGCGTTCAATGCCCCCAATGTCCAGCCTCCAGCCCATCCCGCACCACCCGATGTCCCCACCGGACGAATAGCTCAAGGCCAGGCCAGGTTCCGACCCGTTCCGCGCCGGCGCGCATTGGATGGGGATGGCATAACCAAAACTGCCGGTGAAAGGGTCCACCTGTTTTTCACCGCGCTTGCCGGTCAGGTCTTTGGCTTGCGTCTGCTGGTCGGAACCACTGGAGGGCGGCACATAAGCTTGGGATGTCCCGCTGTAATAGACAGGTTGCGCCAGACAACCAGCGGTCCAGAGCACCATGATCCCGACTGAAAATCGCTTCATGTTTTTGGATTTCATAAAATAGGTTGTTGGTTCTGAGTTTTATGGGATTGGGTTCTTGCTGTAGCCCGGCAGGCCCGAACCGCCCGAACCGGCCATTGTTTCATACAGGTCCGGCAAGCCGTCTCCGTCCACATCCACCTTCCAAGTGGGATTGCTGGTCATCATGTTGCCGCCAAAATAGGGTTCCATGAAATTGGCCAGCCCATCCCCGCTGTAGTCTTCATACGCGTCGCTGACCCCGTTCGTGTTTGAATCCCATACCGTGGGATTGTAACCAGCC
>Ga0187872_10004669_pt1 | contig 10197 bp, 7 predicted proteins | sample June2016WEW_16_4_FD_132973 | JGI IMG/M metagenome (GOLD analysis project Ga0187872, IMG submission 132973) | Peatland microbial communities from SPRUCE experiment site at the Marcell Experimental Forest, Minnesota, USA - June2016WEW_16_40 | ecosystem: Environmental > Terrestrial > Soil >...
AGGGATGCGGTGAAATCGTAACCATACGGAGTAGGCAGTATCTCCACAAGGGGAATGCCAGCGTTGCGAATACATTCTCGAAGTATGGATATGTGGATTTCGAGGGTAGGAATGTGAGCGTTGTACGGAGGCTGCCCCCTTGAAAGCAGAAATGCCACTTCTTCAAACAGATTGTAGCCGATACGGATAATATCTCGATTGCCGGCCGGTAGCGTACCTCCGATGCAATCGCCCCTATCCCTTGAGTGCAAGAAAGTACGCTTGCTCGGTGCGCAGGCAGACACCTCCCCATAAACAGGAATCTCGAGTCCATCCCCCTGCACCCACGTACACTCCTCAGCGGCTTCCTTCACTAGTGGTACGATATCTCTGTCAAACCTTGTGCGCCTCGAGCCGTATATGAGAATCAGCTTGGCATTCGGATCCGAAGGTACCTCCCCCGAGGTAACCACCAAGATGTCGTAATAGCGTCCAGATGTATATGGCTCCCAGGGTGTTTTGAAAAGCTCAAAAAACTCTCGGGCAATCGGCCTCTCGTGTTCTGTGTGCACTAAACCTATCATTGCGTTCCGACGACAACCAGGGGGTGAGGAATGATTATATGACGCTATCGTCCAAGCATGACGCTATCGTCCAAGCACCTAACCGGTGTTCAAGCGATAGCGAACAGCACTAACTGCAACCGTCACGCCACGGATTACTTTCGCGTGTCAAACAGTCTGTCTTTAAGAGATAATGAAGATTCATACTTCCCTAAAACATCTTATCGATAAGCAATGACTAAAACAGAGGCGCATATTGGACCCCGCGTTCAATGCAGTTTTTCAAACGGAGGCCGCCAACATCTCGAAAATACAGAGGTTACGAGTCCGTTAGACTCATCCCACTGATCAATAATAAGGCTAGGGCCTATGAATGGGTAGTGGCATGTTGCACCCGATTCCTTCCGAGTTGGCTCACGTCTTGATCAATAAATAACCTATGCCATAACTCCAAGACCACAAGAGAGAAAATCTCTTTCGAATATACCTGCTTGTTCCCATTCGGCGTAATGAGCTTTTCGATCGCACTTCGCTGGAAGTACCCGCGAGAAACCGTTCTATCATCAAGCAAGATCTCAGACACCCACGCTCGAAGAGCATCTCGTAGCCACAAGTCATATGGGATTGGGAAGCCAGCTTTGCGCCGCGATAGTATCTCTTCGGGCACGTACCCCCGTAACGCTTTCTTTGCTAGATACTTCATTGTCCACCGCCGCACTTTTTGATTCCTTGGTAGGCGCGCAGCAAATTCCAAAACCTTATGGTCCAACAACGGTACGCGCAGCTCTACCGAATTAGCCATGGTCATCTTATCGGCCTTGATTAATAGATTGTCAGGTAACCAGGTATTGGTATCAACATAAAGCATTTTATCTATACACCCGTAGTCCGCTGTGTTTGATAGATAGTCATGGGTCACACTGGTAGAGTAGTCCTTGTTCGTGATCGCAGCCAATTTGTCAGAATACAGGTTGTCCCTTTCTCGATTAAAAAAGCTAAACGGAGACGAAGTCCGGCTCAGGTAGTATTGCTCAAACGGCACTCCCATCCTCGGCCCATACTGGGATAACACCCTTGAGCCGACCATTCTGCCGATCACACTCATACTACGACCGACTGGCTGACGAAGAGGACCGACGACACTTTTGAGTTTTTCAAACCAAAAAGTGTTTCGGTAATTCTCATAACCCGCAAACGCCTCGTCGCCCCCTTCCCCTGAAATGAGAACTTTCACGTGTTCACTGGCAAGCCGCGAAACATAATACAGGGAAATCGCGGGAGGTTGACAGACTGGCTCTGCCATGTGCCACACGTAACCCGGCAAGAACTCAGCGAATTGACGTGGCGAGACAGATATCTCATAATGGGTCGTATCAAAACGCTTTGCGGCTAGTCGGGCAAATGGTCTTTCATCAACGACAGCTTCTGATGAAAAACCGACAGTGTAGGTGCTAATGGCCTTATCAGTCTTCTGTGCTGCAAGGCTGAGCATTGCAGTTGAGTCCATTCCTCCACTCAGCAAGAAACCGATCGGCACATCACTGATCATGTGGAGTTGAACTGTCTCTTCAAGAAGCTCTAAAAGCTCCTTTTCGGGGTCGAGCACATGTTCTCGACTGTCCTCGGCAAGGAACTCGAGATCCCAGTAACGCCAACTCTTGTACTGATTATCCTTCACGATTAGGACATGACCGGGCTCGAGCTTAAACAGGTTACGCAACAGTGTGTGGCGGCCGGGCAGATAGAAGTAGGTCAAGAATCGATCAATCATCGCACAATCAACCTCGCGACTCACTGCTGGATCTGCGAGGATCGATTTCATTTCCGACCCAAACACCAAGCAATCGGAGCCGACGTAATAGTATAGTGGCTTAATTCCGACTCTGTCCCTCGCCAAGAATAGCTGCTTCTCTCTTTCGTCCCAAATGGCAAATGCGAACATGCCGCGGAGCTCTTGAACGCACTCAGTTCCGTACTCCTCGTATAAATGAACAATTACTTCCGTGTCAGATTCTGTCCTAAACACGTGCCCTTTAGTAATTAGATCTTGTCGAAGAGCCTGATAATTGTATATTTCCCCGTTGAAGACGAGCCACACTGTTCCGTCCTCGTTCGAAAGAGGCTGATGGCCGCCACTTAGATCTATGATTGAGAGACGACGAAACCCTAACCCAATCTGACCAGAGATATAGAACCCCTCATCATCTGGTCCACGATGCTGAATTGAATCCGCCATGTCCTTTAACAGCTGTCGCGGAACTCGGCGTGACGGATCAAACATTACCTTCCCACAAATGCCGCACATTAGATTGTCCTATCTCTGCGATCACGTGTAACTGCACTTGACATGTAGCTTAGATCCAGGCCCATCTCATGTAACCTTTCACACTCATTTCCAAATGCTATTGAGAAAACATAAGCGTCGAATCTGCTGTCTTCGAACGTAGCGAATCAGCTCCCGATCCTGCACCTGGGGCATCCTGTGTAAGTAACCACTCAAGAAACCGTAGGCATGTGCGATCGCAACAACAATGAACGGTTTCTGGACAAGTCTCTTGATGCACTTAGCTACCATAAACACGGGATGATAGCCTGCTATATAGGAAGCTCTCCCCATTTTTACACCATCGCGCCATACGCCCTGCACAGCACCAGTCGGCCTGTAATGGATGACTTTGATCTCTGAAAAGCTCCTTGTGCGCCAGCCCAATCTGTTCGCCTGAAACTCGTCGAGTGAATCCCAGCCAGTGGTTTTGAGAAGACCGCCTATGGCGTTCCAGCATGCGCGCCGGTATAACTTTATTGGTCCTCGAACATGGAATGGCGGGTTAGATTCGATGGTTAATTTTCCATCCCTAGGGCAATACATGGTTCCCCCACACATTCCCAATGTGGGGTCGTAGCGAAGATGCTTGAAGCAACGCTGAAAATAGTCAGGATCAAGACCGACATCTCCATCCAATTTGACAATGAACTCCCAATCTTGACAGTGAAGGCAATTATATCCATCATAGAAGGCTTCCATTACCCCCGTACCCGGTACACGCTCGCCGCGGTCGACACGATGGATGGTTCGGATCCAGCTATACTTCTCTGCATACTGGTCAATGATTCTGGCGGTGCCGTCCCTCGAGCCGTCATCGACAATCACCCACTCCGCAGGGCGAATTGTTTGGCTAAGCACACAATCAATCGTCCGTTCGACGTATTCCTCCTCATCCCGAACGGGCGACACGATCACATATTTGATATCGGCGATTCCAGACGGCACGGAATCGTCGTGCTTAAGAGCTAGCGCACGTTCACGTCCAGCGGTCTCATTTTGGTAATCTGGAATTCTCATGTGCGAGCTACTTTCCTATCTAGCGTTCAAATACCCGGCCTGCCAGCTTCCTGCCGAGCTCTGGTTCTTCTCCATTCTCGACCAGGCGAATCGGGTTTACTAAGTAATGCCATTTAAAGAGAGTCTCAAGCTGCTGAAGACGCGCCTGACGATTTGGGCGATGGCTGACTGCGTCAGCGACTTTGTACCCTAGCCATCTGAGGGACGATGACACCAAGGATATGTACCTTGCCTGGTGCATACCCGATTCCCCATAATACTTCTTGTAATAAAGGTACCGCGTGATTTGGCTGTCCAATACGAAGTTTATAGGTGGTAGACGCTTATTGGTTGACTCTCCCTTTAAGTGGGTTATTTCAAATAAAGGCGTATAAACAATTGGATGACCCGACTCCCAAATGCGTCGACACAAGTCCATGTCTTCGTAATAGTAAAAGAATTGTTCATCAAAGCCTTCCAGCGCTCGTAATACATCGCCGCGCACGAGAATGAAGCAACCTGATATCCAATCGACTTCGCGTTGCGTATCACCTTTCCAGTTCACATAAGTGTCTGACCCAAACCAACTACATACCCGTCCCAATGATCGCAACTGGAGCGCCACAACCCAATCAGTTTTGGGCGACGTGAAAGGGCGCGCTGAGACCTGATATGAGCTGTCTGCGTTCATCACTCGGCATCCAAATGCACCGGCTTCGGGATGCTTATCCGCGAACGCAATCATTCCATCCAGGGCGCCTTCATGAATAATTGTGTCTGGGTTCAGAATGAGGACGTACTCACCCCGACTCTCCTTAATTCCGACATTGTTCGCTTTTGCAAATCGCAGGTTTCTCCCATTCTCAATAACCCGTACCTGAGTGTAATTCTCTCGAATGAATGCGATTGAGCCGTCTGTAGAACCGTTGTCGGAAACGATCACTTCGAACTCTGTCGATCGGGTTGTAGCGTAAATGGACCGCAGACAGTCGTAAATAACCTTCGCGTCATTCCAACAGAGGATAACTATCGATAATTTCATATAGAGAGACCACCGAGTTTTACGAGGCGGAGAGCACAAACATCGCTTGATCGCCGAGATGCTTGTGGTTAAGCTCGGCCGCTTGATGATGAAACTCCTTCATCTCCTTTCTTGTGAAATATCTGTCTGGTCTGTCACCACTATCAATCAGAGGAATGTTCCTGCGATAGAGTTCGCTTCCCCAGAACTGGTAACCCCATGAATCATATCGTATTGCTTCTATCCTGAGCCCAGCTTTCCGCGCGGCAAGTCCAAAACTCCGCTCCGAGTGCACGCACAGATGTCTCGGTGCATCGAGCTGGACCCAGTCTGTTCCGTATTTTTGCCATGCCCAGCTGACAAGTGGGATACGGATAATAAGTTGTCCATTCGGAGACAATTTCGCCCTCAGTTCAGATAGTACGCCGAGGTGATCAGGCATGTGTTCCAGTGAGTGATTCAAAATGATCCTGTCCCAGCTTCCGTCTACTTCTGACAGGGTCCCTCGTCTAACGAGCACGCCACTGCTATCCTTGATGTCAGAAGCAATGAATCGATCTACACCCATCGCGTACTTATACCCAGCCGATCGAAGATCACGGATCAATGAACCGCTACCCGATCCGACATCCAAAACTTCCATCGAAGGCTCGAACCCGAACGAATGCATTAAGAGAACCGCTTGTATTTGGAACGACCGGTTGAGGATACCTAGTAACCAGCGACTTTTTGCCGCTGTTTTCAGAGCCGCCCGCCTCGCGAACACTCGCCATCTAAATCCATCGCTAAAACTGTAGTAGGCTCCAACCGGATAATATCTTTCGAGATCGGAAGGGACTTCAGCAATTCGAAGGCTGCCACAATTCCTGCACTCCAGGTATACAAACTCAGTCCGCAGGCCCAACATCATCTCTCGGACGCTATGATGAGCAAATGATGCTGATGAATTGCAGAATTCGCAAGGCATTGTTGAGTCACCTGGGTTTTCCAGAGCTTACCCTCTGCTCCAGACAGCCGCGGCCCAATCCAATATTTTGAAAGAATAACCCGCTGTTTAGCAGCTCGGCGTCAGATTTCCGGTGAACGATGGAACTAGCACGGCCTCAACCTGGCGGCCTTTCGTGCGCGAGTGTGCTCTGATCGTTTGTTGATACACCTCTAGAAGTCTAACGCCCGCAGCGGTCCAAGTGAACTGGTCCCGCATCGCCAGTCCGGCTGTCCGCAAGCGTTCTAGCAGCGTACGGTCTTCGTGTAGCATAGTAATCTGTCGCGACAAGGTCTCGACGTCTCCGACGCGGTGAACCATCGCATTGTCGCCGTGCCTGCAAATGTCGGTGCAAGCATCGGAGACGAGCGGAACACATCCACTCCCCATTGCCTCTGTGCATACCAGGCCAAAGCCTTCCTCCAAGCTTGGCAAAATCAGAATGTCGCTTTGTCGCATCAGTTCGGGAACATCATCGCGATGTCCGAGTGCACGGACACTTGCATGGGATAGCATGGGAGCTAGCTTTTGGGCATACGCGGGCAAAAATTCACCCGCAATCGAAAATGTGCCTTCGCGGTGGGCAGGCGATTTGAGCCATGCTTCGAGGGCCAAATGCACACCCTTTCTGACCGCACAGACGCCCACAAACAAGGCGTTGATTCCGCGGCGATTAGGCCGAGGTTCCGTTGAGGGGTAGTAGACCTTCTCGTCGAAGCCATATATATGTCGGGCGAGCCTGTCTTGTGAAAACCCCCGTTCCAGGAAAGTTCTGACGACGAACTCCGAAGGGCACAGGAGTCGATCTGCCGACCGGAACTCCTCCTCATCTCTTTCAAGGATCTTTTCGTTGAATGCGCTCTCATGCCCAGGTGGTAGAGCGACTCCAAGACGTTCACATTCCTTCTGTACTGCCTCATAGGAAAACCTGGTGTGTGCGTTGCATCTCTCAAGAACCGTCGGAATACCTAATTTTGAGGCGGCCCTGAGCGTCCGTAACGCGCCTTGTGGCCAGGTGTGAATGATGTCGATCTTGCCGACATTTTTTTCAAGGTGCCGCGACACGATATAATCGTGCAGCGACCAGGCTCGGCTGGATCCAATCAACTTGTATGGAATCCGCACCTTTCCTCGCGCAAGAGTTGTATGCACCTTAACCCCGTGGGGAACTGGCCGAAGCAGGTCACCTGTAAAAACTGTGACATCGGCGCCTGCCGCAGCGAGGCCGTTAACTTGCTGCCAGGCTGTGTAGCAGATCCTTTGAGCTCCCAATTTGTTGGGAAAGCTGAAGAGCACACGAACCCGCTCGCCGCCTTGACTCATACAATTCTCCCTTCTTGATAAACTAGCTCCATCTCTTCCGATCAATCTTGAGTACACATGTCGTCATTATCTCATTGCAAACTAGCATGCGATCTCATGAGGTGGAGCTGTTGCCCCCAACTCTAAACTTGATTGTGGCGCCGGAGCTTGCCCTTGGCTGCGCACACGCGTAGATACGATGATCATGGCGACCAGCGCGTACCATGAATACACAGTTTGATCGAAGTAGCTGATCCCGAAGAATGCCATAATATGAGAGAAGAACGCGGCCCCAAGCAGCCAGAAGTACCATTCTTTGTTGGGATTTCCTCTGGCAGACTTCCGTGCAGAACCGATCTTCTTGAAAATGAGCGTAATCACGGCGATCATGCATACGAACGAAACTAAACCACCCAATTCTCCTTCCGCGACATATTGGTTGCTGATGTCCCACATTTCAAAACCCCAGCTAGCGTTATCTTTGGTTCCAATAAGCCACCAATCGCTGAAATGTGTTATGAAATTGCCAACAAGCTCTGCGCGATGCTGTCCCGCTGAACCGCCTGCGAGGTCAATATGTTCGAGAACATACCAAGCCGGCGCATGCATGTTCATATCTAACAAGAGAATGCCTATTACCAAGGCCCATCGGACCAGACGCATGCTCCTTCTTAGCGGCCATAGACAAGTTGCGAGGATCCCTCCTACAAATGCAGAAGCTGGCGTACTAGAAGCAGAAGCGAAAGTAATTGCGGCCGATGCAAGCATGCCGACAACGGCTAACAACCTATCCTTCTTATTCCTGTACAGCAAGAAGAATAGGGGCAACAACGTCGCCCCGAAACAGCCGGCAAGTATCGCGTGACGAAATGGGCCTTGAGCACGAATCGATCCCCTACGGATCTCAGGTATTAGTGGTGAACCCGCTAATAGTCCATACACATTGAAGTCCCGAAACTTCTCGTATAACATGGTGAGACTCAAAACCACGGCCACCCCTAAGAGGATCTTTATCGTCCGATGGACATCGGCTTCGTCTCTGATTAAGAATCTCATTAAGAAATATCCACCAAGAGAATCCCACAGATATCCTACTTGGTTCACTACGGCTCCTGTTTCCCCGTGGTAGGTGAGAATGAACGCTGAAGCGCGGTAGATCATCCAAACGATGAAGATTTTATCGATTCGGGTGAAGCCCACGCCGATCAAACTCTTGCCAGACTGCCGCGAGGTAATCGCCCGAATCAACCCCGCCAGAATCAGGATTCGGCTTACGAATAAATGCGCCCCGCCCAGGACAATTGATTGGCTTACAGGCGCGAGGAATATCGCGAACATCAAAGGCGCAAGTACAAAGCGCCGCGGTATCACAAACACCAACCCGATGGCGACAACCATCAGAATCAGAACGCTAGGACCCAGCAGTGTTTCCGCAGCACCTCCGCCAAACGCATTGTTTGCTGGTGGCAAGGATAAACTCTAGAGATAGCGCCGATTCTCGCGTGAGCTAAAGCAGACTGGAGTGGATCCCTATGCGAGCATCATAGGTCCGGGGTTACGCATTCGGAAGCCGAGCTGTAATAGCGTCCGGAAACCATGGGGAGCGCCTGAACCCCGCGACGAAATAACGCTCGATGGATGTGAGGAACTTCGCTATAGTTGTGGCGCCCCAAAATCCCTTCCTGCCCAGCTCAATCGCCCTAAGTTCCCGGCGAAAAATGCCCATTCTCCGCTTCAGATGTCGTCTGAAGCTGGCTTTGCCATCGCCAGACTTGACCTCCGCCAGCATCCTTTCGCAGATCTTCAGCTCACAATGCTTCAGGGTAATCGGGTCATTCAGAGCAGCCTGGGAGAAGCTCAATGACGAGCCTTTGCGATAAACGACCAGCGGTTCTCGAATGAACGCCCACGGCCCAACAAGCGCGAGGCGCAACGGAAGATCATAGTCCTCGAGGTACCGTAAACTCTCGTCAAAACCTCCGAGCTTCTCGAAAGTTTCGCGGCGGATCGCTACAGCTTGGGTAAACAATACAAATCTCGTCGCTAAGATATCCGCCACATTAAGCCAAATGCCTTCCTCATGCTGCGGGTGGATGAATGACTGATCGAATGAGGTGAATCCCTTCCCGTCCATAATCCCCACGCTGATATTACACAAACAGCAGGGCAACGACCTGTCACGCTCTAGCAACGATACTTGCCGCTCCAGCTTAGTAGGCTTCCATAGGTCATCGGAGTCTTGAAAGGCGATAATCCCGCCACGCGCGACTCTCGCGCCATGGTTGCGGGCCACAGCGGGACCGCAATTCTCTTGCCTAATGAGTCGAATGCGGTCGCCGTACTGACGAAGCTTCGACTGTGTATCATCCGTGGAACCGTCGTCCACAATGATAACTTCTAACTCTCGATAAGTCTGCTCGAAAATGTTATCGATCGTATCGCAAATAATTGAGGCACGATTGTACGTTGGAATAATGACGCTGACTAATGGTTTACCAGCCATAATCACAACAACTCGAAAAAGCTACGAGTAAAATTAGTTTACTGTTGCCTTCAATGCGGTTGGTGGCGCCGGCGCCGGCCCCGTCCCCGTGCCCGCCTCGTACGCCCCGATGCCCCAAGCTCCGGAGGCCGCTTGAGTAACCAGCGGCGGATTTGGCCAACTCGATGTCGAGGTCGCAGTTGAAGCGATAGCTTGGTTGTAGGGGCTTCCCAGATTGGTCCCTGCCCCGATCGCGATCGAGCCGCTTGGCAAGCCGAAGTTGGTGGGGAAACCCGCGAACAATCCGGCCGCGGTCGTGGAGTCGGTGGTACAAGTGTTCCCGGTCTGGCTGCTGCAACCAGAGGGGAAATCGCCGGAGCTCGGGTCGTAGAAGATGTTGTAGTTATAGGTGATCGTCGCCCCGTTCTCATTCAAGAGCGCCCCAGGAGTGTTTCCGGGGGTATCGCGGTAGAATATGTTGTTGGTCACGTACATAGTCCCGCTGCCGCCGTTGAGCAGGGTGAGTAAGCCGGGACCGCTGGC
>Ga0187872_10004670_pt1 | contig 10196 bp, 11 predicted proteins | sample June2016WEW_16_4_FD_132973 | JGI IMG/M metagenome (GOLD analysis project Ga0187872, IMG submission 132973) | Peatland microbial communities from SPRUCE experiment site at the Marcell Experimental Forest, Minnesota, USA - June2016WEW_16_40 | ecosystem: Environmental > Terrestrial > Soil >...
AACATCCCCCACCGCCTGCTCGTTCAACCACAACGAGCAGACTGTCCAAGTCACACTGGAGGGGGTCAATTTTGGACGCCGATTCCCCTCATATGGGGGTCAATTTTGCACGCCGAATAACACAGATATACACCTCGACCTGCGTGGGGAGCTGCACCAGCCCGGCCGGGGCCGAACGGACGATCATGTACAACTCTGACAATAACGTCTATCAATACTGCAACGGCACGCACTGGATACAGTTCCAGTGACGCCGCCCCTGTTTGTTGCAGGGCGGGTCCCTTGCGGGCCGGGTGCTAGGCGCTTAAGCGCCCCGAGCCGCAAAAAGGCCGTCTCGGCCATCCGGTAACGCCCCCTCACGCGGCAGCGTGATAATCAGCATTGAGGAAATTCACGGCGGGGAGCCAGTCCGCGAGATTGCCCGGACCTACAACGTCAGCCACAGCACGATTTCACGGCTACCGACTAATCCATAACGTCCGCTTTATTGCGCTGGGGTCGAAGGCTTCGGCCGCTTTGTCTGCCATGATTTTATTGTTTCATCGACGAAATTCATAGGTATGACTTCAGCCAATCCAGAATTCTCTTCAAAAGATATCCGCGCCTTTTTGGTTTGATTACTTACAGCTATATCCGTATATGGAAGATAATCCACAACAACGCCTATGAGATAGGCGGTATTTATGACGCTTGTTCCTTTTATTGCTACAAGTTCTGGCTTTAATACAACTGGTCCTCCGCTGTTACCCGGAAATACAAACGAATCTATTGTGAATTTATTTGAAACATTATCAATCATCTCGTTCAATCGAGCTATGATACCCTGTCGAACAATAACGTAATTCTTTTGTTCACCTGTAAGCCCCATTGGAAATCCCAAAACAAAAATACCGTCGCCGGAGGATGCTCCAATCTTGATCAGTTTTTCTCTGTCCGCTGAAGCTGTATCGTTTGGGAAAAAGTCCGATTCAAATTCTTGGCTTCTGAGCAGAGAAAGATTTATCTGGATAATTGCAATATCAATCATTGGGTCATCGTGGAAGACCCATGTCACGCCGTCATTTGGACGAGTCGGAAGTTTGAACTCGCCGGGCGGTGATTTAGCGACCTTGGGATTTACTCTTACAGTCATGTCGCCAAGGTTTTGAGGGTGTCCCTCTACTACATGCTTTGCGGTAACCAAATATATTTCGTATTGCTTTTTAGTTGGATCGGCGTCGTCTTTCGCCAAATATCCGTAAAAAAACCCTGTTCCTTCAGTTACCCATTGCATATGCGGCGGCTTGCCCGGCTCATATACAAGCTGCATCGCACCCAAAGCGACAACACTGTTGATGAAGAACGGTGGTATATTCGCCGCTCGCACGGGGCCTGCAAATATAACCATGGCAGCTGACAGCATTAAGAACCGACGACCGGCTTCGAGTATCTTAATCATGCTCTCTCTCTGGGTGGATCGGCGAATGCCGCAGGTTATGGCCCTTTCTTACAGAGACACTGATTTTCCACAATGCGTATTCTCAGCGATTCCTCCTCGCGCGCCCGCAGCTGTGGTAATGCGAGAGCCGGGTGTATGGGCGTAGCCGCCCCTCACGCGATAAGGGGATAATTGGCATTGGGAAAATTCGCTCAGACTGAATTTCGGAAGGCATCGAGCGCCCCGGGCTTCAAATCCGCAGGCTTCGCGCCCTCATTCTGGCCCGTCAGGGTGTCCGTTTTATCCGCCGCAGGATCGGCCGTCAGACGGTCATAAGACCCCGCGTTGACGCGCCGCAGGAGCAACGCGCGGCTTGCGTCATCCGGCGAGCGGTCGAGGGCGTCGAACGCCGCTTTAAACAGCGTGTCGGCGATCAGCGGCCAGTTGGCCGCCTCCCCCTCCTCCCGGTCGAACAACTTGATTGCGAACTTGCGCACCAGCACCGCCCCGGCCTCGGCATCGGCGGGTTTTTTCGGCGTCTTCGCAGCGGTCGAGCGGCCTTTTCTCATTCTTCAATCGTACCATAGCTTCAGGTTCCGGCGCGACGCTTTCGGCGACGTGCCGGACTTTCGGCCCCCTCTTTCGGGGGTGTAAATCCAATACGGGGGGCGTGTCCCTCCGGGCCGCGCTCTAGGCGCAAAGAGCGCCCGAAGCCGCGAAGCGGCGTCTTCGCCTTCCGGTATGCGGCATGCGATGCGGGACGTGGAAATGATTTTCCAGCAAGCGAACGAGCGTTGCCGTTTCGTTGTGCTGCTTAGTCAATTCAGGATGGGTTTTCAGGAAGTCCCGGAGCGTCCGCGCCTTTTCGTGGTGCCAGTCGGGGTTTTTGCCCCCTTCGAATTTCGAGCACATCCAGTTATCGAGCGTTTCCCTTGAGGCGTAGGGCAGGCCCTTTTCCTTCGCCCATGCCGCATACAACTCCTGCAACCGATTCAAGGAAACGACGCTCTCTTTAAGCCGCTTCTGGATCGCCTGCTTTTCCTCCCGTGAATTTTCATAGGTCATGGCAAAGCCCCAAAGTGGCGGAATCCGGCAAGGCATCCGGCAAAACTTCCAAGACTCTACCGCCGCCTGACGGATAGCGGCAAGGCGGCCCGGTCGCCATGTTCGCATCTTCGAGGGCGCGCGCATGACTCCGCGCCGCGATTTCCGAAGCCTGATGGAGCGGCAGGCCAAGACCGCCCAAAGCAGAGGAGGTGAGTAAAATGGCACAGCCCGATTTCAACATGATGGTTCCAATCGAGTTCCGGGACAACACCGGACAGAAGGCGACCCGGTGGGTCCGCTTCGGGTCGCTGTGGAGGAACCGCAACGGCGACGGCTTCAACGGGACAATCGATTTTTTCCCGGCCGGTGCGGGCAACCGCATCGTGCTGATGCCGCCCAAGCCCGAAGCGTCGGGCGAAGCGGCCGCCGAGGGAAGCCCACGCTGAGATCGCGACCATGCCGGGACTTTCGGCCCGGCATGACCCCGCCCTGAAAGGAGGTGTAAAATGACACAGCAGGAATTTTCAGCACCGCGTTTCGGAACGCCGCCCGCGCAATCCGCCATCGCCCGATTTATCGGCGTTGCGCGCGGCTTCGCGCTCAACAGCGTCGCCCTCGGGGCGCTTGTTTTCGGGGCGGAGAAACTTCTCGCGCCGGAATACAAGCCGTCGAACCTGATGGGGTCGTTCGTCGGCAAGGTCGAGAATGCCGAGACCATCACCAAGCAGCAAATCGCCGCTGAATATGCGCGCCAAATGGCCGAGGCGCAGGCAACGGCGCAGGCGAACGCGCAGATGGAAATCGAGATCAATCGGCAGCAGCAACAGAAGATTGCCGACTCGCTCGCTACGCAGAGCGGAATCGCCAACCTGACGGACTTCGCCTGCATCGTCGGGCAGTTCATTCCGCGCGACGCCAATGGCGATTGGCAGACGGTCGGGACCGCCATGCGCAGCGGTTGCGGCGCCAGTGCCAAAGTGCGCGAGGGCATGGTGCAGGAACAGGCCCGCGCGGGCCGTCAGGGCGGCTCGATCCAGTCCCGCGAAGTTACGACGCCCTTGCCGCGTGCGCCGTCAGGAGAGCGCTATCTCCTTTCGGCACCCGCCGCGCCTGCGAAGACGCCAGCACCCGCGCCGCGTTTCCGGCCCTATGGCGACGAGTAGGCGGCCCAGCCCCTACTGTCCCTTTCGCGTGTCCCTCTCCCGCCGCCGCGCCGCATTCGTGCGCGGCGGCTCTTTTTCGGGGACAGGATCGAACAGTCCGCCGAACAGCGCGTCGTCTTTTTCGCTGTGATACGAGCAGCGATACAGCGCGACCGGCGGGATTTTTTCAGCAGAGACGAACGCCAGCAGATTGCCCGCGTCGCGCGCGAAGGCTTGCGCGATTTCATTCGGATTCATAAGCGGCCCGCGCACGACCTGTTGCCCCAGAGTGCGGTTGCCGCCGTCCGTGACCGTATCCGACACCGATCCTTTGCCCGTGCCGAGAAACGCGCTGAATATATCCGGCCCGCTGCCCCCGGCCGAGCGTTGCCAGTTTTCCGAGCCGTTCCACACCGTGCGGATCACTTCGGTATCGCCGAGGCGCTTGGCGATATGCTCCGCCGTGGTCATATCCGTGTTGCCGAAGAACGTCAGGACGCCCGCATTGCCCATGAAGGTTTCCCACGCTTCCTTGTAGTCGCGCTGCAATTGCGTCAGGTCCTGAATCACCGGCCACAGCTTCACGCCGAAACCGGCAATCTGTCCCGCAGCGGATTCGATGGATTGCATGTGACCGAGCGCCGCGAATTCATCGAGGACGAACAGCACCGGCGGCCTGCCCTGCTCTAGCGGTCCCGTCCTCTCCATGGCTTCCATAGCCATGGCGATGACGAGCCGCAGCCACCGCCCATGCGTCGCAAGGCGCGTGGCGGGCAGGCACAGATAGACCGTGACGCGCTTTTTCTTCAGGTCTTCCATGCGGAAATCGGAGCCGCACAACACGCGCCGCATCGGTTCCCCTTCGAGGAAATCCGTATGCACCTCGCACGTCGAGACGACCGACCATTTTTCTTGCGGCGGTTTGGCGTTCAGTGCCGCCGCCGACCGCGCGATCAATCCGCCCGCGCCCGTCTTCGAGATCATATCGGCCAGCATCACCCCGAATTCCTTGCGGCCTTGCGTCACCAGTTCCCGCACCCGGATCAGAGTCCGGGAGGCGGGCGTTTCACTGGCCGCGACATACAGGATGAGGCCGCGCAGGAAGGAGCGCGCGCTTTGCGTCCAGTGCGCGCCCTCCCCCTGCGACTGGATTACGAGCGCGTCCGCGATCTGCCACGCGAGATCGAGGCCGTATTCGCTGTCAGGATCGAGATCGGCGAGCGGGTTGAACGAGGCCCGGCTAAACGCGACGGCCGGACCCGTGACGCGCTCAAACGGATCGAGGGCGTAAACCTCCCCCTCTCCCGGCGTCATCGGCACCGACCATTCCGAGCCGACCGCCGAGCGCCGCGACGCCGTAATCGTCGCAAGCTCGCCTTTCGGGTCGATAGCGATGCACGACCCCGGCCAGAACAGCAGATTGGGAACGATCAGACTGACGCCCTTCCCTGCCCTGCTACCGGCCACGCTCAGGATATGGCGATCATCTTCCACCCCGGCATAGTTTCCGGCGTTGTCGCGGCCGAGCAGGAATTGCCCCGGCTTCCAGCTCCCGAGGATTTTCACGCCCTCATTGCTGCCGATCCACCGGGCGCAGGCGACCGGCTGTTCACGGTTCCCGTCCGGGCGGCCGCGCGGGAAGGAATCCGCCACGTCCGGCGCTTGCGTCGCGGGTGTATGTGTCTTCCCGAACCCCTTCACCATGGCTCAAATCCATTCGAGGCTGAAAATCCCTGAAACATGCCCGCGTATGCGGTCATTCCGGCCTGAAAGCCCCGCGTTTCTGCCCCAAGGCCCGGCATTTTGGGGCGTATGTGTCCAAACGCCCCCGTTTTTCGCTTTCCTGCCGCTCTTTCCGGGGCGTTGCGTAGCAAAAGCCCCGTCTTAACCATATGTCATGCGATAGCATGGCATAATATCCCCGAGCGTCAGCGAGGCGAGGCCGTCAGGCCGAGCGAAGGGCGCACAGACGCAAAATGCAGGAGGACCGGGGCTAAAGCCCCTAATCTGCCGTTGGCAGATTTCTCCTCCCGCATTTCGCTGCATCGTCCTGCGATCCGTCAACGCGCCGAAGTGGCGCATTTTTGGGATCGCGTCCTGATGCATGTGCGCTGCTGCGCAGGCCAAGGCCGGGCATACGCCCGGAGCTGCGTCGTCGCCGCGCCCCAAGGAAGGAAGTGGGGGCGCAGCTTTGGACGCAGCAAGGAGCGGCCGCAGGCCGCGCTTGTCAGTTGAGGAAGCGGGGACCGGGTCACATGGCGCGCGTCATCGAATTATCGACCCACCTCAAAGCCATCGGCCGGGGCACCGGCAAGGACGGCACGCGCACGCCGCGCTCTGCGACCGCCGCCGCCGCATACCGCGCCTGTTGCGTCATCGAGTGCGACCGGGAAGGCACCATCCACGACTACAGCCGAAAGCGTGGCCTTGAGGCGTCGCGGATCATTTTGCCAGCCGACGCCCCGGCATGGGCCAAGGAACGGGCCAAGCTGTGGAACGCCGTGGAGCAGCGGGAGCGGAACAAGGACAAGCGCGCCAAGACGACGGAGAAGCTGAACGCGAAGACGGCGCGCGAGTGCATGTTTTCATTCCCGGCCGAGTTGACCCCGGCCGGACGGCTCAAAGCAGCCGAGGCGATTGCCCGGCACCTTGTCGAGACGCACGGCGTCGCGGCGGATTTTTCGATCCACCAGCCCGGCAAGGAAGGCGACAACCGGAATTTTCACTGTCACCTCATGTTCACCACGCGGCGCATGACCGCGAAGGGACTCGGTGAAAAGGCGCGCGAGTGGGACGACCTCAAAACCGGCCCGGCCCTCACGAAGCAGTTGCGCGCCTTTATCGCTCAAACCCTCAATGACGAGCTGAAGGCCGAGGGCAAGGCCGACACCGTGACCGTCGAGCACCGCAGTTTCAAGGAGCGCGGCGGCGGACAGGTGGCGACGAAACACTGGGGACCGGTCAAGACCCACACGCTGCGCAAGAAGCAGCAGCGCGACCGCAGCGCATGGCAGGTCAAGGAGCGCACGGCGCAGACCGACCGCCACGCCAAGGACCGCGCCGGGTTGAAGGTCCGGCAGGATTTCAATCTACAGGCCAAGCTTGCCGACCTTGCCGCACGGGAAAAGGCGGGCATTGCCGCCATTCGGGACGAGCTGAAGGCGCAGCAGGCAGCCGACGCCGCGCCCAAGGGCGCGAGCCGGTTGTTTCAGCGCGTCACCGGGCAGGCCATGCGCGCCGACTTCGAGCGCGAGGCCCGCCACGCGCAGCGCATCGAGGCGGCCGAGCGGCAGATTGCCGAGTTTAAGGCCGCCATCCAGAAGGAGCGCAGCGACTACGTTGCGGGGCAGAAGCGGGACGCCGACGCCCTCGCCGACCGCCACGGCCGCGACGACCGGCAGTTCAGGCAGGCCGTCGCGGCGCGGCACGACTTCGACCGGGCGGCCGAGCGGGAGGCGCGGCGCGAGGAAGTGCGCGGCCATGCCCGCGAGCGCGGGGCGGGTCGCGACCGGGGACCGGGCGACGATCTTTCGCCGTGACGCGGGGCCGTCCTAAACCCGCATCAAATCATAGGCTTGACCATGCACCCCGAATCTGGGTAGATTCGTACAGGGTTATCACCCTATAGTACTCTATCAATCTAGCCCTATAGGAGTCGCCGCACGTGAAAGTCCTCGCCGTTATCGGCCAGAAGGGCGGCAGCGGGAAAACCACAACGGCCCTTGGTTTGGCCGTTGCGGCGTCTCTCGCCGGTCGCGCCGTCGCCGTCATCGACCTTGATCCGCAGGCCACCGCCACCAACTGGGGCGACCGCCGGAGCAACGACGCCCCCGCCGTCGCATCCTGTCAGGTATCCCGACTCCCCCAACTTCTCGCCGCCGCCGAAGCGGAGGGCGCGAACCTCGCCATTATCGACACCCCCGGCAAAAGCACCGACGCCCTTATTGCCGCAGCAAAGGCCGCCGACTTCGTTTTAATGCCAATCCAGCCGCAGCTATTCGACATTGAAACCCTCAAGAGCCTTCGGGACGTTCTCACACTTGCGGGACACCCCCGCGCGGCCGTCCTTATCAATCGTGCACCCGTGCAGGGCACCCGCCACACCGAAACCCAAGAAGCCGCCGCCGCGCAGGGGTTCACGGTCTGCCCGGTTGTGATCTTTTCCCGCGCAGCCCACGGCGACGCGGGCAACATCGGCCTTTCCGCCGTCGAATACGAGCCGAAGGGCAAGGCCGCGCAGGAAATGGCGGGCCTATACGCGTATATTTCTATAGCACTAGAGGATAAGCGAAATGAAGAAAAGCGCACTCGCCGCAGGGCTTAAAGCCGCAGCAATCGAAACGCCGGAGCACGCGCCCCGCAAGCCGAGATCGAGACAACTCCCGCAGACGGTCCTTATCGGGGCGCATTTCCCGCGCGAAGTCCGCCGCGCCCTCTTGCTTGTTCAGGCCGAGCCGGACAACGAGGGCAAGAACCTCAAGCAGCTACTTGGCGAGGCGATCAATGATCTTTGCGCCAAATACCGCAAGCCGCAGCCATACAGCGGCGAGGCATAGAATTTTATACGCCTATAATCCTATAGGAATATATCGCCGTGACTGATCCCCTCACCAAATCTCTTGCGAACTTCGGGAAGGCCGTTGAAACCGCCGGACGAGCGCGGGTCATTCAACTGCCCCTATGGCCGGAACACAAACGCGGCACCCCGAACACCTTTTTGCGCAGCGCCCTTTTTTCCGCCATTCAGGGCAAAGACCGGCAGTTTCTCAAGGGGCAGGTTCTCGCCGCACAAGACGGCATAAAGGTGAAGTTCACCGGCCAGCAGCTCAATCAAGATGACCTCACCCTATGGGAAACCTTGGTGCATATCGCCAAACAGCACCCTTTAGGCCATTCCTGCAACTTCACCGCCCACGGCCTTTTGCGCTTGATGGACATGCACACAGGCGGAGACGAACACCGCCGCTTGCATGACGCCATAATCCGCCTGACCGCTTGCGCCGTCGAAATCACCCATGACGGCAAAACCTACTTTGGCCCGCTCATCCAATCCGGCGCAAAGGACGAGCTTACGAGCCACTACGCCATTCAGCTAAACCGCGACCTCATACGCCTGTATGGCGAAACCCACTGGACCGCGCTTGACTGGCAGCAGCGTCGGCAACTTCGCCGCAAGCCTCTCGCGCAGGCTCTACACGCCTATTTCAGCAGTCACCGCGCGCCTTTTCCCGTGAAGCTCGATTTTCTCCGCAGCATCACCGGCGCTCGAAATTCTCAACGCGCAGACTTCAAGCGTCAAACCAGAGCCGCGTTAGAACAGCTCGTTAAAATCGGTTTTCTGGACGCCTACACCATCACCGGCGACCTTGTGACCGTGCGCCGGACCTCCGCACTTCCCCGGAGCGACTAACGGGGTTCGACCCACAAAGGCACGGGGTTCGACCCACAAAGGCACGGGGTTCGACCCACACGGCACGGGGTTCGACCCACATCACCCACGGGGTTCGACCCACATCACCCACGGGGTTCGACCCACATCGAAAGCCGAAAAAAACACATAATTCAATTTGTTTTCAATATGTTATGAATTTTCCCTATTCCTGCTAATCTTTCTTCTAATCATTTTTAATATAGGGGGCTTCGCGCCATGCGGAATCGGGCGAAGCCCGATAGCTCTCTTTCTCACCCGAGCAAAACAGCAGAGCACGACGCGGGAACCCGTCAACGGCTTCGCCGTCCTTCGCTGCGCTCCGGCCCTTCGGGTGACGGAATCCCGCTTTCGTGCTGGAGGGAAGTTGATCGGGACGAAGGAATGATCGTCTCGCCTCCGGCGGGATCGAACAAAGGAATTGAGCGAAACGCCCGGCAGCAGCGGGAACGGAGAAAAAAGAAGGGGCTTTCCGAAAGGAGCAAATCCATAAATCTGTTCTTAACTATGAAAAGTTTATACTTGTGGCAATGGGCGAAAACCTTGACGTAGCATCGAAAGACTTCAAACAGGCCGCATCGCACAGGCAGCCGGTGACGCTCGCGCTCGACAATGACGTTCTGGACTGGGTGAAAGCCGAATATCCGCAGGGCTGGCAGGAGCAGATAAACGGACTCCTGCGGTTTTTCATGGACACCAGCCAGAACAGGGAGGCGGACTTTGCCGACGCATGGGAACCCGGCGAAAGGGCGCAGCCAGACGCCCCGGCCCCTTGAATTCCAGCCTTGAATGGATAGACGGCCCGCCCATTTCTGCCGTTTGGGCGGCTGTCGGGAGCGCGACGGGTTCCCGGGCGGCCTTCCAGTGAAAGGATGACCCCGGCCGCGCGCACGCGGTTGCTGTCCGTTCAAATCGCCTCGCTTTGCCCGAAAATTTGGGCGGCTAGGGGCTTCAGAGCATCCGGCCGCATTCCCTACCCAAAAACCGAAACCTCGCTGTACGGGCTTTTATAGGGCTTTCAAAGGATTGGACGTTTACGCTTGACGTAAATCATCAAAAACCTTTATCCTGAAAGCATGATTCTGAACTACCGTGACAAACGAACCGAAGCTTTCTCGCGCGGCGAATTTGTCCGGGAGTTTCAGGGTTTCGACCGGCAGGC
>Ga0187872_10004675_pt1 | contig 10187 bp, 10 predicted proteins | sample June2016WEW_16_4_FD_132973 | JGI IMG/M metagenome (GOLD analysis project Ga0187872, IMG submission 132973) | Peatland microbial communities from SPRUCE experiment site at the Marcell Experimental Forest, Minnesota, USA - June2016WEW_16_40 | ecosystem: Environmental > Terrestrial > Soil >...
GTTGGGACCACTATCAACTGCTGTTGAATCGCCAGGCCGTGGGCCCACGCTTCGCGATTTCCCGCTATTTCCCCTCTTCTGAAATCGTGCTGCATTTCTCCTATGACCGGGTGTTCCAGACCCCTTCGTTCGAGAACATCTTGCTTTCAAGTTCGACGGCTGTGGAATCGATTAGTCCGGAGAGTTTTCTCCGGCTGCCGGTCGAGCCTTCGGAAGGCGACTATTATGAAGCCGGGCTGACCAAGGTCTTCTTCAACAAGATCAAGCTGGACACCAACTATTTTCGGCGGCTTCTGAACAACTTCGCGGACGACGATCAGATCGAGAACACGACCATCAGCTTCCCCATCGCGTTTCGCAACGCCATCATTTACGGCGCGGAAGCGAAACTGGACGTTCCGGATTGGCGGCATTTTTCCGGCTTCCTGAGTTATTCCTACACCGTGGGCAATGTGTGGTTGCCCGTCACAGGCGGGCTCTTCCTGGGGGCCAACGCGACCGCTGCGGAAACACAGCTCAGCGGCCATTTCCCGGATTCGCAGGATCAGCGCAATACCGTTCGCGGCCGCATCCGCTATCAGGTCGTGCCGCGGCTGTGGATTGCTGGAGGAATTGAATATGGCACCGGCTTGCCGTTCGAGTTTGACGGCAATCCGTCCACCGTGCTCGCGGAATACGGGCAAGCGGTTCTGAATCGAATTAATTTCAACCGCGGCCGCATCTATCCTTCGTCCCTAGTGGACGCCTCGGCAAGCGCCGATGTTTACAAGTCCGATCATTTGAATGTGCGCCTCGAAGTCGACGGAGAAAACCTCACCAACATTCTGGACGTAATCGACTTCGGCGGCCTTTTCTCGGGCAACGCCATCGGTCCCGCGCGAAGCTTTGCCTTGCGTCTTACAACAAACTTCTAGCGTATCGCTGTCGGTGCGTTGCGCCCGCTGCGCGACGGTTTGCCGCGGATGATTTCGACCAACTCCTGAGCGGCCGCCGTCAGCGGCCGATCCTGCCGGTACACCAGATAAAGCTTCCTGACGACGCGCATTTGCCGGATGCGCAGCGCGCGCAGCAGTCCCTGCGCGACTTCCCGCTCGGCGCACATCCGCGGCACGATCGCGACCCCCTTTCTCATCTCGACGAATATCTTGATGCTTTCCAGGGTCGGCATTTCGATGTCCATCCGCAGCGGAACCCTGTGGCGCGCGAACATCTGAATCACGCGCTGTCGGTAGGGCGATTCCACGATGTGCGCGACGAATGTCTCCTGTCCCAGTTCCCGGATTTCAACTTCTCGCCGCTTCGCGAGCCGGTGACCCGGCCAGACGATCAGGACGAGCGAGTCGCGATAGAATTCCACCGCCGCGAGTTCGCGCTCCTCTGGAAGATAGGAGATCACGCCGATGTCCAGATGGTGGCTCAGCACTTCCCGCGGCACGTCGCGCGAGAATACGCGATGCACCTTGATGTGGATTCCCGGATGCAGTTGCCGGTAACGATCGAGCGCCGGAAGCAGGGCATGGATCGAGCTTTCATTCACGCCGAGCGAAAGCTGGCCGCGCTCGAGCCCGCGCAGTTCCTTCATGCCCTTCCGAATCTCCTCGCGCAGGTTCAACATCCGGTCCGCATACTCCAGAAGCAGCGTTCCTGCGTCCGTCAACATCCGGGCGCCCGAGCCGCGGACGAACAGCGGTTGGCCCACCCACTCTTCGAGCTTGCGAATCGAGATGCTGACTGCCGGCTGCGTTCGGTAGAGCTTTTCCGCAGCGCGCGAAAAGCTCTTTTCGCGCGCGACCGTCTGAAACACCTGCAGCGATGCGAGGTCCAAGGAAGCCCCCTTTTCTAGCGGCCTTAAATATATAAGGGAGATTTATTCAGCGCGCAACAAATATAAATTGGACACCTTGACCTGGGTGCGGTTCACTGGTAATCAATTAAAGGAGCCGCTATGGATACCGTACAGATTTTTGATACGACGCTGCGCGACGGCGAACAGTCGCCCGGGTTCTCGATGAACCGCGACGAAAAGCTCAGGCTCGCCCGGCAGATCGAGGAGCTCGGTGTGGATGTCCTCGAAGCCGGCTTTCCGATCGCCTCGCCGGGGGACCTCGAAGCGACTCGCGCCGTCGCCGCTGCGATCAAGCATTGCCGCGTAGCTGCGCTCGCCCGCGCCCGCCAGGACGACGTAGATGCGGCGCTGCGCGGACTCGAGCCCGCCGCGAAGCCCCGCTTGCACCTTTTTCTCGCTACTTCGGATCTCCATTTGAAATACAAATTGCGGAGTACGCGCGAACAGGCGCTCGAGCAAATCATTAGAATGATTCGTTTCGGCCGGCAGCATTGTGAAGAGGTTGAGTTTTCCGCCGAAGATGCAAGCCGGACCGACATCGACTATCTCTGCCAGGTCGTTCTGGCCGCCGTCGAATCCGGGGCGATGATCATCAATTTGCCCGATACGGTCGGCTATTCGACGCCGGACGAATATGCGGAGATGTTCCGCCAGGTCCGTGCGCGTTTGGGCGCCCACCCGGACGTTGTCCTCAGCGCACATTGCCACGACGATCTTGGCCTCGCCGTAGCAAACTCGCTCGCGGCTGTGGAAGCGGGCGTGCGCCAGCTCGAGTGCACCATCAACGGGATCGGGGAGCGCGCGGGCAACGCGTCGCTGGAGGAGCTGGCGGTAGCCCTGCACGTACGGCAGAACCACTATCAGGTAGCTACCAACATCAAGCTTGAAAAGCTGTATCCCACCAGTCGCATGCTGACAGCCATCACCAGCGTATCCGTGCCGCCGAACAAAGCCGTAGTGGGCGCGAATGCATTCGCCCACGAAGCCGGTATCCACCAGGACGGCATTCTGAAGAACCCGCTGACTTACGAAATCATCGTTCCGGAAAAGGTGGGCGTCCCGGCACGCAGACTCGTGCTGGGAAAACACTCCGGGCGGAACGCATTTCGCGCGCGGCTTGCGGAGCTTGGTTACGAGACCACGGACGCGGAGCTCGCCGAATGCTACCGTCTGGCGATTGCGCGGGCCGACGCTGAAAAGGAAATCACCGATCGCGACTTGATCACGATCATCCACCAGGTTCGCCGTAGCCAGACGCCAGCAACCGCGCCGAGCACCACGGCTGCGCGCTGAAAACCGGGAACCCAATCCTGCAATGACCCAACTGCGGAAGACAATCGCGGTGCTGCCCGGCGACGGCATCGGCCCTGAAGTGACACAAGCCGCCGTCCGTATCCTCAAGGACTGCGCCTCGGCGTTCGGCCATCACTTCGAATTCCGGGAATACCCGTTCGGCGGAAACGCGATAGACAGTTGCGGAGCGCCCTTGCCTCCGGACACGCTGTCAGGATGCCGCGCGGCAGACGCAGTCCTTCTGGGCGCCATCGGCGGCCCGAAGTGGGAAGGGCTGCCATTTGGAACACGCCCGGAAGCGGGCCTCCTTGGTCTCCGCAAAGAGCTTGGCCTTTACATCAATCTTCGGCCCATTCGCTTACGGCCGGCGCTGCGCAACATTTCGCCGCTTCGACCCGAGCGGCTGGGCGATTGCGATTTTGAAATCGTGCGTGAACTCGCGGGGGATATCTACTTCGGCGAGCACAAAATAAACGCAGAAAGAGCCAGCGACCTCGCCGAATACACGGTTGCTGAAGTCGAGCGCGTGGCTCGCTACGCGTTCGAGCGCGCTGCCGCCCGCAATCACCACCTGACCAGCGTGGACAAAGCCAACGTCCTCGCCAGTTCGACGCTCTGGCGCGAGACCGTCTCCGCGCTTGCGAGCGAATATCCAAGCGTCAAGCTCGATCACCTCTATGTCGATAATGCCGCGATGCAGATCCTACTTCGCCCCGCGCAGTTCGATGTGATCCTTACCGGAAATCTCTTTGGCGACATCCTGAGCGACGAAGCCGCGGCGCTCGCTGGCTCGATCGGATTGATTCCGTCGCTGAGCCGCGGCCGCAAGGACCAACCCGCGCTCTACGAACCGATCCACGGCTCGGCCCCCACGCTTGCCGGCAAAGATATCGCCTCTCCGCTCGGCACAATATTTTCGGCCACGCTGATGCTCCGCGAGTCGTTCGGTCTTGAGACTGAATCGCAGTGGATTGAATCGGCGGTCGATCGGGTTCTGGAGCAGGGATACCGCACTGCGGACATTGCCGAACCCGGCGCGCCCGTCTCGCGCGGCTCCGAGTTGACGGAGAAAATTCGCGCTGAACTCCGCGCTGTTCCCGCCCAACGCGCCAGCCGAGCGGTCTAGCGCGAATCCTTCCTGACTATGTTTTTCTGAGGACCAGGCATCTCGAGATGATGTCGTGCAGCGCCTGCTTTCTTGGTGTGATTCCCGCGATCGCGAATCCGATCATGAAAAGAGTTCCTGATATGATTTTGCCGAAGTAGCGGCCGGACGCTCGGGCAAAACCTATAGGGCGTCCCTGAAGGTCGGTCACCCGGAGTCCGAACGCCCTCTTGCCGGGTGTCGCCTGCCACTTTGAGCTCTCGAACGACGCGAAATAGAGCCAACTCGCCATCGTGACGAGAAGCTGGATAGCGACGATCTGGCGGCTCGTCCCCGTGAACAGCACCCAGGGATTATCCGCAGGAATTGCGCCGCGTCGGATCAGCGGCACCAGAATCACTAGCCCGACCACCAGCCCAAGCATGAAGGAATCGAGGATGTATGCAGCGCCGCGCAGCCAGAATCCCGCGTAGGCGATCGGGGGCCGCGCGGCCACTGGCTCATCGTTCGCGAAAGGGCGTGTCGGCTCGCCGCAAGCGCCGCAAATTCTCGCTCCATCGGCCAGCGTTTCGCCGCATTTTGGGCAGCGCAGTCTGTTTTCGGTCACCGGATTTCGTTTAGCTTTTTCTCATCACGAGGCAGCTTGCAATCATGTCGTGCAGCGCCTGCTTCTTTTCTGTGAAGCCGGCCATGATATAGCCGATCGCGAGCGGAACCATGCCGGTAATGATCTTTGCGAAGAAGCGGCCACTCGCTCGCCCGAAACTGATGCGGTTGCCTTTCATGTCCGTAACGATCAGCGCGAGGGCCATTTTCCCGAGCGTGCCTTGAGTCTCGGAGCTTTCCATCCCCGCAAAATAGAGCCATGTCGCGATAATCAGCACGCCCGCAAACAAAAATATCAGCGTCAACAGTGCTGCTGGAAACACCGGATTCGGAGTATTCATCTGTCCAGCGAAGTTGCGGAAGAACCCGATTCCGACAATGCCCACGATCAGAGCGATAATGATTCCCGCCGCGACCCATATGATCGCAGAATCGATGAGGTAGGCGACGAATCGCAGCCAGAACCCGGCGTATATCGCGGTGCCAGCGGGCGCTATGACACCCGCCGCTGGCATTGCCGCGGCGCCTGCTGGCGATGCTGCTGACGATTGGCTGATGCTGTAGCCCACGATCGGGCGGCCGCAAGAGCCGCAGAACGCAGTTCCATCCGGCACCGTCGCCCCACATGATGAACAGAACATGGATCCTCCTTGAGGTCGAACCGAGCCTGGCGTCGGGAATACTATCGCGATCGCGAGAGCGAGGATCAATCCCGTCGCCCCTACTGCGATGTCCTGCCGAGCATCATCACAGACCAGTGCCGCTATCTCGCCGTCGGCGGACCTCCGGCACCCGGAGCGCCACCTGGCGGCGGTCCGCCCATACCCGGGCCTCCAGCAGGCGGCGGATTCGTCAGCAGCTTCTGATACGTCGCTTCACCGCGGTCGACGAACGCCTTGCATCCCGCCGGATCGATGAACGGATTTGGGTCGGCGTTTTGCATCAGCGCATCGTGCTTCTTTGCCATGTCATAGAAAGCAGCGTTGGAACCGAGGAAAACGTCGCACGGCAGCGTCGGCAACACCTTCATGGTCTTGGCCCAGTCGGCTCCCATGTTTGGGTAGGCCGGAGTTCCCGCAAGGTTCGTGTTGGGGAACGGAGTCACGATCCCAAAAAACACGACGTTGTATGATTTTCCCTTGTCTTGCGTAACCATCGTCCAGGTCGTGTTGCCCGGCGTGTGACCTGGCGTCAAATGAGCGGTCAGGGTCGTCCCGCCCAGCGTCACCGTGTCGCCGTCGTGGATCACTCGATCGACGTGGACCGGAGGAAACAGATTCCGATCGCCGAAGAGCACGTCGTTGTGTCCGCCGCTCTCGAAATAGGGTGCGTCTTCGGCCATGGCCACCAGCGTTCCACCGGTATCCTTCTTGATCTCGGCCATGCCACCGCCGTGATCGATGTGCGCGTGGCTGTTGATCAGAATCTTGGTGTCTTCGAGCTTGAAGCCAAGCGTCTTGATATTGCCCTCAATTTGGGAAGCCATGTCGGGGTAGCCGGTGTCGAGCAGGATGTTGCCAGCGGGCGTCGTGATTAGGTAACACGAAAGCCCCGTCGATCCGACGTAATAGATGTTGCCGATGATGTGGAACGGCGTGAATGGCGCTTTCATCGCGGCCGCGGCAGCCGCGGCGCCCCCTGCCGGGGGACCTCCCGTGGGCGGTCCGCCTTGCGTCGGCGGAGCGCCCTGCGCCATCGCCGGGATGATGCCGGCGATCGCGAGCGCGAAAATCGCACGCCCCAAACGCCCCGGTGCTGAATGGCTCGAAGTCATTTCTCTTCCCCCTTTGTGTCGTGAAGCTGAGACCGGCGCCTCGCTTGCCTCCGGGGAGCACCCTACCAGAAGGCGCACCCAGCCGCAAACGTTGTTCGTGTAAAGAATTGATGGGGCCGGAGACTCCGAGGTTACGGGAGGCATGTCCGCGATCGTGCCCGTCGCTTCAGGTGGAGGGTTTTGCGCCGTCCGGCGGCGCGGCAGGAGAATCCGTGTTTCCGATCACGACCGTCCACGGCCGAACTTCCCAGCGCGCGACCAATCCGTTGAGGACGTAGGGATCGTTGTGCGCGAAGGATTCTGCGACGCTGCGATCCTCGGCGCGAAAGACGAGCAACGCCCGGTCCGCCGGGTCGGCGAAAGCGCCGCCCAGCAAGAGTTCGCCTCGATCCTGCGCTTTCCGGGCGTGGCTGAGGTGCGCTTCCCGGAACTCGCCGCGACGTGCCAAATAATCAGGAACCACTTCGTAGATGAGCGCGTAGTATCCCATCGATGTTCTGTTGTACCGCAAATTCAGCATTGATTTCGAGGGGTATTCGCCCAAGAATCGTGGCAGGAGGTCGCTCGCGATGATCAAGAAAGTGAAAGGCGGTTATCAGGTGCTGTCGGAAAAGGGAAAGAACATGGGCGGCCCTTACAAGACGCTCGAAGAGGCCAAGAAGCGACTGCGCCAGGTCGAATACTTCAAGCACCGCAAGGGCTAATCGCCGGATTCGATCTGCACAAGCTCGCCGTCGCGCCCCGGGCCAGAGTTGGAAGTCCAGCGTGTTGGTCGCGCAGCACGCGACCGGAGACGGTTCATGAGCAGGCCGATCTTCACCGAGCTCTGGACGAAATGGTTGACCTTCAGCGGGCCCACCACCCGGATATTTCGAATCCAGTGCAAGCCGCTGCTGATCGCGCAGCCGCACTGTGAGCAATCCGGCGTCCCGCCGAAAACGCACGGTTCGACACGCGTCTCGAGGTCTGCCGAATAATTCGCTGACATCTTCGCGAAGACGCAATCCCCGGGATTCTTCGGCGGGTGAAGCAGCGCCTCAGCGACACCTTCCTTGAACAGAAGCTTGGGATATCGCATGGCTAGGGCAGGCAACTGCAAAGCTAGAGTCGCGCGATCCTCGGGAGCCAGTATTTCCGGGGTTTGCTCGCCGATCTGTGGCGTGTAGACGCTCACCCAGATGCGATTCACTTCGGGGCGCGCGCTCCAGAACGAGACGTATTCCTCAAGATAGCCGGGACGCTCGAGCATCGGGCGCGTAATCGTCCAGTGGACGTTGATTTCGCGGCCCTCGATATTTTTCAGAAGGCGCTCGTACGTCGCGGGCTTCCGCCGGATATCGTGGTGCTCCGGTAAGCCGTCTACGGATAGGGCGACGCGCACGCGGGGAAGTTTCATCCACTCCATTGGAATCGGGATCACGCCGCTCGTGACGACGAGCGCAAACACGCCCATCTCGCTTAGGGCGGGAAGAATCCGGCTTAGTTCGCGATGCCGGACCAGAGGCTCGCCGCCCACGAGTGAAACGTGCAACGGTTTGTGCTCGCGGACGAGCTGCAAAACGCCGTCGACTAGCGCATCGCCGCGGAAATCGCGGAGCTGGCTCAACGTCGCTCCACCGCCGAGGTGCGAGTCGCCATAGGCGTAGCATCCGGGGCAAGTGAGCGGGCATTCGCGGGTGATCTCGATCGAGAGCATCGGCACGCTGCCCGTCAATATCCTGCCCCAAGAAGCGAGCAACTCGCGCGGTGTGAAGCTTGGATTCGGTGTATGCGTAGGTCCACTCATATCCATCGGAAATAGGATGCCACTTTCGGGCGAAATGTAGCAGGCCAAGTTTCGCAATGGTACATATTTTTTGCTGGGGGGCGTGGGCTCCGGCCCTGCAACTAAGCCAATGTTTTCAGAACCTCGGGAGTGAAGGGCAGGAGTTCGTCGAAGCGGCCATCGCGGACTTTCGCGGCCCACGCAGGATCGGCCAGCATCGCCCGGCCGACGGCCACGAGATCGAAATCTCCGCGAGCCAGCATTTCGACGAGACGGTCCATGTGCGCCGCTCGTGCGTCGCCGTTGCCACTGGATTGTTCGGTTTTCGGCGCCGGCATTCGGCCCAGCGAAACCATGAAATCGACATCGAGCGACACCGAGCCGACCGTGATCGTCGGTTTGCCGGTGAGCTTCTTGGTCCAGCCAGCTAGATTGAGATCGCTGCCTTCGAACTCCGGTTCCCAAAACCTGCGCGTGGAGCAGTGGAACGCATCGAGCCCTGCGGCAGCCAGCGGCTCGAGGAAGCGGGCCAATTCCTGAGTTGTTGCCGCCAGGCGCCCCGTATATTCCTGGCCCTTCCATTGGGAGAAGCGCAACTGAATGGGGAAGTCCGGGCCCGTGCGGCGGCGGCATTCCCGGATGATTTCGACCGCAAACTGCGTGCGCTGCACAAGGTCGCCGCCGTACTTGTCCGTGCGACGGTTCGTACCGTCCCAGAAGAACTCGTCGATGATGTACCCGTGCGCGCCGTGGATCTCGACACCGTCGAAGCCGACGCGCTGTGCGTTTGCGGCTCCCTGAGCGAAAGCCTCGATGACGGCGTCGATGTCGGCCTGCGTCATGGGCTCGCCGATTTTCACGCCCGGCTTTAGCAGCCCCGACGGGCTGATCGGCGAAACGGGCAGTTTCGGAACACTCTGCCCCTGCACGGCCCCCACGTGCCAGAGCTGAGAGAAAATTCGCCCCCCGGCCGCGTGCACTCCTTCAACCACTCGGGCCCAGCCCGCGAGCGCCTCTTCGCCATAGATGTGCGGAATCTGCGGCATGTTCGCGGCCTGCGGATGATTGGGCGATGTGCCCTCCGTCAGAATCAGTCCGACGCCGCCTTCGGCGCGCCGGCGATAGTAGGCCGCTACATCCGGTCCTGGAACGCCGTGCGGCGAAAAGTTCCGCGTCATCGGCGCCATCACGATGCGATTCGGAAGGGTGAGTCCGTTCAGCGTGAAGGGCTTGAAGAGATCTGGGATCAGCACAAATGGGAACCTTTCGGGAATCAACCTCAGCTTCGCATTCTATACAATTTCCACAGAGGGCGGTGAAATCCACAGGGAAGATGCAAAAAAGAGTGCGAAAGAATCTTGAATGCAACTTGACGGAAATTTGGATTCTGGTATACTTGGCAAAGTTGGTAGAGCCCTGATTCGGGGGGAAGTCTGCTGACGGACCGGGCCTGCCGACTCATCCAGAGGTGAGGTTGGTTACGAATACCGGGTAGCAAGAAATCGAGCTTCGAGCACATCCGTTCTAGAGTCGCGCGAATGTAGCGGCTCAGAAGATGGACGGATTCGCCCGGCGCTCGACGCCGGGTTTTTTATTGCTCAGAAGTAATCGCAGGGCCGGCCCCAAACCGACACTGCGCTCCGCCGGGAGCGGAGACGTTCCGATCGGAAACTGTTGAGCGGAACGAACGATCTTTGACAACTGAAGGAAGTAGGCATTGCGTTGCGCGAATTTCAAGGTTCGCGTAGCGCAAAAACCGCAAATTTTGCTCGAGAGTAGCGTTTTGTGGAAAGGCGAA
>Ga0187872_10004677_pt1 | contig 10185 bp, 7 predicted proteins | sample June2016WEW_16_4_FD_132973 | JGI IMG/M metagenome (GOLD analysis project Ga0187872, IMG submission 132973) | Peatland microbial communities from SPRUCE experiment site at the Marcell Experimental Forest, Minnesota, USA - June2016WEW_16_40 | ecosystem: Environmental > Terrestrial > Soil >...
CGCAGCCCCGACCCCTCGCACAAACTGCAAATCTCTTCCATCGCCGCCAACCCCATCCCCCAAGTATCGCAGCACCCACGCCTCGCCGCCGCCCCGAATCGAATCGCGCAGTGTGGGAATCCAAGGTCAAAAGAGGAAAGCTCGTGGTGGGTCAGTTTGCGGCAACAACAGTGTCTGTGTAGCTTGATCGGAAGGGCACGGCTTCAGCCGTGCCGGAAAGAGCCCCAGTGTATTGACTGCGCACCCTTGATTGCATCTCAATCAAGGGAACGCGAGGATGGGGCCGCTAAACTGAGCCACTACCGAAAGCAAGTCGTGGCTGATCGATGCCACCAGCCATGATAAAATCAACTCAGTGAGCCATCGTGCCCCCCCAAACAGACCGGGGCGCTGTGGGCCCCCGCGACAGGCCGATCGATGTGACGGGCACCGCACCCGTTGCAAGCGAACCGCGAGCCGACAGGCAACATCCGAGCCAAGAGAGAGAGATTCATGCCCAAAGAAGGAATCCATCCGAAGTACGCCACCATCCACGTCAAGTGCGCCTGCGGCAATGCGTTCGAGACCCGCTCCACGCACAAGGGCGACCTGGTGGTCGAAATCTGTTCCGCCTGCCACCCCTTCTTCACCGGCAAGCAGAAGCTGGTCGACACCGCCGGCCGCGTCGAGCGCTTCCGCCGCAAGGTGGCCAACGCCGACGCCGGCAAAGCAACCGCCGCAGCCAAAGCATCCGCGACCAAGGCCGATACAGCCAAGGCAGCCGCAGCCAAATAACCTCAACTGCTTATCCGCGATGGGCCTCCGCCAGCGCGGAGGCCCTTCCACTTAACCCGCTAAACTGGACGCAGATGAAGAAGCGCTACACCCTCGAGCAGAAGAAGTGGGACTCGCCCGCCACCCACGCGATGCCCGAGCACAGCCGCGTCCCCGCCAGCTTCACCGTGAGCAACGTGCGCATCGCTCCGGCCACAGTCCTCGCCCCGATGTCTGGCGTCACAGACACCGTCTTCCGCCGTTTCATCAAGAACGCCAGCCAGTTCTCCCATCCTACGGAATTGGGTGCCCCACGTCTCGATTCTGAGACGTGGGTTCCAGACATCAGCGCCCCCACCACCAACCAGCAATCCGGCTGCGGCCTCATCATGACGGAGTTCACCTCCGCCGACGGCCTCTCCCGCACCCGCGAGTCCAAGCGCAAGCGCTACCTCACCTACTACGACGACGAGCACCCCATCTCCGCGCAGCTCTTCGGCTCCAACCCCGCCACGCTGGCCGACTCGGCACGCATCGTCCAGGACTGCGGCTTCGACCTGGTCGATCTCAACCTCGGCTGCCCCGCCAAACGTGTCGTCGCCTGCAACGGAGGCTCCGGGCTGCTGCGTGACCTCCCGCTCATCGAGACCATCTTTAAAGCCATCCGCGCCGCCGTCTCCATCCCCTTCACCGTCAAGTTCCGCATGGGCTGGAGCGATGCCGAGATCGTCTGCGTAGACCTCGCCCGCCTCGCCGAAGACTGCGGTCTCAACGCCGTCGCCCTGCACGCGCGCACCCGCGAAGACGGCTACACCGGCCAGGCCCGTTGGGAGTACATCGCCGCCGTCAAGGATGCCGTGCGCATCCCCGTCATCGGCAACGGAGACATCCGCACCCCCGAGGACGCCGTCGCCATGGTCCACGCCACCGGCTGCGACGCCATCATGATTGGCCGCGGCGCGCCCGCCAACCCGTGGATCTTCCGCCAGATCGCGCAGTACACCGCGTCGAAGGAAGCCACCGGCGTCGGCGCCTACGACATCCCCACCGACCAGGACCGCTACCGCATGATCCGCACCTACTTCCAGATGCTGGTCGACGAGATCGCGCAGGAAGAGGCAGCCGAAGCCGCCCGCGCCGCAGCCATCATCGCCTCCGGCCAGATCGCCCGCGACCAGCGCCATCGCGACTGTGTCGGCAAGATGAAGCAGTTCGCCGCATGGTTCACCCACGGCATCCCCAACGGGGCCAGCCTGCGCAAATCCATCTTCGAGGCCCGCTCCGGCCCCGCCGTCCTCGCCGCCGTCGAATCCTTCTTCGCCACGCGCGTGAACCACGCGGAACTGATTGATTCTGTACTCGAAGGTGCGATGGCGAAGGAAGAGATGCTGGCATGCACGAAGATGTATTGCGATTGATATACTTTCCGCATCATGAAAGCACTGCTAGCTTCGGCATTTAGTTTCCTGCTTTTCCTGACCAGCACGGCTATGCGCTCGGAAACTGCTCCGGATGGCGCATCCCATGAACTGTTGGGGTTTCTCCTTCGACAGAGTCCACCAGCATTTACATCGGCTTTAGGTAAGCCTTTTAAAGAGGGCCCACACGGCGATGGAAAAACTTATCAGGCCTTTCACATTCCGAGTGCCAAAGAAACATATCTAGTGGCAGTATTTGCAAAAGAAGATATCAATGCAATGCCATTGGCTGTCACTTTGGAATTAACGGGCACGGATTACAAGGGGCCGACAGGATTTCTCGGACTCAGCCTCGGAGATGATTCATCCAAAGTCCAATCGTTACTCGGTAAGCCTTCAGAGATTCGTCGTGAAGAAGATGTCGACGTTGATTTGTGGGATTACAAACAGAATAACTACTCTCTGGAGTTCACGCCGGATCATAAGCTGTACAGCATTCAGATAGTTGATGAAGTTAAATCCGAACCCAAGGAACAGGCTGGGGCAAAAGAAGCCTATCAATTCGCCATGGCAATCAAAAACGCCGATGTGAATAGCTTAATGTTAATGTCTTCCGGCGAACTTGAGTGTACACAGAACGATTGGTCTGTCGGTTTCAAAACCAATTCAGCACGTGCGGAATTCGAGAATAGCCAGAGCAACTTACTTAAATGCCTGAAAACTGCTGCAAAGGCAATACTTCAACTAGGACCAGACATGAAGGGCGCAGACGATCAAATCCGCCTCTACTCAAAAGGGTATGTTGGTACAGTGACAAAATTTCCAGATACTTCACCACTCAAAGAAGTTGTCTTTACATGGGAAGACGACCGCTGGCGCATCTACGAAGTGACTTTTCGCTCATTGGCGAAACATCCTAGACAATCTGTCCCCGATTCCGCTTCCTAAAGATCGCCTTCTCCAACCCCTGCGGCTAAACAAACCCGCGCAAACCATAAGCCCCAGTCAAAACTTCGTCGCGTCCCCGCTGCGCTTGCGCCAAACCACCTTCACTTGCCGCCGCCAGCGCTCATCCAGCGCCACCAGCACCCAATCCACCCTCGGCGAAAGATACCGCAGCACCACGTCGGTCGCCGGATGCACGCGCAGCGCCGGGGCCACCAGGTACAGCCGCGGATCGCCCTCCGCCAGCCTCACCCCGCCGAAGTACCCATGCATCTGAAACTCCCCCAGCCCGCTCGCCGCATCGGGATTCTGCCGCTGGTGCCAGCGCACGCGCACCCAGTAGTCCAGCCCCTGCAGCGCCAGGTGCAGGTCCTCGTCGGCCTTCAGCTCGATCACCGCCAGCCGCCCGTCCTTGTCCACCGACAGCAGGTCCAGCATTCCGCGGTCCGCCGCCGCGAACGCCGGCACCTGCGTGTACACATGCGCCCGGTCCAGCCGCGCGTCGATCAGCGAAACGTCGCGCCGCAGCTCGCTCTCCAGCCAGCGCTCCGGCTGCATCCGGTACAGCGCATCGCGCTTGTCCCCTCCTGCCTCGCGCCGCTCAAACAGCCGCTCCACCAACTCGCGCAGATCGTTCGCATTCTCCTCCGTCAGCGGAGTCTCATTCGCGCCCGCGCCAAACGTAATCTCCTGCACGCGGTTGAAGCTCTGCCCCGCGTAGCCCATCCGCACCCGCGCAAACTCCAACCCGTGCAGCCGGAACGCCATCTCCACGCCGCTCTGGATCCTCTGCTCCACCACCGCGCGCATCGGCTCCGGCACAAGCGCCATCACCCGCGCGGCAGCCTCGGCAAATCGCTCCCGTGCCGCCGTCTCATTCGGTGCGTGGACCAGCCGCGTCGTCAGGTTGCCGTGGTCCGCCGTGTCCCTCTGCTCCATCTCCTCGGTCTTTTCGTCAAACTCCCACAGCTCCCACTGCGCCGCGTCCGCGTTCATCCACGGGAGGCGAGATGCGGTCAGCGTCGCCATGCCGCGTGGCACAATCAGCCGCAGCCCGCGATAGAGCCTGCGCCCGCCCGCGTTCTCGCGGCAGTGCGCCAGCCACAGCACGCCCAGCGTCAATATCCCATCGACGGTCGCCTGCGTCTCCTCCGCGTTCACCGCGATCACCGCCCACGCCTCGTTCCCATGCACCAGCGATCCGCGCGCATAGGCCGGCCCAAAGCTCTTCTCCAGGTCCATCGCGGTGCGGAAGCCGTCGGCCTTCCACTCGCCCCACGCCTCGCCCGAGCCGCGCAGCATCACTCGCTCCAGCGCCCTCAGATAGCGCACCCGCGTGGCCTCGCGCGTCGAGGGCGTTCGCCGGTCCCGGTCCGCCAGAATCTCCAGCGACCCGGGCCGTGTCTGCCCAAATCGCTGCGTTGTCAGCCGCAGCATACGATCGCGTGCCGCGCCCCGTTCGATGGCCGCGCTTACTCGGCGAACAATATTGCGTTCCTCGCTCCACAGTTGCAGGGTGCATCGCCCGTGCTCGGTGGCCAGCGAGTACTTCGCCGTCCGCATGTCGAAGAGGACCTTCCCCTCCTCCGTCACGATGGCCTTCGGATGCTCGGCGAGGAACTCCTCCAGCGCCGTCGCAATCTGCTCGACGCTCTGCGTAGGTTCAGCGGATGGGATTCCAGGCCTTGTCATGTGCAGCAAAGTCTAACAAAGACCGTGCCGCAATCCATGCTTCCAGCCCCTTTTCTTATTTCTTTTACTTCCAGCCCCTCTTCTTGCGCAGGTGCGTGATGTGCGCCACATGGTGCCGCGAGTGCCACGCATACAGCAGCGTCGCCCCTTCCACCGTCATCGGCCCCATCTGCGGGTGTTTGAATCCGCGCTGCCACTCGTCGGCGGTCAGCGACTCCAGAATTCGCACCCAGCGCGCGTGCAGCCCCTCGATAATGTCCAGCGACAGCCCCACCGGCGCGGTCGCCGAATCCACCAGCCGCGCCCACCCCTTCTCGTCATACGGCGAGATCAGCGGCCAGTCCTCGGTCAGCGCCTTGCGCAGCCGGATGAACGCATTCATGTGGCTGTCGGCCACATGGTGAACCACCTGCCGCAGGGTCCATCCGCCCTCCCGATAGGGCGTGTCGAGCTGGCTGTCGTCCAGCCCCTCGACGGCATCGCGCAGATGGCAAGGCAGCCCCTCCAGCGTCGCAATCGCGTCGATTCTTTCAGCGGCTGCGACGTTGCCGGGGCTGGCATAGGGTCCAATGGGGAACCGCGGGTCGATGGTCTGCCATTCAAGGTTTGTGCTCATGGATTGAAACGGTAGCACATGGCCCCATCGCTTGCCCAGAGTCCTCCGCTCCCGCCGGTAATCGGCAGCAATGGTCTTCGGTAACATGGCGGGTGGCCCACGCACAGAACCGTCTTGGGTGCCCCATTCATCGCGGTCTCATCGCGATGGGTGGGGTCAGGCGCAACGTCCTGGCGTACCCTTAATGCACAACCGGAACTTACCCCGGCTGGTTCGCAAAATCGGAGCCTTGCCTTGCGTCCCCTCCTCCTCGCCGTACTCCTCGCCGCAGCCGCCGCCGTCGCCCAGCAGCCGCCCGTTGCAGATCAGCCCCTCGCCCCTGCCCGCGCCTATCTCGGCTTCGACCGCAACGACTACCCCGGCGACGCCGCGCTGCCCGAACTTCGTCAGAACTTTGACTTCACCGGCTACTGGCTCACCAACCCTCCCGGCGCCACCCGCAACTCCTGGCTCGGCAAGCGCGAAACCCTCGTGCGCGCCGGCTTCGGCTTCCTCATCGTCGCCAATGGCCGCCTCGACGCGGAGCTCATCCGCGCGGCCAAACAAGGCAATTCCCCCGCCGCACTTGGCCGCGCCGACGCCGCTGACGCCGTCGCCGCCGCCCGGCGCGAGGGCTTTCCTGCCGGAGCCATCATTTTTCTCGATCAGGAGGAGGGCGGCCGACTCCTGCCCGACACGGCCGAGTACCTATTCGCCTGGACCGAAGCCGTCTCCCACTCCGCCTACCTCCCTGGCGTCTACGCCAGCGGCCAGCCCGCCGACGACGGCCCCGGCCCCAACGGCAAAACAGTTTTCATCACCACGATCCAGGACATTCGCTCCCGCGTCGAGGCCGGCCACCTGCACCCCATCGCCTTCTGGGTCGCCCAGGACGCCTGCCCGCCCGCCCCCGGCTGCGTCCTCCAGCCGCCTCCCGCCGAGCTCAGCGGAACGCCCGACGCCGCCGCCTGGCAGTATGCGCAATCTCCCCGCCGCCGCTCCATCACCCAGGCCTGCGCCCGCACCTACGCCCCCGACGGCAACTGCAACACACCGTCTCCCGCCCCCCTCTTTGTCGACCTCACCACCGCCCCCACCCCCGACCCCTCCCACGGCCGTTGAGCAGGTTGTTGCGACAGTCCCTCAGGCCGCATCTCCCCAGTTCGCTTCCAACAGTTGCTTGTTCTCTTCCGGCTCGCGCTGGCCCGCATTGCGCTGGCCCGCATCGCGCTGGCCCGCATCGTGCTGGCCCACGTCGAACCGGGCCACCATGTTCCGCAGTCCGAGCGCCAGGTCGAAGAGTTGTTCGCAGGCGCGCGCCGAGAGCTGCGATCCGTCGGCGGATTCGATGGCAAGCTCGCTGATCTGGCTCATGCTGGCATTGATCTGCTCGGTCGCGGCCGCCTGTTGCGTCGCCGAGCTGGCGATCTGGGCCACCATGGTGCCCACCGTGTCCGCCTCGCGGATAATCTTCTGGATCGACTCGCGCGCAAAGCCTGTGGCCTCCGCGCCCTGCTCCACAGCCGCGGTGCCGGAGCGCATCTGCCGCACCGCATCCACGGTGATCGTCTGCACGTTCTGGATCACCGCCGCAATCTCCTGGGTTGCGGCAGCGGTCCGCTCCGCCAGCCGGCGCACCTCGCCCGCGACCACGGCAAAGCCGCGTCCCTGTTCGCCCGCGCGCGCCGCCTCGATGGCAGCATTCAACGCCAGCAGGTTGGTCTGCTCGGCGATCTCGTCGATCACCCCCACAATCCTGCCAATCTCATCGGACCGGGTGCCCAGGTTCTCGATCTTGGCCGCCGATTCACGCACCGACTGGGCGATGCCACGCATCCGCTCCAGCACGTCCTCCACGATCTTGCCGCCCTCGCGGGCGCTCTCCGCCGCGCTCTTGGCGGAGCGCGCGGCGGTATTCGAGTGCAGCGAGACCTCGCGCACGGTCGCCACCATCTGATGCATGGTGGTGGCGATCTGCCCTACCTGCTGCTTCTGGTTTGCCGCGCTGCTGGCGGCCTCGGATGCGGTCGCCGAGATCTCGCGGCTCGATCCCGAGACATTCTCCGCGGTCGATGCAATGGACAGAATCACGCAGCGCAGGCTGTTCTTCATCTTGTTCAGCTCACGCGCGGCCTTGCCCATCTCGTCTTCGCTCTCCACCTCCATGTCCTCCACCATCAGGTTGTTGGAGGAGACGTTCTCGATCATCTCCGACATTCTGTGGATCGTGTTGATGATCGACCGCGCAATCACGTAGGCAATCGCCGATCCAATCGCCAGGCCGGCAAACGACAGAATCAGCATCAGCGTCTTGGCCCAACTGTCTTCGGCCTCCTGCCGCAGCTGCGCGTTCTGTCTTCGCGGATTGAGAGCCAGCTTCATGTCATTCATGGCATTCGCTAATGCGTCGCTCGCCACCTTCCCCTCAGGCTCCCTGAACATCACGTTCGCACCCTTTGTGTCCCCCGACCGGTACCGGGCCACCACCTGGTCGTTGCGGCGGACATAATTCTCCCTGGCCAGTTCGATCCGCGCAAACTGTTCCCTGGCCTCATCGGTTGTAAGCAGCGGCTGCATGTCTTCCATCGCCTTGCGGAAGCCCTCCTCGCCCTGTTCGTACAGGCGCAGGTTGTCGTTGCCCGCGCCCATCAGCACGTCGCGTGCGCCTACTCTCTGGGTAAGCAGGTCCTCTTGCATTGAACTGTTGATGTCTTTCATATGGGAGTACAGATGCACCTCCTGCTCAGACTCCTCATTGACCACCGCCGAGTGATAGCCGACAAAGCCCATCGCCGCGATGATCGCGAGCAGCGATCCGAATCCGATCACGATCTTCGGCTTAAGTCCCAACTGCCTGAGATTCATCCGAATCATCCTCTCGTCCGCGTGCCAACGGAGCGCTCCATGCAACGGCGCTCGCGCCCAGGCGCGTGCCGACGCGGCCTCACCTTCTCCCTATCGGCCTGCCGCGCGCGCACTTGACCCCGGAGGGGCCATTTTGCCTCCCGCACCATGGGTTTCCATCCTGAGTCCACACCTGCAACTTTTCTCTTTTCCCGCTCCGGCTCTGGGATAATCGGGGTAGCTCTAGCGGTTCCCGGCCCTTCGTCTGTCCGCGTCCAGCCCTGCGTCATGGCAACCGCCTTCAGGCGCGTTCCGGGCGCCAACGGAACGCGAATGGAACGCGAACGGAACGAAAACCGGGCCCCGCGCTTGCCCCCATGAAACCACTCAGGCTGGTCTCGACTCCAACCCGCAACCGCCGCCTCAACGAGGTCCTCGGCCTCGTGCTGCTGGTCTCCGCCGCGCTTCTCTTTCTCGCGCTGGCCACCTACACGCCCACCGACCCCTCCGCGAACACAGTCGGCGGATTCGCAGCTGGAGCGCGCACTTCCGCCGGGCTCGCCGCTCGCCTGGCCGCGGGCCCTGCCCACAACTGGACCGGCCTGGCCGGAGCGTGGCTCGCCGACCTCATCCTCCAGACCATCGGCATCGCCGCCTTCTTCCTTCCCATCGTCCTGGGCCGGCTTGGCCTCTGCTGGATGCGCCAGCGTCCCGCCGGCTCCGCAATGGCGCGCCTCCTCGGCCTCGGTCTGTGGATCGTCTTTGCCCCGGCGGCCATCGGCCTGCTTCCGCGCACCCTCTTCTGGCGTCACGCCCTGCCCATCGAGGGCGTCACCGGGCGCCTGCTCGCCGATGCCATGGTGCAGTACCTCAACCTTCCCGGCGCCTCCATCGTCCTCGCCCTGATGGTCCTGCTGTCCGTCTACCTGGCCACCACCTTCACCTTCCACACCGCCCGCGAGTGGATGGAGACGCACTTCTCCCTGCTGCGCAGCCTCTTCGACCGCCTGCACAACTGGCGCGCTCGCCGCGCCCTGCCCCGCGCAGAGAAGCGCGCCCTGCGCCAGCAAGCTGCATCGCAGGACTCCGCCAACTCCTCTCTGCCGGCCCTCACGCTGGAGCCCGCCCTCACGCCGGAACCCAGCCATGAGGTCTTTACCAGCCGCCGCCAACAGACCCTCGAAGACGCGGGACAGGAGTTGCAACTCCAGCACAAGCACGTGGCAGACTCCACTGCCCACTCCACATTGCTCGGCTCTCTCTTCGGCTGGATGGGACGCAAGCGCCGCCGGCAGACTCTGCCCGCCACGCCGCCCGATGCCGCCGCCGATCAGCCTGCAGAAGCGCCCGCCTCGGTCTGGCAGTCCATGCCACGCACTCATGTCGATGCGCCCCCAGCGACCGCACTCAGCACCGCCGCAGCCGCCGCCGCGCCCTTCGCCGCCGAGCTGGCCGCAGCCGCAGCCCCGCTCAGCGCTCGCTCCGCAGACGAGGCCGCCCGCCTGGACCTGTCAGCCCTCCCCGAACTTCCCCCCGCCCGCCATCCGCAATCGCCGGGCGCCCCATCCATGCAGCCTCACCGCATGGGTGGGATTTCGGAGCCTGCACCTGCCCCGGCTCCCCCGCCGAACTCCATCGCCTTTGGCCGTCGCGCCGACGCAGACCTCAAGCAGGTCACCATCACCCCCAAGTCCATCCGCGGATACAAGCTGCCCCCCTCCTCGCTCCTCTACCGCTCCGATGAGGTCCCCGTCGTCCGCGAGGAGTCCCTGCGCGCCGAGGCACGCACCCTCGTGCAGAAGTGCGCCGAGTTTGGAGTCAACGGCCAGGTCACCCAGATCAACCCCGGCCCCATCGTCACCACCTTCGAGTTCCACCCCGACGCCGGCGTCAAGTACTCCCGCGTCACCAGCCTGGCCGACGACCTCTGCCTCGCCA
>Ga0187872_10004678_pt1 | contig 10185 bp, 9 predicted proteins | sample June2016WEW_16_4_FD_132973 | JGI IMG/M metagenome (GOLD analysis project Ga0187872, IMG submission 132973) | Peatland microbial communities from SPRUCE experiment site at the Marcell Experimental Forest, Minnesota, USA - June2016WEW_16_40 | ecosystem: Environmental > Terrestrial > Soil >...
CGAAGGTAACATGGTTCGTGCAAGTTGCTGCCGGATCAAGCGCTTGCGCTTGGGATGATGGTGCCTTCTTTCCGAGGCGTCATCTCGAAAACCCGATGCATTTCTCAGCCGCCGGAGGGATCTCGGGAGAGAGCTGCCGGACGCGTCTTCGGTCTGCCCGCGAGCTCCTTCAATTCGTCCGTAAAACGGCTCCGTTCAGTACGACGCCCCTAAGAACGGAGACGGTTAATGTTGCACACTGCACTGCTAATCGCGTGCTGGCTTGTGAAACCTTTTTCCGAACTCTGTGGTCTAATTGGTAGAGGAGTTCTGCACTGCGGGGCTATTCATGAGATTTTCCCGTTCTGTTGGTATTGTTATTGCGCTTGCAGGTCTGCTGGGCACAGCCTTTGCGGCGCATACCCAGACTTCGGCTCGTCCTGCAGATGCGCGTTCCTCAGACGTTCGTCCTTCAAGCGTTGGCTCTTCAAACCAGGAACCCGCTCTGCTTCCGCAACAGTTTGGCGGATGGGAGATGCAGGGCTCTTCCCAGACCAGCACCGATCCCGCAGTCGCCGATCCTACCAACGCCGCGGTTCTCAAGGAGTACCGCTTCACGGACCTGGCTTCTTCCACCTACGCGCGTGACGATGGGCGCATCTTGAAGGTCCGCGCCGCGCGGTTCGCAGACGCTTCAGGCGCGTTTGGAGCCTACACGTTTTATCTGCAGCCGGAGATGACGAAAGAGCAGATCGGCGATCAGGGAGCCTCGTTGGGACAGCGCGTGCTCTTCTATCGTGGAGATGTGGTAGTAGACGCGCAGTTCAGCAAAGAATCGGCCATGGCGGGAGCCGAGTTGCGCGAGTTGGCGGGAGCGCTGCCGCGTCCTAACGGAAATTCCGCTAACTTACCCACGTTTATCGAATTCATGCCGCGCCGGGGCTACGTTGCGAACACGCAGAAATATGTGATGGGGCCGGCAGCCCTGGCTGCGCTGGCGCCGCCGGTTTCCGCGGACCTCGTTGACTTCAATGCCAGTTCAGAAGTGAGTCTGGCTCGCTACAACACGTCCAGCGGAGAAGCCACGTTGATGCTGATCTCTTATCCAACGCCGCAACTGGCTGCCGAGCATCTGCGCCGCATTGATGCCGCGCATCAAATGACGCAGCCGCAGGCTGGGGTTTCGAGCATCGAAAACGCAGGTTCATTCTTCGACAAGCGCACCGGGCCCATCCTTGCGATTGCTACTGGACCGGTTTCCGATAGCGATGCGAAGACTCTGCTGGGCATGGTGAATTACGAAGCCAGCGTCACTTGGAATACACCGACCGACAATCCGCAAGCGCGTGATCTGTACCTGCTGATTCTCAATATCGTGATCTTGTGTGCCATTGTCGGCGGACTTGCGATTGTGGCCGGAGTGGCATTTGGTGGAATCCGCATTTTGATGAAGCGTTGGTATCCTGACAAGGTGTTTGACCGCCCCGAGCAGATGGAATTCATTTCGCTGCATCTCACGGAAACTGTCGTCAAAGCCGCCTCCCAAACCGGCAGCGAGGGAAGCCGGCAGGTGCCTCAAAAACCAGCCTGACGCAAGTAAGTGGCTTTAGATAGATCGTCTTACGTGCTTCTAGAGGGCTTCGCGTCTCAAATTGCTACACTCGTCGACGGTATTTATTGATTTTGTAAACTGTTGAAAACAAAGACATTTATTTCACAAAAATCCCTTGACACCCCCGTTTTTAGACTCATAAGATTTGTCGCAGAAAGTTTTGACGGATTTTCAAGCTCCGTTGGAACTATTCTCCCTTGAAGAAGAGGCCGCCCTGTTGCCGGGTGGCCTTTTCGTTTGTGCACTTCGCTGCATGCGAGCTGGGTGAACACCGACGCCACCTAGAAAACAGGAACGGCTCGGCCGGGGGAACCGATTCGAGCTTTCTACGTATTATCTGTTGTAAGTGTTTTGCGGCGCAGTCCCGGTTTCGTCGAAGGAGGAACTCATGTTCTGCGATGGATGCGGCGCAGTGGTGCAGCCTGGTCAGGCGTTTTGCAGCAAATGCGGCAAGCAGATCGTCGGTCCAATCTCGCTGGTGCAACCGCGTCCGGGAAGACTGCAGGAGCATGTTCGGCTGCTCGGACTGTTCTGGTTGGCGCTCTCGGCGTTCAACACCCTCGGTGGCATCGTCCTTTTTGTGATTGCGAATAGTTTGTTCGCGCATTTTCGGCCGATGGGAGCGCCGGACGCGCCGACCTCTTTCCTGCGCCCGCTGCTGAGCGTAATCGCGCTGCTACTGCTGGCCAAGGCGGCGTGCGGATTCATTGCAGGATGGGGTTTGTTGCAGCATGAGCGTTGGGCGCGCGTGATCGCTCTCGTCCTCGCTTTCATTTCATTGTTCACCAACATTCCGTTTGGAACGGCGCTGGGCATCTACACGATGTGGGTACTGCTGCCGGCACAATCGGAGCAGGAATATGACGCTCTCGCCGAGTCGCGAGCGGCGTAGGCTCCACGGTCAATCGCACAGGCGGCAAAGATCTAGTGGTGGAATTTGTCGGTCGAGGTTTGACCTACGGGCAAGTGAGATCGCGCTTGAGAAGAAGAAGTGGGCTGTTTCCAATCGAGCGAAGGATTCTCGCAGGTCATCCCCCACCCGAGGGGGCGTACCCGCCTGATTCTGCTCCTATTCGGCGGCATCCCTAACAGCCCATGTATCGGAACACGTTCTGATTGAAGGCTAGCAGCAGCGTGGCCAGAAGCGAAGGTAACCGAGGGAGTTGACCCCGGGTTGACGAATGCGCGCAGTCCTTGTTTGTTGATCATGATTCGATCGATGGAGCAGCTTGCTGCTTTACGCTTTCTGGCCTCCCATTTAGAATCGAGGACAGGCCGACGTAGCTCAGTTGGTAGAGCAGCCGATTCGTAATCGGCAGGTCAGCGGTTCAAGTCCGCTCGTCGGCTCCAGTCTAAACGCCTTCGCAATCAGTCCAGCGAATCCTCCGGCACGCTTGGCGAACAAATAAACACGTTGCAATCCTGTTAAAAATGCATGCTGACAAAGGACGCGGGTCGCGTCTCCGGCCCTACTTTCCTTATCTTTCAAACACTTGCCACCGTGTTTCTTCGACCACCACGTTCGTGCCATACATGGCACAGGGGGGCCATTTACCGAGTCTGGGCTCCGCGTTAGATTGTTCTTGAGCAGCACTTGGGGGAGGGCTGATCAACAAACGCCTCGGGGACTCAAACGAGTCCGGGGCGTTTTGTTTTTGGACTGAAAATCACCCTTCCTCTCCGCGTCTCCCACAACTCCCAGTCTCCTCCTTGTTCGCCATCCCACCCGCACCTGCTACCCACCCATGTTTCGATGGTGGTAGATTTGTTTGCGCCTTTATTGCCTCACCAATGACTCTGAGGAGCCGGTCATGCCCGTTCAGTTTGCACGCCGGGAATTTCTCGCAGGAATGGTTGCCATGACGGTCGCGAAAGCCGCGTCCCGATTTGCGTCGCAGAGCGATCCCAGTTCGCCGTTTCGTATTTCTGTCATCAACGATGAGATTTCCCAGGACTTCGGCCACGCCTGCGAGGTCGCGTCGCGAGAATTCGGCATGAGCTGGATCGAACTGCGCGGCATGTGGAAGAAGAACATCGTCAACCTCGACGAAAAGGAGGTGGCGGAGGCGCGCCGCATTCTCGAAAAATATCAACTCAAAGTGACCGACATTGCCAGCCCGTTGTTTAAGGTCGACTGGCCGGGCGCTCCAAAATCCAGGTTTAGCGAGGCCAAGAGTTTCGGTGCGAACTTCACTCTGGAGCAGCAGGACGAAGTTCTGGAGCGCGCCATGGAGATGGCGAAATCTTTTCAGACCGATCGCGTGCGCTGCTTCGACTTCTGGCGCCTGGAAGATCAGGCTCCCTATCGCTCTGCCATCAACGACAAGCTGCGGGATGCGGCCGATAAGGCCGCGAAAAAGGGAATCATTCTGCTGCTGGAAAATGAATCGGCCTGCAACACGGCAACCGCAGCCGAAGCGGCGAAAGTTCTGAGCGCGGTGCAGTCTCCGTTTCTCATGCTGAACTGGGACCCGGGCAACGCCGCCGCCAGCGGGGAGATTCCATATCCAGGCGGCTACAATTTGCTGCCCAAGGAGCGCATTGGTCACTGTCACTGCAAAGATGTAGTCAAGATTGGCAAAGTCGACTGGGCGCCGATGGGCGGAGGAGTGATTGAGTGGGCTGGCCAGTTCAAGGCGCTCAAGCGCGACGGCTACCACTTCGCCGTGAGCCTTGAGACTCACTGGGAGGGCGGGGGCTCGAAGGAAGAATCGTCCCGCAAGAGTTGGGCGGGCATGAAGAAAATTCTGCAACAGGCGGACGCGATCTAAGCCGCAGCTTGGTGATGCCACATCGGGAGAGGGCGCGTTTCTGAATGGCCGGCCTGAGCGTCCCTTCGATCCCTACCGCTTCATCATTGCCTCCGGAAAATTCCCAAAACAGGCGCCAGTTGAGTGACCGAGAACATGGCGCACCAGATCGCCTGGATCATGAGCGCGCTCGACCTGCTTCTGCCGTCGGCGGCCTACATGTCGGGCGGAGTGTTCTCGGAAAAAGATGGACGCGAGGTGCCCGACACCATCGCGGTGACTCTCGATTTCCCCACGGACATCGTCGTGCCCTGGCAGTCTACCTTCAGCAACAAGCTTTACGAATTGGGCGACCGCATTTTAGGGCCGGCGTGGTGCCTCCACCTTCCAGTTCCTCCCACGATCTGTTACTGTTTTTAGTTCGCTTTTTGTGGGCTGATGTGAGGGAAAGGATGAGAGCCGCGTGATCGTTGGAGTTCCGAAAGAAAGCTATCCCGGGGAACGTCGGGTTGCGCTCGTTCCCGCAGTGATTCCCAACCTCGCCAAAGCCGGACTCGAAGTCATCGTGGAAGCTGGCGCGGGCGAGCAGGCCGGCTATCCGGACGCAACCTACGTCGATAAGGGCGCGAAGATTGTGCCCGATCGCGCTGCCGTATTCAGTACTGCCGACATTGTAGTGCAGGTGCTGTGCTACGGCTCGAATGACATTACGGGCAAAGCGGACCTACCTCTGATGCGTCGCGGGCAAGCCCTCATCGGATTTCTGCGGCCGCTCGGTTCCGCGGAAGTTGTTCAGGAGATCGCTCAGGCGGGCGTCACCTCTTTTTCCGTGGAACTCATGCCCCGCACCACGCGCGCCCAGAGCATGGACGCCCTTTCCTCGATGGCTACTTGCTGCGGATACAAAGCCGTATTGCTGGCCGCTCAAACCTCACCGCGCATCTTTCCGATGATGACGACAGCCGCCGGTACTATTACGCCTGCCCGCGTGTTCGTCATCGGCGCGGGCGTCGCCGGATTGCAAGCCATCTCGACGGCTCGCCGCCTGGGAGCCGTGGCCTCTGCCTATGACATGCGCCCCGCCGCCAAAGAGCAGGTGCAGAGCTTGGGCGGACGCTTCGTCGAACTTCCCATTGAAGCCCAGAACGCGCAGGACGCTCGCGGCTACGGCACTGCGCAGGACGAAACGTTCTACGCTCGCCAGCGCGAACTGCTCACCCGGGTGGTTGCGGAAAGCGATATCGTCATTAGCGCCGCGGTCATCCCCGGCAAGAAGTCGCCGGTGCTGATTACCGCGGACATGGTGAAAGGGATGGCACCCGGTTCAGTCATCGTCGATCTCGCCGCCGAGCGCGGTGGCAACTGCGAACTGACGCGCACGGGTGAAACGGTGAGGGTGGGTGGAGTAACGATTATCGGCGCCATCAATCTGGCCAGCAGCGTTCCGTACCACGCCAGCCAGATGTATGCCCGCAACGTCACCACGTTCCTGCTCTACATGGTCAAAGAGGGCAAACTGCAACTGAATATGCAGGATGAAATCATTCGCGAAACTATGATCACCAATGGTGGTGAAGTGGTGAACGCGCGCGTGCGCGAATTCTTCAAGATGCCCGCGCTCGCGCCCCAGCACTGAATGAATGCAAAGGAACCATCATGCCAGCAGATTTCATTTCTAACCTTTACGTTTTCATCCTGGCCGGCTTCGTGGGTTTTGAGGTGATCAAGCGAGTTTCACCCCTGCTCCACACACCCCTCATGTCGCTGACGAACGCCCTCGACGCCATCGTCGTAGTCGCGGCCATCATCATCGCGGGGCGCCATGAAACGCGGCTCACCACCGTGCTCGGGGCCATCGCGGTGGCGGCCTCGTTCAGCAACATGGTTGGCGGATTCGTGATTACCGACCGCATGCTACGCATGTTCAAATCCGGCAGGTCGAAACAATCATGACTGCGTCGGAGCTGCAGCAGTATCTCGATTTCGCCTACATTGCCGCGGTTGTCCTCTTCATTCTTTCTCTCAGGTTCCTGAGTTCGCCTACGACGGCGCGCTGGGGCGTTCTGGCCGGAGAGATCGGCGCAGCCCTGGCGGTTGTCGCCACGCTGTTCAATCCGGAGGTGGCGCAGTACAAGTGGGTCCTCATTCCGCTGATCATCGGTGCGGGAGTCGGCATCCCGCTGGGCATGGTTCACATGACCGCGGTGCCGCAGCGAACCGCGTTGAGCCATGCCTTCGGCGCCCTTTCGGCGGCCATGATCGGCATCGCTGAATTTTATGTGGGTACCGTGCCGGTCACGCGGTTTCAAATGGGCGAGATCGCGCTGGAAGTCATTATCGGTTCACTCACATTTACGGGCAGCCTGATCGCCGCAGGCAAGCTGCAGGAAATACTTCCGCAGCGCCCCATCGTCTACCGCGGTCAGAATATCGTCAGCCTTTCCGTGCTCGGATCGGCGCTCGGGCTGGCAGTCGCGCTGGTGGTGAATCCCGCCCACGCCACGCTGTTTCCCGTCATGGTGATTGTGGCGCTGATTTTTGGCGTGTTGCTGGTCACCCCCATCGGCGGCGCAGACATGCCCACGGTCATCTCGCTGCTGAATTCCTACGCAGGTTTTTCGGCAGCTCTGTTGGGATTTGTTCTGAACAGTAAAGTACTGGTCGTCGCCGGTGCGCTTGATGGATCATCCGGCTTCATCCTCTCCCTGATTATGTGCAAGGCCATGAATCGCTCCTTCACCAATGTGATGTTCGGAGCCTTCGGCCAGGTACAGACTTCGGCCGCCGCCGCGAAAGAAGAACGAGTCGTGCGCAGCGCCACCCCGGAAGAAGCTGCCGCGATTTTGTTGGCAGCGAACAAGGTGGTCATTGTTCCCGGCTATGGCATGGCCGTGGCGCAGGCGCAGCACAAAGTGCGCGAGCTCTATGACGCGCTCACCAAGAAGGGAGTCGACGTTCGCTTCGCTATCCATCCGGTCGCCGGACGCATGCCCGGCCACATGAACGTGCTGCTCGCGGAGGCTGACATTCCCTACGACCGCCTTATCGAAATGGACGAGATCAACGGTGACTTCCCGCAGACCGACGTTGCCCTGATCATCGGCGCCAACGACGTGACCAATCCCGCCGCCCGCACTGATCAGTCGAGCCCCATCTTCGGTATGCCCATCCTCGACGTGGACAAAGCCCACACCGTCATGGTCATCAAGCGCAGCATGAACCCAGGCTTCGCCGGCATCGATAATCCGCTTTACTATCTCGATCGGACGCTGATGCTGTTCGGCGATGCGAAACAGTTTGTGGGCGGAATTGTGCGGGAGTTGGGCGGGGGGCACTAAACTAGACCGACAAGCAATGTCTAAGCGATTGACACTCAAAATTAGCCTTCCTAGACTGAGGTTATGGAAATCCGCCTACATCCCGAAAAAGAGGCGCAGTTGGCCCAGATCGCGGCTCAGCGAGGGCTGAAGACAGACGAACTCGCGCAACAGGTATTGAGCCATTACCTGGAAGATGACACTCGTTTCATTGAGGCCGTCAATATTGGACTAGCCGCAGCCCAGAGTGGAGACTTCGTAGAGCACGAGGAAGTAGGAAAGAGGCTAAAGCGGATATTGCGCTCTTGATGCGCTTGCGCTGGACCACTCCCGCCGCCAACGACCTGTACAACATCGTGCAGCGTATTCGAAAAGATAATCCCGCGGCAGCCACTAAGGTAGCGACGATTCTGTACGATGGTTGCGGTGGCCTAAGAGACTTTCCACGTCGCGGTCGCAAAGGACGAATTGAAGGTACGCGCGAACTCGTTTTTCCCGGCCTGCCTTACATCGCTGTCTACAAAATTCAAGATCAAACCGTAGAATGCTGCGCATCTACCACGGTGCGCAAGATTGGCCCTGAAATGGTTGAGGTGATTTAATGAGAACCCTGCAAGGATCTACCGTCTTAATCTTCGTATCTTTCCTGGTGTCTTTTGCCGCTGCCCAATCCCAGCCTCAACTCAACCTGATGCCCATGCCGGCTTCGGTTCAGCAGGGCACCGGGCAATTGCCTATTAATCAATCGTTCTCCGTCGCGGTTACTGGTGCCCGCGACGCTTCGTTGGACGGCGAGGTCCAGAGGTTCGTAACCCAACTCTCCCGGCAAACCGGAATTCCGTTCCGTCCCAAGCCTGGCGCCACGCCGACTCTGCAGATTCACGCCGACCATGGCCGCCAGGCCGTACAGAAGCTCGATGAGGATGAATCGTACAAACTGACCGTCGCCGATTCCGGCGCGAAGCTCACGGCGCCTACCACGCTGGGCATCCTGCGCGGGCTGCAGACTTTTCTTCAGCTCGTGCAAATCACTCCCACCGGATTTGCCGCGCCCGCCGTCACCATCAATGACCAGCCTCGCTTCCCGTGGCGCGGCCTGTTGATCGATGTGAGCCGCCATTTCATTCCCATCGACGTGCTCAAGCGCAACATCGACGGAATGGCTGCGGTGAAGATGAATGTCCTCCACTGGCATCTTTCTGATGACCAGGGATTCCGCGTCGAAAGCAAGAGATTTCCCAAGCTGACGCAGGCGGGGTCCGATGGCATGTTTTATACCCAGGATGAGATTCGCGACTTCATCGCGTACGCGCATGATCGCGGCATCCGCGTGATGCCTGAGTTCGACATGCCCGGCCACAGCCGATCCTGGTTTTTGGGATATCCCGAACTCTCGAGCGGTGCTGGGCCGTACACGCTGGAGGGTGGGGGCATCGATCCGATCATGGATCCCACGCGCGAGTCGACCTATAAATTCCTGGAAAAATTCATTGCGGAAATGGCCAAGCTCTTTCCCGATCCCTATTTCCACATTGGAGGCGACGAGGTCGACGGGAAGCAGTGGGACGCGAATCCGAAAATTCAGGAGTTCATCAAAACTCACGGCATGAAAAACAATCAGGATCTGCAGGCCTACTTCAACCAGCGCCTGGAGAAGATTGTGGCCAAGAACCACAAGACCATGGTCGGGTGGGACGAAATCCTGCATCCTGATTTGCCGAAGACAGTCATCGTGCAGTCCTGGCGTGGGCAGGCGTCGCTGGCCGCAGCCGCGAAACAGGGCTACCGGGGCCTACTTTCGTACGGATACTACTTGGACTTGATGTGGCCGGCGGCGCGGCACTATGCCGTTGACCCGATGACCATGACAACGACTGACGCCGCGGCGAGCCTGACTCCGCAGGAGAAGAGCCTTATCCTCGGCGGCGAGTCTTGCCAGTGGGCCGAGTGGGTCACTCCCGAAAACATCGATTCGCACATCTGGCCGCGCAACGCGGTGATCGCCGAGCGGCTGTGGTCGCCGCAGGAAGTTAAAGACGTCGCCTCGATGTACAGGAGGATGAACGCCGTGAGTTACGACCTCGAATGGCTGGGCTTGGCTCATAATTCCGCGCGGACGCACATGATGCAACGCATGGCTGGAAATTCTGATATTGCCGCGCTGCGTGTTCTCGCAGACGTGGTCGAGCCGGTCAAGGACTACGACCGCTGGAGCGACGAGAAGGGCCCCATCGATTTCCACGCGCCGCTGACCCGCATGATCGATGCGGTCAGTCCGGAGAGCGACACGGCGCGCCGCTTCAGCGACTTGGTACAGACCTTCGCGCAGAGCGGCTACAAGGATCAGGCTGTTGAAGCGTGGATTCGTCGTTACCTGACAACCTGGCGGGATAACGATGCCAAGCTGCATCCCTTGCTCGAGCAATCGTTTGGCCTGCAGGAAGACGTGCCCTTGTCTCAGAATCTGTCTGCACTGGGCGCGACGGGCCTGGAGGCGCTCGACTATCTCGACAAAGGCCAAACTGCG
>Ga0187872_10004690_pt1 | contig 10170 bp, 7 predicted proteins | sample June2016WEW_16_4_FD_132973 | JGI IMG/M metagenome (GOLD analysis project Ga0187872, IMG submission 132973) | Peatland microbial communities from SPRUCE experiment site at the Marcell Experimental Forest, Minnesota, USA - June2016WEW_16_40 | ecosystem: Environmental > Terrestrial > Soil >...
ACAGGCGCGGGACAGACGCGCAACGGAATCACCGCCGTCGTGGTCACCCCATTCGTCGACGACGCCGGGAAGCCGGGAGCGCGTCCGCTGGCGATTGTGCCGGCATTTTCGGTGATGCTGGTGCCGGGAACGCAGGTCATCTCGACGCACAACGGCTCCGAATCAACCGTCACAGTGGGCGTAGCCAGCAATCTTACCCGCGAGGTTCGCGGCGTGCTGCGGCTGGAGCTGCCGCCAGGCTGGCGTTCGGAGCCGACGCAATTCGCAGTGGAATTAAAGAAGCGCGGAGAGAAACAAGACTTCCAGTTCAAGGTCTTCACCACCGGATTGCAGCAAGGGCGGACCGCAGTGCGCGCGGTGCTCGAATCAGACGGCGAGAAATATAGCGAAGGCTACACGCTGGTCACGCGCGAGGATCTGGGGAGCTTCTACTACTACCAGCCGGCGCGGCAGCGCGTGAGTATTGTGGACGTGCAGACACCCCATGATCTCAAGGTCGGTTACATCATGGGCGCTGGGGACGACATTCCGACCGTGCTGCAGCAGGTGGGAATGGACGTCGCGCTGATTCCCGCGGAGAAAATCGTGGACCATGATTTGAGCCAGTACGGAACGATCGTGCTGGGAATTCGCGCCTACGACACGCAGAAAGATGTTGCCGCGAACAATAAGAAGCTGCTCGATTTCGTTTCCGCCGGCGGAACGCTGGTGGTGCAGTACAACACGGGGACTGCGGACTTTAACGCAGGCAAGTTCACTCCTTATCCTGCGGAACTAAGCCGGGCGCGGGTTTCGGTGGAGGAAGCTCCGGTGGAAATTCTGGCGCCCGATGATTCCGTCTTCCATGATCCCAACACGATCACGGCGCACGATTTCGAGGGCTGGGTGCAGGAGCGCGGTTTGTACTTCATGGACAAGTGGGACGAGCATTTCACGCCGCTGCTTTCCTGTCACGATCCGGGAGAAGATGCGCAAAAGGGCGGCCTGCTGCGGGCGCAGTATGGCAAGGGGACTTACATCTATACGGGCTATGCGTTTTTCCGGCAGCTGCCGGCTGGCGTGCCGGGAGCGGTGCGACTGTACGTGAATCTATTGAGCGCGGGGCACCAAAACCAGTAAGCTCTCCGTACCCAGAAATAATCCAATGCACACCGCAGACGCGCAGCGCGCAGGTGTCGGAATGCAAGCGAAGACAATGCGGGCCATTCGCATTCACGCTTACGGCGGACCGGAGGTCATGCAGTTGGAAGAACTCCCGATGCCGATTCCGCTCGCCGGGCAGGCAGTCATTCGCGTCCATGCCGCGAGCGTGAATTTTCTCGACGTGCAGAAGCGGCGAGGCGACTTGGTCGGCCAAGCGTTCTATCATCGCACCGGCGCAGGCGAACCCGATCTTCCCACGACTCTCGGCAGTCAAGGCGTTGGAATTGTCGAGGCCCTCGGCCCCGAAGTCAAGAATATCGCGATTAGCGACCGCGTCAGTTTCGCCGGGGGATCCTACGCAAGCCACGCGGTCGTCCCGGCGGTGCGCCTGATTCGGATTCCCGAAGACATCAGCTTCGAGCAGGCCGCAGCAGGAATGAACCAAGGCTTCCTCGCCTACGCATTCACTCATTTTGCCTATCCGATCAAAGCAGGAGACTGGTGCCTGACTCAAGCGGCGGCCGGCGGCCTCGGACTTTTGCTGTGTCAGATGGCAAAGATTCGCGGCGGACGGGTGATCGGAGTCACTTCGAGCACCGAGAAGGCCGAGTCCGCGAAAGATGCAGGAGCGGACGCCGTCATCATCTCCACGCAGTCTGACGTCGCGAAGGAAGCAAGGAGAATCACCCAAGGCCGAGGAGTCAACGTCGTCTTCGACGGCGTCGGGAAAGATACATTCGCGGCGAACCTCGACAGCCTCGCGCCCGGCGGATACCTGGTGATCTACGGGCAATCCAGCGGATACGTGCCTCCGTTCGACCTGATGACCCTGCAGGAAAAGGGATCGCTGTTTCTGACTCGCACCAACGGACTACCTTACCTCAAAGAATATCCTCATTACCTTGAGGTATTCGTGGAATGGATAAAGCAAGGCAAGCTGTCCATCAAGATTGATCGAATGTATCCCTTGGCCGAAGCCGCACGAGCGCATGCGCTCTTTGAACAGCGCCGGGTCAGCGGGAGGATCCTGCTTCTTCCATAGCTTTATACTCCTCGCGAATGTCATCCATCTCTCAAAGCGGTTCGAGTTCTCCGGGCCTCATCCGCGGGATGGGACTGGGGAGCGCCACTGCGCTCAACATGATCGACATGATCGGCGTGGGTCCGTTCATCACCATGCCCCTGGTCTTGAGCGCGATGGGCGGCCCTCAAGCCCTGCTGGGATGGGTTTTGGGAGCGCTGCTTGCGGTGTGTGATGGGCTGGTGTCTGCGGAACTTGGTGCGGCGCTACCGGCGTCAGGCGGATCCTATCGCTACTTACGCGAAATGTATGGTCCGCAAAGATGGGGACGGCTGATTTCGTTTCTGTTTATCTGGCAGGTATCGTTCAGCGCGCCGCTTTCAATTGCTACTGGATGTATCGGGCTGGCGGGCTACGCGGCCTACTACTGGCCAGGGCTAGAGACAGTGTATGCCGAGCACAATGCGGTGCTGAACATTCCGTGGGCGGGGCCGCTGCAGGCCAGTTGGATCGTGACGCCGGGCACGGCGGTTGCGGTGGTGATTTGCTTCTTTACGGTGCTGCTGCTTTATCGGCGTATCACGGCGATCGGGCGGCTTACAAAAGTGTTGTGGTTCGGAGTGATGGGAACCATTGGCTGGATCATCTTCGCGGGGCTGACGCACTTCAATGCCGCACGAGCGTTTGACTTTCCACCGGGTGCATTCACATTGTCCCACCAATTCCTGACTGGGCTAGGCGGAGCGATGCTCGTCGCCACGTATGACTACTGGGGCTACTACAACGTCTGCTTTCTGGGCGACGAAATCAAAGATCCGGGAAAGAATATTCCGCGCGCTCTGCTGCTTTCCATTCTGCTGGTGGCCTGTCTATATCTAATGATGAACCTGTGCATTCTGGCCGTGGTGCCTTGGCGGGAGATGCTACAGGCGGGGCAGAACAACAGCGGCCTGTATATTGTGTCGTTGTTCATGCAGAGGGTATATGGCGCTTGGGCGGCACGGCTTGTAACAGTACTGGTAATCGTGACAGCTTTTGCATCGGTCTTTTCGCTGATGCTGGGGTATTCGCGGGTGCCGTATGCGGCGGCGAAAGATGGCAATTACTTTCGCGCGTTTGCCCGGGTGCATCCGGTGTACCGGTTCCCCTATATTTCGCTGCTAGCTTTGGGAGTGGTGGCGGCGGCGTTCTGCTTTCTGCGGTTGAAAGATGCGATCGCGGCCCTGGTGGTGATTCGCCTTATCCTGCAATTCTTGGTACAGGCGGTCGGGTCAATCGTGTTGCGGATCCGGCAGCCGGAGTTGCCGCGGCCGTTTCGCATGTGGCTCTATCCGCTGCCGGCCCTGCTGGCGAGCGCTGGGTTTTTGTTCATCCTGTTTAATCGCGTGAACTGGCAGAAGGAGATGCGGTATGCGGTGCTCATCCTGCTGACGGGCGTGGTCATTTATATGATTCGGGCTTGGAAGGATGGGGAGTGGCCGTTTGGGCAGGGACTAAGAGCAAAAGCTTGAACCCCAGAGGACACAGAGGAACACAGAGGAATACGACAGAGAGTGGCGGATCCGCGGTCGCTGTGGGAGTAGCATTTTTCCTAGCGGCTGCGCTATGCAGTAAGATGGCTCGGGCGATTGCGGCGGAAAGAACAGGCAGATCATGAGGAAAAAAATCGGAATCATCTTGTGCGGTTTGCTGGCGCTGACGATTGCGGCCGCGGCGCAGGCGGGCAAGCCGAAAGAGCAACATCGCTCGGTCACTGAGGTATTGGACAGTACAGTTCTCAACCTTGAGCATGAGTTTGTGCCGGCCGCCGAGGCCATGCCGGAAGATAAGTTCGGATTCGCTCCCACCAACGGCGAGTTCAAAGGCGTGCGCACCTTTGCTCAACAGATCAAACACGTGGCGGCGGTGAACTATGAACTTGGAGCCGCGCTTCTGGAACAGAAGCCGCCGGTCGATACTGGTGACGAAGCGGGGCCGGCGTCAATCACGAGCAAGGCCGACATTCTGAAGTTCCTGAGGGACTCCTTCGTGTACGTGCACCAGGCGATCGCGACCATCAACGAGAAAAATCTTGCGGGAACGGTGAAAAGCCCCTTCGGAGAGGGATCTGTGACGCGGTTGGGACTGGCTACCAGTGTGTCATCGCACGGCTTCGACCACTACGGTCAGATGGTGGAATACCTGCGGATGAACGGGATTGTGCCTCCAGCCAGCCGTTACGGCGGATAAGGAACTACGCGCGGCGGCGCGACACTGCGCTGGCAGCGCGGAACAGGCCGCCATGGTGCTCTTCGAAAGTAATGTGGGGCTCCCGGGCGAAACGACCAGGATACGACTTCAGGGCATGCATGAAGCTTTGAATCTCTCTGCGGACTTGCTCGTTTCCGGACTGCCGCCGATCTCCCAATCGAACTTGACGCGTTTTCGACTTCATTTTCAGCACACCCCGCCCAGCGAATCCCCGCCTGCATGTCCGGAACCCCGGCATCCGGTTGCTGGGGACAATCGCGGATTCTGATAATCGTAAAAACACGGTTTTCACAGGTTAGTTTCGCAAGGGGGGGAAATTTGAATTTATCGGAGGAAAAAGGTGCGGGTAAATACAGTGTTCTCTGTAGGCCCGTTGATCAGGATTTCGCAAACGAAGAGCGTGCTCCGCGCAAAGTGATCGAGGTGGAAATCAGTTCTGCGGTCAGGCCGTTTCGCGAGAGGTGGGCGGCGACGCGCCCGCGCGTCTTCAGCAGCGAAGCGCGGGGATCCAGAAAGATCAATACCGACGGGCCAGCCCCGCTAAGGGCCACTCCCAGGACGCCATCCTTCCCTTTTAATTCCTGCAGACAGCCGAGCAAGGGACAGAGCGCCGCGCGATAGGGTTGGTGGATGCGGTCTTCGAGAGCTGCGGAAAGAACATCGGGGCGTCCTTGGGTGAAGACTGCGAGCAGCAGCATGGAGTTCTGCACGTTCGTGACCGCGTCCGCGCGCGAATACTGGGCGGGCAGGACGCGACGAGCTTCTTCCGTCGCGAGACTCTGCTCAGGCACCGCGAGCAGCAGCGGCCACTTCCCTTTTGGGCGAATACCCACTACCTGAGCTTCGGCCTCGCCAGACATGCGGGCAACGGTAAGCCCGCCCATCCAGCAAGCGGAGGCGTTGTCGGGATGGTGCTCGCGCCGGGAAGCTTCGCCGACGATCTGCGCATCAGTCCAACGCAGACGGCCGAAGTGCACCGCGAGAGCGATGCCCGCCAGCCGGGCGGCCGCCGAGGAGCCACACCCTTTGCCGATGGGAATGTCGTTTGCAATTTTGAGAGACAGCGGAGTGAGCGGCCGGCCCGCGGCCTCGAGCACCTCGCGGTACGTATTCAGGATGAAGTGGTCTTCAAGCTTTCCGCAAATTTCACGGTCGCGGCCGGCAGCGTCGATGGAAAATCCTGCGGCTGGACGGACGTCGATCTTGATGTAGAAATCCATCGCGAGCGCGGCAGCATCGAAGGCCGGTCCGAGATTAGCCGACGTGGCCGGCAGCGTCAGGCGGAGGCGCGAACGTTTCGGTTTGGGCGTTTTGGACGCCATGTTCAATTCTCAAATCGTAGCGCCGGCATCTTGCCGGCTGTCGCCGGAGCCTGCCCTGAGCTTGCCGAAGGGGCGTCTCGCCCGCGCAATGGCGGGACGGCGGCACTACCAAACCGATCAAGCCTTTTCAGCTCGCTCCAGCGTTCGGATCACCGCATCCAGCGTGGCGTCCAGAACGATGGGCGGACGGCGTAACGGATTCAACGCGGCGCTCGCACTTTCCTCCGCACTGCCTTTGAATAGATCACCGTGATGGAATCCCATAGTGAAATCGGGATCCTTCAGCAGGTTTCCAGTCAAAACCAGGACCACGCCTTCCCCGGATTTCACAAAGCCCTGCTTCACCAGCTTTTTCAGACCAGCCAGCGTAACCGCCGATGCCGGTTCGCACCCGATCCCTTCGGCACCGATCTCCGCCTTGGCCTGCGCGATCTCAATTTCCGTGACCTGTTCGCAAGCTCCGCCGGTTACTTCGAGAACATGAACCGCTTTCTTCCACGAGGCGGGATTACCGATCCGAACGGCAGTGGCTCGGGTCTCCGCCTGCACGCTGATCAGGCGTTTGCCGGCAGCCTCGCGCAGGGTACGTACCAGCGCGTTGGCGCCCGCGGCCTGAATCACGGACAACTTAGGCAATCGCGAAATCAAGCCCAAGTCGCGCATTTCGACGAGCGCTTTCCCGATCGCAGAACTGTTTCCCAAATTGCCGCCGGGGACAATGATGTGGTGGGGCGGCTGCCAGTCGAGTTGTTCGAGCAGTTCGAGCGCCAGGGTCTTCTGACCTTCGAGCCGAAAAGGATTAATCGAATTCAACTGGTAGACCGGCGCGCGCAAAACGAGTTCCTGCAGCAGCCGCAGGCACCCGTCGAAGTCGGTGCGCAACTGGCAGGTAACGGCCCCGTAATCGAGAGCCTGGGAAAGTTTGCTCCAGGAAATCTTGCCCTCGGGAACGACCACCAGGCTACGCATGCCTCCGCGAGCAGCGTAGGCGGCCATGGACGCAGAGGTGTTGCCGGTGGAAGCGCAGGCGACCCAGCGAAATCCGGCGAGGCGCGCGAAGCTTGCAGCGACGGTCATTCCGGCGTCTTTGAACGAGCCGGTAGGGTTCAATCCCTGATGTTTCGCGAACAGGCGCGGCACGCCGGTGAGGCGGGCGCACTGCGGAAGTTCGTACAGTGGAGTGTTGCCCTCGCGCAGCGTGATGGCTTGGTCGTCGCTCGCGAGCGCAGGCAGCAGTTCGCGAAAGCGCCAGACGCCGCTCTGATCGATGGCTGACTGGGAAAGGCGACGCTGGCGCCAGGTGTTTCTTAAGTTCTGCGCTTCCGGCACAGCTCCCTTCCATTGCGGATAGGTGATTTCCAGCAGATCGCCGCAGTGCGTGCAGCGGAAATTCTGGCTGGCGCTGTCGCTCACATCGCCGCAAGCAATGCACCGGAAGCGGAAGGCTGCTTGACGCACGCCCGGCGCAGAGCTGGAGAGAGGAGGCATGGGCCGGATTTATTTCTCCCGGAGATACTGGTCGGTCTTGTTGATCCAATCGGCACGCGGAGGATTGAAAACGTCGAGGTCGACGGTATCTTCGAGAGCCTCGGCCTTGTGCGGCATGTGCGCCGGGATGCAGAGGACCTCGCCGGCGTGGACCACGATCTCTTTGCCGTCAATCCAGAACTTGAGCGCCCCGTCGAGGATGTAGGTCAGTTGCTCGTTGTGGTGGCTGTGCTCCGGAACGATGCAGCCTTTCTTCAGCAGCACGCGCGCCAGCATAATTTCCTGCCCGACCACAAATTGCCGCTGCAGCAGCGGGTTCAGTTCTTCGAGCGGGATGGTATGCCAGGGAATGTATTGCAGCGCGGCAGTGCCCGCAGCGTGTTTGGTGACGGCCCGTTTGGCGCGCGAGTGAGAAACTGTATTTTTGGACTTTGCGCGGGTGGAAGGCTTCGTCTTCGATTTAGTGTTCAGCTTTTTTTTCGCCATGTTTGTTGTCTGCTGGGTCTTTCGCCCCATGGAGCTTGATCCAATGAGCCACCGCGCTCCGCGGCTTATGCAGCAAGCTGCATTCTTGCGCCGCTACGCGCTGGTTTAATGCACTCTGCCTCCGTACAGCTTCACCGCTGTGTCGTGCAGGTAGTCATGAGCTATTTCCAAAGCCCGCGCTTCGGTGATTTCGTTCTCCGAAACCATCTCCGCCAGAGCCGCGGCCAGCGCGGTGCGGGACGACTGCACGCCCAGCCAGTAGCTCTCTTCCGCTCCCAGCACTTGATTGTAAGGGAAACAGTCGGTGCCGAAAGTGATCTTGTCGGGAAAAGTTTCCAGCCACATCTTCAGCGTCTCTTTGAAGGCGGAAGGATACTGAGCGAGTTCGCCAAAGGAAGAATCGAGGTAGACATTTTTCATGGCGGCGAGCCAGACGGCTTCGCGCTCCAGAGGATAGCCGCCGTGAATCATCACGAAAGTTGTGGTGGCGTAGCGCGGATCGCGCAACACGCTTTCCAGATTCATGATATTGTTCTGGGACAGATTGAAGTAGTCTCCGATGCCGACGGCGGTGTGAATGTGCACCGGCAAGTGCAGGCGTCCGCCTTCCTGGACGAGATAGCGGAAGATGAAATCCTGAAACGTGCGGTATTCTTTTTCGGTTGGAATTCCGCCACTGGCGTAGCGCTGGTAAAGGTCTTCGGCCTGGGCGCGCGTGGGATCGCCGAAGGTCGTGGGGCGGAAATAAGCGACCTCAAACTTCATCGCAATGCCGCCACGCTTCGAGTTGTCCGCAAGCACTTGGCTAATGAACTTCAAATAGTCGGCGAAGCTAGCCGGAAGTTTGCTGACATTTTCCTGCTGCATCCAGCGATGCAGCATTTTTTCCTGCAGCGGAATGTAGACACCCTCGTCAGGATTGCGCCCCGTCTCGCGCTCATTGTTGAACGGCCACATGAAGGAGTCAGCGAAGAAGACCCACGGAAACCGTTTGGGATCGAGGTAGTCGGGCATCATGGCGCGGTTCGCCACGGAACTTTCGGTGTTGAGCTTGTCGAGAATCGAATCGAAATAGGCGGTGCCGACGAGTTGCTTCCTCAGTTGCGCCTTTTTATCGACCAGCCATTTTGCATGCTCGGGAGAAAAATCGGTGTAGGGATAGCCGAACAAGGCCTTGGCGGCGGCGACCAGTTCAGGATTGTCGTCCCGCGTGCGCAGGGCTTCACTGGCATTGGGAGGCGCGGCCATAGCGTCGACATCGGGATCGTCGGCAAAACCGGGGTGCGCGTGGTGGTCAAAGGCCGGGATTTTCTCGATCTGCGGCAGCAAGCGCTGGTAGATCTGCTGCACGTCAGGACCGGGAAAGGGGCGAGCTTGCGCAGCAACGAAGGCAGAGCCGCCGATGACAGCACCGAGAAATATTCCTCGAATTGCGAGTCCCATGCAGATTCCTCAGGGCCAAAAGCCCTCAATCATAACCGACTGTTATCGCAGCACTCAAAGCGCCGCGCCACCCAAAGCCTCATCGAACAGCCACCGTCCCTTGCCAGGCGGTCGATACTCTCACGATGCGCTCGACAGCCTCATGCAAAGTCGCCATCGACGACGCGAAGGAGAAACGGATGAACTCTTTGCCCGATGGGCCGAAAGCTGCGCCCGGAATGGCCGCGACGCCGGCCTCTTCCAACAGAATGCGGCACAGATCCTCGGCGGACATCCCGGTACCTGTGATGTCAACCCAGGCGTAGAAGGCGCCCTCTGGCGGAAGGCAGCGGAAACCCGGCACGCGATTCAAATCGCGCACAAATTGCCCGCGCCGGCGGGTGAATTCGCCCACCATGTGCGCCGTGTTGCCCTCGCGATCGCGAAGGGCATCAACGGCGCCGTACTGCGTGAACTCGGCGACACAGGTGTAACTGTTCACCGCCAACATTACCAACGCGGGCACGACCTCGGGCGGAGCGACGGTATATCCCAGCCGCCATCCCGTCATCGCGAAGCTCTTGGAGAATCCGTCGATGATCAGCGTGCGCTCCGCCATGCCTGGATAGCGCAGCATGGAAACATATTCCCCACCATAAATAATGCGCGCATAGATTTCGTCGGAGAGCACCCACAGATCGTGCTTGACGGCGAGTTCGGCCAGGGCGCGCTGCACCGCGTCGATGTAGACGGTGCCGGTGGGATTCCCTGGCGAATTCGTGAGCAGCATGCGCGTGCGCGGAGTGATCTTGGATGCAACTTCCGCAGAGTCCGGCTGAAACTGATTGCGGGCCGAAAGCGTAAACGGCACCGGAACCGCACCCAGCCCAAGTGCGATCGAAGCATACCCGGGAAAGCCAGGATCGGGATAGAGGACCTCGTCGCCGGGTTCGAGCAACGCCATCATCGCAAGAAAGAGCGCGATCTTGCAGCCGGGTGCGAGCACAATGTTGGCCGGTGAAACCGTGATATTGCGAG
>Ga0187872_10004701_pt1 | contig 10152 bp, 7 predicted proteins | sample June2016WEW_16_4_FD_132973 | JGI IMG/M metagenome (GOLD analysis project Ga0187872, IMG submission 132973) | Peatland microbial communities from SPRUCE experiment site at the Marcell Experimental Forest, Minnesota, USA - June2016WEW_16_40 | ecosystem: Environmental > Terrestrial > Soil >...
CAGCGAGGCCGAGCACATGACCTCGGAAGAGGAGATCGAGCGGCGGCTGCAGCAGGCGCGCAGCGAGCTGCAGCAGGTGTGGGAGTACAAGTACGCGCTGGTGAACGACGTGCTGGACCAGGCCACGGCGGAGATGCGGGCGATTGTGCTCTGCGAGCGGGGGGTGCGCGATGGCGTATCTGCGATGGCGGAGAGTTGCCGGACGGACGCAAGCTCGCCGCGGCTGCGTGCGGTGCTGCAGAGCTTCCAGGTTGGGCGATGTGATTGAAGGACCGTGGGATTCTCCGTGAAGGCGGCTTGACAGGACAAATTGGCGCGGTTGCGGTAGATTGAAAGCATCCCACGCGAGGTGCGAACGATGGCGAATGAGGACCCTCTCCACAACAAGTACAGCCTTGTGAAGGGCGCGGCACGCAGGGCACGCCAGTTGCAGTCGGGCGCGCTGCCGCTGATGGCCACCAAGAGCATGAAGGCCTGCCGCGTGGCGCAGGACGAGATCAACCAGGGTTGCGTGACCTACGTCGTCACCCACAAGCCGGCGATCGAACCGCCCGAGCCCGATCCGATCGAGCAGGAGTAGCCGGCGCGATGCAGGGCGAGGCGCAGGTGCGCGCGTGGGTCGAGTACTTCCGCGACATCGGCGTTCACGATTTTTATCGGCGCGGCGAACCGGCGCCGCAGGCCGCGAGCGAGGCGAACGCAGCCTCCGCAACGATGAGCGCGGCCACAATTTCGACCGAAGGCGATGCGGCTGTCGCAGTGGAGCGCGGTGGGCCATTGGCTGACGAGGCGGCCCCAACGCCGCAGATTGCCGGGACCCTTTTTATGTCACCGCCAGACAGACTGATTTCGTTCAACGAACTTGCGCCGGTCCCACAGGACGTGATTCCGGCTGCTGAGCGCGAGGCCGCGCTGCGCGCGATTCAGCAGGAGATTGGCGACTGCACGCGCTGTCCGCTGGCCTATGCGGGGCGGCACAAGATCGTCTTCGGCGATGGACCGGCCACGGCGCGGCTGATGTTTGTGGGCGAAGGGCCGGGCGCGGACGAGGACGCGCAGGGGCTTCCGTTCGTGGGCAAGGCGGGGCAGTTGCTGAACAATATGATTGGCGCGATGGGCCTGGCGCGGGCGGAGGTCTACATCGCGAACATCGTGAAGTGCAGGCCGCCGGGCAACCGCGTGCCGGAGCCTACGGAGGCGAATACCTGCGCGCAGTTCCTGCTGCGCCAGATCGATGTGCTGCGGCCGGAGGCGATCGTGGCACTGGGTGCGACCGCGGCGACCTATCTGCTGGGAGTCAAGCAGTCGCTCGGCTCGCTGCGCGGGAGGTGGCACCGATGCCGCGGCGCAAAGCTGGCGGTGACCTATCACCCGGCGTTTCTGCTGCGCGATCCGAGGCAGAAGGTGGAGGCGTGGAAGGACCTGCAGATGGTGATGCGAGAGCTTGGGCTTACGCCGCCTACGCCGAAAAAAAATGCTTGACACCGATCTGCACCGGCAAGCACTGATCAAAAACATTGCCAATGGGGCTAAGTATTTTCGAGAGGATTTCTGCATCCGGGTGCAAACACGTATCATTAAATAGTTTCCGTTAGGTCTGTGGTTTATTTGAGGAGAGTCGCTTTGCGTTTGTCTAATAGCGTATGCAATGTCCGGCGAGTGCCGTGCAAGGTCCTGGCCGTCGCGCTTGCCGTCGCGCTTGCTGCGCTCTCGGCAGGATGCAATAAGAAGGCTGCTCCGGCGGCCGCTCCCGCCATGCAGGTGACGCCGGTGCTGGTGCAGCCGGTGACGCTGATCGGCGTGCCCAATACGGACAGCTATGTGGCAACCATCAAGGGCCGGCGTTCGGCGACCATGCAGCCGCAGGTGGACGGCAACCTGACGAAGATCCTGGTGAAGTCGGGCGACGCGGTGAAGGCCGGTGCGGTGCTGATGCAGATCGACCCGCTGAAGCAGGAGGCGACGGTGGCGGCGCAGCAAGCCGCCGAGCAGCAACAGAGGGCCGTATACCAGTACAACGAGACCGACCTGCTCCGCCAGTCGCAACTGTACAAGGACGGAATTATTTCCAAGCAGGCGTACGACCAGGCGATGCAGGCGTTCCAGAACTCGAAGGCTGCGCTGGATTCGGCAGTGGCGCAGACCAAGACGCAACGCGAGCAGCTTGCGTACTACCAGATTCACGCGCCGTTCGACGGCATCGTGGGCGACATTCCGGTACACATGGGCGACTATGTATCGTCCACTACGACGCTGACCACGGTGGACGAGGCGAAGGACCTGGAGGCGTACATTTACGTTCCGACCGAGCGCGCGGCTGAGGCGCGGACCGGGCTTGCGGTGGACCTGCTCGACGCAAGCGGAGCGGTGCTGGCGCATACCAGCCTCGACTTTGTTTCGCCCGAGGTGGACAACAACCTGCAGGGAATTCTGGTGAAGGCGCCGATTCCCAAGTCGTCGCAGCAACTGCGCAATGGGCAGATATTGAATGCGCGCATTACATGGAGCACGGCGCAGACGCCGACCGTGCCGGTGCTTGCGGTGACGCGCATCGGCGATGAGAGCTTCGTCTATGTGGCGGCGGCGCAGGGCGCGGGATACGCGGCCCACCAGGTCCCGGTGAAGCTGGGAGAGCCGGTGGGCAATCTATATCCCGTGCTGGGCGGGCTGAATGTGGGCGACCGCGTGGTCCTGTCGGGCATTCAGTTTCTGCAGGAGGGCATGCCGGTACGGCCGATGGAGGCGCCGGGACCGGCGGCCCACGCAGGGCATTGATGGGTTGAGGTCTTGCCCTTGCGCAGGACAGGAAAGGTAGAGACTCTTGGTTGAGTTTTTTATTCGCCGTCCCATCTTCGCCACGGTGTGCGCGCTGTTGATCGTGCTGGCCGGGGCGGTGTCGCTGCCGGGCATTCCCATCTCGCTCTACCCGCAGCTTGCGCCGCCGCAGGTGGTGGTGAGCTGCAACTACATCGGCGCGAACGCGCAGGACGTCGAGTCGGCCGTCACCATCATTCTGGAGCAGGCGATCAATGGCGTCGAGGGGATGCGCTATATGTCGTCGTCCTCGTCGAACGACGGCAGCTCGACGATTACGATTACGTTCCAGACCGGATACAACCTCGACATCGCAGCGGTGGACGTGCAGAACCGCGTGGCCGCCGCGCAGGGACGGCTGCCGGCGACGGTCAACAGCACGGGCATCACGATCACCAAGGCCAATTCGAACTTTGTGCTTCTGGCCGGGTTCATCTCGCCCGACCACTCGCTCTCGCCGGACTTCATCCAGAACTATCTGGACGTTTACGTCTCGGATGCGCTGAAGCGCGTTCCCGGCGTGGGTGCGGTGATGAGCTTCGGCGGGGCCAATTACGCGATGCGCATCTGGCTCGATCCCGCGAAGCTGGCTGCGCGCGGGCTGACGCCGCTGGATGTGACCAACGCGCTGGCGGAGCAGAACGTCGAGGTCCCCGCCGGACAGCTTGGCGTTCCGCCGGCCGACCCCAGGCAGTCGTACCAGATGGCGGTGCGCGTGGCGGGGCGGCTGAGCGATCCGCAGCAGTTTGAGAACATCATTATTAAATCGAACGCAGCCAGTTCAAGCAGCGGACCGGGTACGCAGGGCAATGGCGCCGGGGTGGTCCTGCTGAAAGACGTTGGTCGCGCCGAGCTGGGTGCGGAGAGCTATGGATCGAGGCTGAAATACTCCGGCGGCGATGCGGTCGGACTGGGCGTGCAGCAGCTCTCCAACGCCAACGCCATCGATGTGGACACACGCTGCAAGGCAGTGCTGGCGGAGCTGCAGAAGTCGTTCCCGCCGGGGCTGAAGGGGTTTGTCGCGGTGGACACGACCACCGTGGTGCACGACTCCATCGTCGAGGTGGAGAAGACGCTGGCCGCGGCCATCGTCATCGTGATCCTGGTGATCTTCCTGTTTTTGCAGGACTGGCGCGCCACCATCATTCCCGCCATCACGATTCCGGTCTCGCTGATCGGGACCCTTGCCTTCATCCGGCTCTTCGACTTCTCCATCAATTCGCTGACGCTCTTCGGGATTACGCTGGCCACCGGGCTGGTGGTGGACGACGCGATCGTTGTGATCGAGAACGTGCAGCGCCACCTGGAGGGGCAGACCGTCGCTGGTACGGACGAGTGCGTGCACGACCCGCACAAGGCGACCATCATTGCGATGGCCGAGGTCACCAGCGCGGTGATCGCGACCTCGCTGGTGCTGATCTCGGTCTTCGTTCCGGTCAGTTTGTTCCCCGGAACGACGGGGATACTGTACAAACAGTTTTCGTTGACGATTGCGTTTTCGATTGCCATTTCGGCGTTCAATGCGCTGACGCTCTCGCCCGCGCTGGCCTCGGCCTTCCTTCGTCCGGAGACGCGGCCCACCGGGCTGCTGGCAGTCTTTCTCGACCCGGTGGAAGCGCTCATCCGCAAGACGATCCGCGGCTACGCCATCGCAGTGACCTGGGTGGTGAAGTGGCGCTACGCGTTTTTGCTGCTGTTTATCGCGGGCATGACCGCGACGGTATACATGTACAACCATGTGCCCACGGCGTTCGTTCCGGCGGAGGACCAGGGCTACTTCATGGTCCTGATTCAGACGCCGCCGGGCGCATCGCTGAGCTATACGACGGACTTTGCGGACCGCGGAGCGGAGATTGTGCAGCAGGACCCCGATGTGTATGGCACGTTCGCGGTGATGGGATTCTCGCTCTCCGGGGGAAGCTCGCCCAACTCGGGCATTATCTTCGCTCCGTTGAAGCCGGTGGCCGACCGAACGAAGCTGGGGCCGGGGCACTCACAGCACGACGTTGTGGTGCGGCTCTCGCAGAAGCTCCTCGCGGTCCCGGGCGGGATTCTCTTTGCGGCGGAGCCTCCGGCCATCGAGGGGATCGGCAGGGTCGGCGGCTTCCAGTTCATCCTGCAGGACGGCGGGCGCAATTCGTTCGCGGACATCGACCGCGTGGCGCATACGCTGGTTGGGGCGGCGCGCGATCCCGCGTCGGGACTGTTGAACCTCAATACCACGTTTACAGCGAACGATCCGCAGCTCGCGGTGACCATCGACCGGCAGAAGGCGGAGGCGATGGGCGTGCCCATGTCGCAGATCACCTCGGCGATGGGGACGTTCATGGGGTCGAGCTATGTGAACGACTTCAACTTCAACAACCGCTCGTACCGCGTGTACGTGCAGGCGGACGAGCAGTTCCGGCGCAATGCGGGCGATCTGCGGCAGTATTATGTCCGCTCCAACGCGGGGCAGATGGTTCCGCTGGACAACCTGGTGGAGCTATCGGAGACGGCGGGACCGCAGGTCATCAGCCACTACAACATGTTCCGCTCGGCGGAGATCGACGGCTCGCCGGCCGAGGGGCTGAGCTCCGGGCAGGGCTTGCAGAACATGGAGCGGCTCTTCCAGAAGAACAAGCTGCCGGGGATGATGTTCTCGTGGACGGGCCTCGCGCTGGAGGAGCAGGAGTCGGCGGGCAAGACAATCCTGATCTTCGGGCTGGGGCTGCTGGTGGTGTACCTCACTCTCTCCGCCCAGTATGAGAGCTTCTTTCTGCCGTTCATTATTCTGCTGGCGGTGCCGATGGCGGTGCTGGGCGCGCTCGCGCTGGTCGCGGCGCGCGGCATCAGCGACGACGTGTATGTGCAGATCGGGCTGGTGATGCTGATCGGCCTCTCGGCCAAGAACTCGATCCTGATTGTGGAGTTCGCCGAGCAGCAGCTTCATCACGGGCGGTCGATTGTCGACGCGGCGATCGTTGCGGCGGAGCTGCGGCTGCGGCCGATCCTGATGACCAGCTTCGCGTTCATCCTGGGCATGCTTCCCCTGTGCTTTGCCAACGGAGCGGGAGCGACTGGACGGCACTCGGTGGGCACGGCGGTGGTGGGCGGGATGCTGCTCTCGACCATCTTGAACCTCTTCTTTATCCCTGTGCTGTATGTGCTGTTCAAGACGGGGCTTAGGCGGTCTTCAGGGAAGAAGGTTTCGCCGGGGCAGCCTCCGCTCGCGGTGGGCTGAGTTCCGTGCTCACACAATCAGGAACCGATTGGGTCGGCGCTCTCTACAACTAAGGTGGTATGCCCGGGGACTTTGGTGGGATGGGCTGCGCGTGAAGGAGACGCGATAGTGGAAGTGCCGGTGTATCTCTACACGGACGAAAGTTGAGACGACGACAATGCATGACGCGATGTTGACCCTGCTGTTCATGGTGATCGCGATGTTTCCCTTCTTCCTGTCAATGCAGACCCCTGAGTAGGGTGGATTTCGCGGGGTTTGACCGCATTGGGAAGAGGGCGCAGCGCGGATTTTTGGGAGGGGGAAAAACCGCGCGGACGTGAATCGATTTGTCGTTCGTCTACGGCGCTCATGGTTCGGCAACGGCAATAGGATTTTGCGGAGGGACAAAAAGACCCGCATCTCAACTGAGATGTGGGTCTTTCTGCGCGTGGCGGCGGCGCCCTGCGTGCGGCGCAGCCCAACCCCATGAAGTTGAGAGTACGGGTTTCCGTGCCGGGCATCAAAGTTGGACGCGAAACGTCTGGAATGCGAAGACTGCATGCCAATGCAGTCAGGCCGGCTTGCAAAAGCAGCCAGGTCCGTGAAAACAGAGGGCTTAAAGAGGAAACCCACGCAGCGCGGTGGGGGCTGTTGCGTGGGTATTCCGGTAAAGCAACGAAGTGGGTGGACTTCGTTGTGACTGACTCAACCCGAAGGGAGTCTGGCCACACACTTAGCGTAGTGCGGAATTGGATTGGAGTCAAGCGGCAAATGGTGGAAAAATATACCAAAATGGGAGTGTCCCGGCGCGCTGGGGAGACTTCGTCGCGCGGGCGGGGGCGCTGGCTATGGGTTGCGCGGAGGGTTTTGCCGTAGACTTTTGTTTAGGCCCCATGCTGCTGCTCACAAATATGACCAACAAACTTCCAGCGACCGCGCTGCTCCTCGGATCTCTTATGGTTGCACCCGCCACGCCCGCACAACGTCTCTCCGCCGACGGAGCGCAGCAGACCTTCGGCGCGCTCTCGGAGCAATTCTTCTCGCAGGTTTACTTCAAGTTCTCGCCCACCGGCGGGACGGCGGCGGGGTTGCACCAGTACGACGCGCAGTTGGAGGACTACTCGGCCGCCGGGGTGGAGCGGGAGGTCGCCGCGCTGCGCGGGTTTGAGAAGAAGGTGGCGGCGATCGACCCCAGCGCGCTGGACGCTCCAGCGGCGGCGGACCGCGAGATTCTGTTGAACAACATCCGCTCGGAGCTGCTGTCGCTGGAGGTGATTCGCGGGTGGGAGAAGAACCCGGACAGCTACTCCTCGGGGATTACCAGCTCGGCGTTCGTGATTATGGAGCGGCCCTACGCGCCAACGGACACGCGGCTGCGCGCGCTGGTGGAGCGCGAGAAGAAGATGCCGCAGGCATTGCTGGAGGCGCGCAAGAACCTGAAGGCCCCGGCGAGGATCTCCACCGAGATTGCGCTGGAACAGATCGACGGCGACGTGAGCTTCTTCCAGAACGATGTGCCGGGCGCGTTTCTGAGCGGGCCGGACGCGGCGACCGATGCGGCGACCAAGGCGGAGTTTGCCAAAACGAATGCTGCGGTGGTTGCGGCGTTGAAGAGCTATGGCGCGTGGATGAAGACGGACCTGCTGCCGCGCTCCAACGGCGATTTCCGCCTGGGCGCGGAGACATTCCAAAAGAAGCTGGCCTACGACGAGATGGTGGACATCCCGCTCGCCCGGCTGCTGCAGATTGCCTTCGACGACCTGCACCGGAATCAGGCGGAGTTTGCGCGCGTGGCCAAGCTGGTGGACCCAACCAAGACGCCGCAGGAGGTGCTGGCCGAGCTGGCGGCGATCCATCCCGCGCCGGGCGATCTGCTGAATGCGTTCCATGGGACATTCGATTCGCTGATTGCGTTCATCCGCGCGCACCAGATCGTCACGATTCCCAGCGATGTGCAGCCGACGCTGGAGGAGACTCCGCCGTTCGAGCGCGCGACCACCTTTGCGTCGATGGATTCGCCGGGGCCGTTCGAGACGCACTCCACCGAGGCGTACTTCAACGTCACCCTGCCGGAGAAGGACTGGACTGCGGAGCATGTGGCCGAGCACATGGCGAGCTTCAACGTGGGGACGATCGTCTCGACCAGCGTGCATGAGGCGTATCCGGGGCATTACATCCAGTTCCTGTGGACGCCGCGCTTCGGCAGCACCATCCGCAAGCTGCTGGGCGCGAACACCAACATCGAGGGATGGGCCCACTACTGCGAGCAGATGATGCTGGATGAAGGCTACGCGGCGGCTCCAGTGGGAGCGAACGCCGACGAGGTGCGGCAGGCGCGGCTCATCCGCCTGGGGCAGATTCAGGATGCGCTGCTGCGGGACGCGCGCTTCGTCAACTCCATCAAGCTGCACACCGGCGAGGGCGAGCCGGGCGGCAAGTGGAGCATCGAGCAGGCGGAGGATTTCTTCGTTCGTGAGGGCTACCAGTCGCGCGCGGTGGCCGAGGTGGAGACCAAGCGCGGCACCGGCGATCCGACCTACCTCTACTACACGCTGGGCAAGCTGGAGATCATGAAGCTGCGCGAAGACGTAAAGGCCAAGCAGGGCGCGGCCTTCAGCCTGCAGCAATTCCACGACGGCTTCATGCGCCAGGGCTTCGCGCCCATCAAGGTGGTCCGCAAGGCAATGCTGGGCAACGATTCGCCGGTGCTGTAGAAAATGGCATTGATCTATGGTAAAATGGTATTCATGAATGCCATTACCGAAATCGACAAAGCAGGTCGCGTGGTGGTGCCGAAGAAGTTTCGGGACGTGCTGCATCTGCGTCCGGGCACGCGCCTTCACCTCCGACAGGAGGGGGAGACCATTGTGATTCAGACGGAGAGCCAGCCTCGCGGTCTTTACATGAAGAAGGGAACGCTGGTGTACGACGCGGGCCCGGGCCCTGCCTCGGACGCGGTGGATGAGGTCGCAAGGGCGCGTAACGCGCGGATGGAAGCGATCCTGAGCGATATCGCCAAGTGATCTTTATAGACACAAGCGTGTTGGTGGCTGCGTCCACGGTGTTGGACAAGCGGCATGGTGCCTGTGTGGACCTCCTAGCGGTGGCGGATAAACGCGGAGGGTGCTGCTCGTTGCATTCTCTGGCTGAGCTTTTCAACGTATTGAGCGGTCGCCCGTTACCGTTGCGCCTGTCGCCTTTGGACGCAGCAAAGGTTGTAGCTCATAGTGCACAGCGTTTTGAGACGATCAGTTTGACCGCGCACGAGTATGTTGAGGCTGTCGAGGGACTCGCGAGCTTAGGACATAGCGGCGGCATGATCTACGACGCCCTGATTCTGGCCTGTGCGCGCAAGGCCAAGGCGACGCGGATTTATACCCTCAACCCGAGGCATTTCCGGTTAGTGGCGCCCGACCTTGCGGCGCGAATCGTAGAACCCTAGCGCACGCGTACATAGAGGGAGAACAACTACGGAGATTCTGGACTACAAACGGCGCAGTCCAGAATGTCGGTGGGAGCAGGGGTGGTTACCCCGCTTTGAACATCTGCTTCATCCCGCGCAGGGCCTGGCGGGTGCGCTCTTCGTTTTCGATCAGCGCGAAGCGGACGAAGTTGTCGCCGTGATCGCCGAAGCCGATGCCGGGGCTGACGGCTGTCTTTGCATCAATCAGCAACTTCTTTGAGAAATCGAGCGAGCCCAGGGCGCGGAACTGCTCGGGGATCTTTGCCCACACGAACATCGTTGCCTTGGGCATCTCCACTGGCCAGCCCAGTTTGTTGAGGCCGGAGACGAGAACGTCGCGGCGGGACTTGTAGTTGGCCACGATGTCGAGCACGCACTGCTGCGGGCCGTCGAGCGCGGCGATGGATGCAACCTGGATCGGCGTAAACGTCCCATAGTCGAAGTAGCTCTTGATGCGGCCCAGCGCGCCGACCAGCTTGGGGCAGCCGACCATGAAGCCGACCCGCCAGCCCGGCATGTTATAGCTCTTCGACAGCGTGAAGAACTCCACGGCGATCTCCTTTGCGCCGGGGACTTCGAGGATGGAGGGCGCGCGGTAGCCGTCGAAGACCAGGTCGGCGTAGGCCAGGTCGTGGATGATGTAGATGCCGAGGTCGCGGCACAGCGGCACCAG
>Ga0187872_10004702_pt1 | contig 10149 bp, 7 predicted proteins | sample June2016WEW_16_4_FD_132973 | JGI IMG/M metagenome (GOLD analysis project Ga0187872, IMG submission 132973) | Peatland microbial communities from SPRUCE experiment site at the Marcell Experimental Forest, Minnesota, USA - June2016WEW_16_40 | ecosystem: Environmental > Terrestrial > Soil >...
GTTCAGCGTCGAAGTGGCGGAGTTCTTCAAGATTCAGAACGGGAAGATACGCCAGATCGAAGGTGTCCAATTAGCCCTTCCTTACAAGTCTCCTACGGGATGGGATAAGTAAGTCGACAAGCCGGGTTTCGATTCGAAGGTTCGGCGAGAGTTTCTTCGCGCCAGGCGCGTAGCTCTTGCGGGCGGGTTGCGTGGTGCGGATACCGATGGGATATAGAATAGAGACGTTGGTCTGAATGAACGCTATAGGGATCAAGTCAATTTCAGACATCCCGAATAAAGCTATTTGAGAAGACGATGCGGTGATGAGTTTTGGGGCTATAAATATGAATTTGTTGCAGAGAAACAACATAAATGCTGAAATATGTCGCGTCAATCCGTCCAAGCGTTCAATGTCCAAAGTTAAAGTTAGGGTGAATCGAGAATGCTTGAGGGAGCACCAAACAGCTTACCGATAAGAACTGTCGTTAAGCCGAAGAACGCTCCTGTCAGGCGTGTCACTGCCGACATCTGCGTTGTCGGTGCCGGAATCTCGGGAGTCTCCGCCGCGATCGAAGCGGCCCGCCTTGGACGCAAGGTCCTGATCGTCGACGGCCAGCCGGCCCTCGGCGGTCAGGCAGTCAACTCCATCATCGGTACCTTCTGCGGGCTATTCTCGAACCTCCCAAACGCGCGCCAACTGACGCACGGGATCGCAGACGATATTCTGCGCGACCTTGGGCCGCAAAAGGCTGTCACCCCGGTGCGCGGCACGATGACCATAACCGTCTATTACGACGAAGTCGCGCTCGGCCGCTGGGTCGAAACCTCTATTCGTGCGGCCGGGGTCAAGGTTGTGGTCGGAGCGATTCTGCGGGAGGTAAAGTTCGAGAATCGGCGCATCACCGAACTTTCGCTCGCGACGCGTTACGGCGATCTATCGGTCACGGCAAACGGATTCGTGGATGCGACCGGAGATGCGGCGCTGGTTTGGCAGGCGGGACTGCCGTGCCACCAACCCGATGTCCCCATTTACGGTACGCAGATCGTTGTGCTCGAGCATCTGAACGAAGACCACAAACCAACACCTTCGGACTACAGTCAGCGCCTTCGCGAAAAGGCGAAAGAATATGGTCTCGTTCGACAAGACGGCTTCGCATTCTTTTTTCCGGAGCGCGGGACCGCGGTAGTCAACATGACTCACGTGCAAACGCCGCTCGATCCGATCGGCGCGAGCGAGAAAGCACTTGAAGGAAAAGAACAGGCGGACCGCGTAGTCGGGTTCCTCAAGGCGGAGTTCCCAGAAGCATTCGGCAAAGCCCGTGTTCGTGCCTACGGCCTTCCCGGGATTCGGCAGACGCGCTGGATCGTTGGGCGCCACCAGTTGACGGCTGATGAAGTGCGCTCTGGCACTCACTTTGACGATGCAATCGCCCGCACGGCTTGGCCCATCGAGTTGCACGGCCAGCCCGAAGGCTACGTTTGGGAACCTTTCGGCGAAGACCACGTGCACTACGTGCCGTTGCGGAGTCTGATCCCACGCGATGCGGACAATGTCCTAGCCACTGGAAGATGCATCGACGGAGATGCGGCCGCTCTTTCGAGCGTTCGCGTCATGGGGCCGTGCATCGCAATGGGAGCGGCTGCGGCACATGCTCTCGACCTGGCTGGCACAGGTAGCGTGCAGAACATCGATATCGCTGTACTGCGAAAACGGCTCGCCCATAATCTAGAAGGTTAGAATCTCCTATCGGTCGAGTGGGGCTGGGTGGGCGACATCGATTGCGAAAATCGGATCGGTGATCGGGCCGGTGATTGGGGGCGTGGTATTATCCACTCGGCTGCCAGTACCTGTTTTGTTTGCGCTCCTGGCGGTCTGTCTTTGCATAGTGGGCGCGGTCGTCTTTGTCCTCGGGCTGGCCTAGCGGTTTTTCCCCAGAGATGAGGCGCGGGGATGGGGTGAAAGTGGAGCGCCGCTTACCGCCGAGACCGGCTTGCCCGATTGAGGTACCGCCGCTGCGTCCAGGCTGGCAAATGTGAAGCGCCGTCATGGAGATTTGGACTGAATGGACTCATTAGACGTCAATGTTTCTGAACTGATCGACAACACACGGCTCAACGCATTTCACATACGGGTCGTCGGCCTTTGCGCATGCCTGCTTTTCTTCGAAGGGTTTGATCTCAACGCGGTCAGCTACGCGGCGCCAGCGCTCGCCAAAGCCCTGGCGATCTCCCGGCCCATGCTTGGCCCGGTCTTCTCGGCTGGACAGATGGGCCTCATGCTCGGCGCGCTCATCTTCGGAATCGCTGGCGATCGCTGGGGACGCAAGCGAGTATTCATCCTATGCGGCCTCGATTTCGGGCTCGCAACGCTGGCGACGGCCCTCTCAACCTCCTATTCGACGGTGGTGTTTTGGCGTCTGGCCGCGGGGCTGGGATTGGGAGGTGCGGCGCCGATCGCCATTACCATCGCCTCGGACTATTGTCCGAAGCGCGTCCGCGCTGCGTTGACCATGATCATGTATTGCGGGTACACGATTGGCGGCGTATTCGCGGGTGTCGTCAACGCTTACTTCTTGCGCTTTGGCTGGCGCAGCGTTTTTTACGTCGGAGGTGCGGTGCCGCTCCTGCTGGCGCCCGTGCTGATCCTGGCGCTGCCTGAATCGCTCAACTATCTGATCTCACAAGGAACGCGCGGCGCAGAAATCGCGCGCATTCTCGCTCAGCTGGTTCCCGGGAGCCACCATTCCGCGGATAGCCGCTTCCTGATGGAACAAGCCTATGAGAAGAAGCTGCAAGTGCCGGAGCTATTTCGGAAAGGTTATGCTCGCCGGACGATCTTGCTATGGATGAGTCTGTTTGTCAGCCTGATCACTCTCTTCTCGCTGACCAATTGGCTTCCCACCCTGCTCAACAGCATGAGCATCACCCCCAAACAGGTTGTCTCAATTACTGCGGCCGCGCAGGGTGCGGGCTTGGTGGGTTCCCTTGTTGCGGCGCGATTGATCATGACGTTTCGGCCGTTCCGCGTGGCGACGATTGGCTATGCGTGTGCCGCCACGCTGCTCGTAGTCTTGGGGATGTTCGGTTCGGGCTACGCCGCGTTTATTATGATCTACTCGGTGCTCTATTTCTTCGTGATCGGCGACCAAAACATTCTGAACGCCATGTCGGGGCAAATCTATCCACCAAGGATCCGGGCCACAGGCTCAGGCTGGGCCATTGGAATCGGGCGCGTAGGTGGGATCCTTGGCCCGACCATCGCCGGGGCGTTGCTGGCCTTACATTGGACGCCGAACCAATTGTTTGTGATAGCGGGGCTTCCGACATTGGCGACGGCGGCCATCGTTTTCATGCTATCCAACGCGATGAAGGGAACTCTTGAGATCGGAACGGCCAGCCCGAATTCCGCAACAGAGCCCGTTCCGGAATAGTTTCGTTTTGTAACGGGTCTGCCCGCACCATCCATGGGAGGACGATCATGAAGAAAGCGCTACGCAGCAATTTTCCGCCGGATTCTCCGCGAGCGGCAGTAAGGTGGGCGCAATGGCGAGCGCTCGGGCTCACCGAAGAGGACATGCTGAAGCCGAAGATTGCCGTGGTGAACAGCTCCTCGGAACTCGCGATCTGCTTCAGCCACCTGGACGGCGTTGCGAAGATCGTCAAAGACGCGGTCCGCGCTGCAGGCGGTCTGCCGTTTGAGATTCGTACAGCGGCGCCGAGCGACTTCATTATCAGCGCCGGCCATGCTGGCGGCTATATGCTCCCGAGCCGCGATCTGATCGTCAACGACATGGAAATCGCGGTCGAGGGCGCGCAGCTCGACGGGATGATCTGCCTGTCTTCCTGTGACAAAACCCCTCCCGGCCACTTGATGGCTGCCGGGCGCTTCAACATCCCGACCATCCTTGTAATTTGCGGCTATCAGCCGTGCGGGGAAGTAAAGGGCAAGCATGTGGATATCGAAGATGTATTTCTGGGCGGGATCCAAGTATCCTTCGGCAAACTTTCGCGCGAGGAACTACGCGTGATGAGCGATAACGCCATACGTGGACCGGGCGTCTGCCAGGGGATGGCGACAGCAAACTCCATGCACGTGGTATGCGAAGCGCTCGGCATGACCCTCCCCGGTAGTGCTCCGGTATTGGCAAACAGTCCCAAGATGAAGGATTTCGCGCGGCAATCCGGCCGGCGCATCGTGGAAATGGTACTGGAAGACATCAAACCGCGAGAGATTCTGACTCCGGGCGCGTTTCACAATGCGGCGGCGGCGGTGCTCGCCGTGAGTGGCTCGATCAATTGCATTAAGCATCTGCAGGCTACTGCCACCGAGGCGGGCGTCGACATCGACATATTCAAACTGTTCAACGATCTCGGCGAGAAAATTCCCGTGCTCAGCGCCGTTCGCCCGAATGGCGAAGACTCCATCGAGGCTTTCGAAGCCGCGGGTGGTGCCAAGGCGCTCATGAAACAGCTTGCCCAGCTTCTCGACCTGAAGGCGCTTACCGTCACCGGACGAACGTTGGGTGAGAATCTGGCCGATGCCGTCGTGCACAATGAAGAAGTGATTCGCCCAATTCATCGCCCGTTCTCTGCCAAGCCGCCGATCGTCATCCTTCGTGGCTCGCTTGCGCCCGAGAGTGCGATCGTGAAATTGGGTCTGCGAGGACCGGACCGCAAAACCCAATTTACGGGTCCTGCGATCGTCTATGACGATGCCGCCGAAGCGATGCGCGGCATCGCGAAAGGCGATGTCAAACCGGGGTACGTGCTCGTCGTACGCGGAATGGGGTTGAAGGGCGGGCCCGGAATGGCCGGACCAGCGTCGCAGGTGGTATTCGCTTTGGACTCGGCCGGCCTGCAAGCTGATGTTGCTTTCGTCAGCGATGGCCAATTGTCCGGGCTATGTAACAAGGGATTGACCGTCGCAGAAGTCTCTCCTGAGTCGGCAGTTGGAGGTCCACTTTCACTCGTCGAGAATGGCGATCGCATCGCCATTGATGTTGATAAACGCCTTCTTGATCTTGCTGTCCCGCAAGCAGAGCTAACGGCGCGGCGCGCACGTCTGGGCGAGCCAAAGCTGCCCAAAGCCACCGGATATCTTTCGATCTATCAACGCACCGTCCAGCCAATGTCGACGGGCGCAGTCCTCGTGCGTGAAGAGCCATAAGCCCAGCAAACAGGTACAGCCAGCCGGCGATGGCTGATGGGTTCTCGGCTGGTGGCCGAACCCCTCTGCTCTCACTGGGGCCTGCTCTGATGGCAAGTTCCTTGTGTTGAGGACAGGAGAAGCGCGCAATGCGTCAGTCAGAGGTCCAAATCGGAAATTCCGGTTTACTCCATAACTTGCCCGTCGCGTTATGATAGTTGGCCACACGCACTCGGGAAACGAAACCTGATGCGCCAATTCGGAGCGTAGCCTAATGAATAACGCTCGTGGGTGCAGGCGGAGGTCGTTGCTGCCAGCAAAGTTGTACGCCTTTTCTTATGTCTTCTTGGCGATTGTGGCGGTTCCGGCCGCCAGAGCCCAAGGAGTGCAGGTTGGCGCCGCGATTTCTGGAAAAGTGGAGGACGCATCGGGCGGCTCCTTGAGCGGCGCAACCCTAACCATAAGGAGTCTTGAGACAGGAGCCGTCCGGATCGTTACCACGGATCCGGCAGGCAACTTTACGGCCGTGGGCCTTCCTCTAGGACCGCAGGAAATAACGGCGGAAAAGGAAGGGTTTAAGGCTACTGTCAGGAAGGGGATCGACTTAGAGGTCGGGCAGGAAGTGACAGTGAATCTGCGCCTGGAAGTGGGCGAAGTCGTCCAGCAGATCGTGGTTTCCGAAGAGATTCCTGTGGTCAATACGACCACTGCCTCAGTTTCCGGCATGGTTGGCGAGCGCGAAGTGAAGGATTTGCCTCTCAACGGTCGCAGCTTCGACGACCTGATTACCCTCAACCCGGGAGCGATCAATTACAGCGCGATGAAAAGCGCTCAAACGAGCACCAGTAATGGAAACATATTTACTGTGGCCGGGCGGCGGACCTCCGAGAACCTGTTTTTGCTAAATGGCATTGAATACACCGGGGCGAGTCAACTCGCCATAACCCCTGGCGGTGTCAGTGGCGAACTCTTGGGGATTGACGCAGTCCGCGAGTTCAACGTGCTTACGGACACCTACTCTGCCGAATATGGGAAGCGAGCCGGCGCGCAAGTCAGTGTTGTGACCCAGTCCGGTAGCAATGCGCTTCACGGCTCCGTTTTTGAGTTTCTCCGAAACAACGCCCTCGATGCGACAAACTATTTTGCGCAGGGGAACTCTCCTCCCTTCAAGCAGAATCAATTCGGCGGCGCTGCAGGAGGGCCGCTCAAGAGGGACCGCTGGTTCTTGTTTGGCAACTACGAAGGATTTCGGCAAGCTCTCGTGGTCAGCAGTGTTAGCGTGGTCCCCGATCAACAGGCGCGCCAGGGCTTCTTGCCGAATACATCTGGCGTCTACACCGAGGTTCCCAATCTAAATTCGGCAATGTTGCAATACATGTCCTTTTGGCCCCAACCGAATGGCGCCGAGTTGTTGGCGAATGGCGTGCCGAGTGGCACGGCTTTGTCGTTTAACGGTCCCAAGCAGTACATCCGCGAGGACTTCGGTACCCTCCGAACAGACTACAATTTGAGCGATCGAGATTTTCTCTCGGGAGCGTATACGATCGATGACGGCGATAGTCTGGTGCCCTTGGCGGACCCGTTGTTTGCTTCGTACACGACGCTTCGAATGCAGGTGGGCAGCATCCAGGAAGTGCACAGCTTCTCGCCGAACTTTCTCAACACCTTCCGCGTCGGGTTCTCCCGCGCAGGATTCAGTCTGAGTTCCTCTCTGTTGGCCAGCTTTCCGGCAAGCCTCGACTTCGTCACCGGTGCCGGGCCGGGCGGGATCGTCATTGGAGGCGGTGTTACGACCACGGGCATTGCGGCTCTCACTTCGGCAGGCCCCGGCAATGGCGCCGGGGTTTGGAATCGCCGAAACCTCTTCACCTACACCGATGATTTGCAGATCAGCAAGGGAATTCATCAGATCAGCGTTGGGGCCTGGTTTCAAAGGCTCCAGGACAATGAAGACAGCGCTTCGCGGCAACTCGGACAAGCAACCTTTAGCAACTTGACGGCGTTCCTCCAAGGAACCGTGAGCACGTTTCAGGTAGTGCCGAACCCGAATGAACTGGGATGGAGGAGCCTCTTCGGGGCCTGGTACTTCGAGGATGCGATCAAGCTACGGCACAATCTTACGATCCGCGCGGGTATTCGGCACGAATTCACAACCGGGTGGAATGAGGAGTTGGGAAGGGCCGCCAATTACTTGGTCGGCTTGTCGGGAGTGCTTGTGACCAACCCGCAGGTGGGCAACTCGGTTTTCACTCAGAATAATGCGAAGCTGCTGTTTAGCCCCAGAATCGCCTTGGCTTGGGATCCTTTCGGAAATGGAAAGACGGCAATCCGAGCCGGATTCGGCACATATTATTCATTGATTGACGATCTCGCCTTTCTCCTGAATTCTCTTCCCCCTTACAATGGCGCTCTATCATTTTCGGGCGCCTTGTCATCGATTGTCCCGATTGCGCCCGGTGTTCCGTCGCCTCCTTCCTGCGGACCCAATGTTCCAGCGCCCTGCGCCACCTACGCGCCTCAGGGAATTCAGGCGAACGCAAAAACTCCGACGGTCGAGGAGTGGAATCTCACGGTCGAGCAGCAGTTGAACAACAGCACCATCTTCCGCGTCGCCTATGTCGGATCGCATGGTTACCACGGCTTTGTCAGCGTTGATCCCAACACCATTCCCGCTCAGATTTGTTCTGACCCCAGCGGCTGCCAGGCCGGCGGCGTTGCAACAAGCGGCAGTCCAGCCACGGCGGCGAATCAAAGCCACGTGGCTGAGGGCGTGGAGTATATTCCGGTGGGAACGCGGCCGAATCCGTTCCTGGGAGCGGGCTTCTTCTGGTTTACCGAAGGCAACACAAGCTACAACGCGCTGGAAACGGAACTGACACACCGCCTGAGCCAAGGCTTGCAATTTCGGGCCAGCTACACTTGGTCGAAAAATCTCGATATAAACTCCGCACTCACAGGCGCCCAGGCCATTAACCAAGCGCAGATGGTTTTGGATCGGAATGATTTGCGCCGCGATTGGGGACCCTCCGCCTTGAATATCACCGACCAGGCGAGCATCTCCGCCCGTTATGAGCTCCCTTTCGGCCAAGGCAAGCATTGGCTCAACACCACGAGCGGGCTTGAAAGCAAACTGATAGACGGCTGGCAACTGAACGGAATCGCCACGTTCTTGACTGGCTTTCCGTTCACACCGCTGATTGGCTCGAACCGATCCGGCGACGGAGATACCAGGAATCCCGATCGTCCTTCGTTGAATCCCAACTTTTCAGGACCTATCCTGCTGCACAACCCGAGCGAATGGTTCAATCCAAACGCCTTCGTTCTGCCCGCGCCGGGCACCTATGGAGACTTCGGCAGAGGAACTCTCACCGGACCGGGGTTGGCCGACATGGATGTTTCGCTGTTCAAAAACACTCGGATCTCCGACAGGACCAGCCTGGAGTTCCGGGCGGAATTCTTCAACGTGCTCAACCGGGTGAACTTCGGTCCGCCCAACACGACTGTGTTTGCGAACGGTGCAATCAGCGCCTCGGCCGGCTTAATTACGACCCTCGCCACTAACCCAAGACAGATCCAATTTGGATTGAAGCTGATCTTCTAGCCTTAATGCATTTGCTCAATTTTGAGCCTGTTTGTGTAATTCGCTGGAGGACGAATCGACTTGGTGGAGCGCTATCCTCCTCTAAAATTAGGTTGTACCTCTTGAAAACACACAACGGTCAGATGAGAATCGAATCGGGCGAGGTGAAAAAACCCAGCGTCCCCCCGGACAGCGGGTCCTTGTCGTGGACGACGACGTAGAGTTCTGTCAGATGATCTCTCAATACCTGACCTGGTGCGATATCCGACCACAGGCCGCTCTCAGTCGTCGCCCGGTGCGCTGACCACTTCCGGAATGGATTGCTTGGCGTGGATGGTAATCCACACGCCGGTTGCATTAGCGATGGCATGGGCCACGACACCGAGCACCGTACGCCGATCTCCTTGGCCCCCAAAGGACCTTCCGGCTCGTAGGAATCCATTGGGTAGCCAGGACCTCCTATGCCTTGTCACATATACCAGCGTGACTTGCTTGCCTCCGTGACCGCCATCACAAGAGAGTGTGACAGCCCACACCGACACTTTCCGGCGAGTCAATTAAGAAAGCAACGTGAGCCAGTGACAGCGAGAGGGGCAAAGTGGCGGTCGTGTCGCAAAATCACGAGAATAAACCACCCGGCACGCACCAGGATCTGACCGATGCGAAAACATGGATTCAGCGCCTGGAGAGGCCGGAGAGAATACCCGGTCTGAGGATCGATGATGTGGTGGCCTGCTTACAACTGAAGCCAGGTGACGTGGTTGCCGACATAGGGGCCGGCACCGGTGCGTTCGCCATACCGTTTGCGAAGGCTGTCGCGCCGCCCGGAAAAGTTCTCGCGGTCAATATTTGGCCGGGCCTCCTGGATTACATCAATGAAAAGGCAAGAAAGGAGAAGGTGACCAATCTCCAAACGATTCTTGCGAAACTAGATGATCCCAAACTACCGAAAAACCAGGTGGATGTAGCCTTTTTTCATGATGTCTTTCATAATATGAATGACCGCCAGGCGTATCTGGAAGTGCTTGCCTCTTATCTTAAACCCAGCGGGCGCGTGGCAATCATCGAACAGGAATTTGATGATCCGATCGCAAAGAAGTGGGATGTTCCCGAAGACAGGATCACCAAGGATCAGGTGAAAACCTGGATGGCGAATGTGGGATTTCATCTCATCGGGGATTACGACATCTTCGAGGGCGAAAACAATCCTAAAGCCACCGGAATGCCACAGAGGTGGTTCGTGGTCTACTCGCGAAGCCCCGCGTCTGGTCAGTAGCTTCACCACCGTATGTTATTCGCAGACCTTGGAGGGGAAAATCAGGCGTGGCACCCCGGGGCATGATCTTCAACAAGATGACCACCAAAATCGCGCTCGGCGCGGTCGTGACGCACTCGCCAGCGGTGACCGATCTGGACCAGGACCCGCTCAAAGTCATCGAGA
>Ga0187872_10004704_pt1 | contig 10146 bp, 5 predicted proteins | sample June2016WEW_16_4_FD_132973 | JGI IMG/M metagenome (GOLD analysis project Ga0187872, IMG submission 132973) | Peatland microbial communities from SPRUCE experiment site at the Marcell Experimental Forest, Minnesota, USA - June2016WEW_16_40 | ecosystem: Environmental > Terrestrial > Soil >...
GCCGGAAATTCCGAGCCTTGCGACTTGTGGATCGTGATCGCGTAAGCCAGCGAAATCTCATCCAATTCCCCAAAGTCGTACTTCACCAGCCGCTCGTCGAATCGCACTGCGACCTGCTGCTCCACGGCATCGATTCGCTCGACGATCCCCACATCGCCATTGAACACGTCCTTGTCGTAGTCGTTCTCCGTCTGGATGACCTTGTCGCCTATCTGGAACCGCCATCCGAACCGCTCCACGGCAGGCTGACCGGGTCGGGTTGGGTTCAATACCTTCTGCAAGGCTGTGTTCAGTTCGCGCACGCCGAGCGACCCACGGTTCATCGGGCAAAGAACCTGAACGTCGCGGATCGGGTCGAGACGAAACCGTTCTGGAATTCTCTCCTGCACGAGCTTGACCAGCATTGCCGCGATCTTCTCCGGATCATCCCGTTCGACGAAATGGAAGTCGGAACTCGGGTCGGCTCCGCGCACGTCCGGCATCTGGCCTCGGCGGATGCGGTGCGCGTTGGTGATGATGTGGCTGTCCGCTGCCTGCCTGAAAACCTCGGTGAGCCGGACGACCGGGACGACGCCGCTTTCGATCAAGTCCCCAAGCACCGTGCCCGGCCCAACGGACGGAAGCTGGTCTACGTCGCCGACCAGAACCAATCCGGCGCGGTTCGGAAGAGCCCGCACCAGCGAGTGCATTAGCGGCACGTCCACCATCGAGGTCTCGTCCACGACCAGAAGGCCGCAGGCGAGCGCATTCGACTCGTTTCTGCTGAACCGCCCAGTTGCAGGATCAATTTCCAGCAGGCGATGAATCGTCTTCGCTTCCAAGCCCGTGGTCTCCGTTAGCCGCTTCGCCGCCCGTCCAGTAGGAGCGCACAGCAGGCACTTCACGCCCTTGGCTCGCAGGATCATCAGAATCGAGTTCACCAGCGTGGTTTTTCCCACGCCCGGTCCTCCGGTGATGACCACGGCCCGGTTGGCGAGCACCGTCCTCAACGCCTCGCGCTGGCTGGGGGCGAGAGTTTTCCGTGTCCGCTGCTCGCACCATGCGACCGCCCTCTCGAAATCAATCGGGGGATAGATCAGATCCGCTTCCGCTAGGTTCTTGATCCTTGCTGCGATGCCTTCTTCCGCCCTCCGGAGATGGGGCAAGAAGATCAGGGGCTCGCCGTCGATCTCCTCCAACAACAGGGAGCCACTCGTGAGCATCTGCGATAACGCCTGCTCGACTGTCCCTTCGGGCACCTCCAGCAGCTTCACTGCCGCCAGCTTGAGTTTCTCCAGAGGCAACGCACAGTGACCATCGGAGGTCGCTTCCAGTAGCACATGGTCGATGCCCGCCCTTGCCCTGTTGAGCGAGTCCCGAGGAATCCCGACCTTCTGCGCGATCTGGTCGGCTGTCGCGAAGCCGATCCCGTAGATGTCCTTCGCCGGCATGTAGGGATTGCTCCGCACCTTCTCGATTGCCTGCTCGCCGTAGGTCCTGAAGATTCGCACCGCCCGGCTGGTGCTCACGCCGTGGCTGTGCAGGAACAACATGATTTCGCGGACTCGTTTTGCCTCCTGCCACGCATGCGCGATCCGCTCCCGGCGTTTGGGGCCGATGCCATCGACCGTTTGCAGTTCGGCAGCTCGATTCTCGATCACGGCTAGAACCTCGGCTCCGAATCGACCGACCAGCTTCTTCGCGAGAATCGGCCCGATACCCTTGACCAAGCCGCTGCCGAGATACCGCTCGATCCCCTCGGCGGTGGTGGGCGGCACGGTCTTCATGGTCGTCGCTTTGAATTGCAGCCCGTGTTCCTTGTCCCTGACCCACCAGCCCTCCGCGCTCAGCCATTCCCCGGCAGTCACCGAAGGCAGCGACCCGACGACGGTCGTTTCATCTCGCTGCCCGCGTGTTTTCACTCGCAGGACACAGAAGCCGCTTTCGTCGTTGTGGAAGGTGACGCGCTCGATCAGACCGGAGATTTCCTCAGTCGCGGGTCTGCGCTCTGGGATCGCGGCGTTCATCTGGTTGGGAGTTATTTTCCCACGGATCGCGTCAATCGCTTCGATACTGGGATGATCCGTCACGCCTTGACCAACTCTCTGCGAACGGCTTCGTGAAGGTACGAGCCGGAGTTGCGCCTGACACTGCCAGCGTCCATACTCCGATCATGACACTCAAGAATGCGGCGTTGCTGGCACTGATCGGGACGATTCTCACGACGGCTCTTTTAGTGTGGACGTTCGTCTTCAACTTCCTCAATTTCCTGCGAGGCTTGGTTCCTGCGGTTTCACTGTTTTCATCATTCATCTATGCCTTTGGCTGCTTCAGCGTGATGGCGTTCTTTTTCGTGTTCCATAGAGCGCAGTCGTGACTTTGGCGAGAGTTCATTTTCCTACGGACGGCTCTGGCTTGCGTGATCCATCGGGAAGCCCTGATGAAAACAGGGAAACCACCCTTCTGCTGGGATTTCCCTGTCGGGCGGGGTTCAGGTCGGGTCGACCGTTTCAGAGGTCCTGCCAGCTTTTTGTACCAACCTAACGCCCATGTAAGGAAGCCTAGCTGGCGCGTTAAGGTCGTCCGCCGGCGAGAAAAGCCACAAACTTATACTATGAGGTGGCAGTCCGCATCCAGTGGAGGGATCCGATGGGCGAAATGATTCAGTTCAAGCGACCGGACGGAAAGACCTGTCCTGGCTATCTGGCACCTCCCAAAGCAGGATCAAGCGCGCCCGGTTTTGTCGTCATCCAGGAATGGTGGGGGCTCAACGATCAGATTAAGAACACCGCGGATCGGCTCGCCGAAGCTGGTTACCGGGCGCTCGTGCCGGACTTCTACCGGGGCAAGGTCACCACGGCCGCCGACGAAGCAAACCACCTGATGACGAACCTCAACTTCCCGGATGCCGCCGCCCAAGACATCCGCGGCGCCGTGCAGTACCTAAAACAATCATCGAAGAAGGTGACCGTGGGCGGCTTCTGCATGGGCGGCGCGCTGACCATTTTGGCGGCGGTGCGGGTACCGGAGATGGATGCCGGCGCCTGCTTCTATGGCATTCCGCCCCTCGACGCCGCCGATTTGAAGAAAATCAAAATTCCCCTCATTTACCATTTCGCGAACAAGGACGATTGGTGTACACCCGCCAAGGTGAATGACCTCGAGACCGCGCTCAAGCAGTCGAAATCAGAGTTCGAGATCTATCGCTACGAGGCGCACCACGCGTTCATGAACGAAGCCCGTCCCGAGGTGTACGATCCAGCATGCGCCAAGACGGCGTGGGAGCGAACGCTTCAGTTTTTGAAAAAGGCACTCGCGTAACGGGTCGCCAACCTCGCGCCCAAACTGAATTTGGACCTCCGACCCCCTAGTCCCGAAGAAGAGAAGGTAAGAATCTAAGTGCTTCATCGGGTGTCGCTCAGGAACAGAAAAACCAGTCTTTCTCTCCATCAGTTGTACCGAGCTCCGCGCCCGGAACGGGCTTCCTATCGCGCCTCAGGTGCGAATGGTTGCGGGGGCTTGCAGTGCACCGAAGCCGCCCGATCTGCCGTTTCGGTACAGATTGCCAGTCAAGCGTCGTATCCCCCTGATTCTGCCACCTCCTGTCCCCGGAGGCGGATTTGAGCCTCCAGCTTTGGAATAGTGAAGTGCCCCTGCGCAATTCGTTAGCAAAGGGCTGCCCAGGGCAACACTCCGTCGCGGATCAAGTGATCAAGTAGATCGAGAAATATTTGTGTACACGACAGGATCACGCACAATCTGGGTGGACATTGAAATCAGAAGCCGTGCACGTTCGGAGGATGCAGTCCGGTTATTATTCTTGTCACACATCTGATGATGTCGGTCTCTATTTGGTGCTGCCAGATTCTCATGACTCGCCAGCCGGAGCGCCTGAGACTGCGAAAGTTTCGCTGGTCACGCCTGCGATTAGCTTCGATCTTTTCTCTCCAAAACGGCTGGATCTTGTGTCGCCAGCAAGGGTAGCGAAAGCCGTGCCAGAAATCGCCATCGATGAAAACGGCGAGCCTTTCTCTTGTGAAGACCAAATCCGGGCTTCCGGCGAGTTCCCTGACGTTCTTGCGAAAGCGGAATCCCCTCTGCCTCAGCGCACGGGAAACCGACAGTTCGATGTCGGTACCCTTCTGGCGAACCTTGGACATGAGGCGGCTGCGCTGTTCGGGTGTCAGTCGATCCACGGCTTCTTTTCCTAGATGCTATTTATGAGTTCCTGAATTCGGCTGAGTTTCTCTTGGCCGTCGAGGTAATCACGGTAACTGTCTCGCGTCTGCTGGATCAGCTCGTCATACGTTATGTACCTGGCGTTCACGACCTGCAACTGCTTCCGGTTCTCCTCGTCCTCGTCTTGAGGCTGCGGGCGCGAACCGAGGATGCAGATTATTTCTATAGGGTGTTGCTCATTGGGCAGCTTGTTCTTGAGTACTTTCGTCAATGTAGTGCGATATTTTCTAATTTGCTTCAGTAAATCGTTTATCTCCGTTTCGCGCTTGTACTTCTTGAGCTCTATGATGATGTGCTTGCCCGCCGCCGTCCGGTACCTGATGTCTAATCGTCCCTTCTTCTGCTCCGACGTCAGCTCAACGTCGAGGTTCTTAAACTCTTTCATCACGGTCTCCTCCATCCGGGCATCGGTGCTTGCCCTTTCCCATGATGGATCAAGAAGCCAAAGGTGATCGAACAGCTCGGTCTGAATGAGCTTTTCCTTCGCGTCGGGGACTATGTTTTCGAACTTCTTAAGCACTGCCAGACGGCCTTTCGTGATCTGATAGTAGTGCACCATTTCAAGTTCATCCATGCCCGAAAAGACCGCAGCGAACATCTTGAGGTCCTGCTCAGACGTTATCTGCTCAAGGGCACTGAGGTTTTCCTTCAAAGCAAGGGTTTCGAAAGCCAGGATGCTCTGACGATAGAGCTCGCGCTTCACGTCTGAATCCGCGACAGGGAACGTCTCAATTTTGCCGAACAGCTGGCGAGCGTACTTCTTGTTGTCCTTGCCCAGGCTCTCAAACCATTCTTTGATCCTGGGGTTTTCGAGAGCCCTTTTCTCGGCCATCTCATTGCGCCAGTCGCGCCATTTGCTTTGGATGTGGCTGAGTATTTTGTCCTGTATGAATTTCTTAAGCTTGCGGAAGCGTGGGTCGTTTTCCTTAAGCCGCTGCCGGTCACTCGTGACGATGTCATCCATACTGTCCAGATCAAGGAAGTCCGCGCGTATTTCCCCGATCAGGTACTTGGTGAAAAGTCCGCCCTCCTTCAGGTCCTTCAAGATGTCTTCATGGACAATCTTGCCCCAGGCCTGCACTACTATTGTGTTGTTGCCTTCCTCAATGCTCTTCTGCTCGTCGAAGGTACCGACCCAGCCGCTTATCTTCCAACCCTCCTTGTTATTAATCGTGCCTTTCAACTTTTCTTTCTTCTTAAGTTTCTTGCAGAAGTCTGCATACTTGTCGCTCCCGTCGCCAATCAGCCAGATGTACTCTAGCTTGTCGTAATAGTCTCTATCGGAAACTGAAATCTCATCGTCGTTCACCCAAATTCGAAACTTGTACTCTTCCCCGATGACGCTGAATCTGCGTGCCAGCCTGCGGCGCAGGAAAACTTCGCTGCGAGAGACGTCTTTTTTCAGGTCGCGCAGAGTGATCTCAGTCCCTTTTGAAAGCTTGATCGTCGCTGGTTCTATTGGTGTCGGGTAGTATTTCGCGCCCGGACCACCTTTCTTTATTACCTTGGCTATTTGCGGACCGTTCAGGATGAAGCCGCTGAGACTCGGGGCACCTACGGCGGTTGCCTTCTTGCTTCTCACTTCTATGGTGTCAGCGATTGAGAACAGCGACAGCTTACCGATTCCTTTCCTCCCCATCACATGCCTCTTGAACACAGGGGTCTCGGTCATTTCGTCGCGCTTCCTGTAGCCGACCTTCAGATATCGTTGATTGATGTCCCTCTTCGACATTCCGGTGCCGTCATCGGAAATTGTGATCGTGTCTTGGCTGTTGTCGAGGAAAATTCGAACGTTCTGGGCGTCGGCGTCCCACGAGTTCGCCACGACTTCGGAAATAACGGCGGGCATATTACTGTAAAGATTTATGCCCAGATGATTCAACGCGTTGAGATCAATTGACAGTTCGTAGTCGTGGGCGGCCATCCATTTCCTCTATGTGGCGTCTTATGGAACGGGCGATGATCCTGCCCAGTCGGACCGGCACGGCGTTGCCGAGATGCTTCGAGATGCGCTTGGAGAAAATCGGTAGCGCTGGGTCAACTAGTTGGTAATACCTAGGAAAACTCTGCAGCAGCGCGGCCTCACGAAGCGAGATACCCCGGTCCTGCTCGGGATGGCCGAACCTCCCATTTCCGATGCCACAGCAGTGCGTTGTGAGGGTTGGTGCTAGTCGGTCCCACGACATTCTCCCGTAAATCGCCTCGTATCGCTTGCCGCTGGCCTTCTTGTGGCACTTCAAGCGGAGGGAGGGGTGCCAGTCTCTCCAGTCCCCACCCTCGGGCGTACTCCTGATCCTACGGAGATTCAGCTCAGTGAGTGAGCGAGCACAGTGCAATGGGTCGCTCTCGCTGGTCTCACCAGCCGCGATCTCTTCAAGGTGCCCTATCACGCTCCGGACCGTCTTCTGCCTGCGTCCGTCGTGGGTTGGTCTCAGCATCGAAATTCTCCCCAGCCTGGACGCGAATAGCACCAGCCTTCTGCGAGTCTGAGGTACGCCGTACCTCCAAGTATCGACGATGCACTCGGTCACGTTATACCCGTGCTCCTCAAGCATCTCCACAAAGTCGTGAAAGATAACGTGCTTCTCAAGCTCCGGGACATTCTCCATCGAAACAATCTCAGGACGCAGCTGAATGATGAGCCTGAGGAATGACCTCAAGAGGTGCCACTTGCGGTCTTCCGATTGCGCAACTGTGTACTTTGAGAAAGGCTGGCACGGCGCACAGCCGACGAGGATGCGCCTTCGGGACTGCCCGAAGATCTGCACCAGTTCCGATGAGGTCAGGAGCTCGACATTCCGTTGAACAAACCGGCTGTTGTTGTTTGATTCGAACGCATACTTACAGGTGTCGTCCACATCGATTCCGGCCGAGACATTAAATCCCTCCTGGACGAAACCGTGCGCAAGACCGCCGATGCCGCAAAATAGGTCTACGACGGTCCAATCTTGCATTGTTCGTTTGCCATCCAAGCGTAGGAAACAGCTAGCCTCTCTTTTTTACTCCCTTTAATGCCCCATTTCCAGACCCCAACGTTGTTCATGCGTTCGGCCCAGAGCACGGCACGACGGAGGCCATTGTCCGGCAGTGGTTTGGGCGCGAGGTCAAGCACTTGGCACCTCGCTCACCTAAAACTGGCTGACCCTCACGGCTTGGCCACTGGAAAGTCGCGGACTAAGAAAAAGCCGCGACGCGATAGACTTGAAGCGTCCATGCCCTCCGCTCTAGAGTCGACGCTGGTAGATCATGGAAATTCCGTGGGTGACGCCATTTGCCATTCCGCACAGCAACCTCACTGGAAGCGAGGTTGAAGAACCAAAACACACCGTCGCGGTCAAAATCAGTTGGCAGTATGCCTGGGCATATACGGTGGATCTTTGTCGTTCTTCCGGCGAGATCAGTGAGTCTGATCGTCGTTGTTCCTTCTGCATGTGATTCGACCTCAAGAATTCGGCCAGCTATATCCAAAGGAAGTTTTATCAGAAGGTCTGACCGTTTCCAGAGTTCAGCAATTGATGTTCTGTATACGGGACAAACAGCACGGGCCTTACAACCACGACACTGTGACCCCACTACCGCGATCCGTTCCGACTGTATCCACTCCCCCTCGGGCAACTGGGATGTGAGCTCGGCAAGCCATTTCCGGGTTTTATCTATGTCTTCAGTGGAAAAGGTGACACGCGAAGTGCCCCCTCGACTCACGACCTTTAGTTCCACCCGCGCTCGTGGTGCCAGCTCAAGGATTCCCAGTCCATACAATCGAAGCTGGAGCGCCGTGACTTCGTCTACTTCGCCTTCGTCATCAAGAACGTTTCCTGATTTGAAGTCGGACACCTCGACTGTTCCGTCCGCCAAGACTCTGAGAAAATCGGCACGCCCCTTTAGTCTTAGATTCTTGGATTCCAAAGCTACTTCCGAAGCTGCAAAACCCTCGAGTTGCAGGGCGCGCATCAGTGGAATTCGGTTTCCTTGGGTTAATTCACCGCCGTCCCCGGTCGGTCTCCGCAAATTCAACACTTCTAACGTCCGAGCAACGGCGAGGGACGTTCTCTTCCGCCACTCGCATTGGGTAAACGCTGTACGAAGATCCAGGCAGTCGTGCGTGTTCATTGTGCTCTCATGCCCCACTCGTTCATTCAGGAGAAGTCGCTCAAGAGCGATCTCGACAGGGCGTGGATCAAGCTTGCTGGACTCAATCTGGCCTCTAGCCGCTAGGTCCATCAGCGAATGGGTGATTCGGCCAAATTCAGCTTCTGGAGAGGGCGGCCAAGCTGGGCAAGCGGCTTGAGGTACGATCGCCTTGAGGATGCAGTCACCAGACGAGGCTAAGCGCGTCACGCTGAAACAACCGGGCACAGCAACCTTTTCCAGCTCCGGTGGAAGGTCTGTCAGCGATTCCATTCCCGCACCAATCTCTCGCGTTCAGAAACTTGCCGCCGCGACAACTCAAACGAGTCTGCGAACTCCGGCTGGCTTCCTAGCGCATCGATAGCCTCTTGCAGAATCCCCGATGGATTGTCGATGTCCCATAAAGGATGAACCACGAGTGCCCACTGATCTCTTGAGCGATTGAATCTGAAGGCGACCAACTTCCCCGCGTCACGCACTTCTCCATCAGTCCGATAGCGTGTGGCGAGTTCAGTGGCATAACGTCGTGCGAGCGTTGGCCAATCGGACAGAGAGGGGCTTTGGAAGTTGCCGTCCAAACCGCATCGGAATGTCTGGCTGTTCAGAGCTTCCAGAAAAGAAAGCCCCAGCCTCCAATCAAGAAGGCCGTGATAGGCTTGATTGCCGTACCGTTGCAAACACATGTAGCATGCTTGGTCGCATTGAGCGGCATGGTCGAAATCATTCCTTACACCGCGAAAGTCCTTTATCGGGAATGCGGCCGCGTCGGTAACTATTGACTTGATCGTTGACACCAGTCGTGCCTGACCGCTTGCGTCTGCGCTCTCTAGGCGCTCACAAAATCCTGAGCCGTTAATCAAATGATCAGTAATTTGAATGACTGGTGTGGCCGCGCCGTTCAAGATGTGCGTCCTTGGATCGACAATATCGAACTCCTCTGGGTCAATGTCCAGATCCAAGGCGGCCCGCTGCACGAGGATGAAGGCGGCGGACAGCGCTGACGCCCGCACAGCCGTTATCTGCCCAACGCCGCTCACCCGATTGATCCGAAGCCCTTCAGGTACCTTCGTCGCAGCAATGAAGAGGGCATCCGTTGTTTTGGGTGCGGCTAACCAGAGATTTCTCAGTGCCGATAAAGAAGCGTCCGGTTGGTAGCCACTCGCAGGCACGTTAGCTGTATCTATCATCTGATGAATAAGGCGAGTGTTGCGAAGTCTGGGAACCTGATGCGAGTAACAGTCAACGCTAAAGCCTGTTGTCGAGGCGCCACCCGCTGCGGGGGGCGAATCTCCACCGCGATTCAGCCGATAGGTACGCACTTGTGGCTTGTATTCGTAACTTACATTGCTTCCTGTGGTCGATAGCGTAAGAGGTCGATATTCTGCAGTTATTGCACGATGCGAGCTTCCAAATGAATCGTTGTCGTTAATGAGGCGCGGATGAAAATCGGTACGAAATCCACTCGGTGTTCGACACTCACCAGCCGTATCGTCAGGCAGAATATACCCACACGATTTGCACTCGATTCCAGCAGGCTTTTGGTCGAAACGGTGCCAGCTCCCGCAGTGATCACAGTGAAGTAGCCAGAATGGTTCCCCAAAAGGGGTGGTGTAGGGCTCCAAATCTCTGGGGCGTTGTACAGAACCTGGCCGGAAGGGATTTTCCAATGGTCCGGTGAATCCGATACACTTGTGCTGCTGTTTATCTTTAACGATAGTAGCACCAGGCGCGAATTCGAAAATCGCGACGTCGAGATCACGATCTATCGTGCTCCACGCTAGCTCACTTTCATCGTCATCC
>Ga0187872_10004706_pt1 | contig 10144 bp, 7 predicted proteins | sample June2016WEW_16_4_FD_132973 | JGI IMG/M metagenome (GOLD analysis project Ga0187872, IMG submission 132973) | Peatland microbial communities from SPRUCE experiment site at the Marcell Experimental Forest, Minnesota, USA - June2016WEW_16_40 | ecosystem: Environmental > Terrestrial > Soil >...
ATACGGTTCGGTCAGCCAATCAAGAGTCTCGAAGACCAGTTGAATCATCTAGGCAGTGGCGGATGGGAAATAGTAGCGGCTTTCCCATCGCCTACGCCAGATGCTCATGGGCACGTCTTTGTGGTATTAAAACAGCCGAAAAAATCAAAGTAGTCCACTACCCTGACCTTGCCCGCCTTGACGGCTTCATAGACCTTTTGGGTGTACTTTCCCACCCGGGCTGCGGACTCCGTCAAGCCGTCTGCTTGGTTCTGCGGCCTCTGCGGGACCGACGGCATTCCACCCGCTTCGCCTCTCTACTCCGCCCGAACAGAAGGGTAGTGTCCTAATTTGATTTTCTGAGTTGAAAACAAGGGAGATCGCTCAGCGTCTAACGCTGGATCATGCAGAAATCTGCATACATGCACCAGTAAGTGGCGGTAACCCGGACAGCGGCCTGCCTTTGCCCTAACAGCTCGGTCGAATAGGAACTCGATCTGTTTATTCAACAACTGATGCTCCTTTTCAGCGAGCGCAGTAAGTTTCGCTTTTTAGAAAAGGATCTTCAATCCGAAGTAAATGCAACGCGAGCCTGCGGGACACCCGTTGATTGCGGTTGACGTGGTCTGGGGGTCGGCAAATGGCGTGAGCGCACCGGGAACCCCAGCAGCCTCAATAAAGGGATTTACGCTGCCGTAGTTCGGATGGTTGAATACGTTGTTCATGGTCATGTTCCACCGCAGGGCCGCACGCTCCCCAAACTTGAAGGTCTTGAACAAGGTGAAGTTGGCCGTATTGGTGTGGTAGTCGCGGAAGCTGTTCCGGGCCGCGTTGCCGAACGGAGTTCCAAAGATGGAGTCTGCTTCTGCTCCGTTGGCAATGACACGGACCTGGGACTTGGTCACCTGTGTGACGGTTCCGATGGGGACGGTGTTGTTCGCCCCATTCAGGTCATTCAAGCTGAGCAGTTCATTCGCAGGCACGTTGCAGCCGAAGCCGAAGACGGAACACGCATCATCCGCATAGATTCCCACCTGGGCTTGGGGCGCGCTGAAGCTGCCGACGAAGGGCCGAGAGGTCTCGTACACACCGATATTGGCAAGGTCGAAAGCCGTGTCGTTCGCCACGCCCCCCGACGTGTAGTTGACGAAAACTTGCGCAGGTGTAAAAGGCTGCCCGGACTGAAGCAGGTATGTTCCGGAAAACGCCCAGCCGCCCACAAGGTGCGCGATCGGGCTTTGCTGGGAGCGCATGAAAGGAATGTCTTCGACGAAGGAAAGCGTCCATGTGTTGGGGTGGTCGATCCCGGAGAGCCCGTACTCCTGTGTCGTGTAGTTCAAAACGTTCTGGGAATACGCGATCGTGTTTGCGGCGGCGCCCGTGCTGAAAATCTCGCTGACGTTGTCCAGGGTCTTGCTCCAGGTATAGTTCGTTCGCAAGGTCAACTGGTGGAAAAGATTCGTGGCGCGAAATTCCATCTGCAAACCGTTGTAGTTGGAGTACCCCGTGTTCGCGGTCTCATCCGTCACACCCGCGCTGCAACTGATGCGGCCCACCGCATTCGGTACGATGGCATTGGCCGGCGAGCAAGGGGTGAGGCTCGAGGGAACCAGGTTCGGATAAAACGCGGCCAAGCCCGCGATGTAAGGATTTACGTTGATGGACTGAAACAGATCCGATCCGTGGTTTCCTACGTACCTAATCTCGAGTGCGGCGTTGTTCGTGATGGATCGCTGGATGCCGAATGACCACTCATTGACTTTGTCCGGGCGAAACGTGCTGGGAGTCATAGTTCGGTCAAAATTGCGCGGGTCAAAAACGCCCGGCGTCAGATCGCCTGCGTACTCCGCGCGAATCACGGAACCGAGGGGTGCGGCCGGCAGCCCATTGGTGGGTGCAATGAGCGTCTGGGCTAGCACGACCGGGGCCGAAAGTTGGTTCCCCAGGAATGTGTCGTAATAGGCTGGGTCATACGTCAGGCGATAACCCCCGCGCAAAACCGTCTTGCCGTTGCCTGCGAGCCGGCCGCCCGGCGACCAAGCGAACCCGATGCTGGGACCAAACAAATCATGCACCGTCCCAACCAAAGGGCTGGTGGTTGTCGACAGAGGCAAGGAGGGATCCCAGAACGGATCGGGACCGGTTTGCTGCTTGATCGTCTCCTGGTGAAACAGATTCGCCGGTTGTCCGAGGTAGCTCCAGGTCAAGCCAAGATTCAAGGTCAAGTTGCTCCTCATCTTCCAGTCATCGCCGATGTAGAGGAACGTGTCCCACTCGCGGACGGGGTAACTCGGGTTGCCCTCCGTGATGCTGACGGAGCTCGGGGTATTGGCGGCGAACGCACCATAATCGTTAAAAAGGTAAGTACCGTTGTAGTTCGGAAGAAGAACGTTCGGCGAACGCTGGTTGGTAATGTTGGCCCCCCACTTCAACTGGTGCACTCCCCACGAATATTGGAAGTTGTCCTGGAGCTGATAGGAGTTAATGATTCTGCTTTCGGGCATGTTCGTAGGCGGGCCGAAACCCAAAAGCGAGCTGGAGAGGAAAGAAATGTTTGTCAGAGCCTCCGCGATCTGGCTTGCGCCCGGAATCGTGTTTCCCAGTGTGTTTGTGCCGAACTCAACATTGCTGCGCTCGTAGCCGAGTCGCAGCTGATTGACCATGCGGTTGCTGAACGTATGATCCCAGTCAATGAGGACGGACTGGGCGAGCGACGGAATATTGAATGGATATCCGGAAGCGATGTTACCCGCGTTGTAGCCCAGTCCCTTCGAGAAGAGGTAACGGAAGTACAGGGAGTCAGCGTCGGATGCGTGTACGTCAAGGCGAGTCACAAAGCCAAAGCCACGGAACCCGTCCGGAAGCGTGCGTTGCACTCCAGCGAGCTGGTAGCCACATGCCGGCGCACCTGTCGTCGGATCCGTCGTGTTATTGACGGGCGCATCGTCATAGTAGGCCACCGTCGGCATGCCGGAAATCGTCGGATTGCCCGCGCCGATGCCATAGGGGCCATAGGTCTGGAGGGCTGCCACGCTCGTGCTCCCCGGGAAGCAGGTGCTCAGTTGTGTGATTCCGAGGGGAGTGGGCGTCAGCGCTCCCGATGGGAAGACTGTACTGGAGGACATGATTTGGTTGTCAAAGCCGCCGAAGACAAAAACTCTGTTCTTTGCGAGTGGTCCGCCAATGGTTCCTCCGCTGAATTCCTGGTTGAAACGAGGAGGGCTCGTGAGGGGCGGCGTGGTGTAGACCTTCTCGATGTTGGTGAGAGTGGTTAAGACGGAGTTGGTCTCCTGCCCAAACACCGTCCCGTGCCAGACGTTGGTACCATTCTTCGTCACAATGTTCACCACGGAACCAGAATTTCGCCCGTATTCCGGGCCGAAATTGCTGGTCGTGATCTGATACTCATCGACAAAGTCCGGATCAGTCACGAACAGGGCGGGGCCGGTAACCGAGTTGTCGTTGTTGTACTGCCCGTCAATCTGCTGGTCGTTGTTTCGGCCGCGAATACCATTGACGCTGAACCCCGGGCCGTTAGCGTTGGCGAAATTGTTGTCGCGGCTTCCCCCAACCCCGGGCACCGACAGGGCTAGGAAATCCAATCCCTCGTTCTCCCCGACCCCTGAGTACATTCCGATCTGGTCGCTCGTGATGGTCGTAGTGATCTGCGCCTGTGCCGCTTCGACCAGCGGTGGTGCGGCCATCACTTGCACCGACTCTGACGCCTGGCCGAGCTCGAGCTCTAAGGTGCCAAGGGCGCGCTCGGTGTTGGCATCCACTTCGATGTCGCCCAGCTCGAGTTTTCGAAACCCCGACTTGCTGACTTCGAGCGAGTATCGTCCAACGGGAAGTTGTGTGAACCGGAACGTTCCGACGTCCGACGTCACTGCTTTTTGAATTGCGTTCGTATCCGAATTGGTCAGCGTGAGATCCGCGCCGGGGACGAGGGCACGCGTTCGGTCCGCAACCGTGCCGCTCACCGATCCCGTCACGACCTGACCAGCCTTGGCGGGGGCTACCAACAAAACAAGGAGGAGTACAAGAACATTCGTACGCCGAAGGGTCATAGGGTCCCTCCATCGACCAAATCAGTAAACCGCCCGCGATAACAACACCGCATCCGTCGCGGCATCCTCATCCTCGACGTGGACGTCTGCGACGGCGCAACCGGGCCCATGGTTTGCGTGTGCCCGTATTCTCTCAGCTCTCCTAGCAGGAACCAGATTTCTTGCCAGCTACTACTTGACGTAGGCTCTATTGCAAACGCCGCCGTTTCTCTACCTCACCGGCCCCAAATATCCATCCAGCCAGTTAAGTGTTTCTTTGATCTCTTCGTTTCGGGTATATCGTGACCGGTATCGTAGAGAACCCGGCGCTTGTGCTCTTTGGGTATCCCGAGGAGGCGGAACATCGGTTCTTGCGAGCCCGTGTCGCGGGCGCGATACACTTCGCCCATTCCACCCGCGCCGATGAGGGCGAGGATTTCATAGGCTCCGAGCCAGGGGCCAATCGCAAGCTTTTCGAGTTGGGCGGCGGGCTGGGCCCAGGAAAGTGGTTCGGGCTTGTTCGTGCGCAAGGATGAGCGACTCCACCTCCGGGCGCAGGGGCAGATCAGTGCAGCCTTGATCGAGATAGGCACTCCTGTGCTCGGGCGGCCGTTCGAGGGCCGCTGCAAGCATCTTCTTCACTTCCTGCCAGCGTTCCGGCGTCACTTCCTTGCGTCCTTCTTCGATTCACGCTGCGGCCACGCGCGGGCCGTCGCCCATCCCGCCGCTGCCGACCAGCGCGACAATCTCGTACGTGCGGGGTTTGGTGCCGGCCGTGATCGTCATTTCTTCAATCCTGCTGTCCAGTTGACGACGACAGTAATGGGAGCGACGGATTGCTCGATCGCCGTGGGAATCAGAAAGCGGCCGTCTCTAGTGACGTCGAACCCGAGCTGCCCGCCTCCTACGTGAAGATCGAACAGAGCCTTGGGCGCACTGGCCTCGAAGCTCCCGCCCGGTCCGCCCTTCACGTCGGTAGCCATCAGCTTTCCGTCGAGGCCGACGAAGTAGAGCTCCTTGCCGTCGCGACTCCAAACTGGGAAGATGCCGCCATTCGTCGATACCGGCCATTTGCCTCCCGGCTTGGGAAATGTCTGAACGTATATCTCGTTTCGCGTCGTCTCATCGGAGGCATACGCCAACCATTGGCCGTTGGGAGAGAGCCTTGACAAACCCTCGTTGGACTGGTCACTCAGGTAAGGAAAGGACTTGCGACTACCTCCGGCCTGTTCCTGGGATGCCGGCAGCACCCAGATCGCAGATTTTGCGCCGAGGATAACCTGCTCGATGATATACCGGCCGTCGCGAGACCAATCCGTTGGCACCTTGACATCGGCTGGAGTCCTATCAAGAGCTTCTTGTTGGCCAATGCCATTCATGGCCTTTTGGTAGACCGTCAGGCTTCCGTCGCGGCAAGATGTAAGGGCGATGTGACTCCCATCGGGAGACCAAGAGGGATAACTGTTACATCTCGCGTCGAACGTGAGACGAGATCGAGTGCCGCGCGCCAAGTTGTAAAGCCAGAGGTCTGATCCTCCGACCGCTGGATCTGAGCCGGGAACCACTGCTGCGCTGCCGTCCGGGGAAATCGCGGGCCAGGGGAACAGGATGATGCCAGGCTCCCCAAGCGTCCCGAGAGTCTTTCCATGCCGGTCGAACCACGCAAGTTGCATCGGTGAGGCAAAGGCTCCTCCGCCGGTGTAGGCCAGGACGCCATTGTTGGAAACCGTCCAATCGTTCACCTGCTGAGCGACGGGAGTGGGATCGCCTTTCGGTTCCACGCGGGAGGCGTCAAATTCTTGGGTCATAAGCACGCCTTCCTGCCAAAACAAAATACGCCCTGGTCCGGCCCCTGACGGTGGTATATACACGGCATTTTCAGCCCCGGCAGCGAGCAGCGGTTTGGAGGCCGGTTGTTCAGGTCCAGCGTCCAGCGACCCTACATAGGTTACCCAAGCGGCGCCCGTCTCGCGGGTATATAGAAAATGCCGGCCGTCAGGAAGGAAAGAGGGGTTTGCATGAGCGACTTCCCCTCGTGAGGCATCGACCTTGGTGAGGAACGAAGGTGCTCCGCCGGCCGCGGAAACCCTCAACAGGCCCGCATAACTGCCGAACACAATCACACCGTCTTGAGTCCACGACGCTCTCTGAACCCCGGCAGCGCCGCAGATGGTTTGTGACACCCCCCCCGAAATGTCAACTCTCTCGATCTGGTTGTTCGTTGCAAATCCGAGCACGCGGCTGTCCGGCGACCAGAAGGCGTAACCCGCGTCTTCCGTGCCGGGCAAAGGCCGCGGCTCGAGCTTGTCCAGATCGCGAACCCACAGCCGATTACGACCATCCTGCGCTGTCGCACTAAAAGCCAAATGTCGGCCATCGGGCGAGAGAGCCAAAGCGCCGCCCCAAACTGCCTTCTCCGGTGGGAATATTTGGTAGCGCAGCGATTGGGTTGGAGCGGGCGGTTTCTCGCGGAGGTGAATGAACACGATCGGAGTCAGAGTGCCGAACAGCAAAGCCGCGACACCCCAAGGCAACACGCGTCGCCACCGAGGTACCGCAGCTTGCGGAGTGCCCGCGAGTATCGGGTCCGGTGCGCCCGAGAGAACTTCGTCGAGCGAGATGCGTGCGTCGCCGATAGCTTGCAATCGCTGCTTCGGGTCTTTCTGCAGGCAGCGTTGCAACAGAACGCGAACTCGAATCGGCGTTGCGGCCGGAAGCCGCGACCAATCGGGCTCTTCCTTGATGACGGCTGCCAGCGTGTCCGTCACCGTCTCGCCGCGAAATGCCATCTTCCCCGTCAGCATCTCGTACAGCACGCAGCCCAACGCCCAGATGTCGGCGCGGCGATCCACCGCCTTGCCTTTCGCCTGTTCGGGTGACATGTACGCTGCGGTGCCCAGCAGAACTCCCGCCTGGGTTGCCATCTGGCTGATGGTCGGCGAATTGGCGATGTCGATCGAGGACGCGTCGCCTTCCAGAGCTTTGGCGAGACCGAAGTCGAGAACCTTCACTGCATCATCGCTAGTCACTTTCACATTCGCAGGCTTCAAGTCCCGATGCACGATGCCGCGCTCGTGCGCGTATTCGAGCGCTTCGCACATCTGCTTGGCGATCGGCAATGCTTCGCTCATTGGAATCGGACCGGACTTGATGCGATCGGCGAGAGTCGGCCCTTCGACCAATTCCATGACGAGCGCATGAGTGGTGCCGGAATCTTCTAGACCGTGAATCGTGGCGATATTGGGGTGATTCAGCGAAGCCAGCATACGCGCTTCACGTCGAAAACGGGCGAGCCGCTCGGGATCATTTACGAAGGCTAGCGGAAGGACCTTGATCGCTACATCGCGCTTAAGCTTCGGGTCGTGGGCCCGATAGACTTCGCCCATGCCGCCCGAACCAATGCGCTCCATGATCGTGTACGGTCCTAGCTTTGCACCGCTCTGCAATGGGGCAGTGTTGAGGGCAGATTGCTCCATGAAACCGCTGCCACCTTGTTCGTGCGCGGCAATCATTAACTCAACCTCCTGGCGAAGCGAGGCGTCCGTGCAAACTTTGTTGAGATAGGTTGCCCGCTCCGCAGGTTTCTGCTCGAGCACGTCGGCGAACATCTCTTTTACTTCCTGCCAGCGTTCCGGCGTCATTTGCGTGCGTCTTTCTCCATTTCCAGCCGAAGCCAAGCGCGAGCGGCCGCCCACTCACGCTTCACAGTCCTGGGCGAAATGCCCACGACGACTGCGGTTTCCTCAACCGAAAGTCCGCCAAAGAACCTCAGCTCTATCAGGCGGCTCGCCTTGGGGTCCAAACCGGCGAGTTTGTTCAAGGCCCCGTCGAGCGCCACAACGTCAACCTCCGGCTCCTCTGGCAAGGCGATTTCGGGATTCAGCGTCAACCGAGGAGCCCCGGCCCCGCGCTTGGCAGCGAGCCGGTTCCGCGCATGATCCACCAGAATGTGCCGCATCATCTGCGCCGCCACCCCGAAAAAGTGAGCCCGGTTTTGCCATTCCGGAGGTTTTGGGTCGACCAGACGAAGGTAGGCTTCGTTAACCAGTGCCGCGCTCTGTAGTGTGTGGTCGGGACGCTCGCGCCGCAGATGGCGGCGCGCGATGCGGCGTAGCTCCTCGTAAACGACGGGGATCAACGCTTCCCGCGCCTCTGGATCGCCCCGACCCCATTCGGCGAGCAGCCTATTGATCTGCGTGGATGAAGCTGGGGACAACTTGCCCTCTCCCGCTGCGATAACACACCTGAAATTACCGAAAAGGTACAGCCCAGGACCAACAAAGTCAATTTGCTGCGATGCCCGAATACGAAGAAGGCCCGATGTCCCAGACGGAACCCGAAAATTCTTCGGCTTTAGGTGGCCCCGATTCCCTCCCGTTTTCGCTCTATTGGGTGAAGGCACGATGCGGACTCCGGCAGACAGCAGAGACGCACTCGGCCAAAAGACGAGACGAGAGGAGAATTACAATGAAACAAACGTTCATTCGACGCACAGCCAAGGCGATGTTCTTCGCGACCGTGCTGCTGGCAACTTGTTTGTCCGCTAGCTCGGCTCAGACCGGATCAGCGTTTGAGGGCAAGTTTGAGGGCAAGTTCACTTTGCCATACGAGGCCCACTGGGGCGAGGCGGTGCTTCCCGCCGGCGATTATTTGTTCTCACTCCCCACCATTGGGGTGCCGGCAATGGTGATTGTCCAAGACGCCAAGAGCGGCCGGACGGTTGCGCTGGTGGCTCCTGCGATCAGGCAGGACAGTGCCGAGGGCGAAAGCGCACTGTTCGTTGGCACCAGAGGAGCGCAGCGAGTTATCTACTCGCTGAGAGTGTCCCAGCTGGGCGTGGTCTTCATTTCCGACCCCGCACTCGCGCGCGGAAAGCGGACGGCAGAAGAGGCGCGCAAGACGGACGTCATTCCGGTTCTGCAGGCCAAACGGTAATCGCCGCGGCTGTTTGGCTGCAGTGCGCACGATTGGGGGCCAAAATCCTGCTCCCCAGCATGTTCTGGCCCCCACCGCGCGATAGATCGATCTTTGAAGCTGGCATCGCCGGGCTTCAAATGCGAGATTCGAAATCCTGCCTCGTCCAGCCGCCCAAGCGCCCTACGAGCGTCAGCGTCAGAACGGACCTTCTCCCAGATCTCGCAAAGTTGTTCTGTAGTGAGCAGCTTCGCGTGCTCGCTGCTCTTGTTTACCCTCTTTTTTATGGCTCCTGCACTCTTGCTGCTTTTGGACTTTTCGGACTTAGCGCATCGGAGATTTGTGCGAACGCGACTATCTGTTCACACGTCCGGACGATAGGTTGACTATTTCTCTTGTTCCTTCTCTGCGATCAGTTGCGCTACTTTAGAATTGGGACCGATCGGCTCGATCATCACCAAGTGCCGAGCATTTATAACCGTCTTTTGAGGTTCGAACTTGTCGGAGCGGACCTGATCTGGCACGAGCCTGAGAGGGAGAAAGTTGCCGTCGCTGGGTTCGTGCAGTAATCGGGTAGCATTTCAATACCTCTAAATCTCGCACGCCTTCGGCGGCCCAGGGCGGGAGACTCCACAGTGACCTGGAGAGCTTCCATTCGGCCGGTATCCTACTTTGGCTTGGACCGTCCGGTAGCTTTATGGACTTCGGTTTCTCGGCGGGATTCTTCTTGAACAGCTCGGTCGAGTAGGAACTCGATCTGTTTATTCAACGACCGATGCTCCTTTTCCGTGCTTCCGGTGCGATCAGACGCATTCCACCGGCTTCAGCTTTGGGGTATCGGCCGGGAAACACTCATCCACACGTTCAGCTGCTTGAGATTGCTACAAGGGGAACGGCACTGACAGCCGCGCCGGCGGGATTACGACGCCGAAAAGCAGATCGTCGTCACCATTGTTGCGAAGTTGCGAGAGTTTGAAGGCGGGAAGGTTGTCCGAGTCATGCCTCCCCGCCTCCCGGAACTAATCAGGCTAAGGGACTAGGCAGTCACCGACGCATCGGCTGTATACCGTCGCCGTGACCACGCGCAGCAGACCAAGCCCCTTCAGGCTGGGCTTTACGTACTTTTTCATACACTTCTCCCTTCGATATGATTTGAGCGTATCGATTCGCCCGCCTTAGCCAAGCGTCCGACCTTATCGGCGGGC
>Ga0187872_10004708_pt1 | contig 10140 bp, 8 predicted proteins | sample June2016WEW_16_4_FD_132973 | JGI IMG/M metagenome (GOLD analysis project Ga0187872, IMG submission 132973) | Peatland microbial communities from SPRUCE experiment site at the Marcell Experimental Forest, Minnesota, USA - June2016WEW_16_40 | ecosystem: Environmental > Terrestrial > Soil >...
CCAGGCGCTTTGCCCCGCGTCAACGTCTGGTGGCTGCACATTGATGACGGGGCGTTCACGGTGGACGATGAGACGCACCGCCTGCCGCTGCATACCGAGTTCAAGCCGATCAACCTTTCACTGACCAATCTCACCACCCGCGTGGGCAAGGGCAGCGTCTATTCGTTCGAGGCCAGGAACGACTCGGGCCGGGGCTTTGCCTGGGCCGGCAGCCTGGTGGCGCAGCCGTTCGAGTCGCGCGGCCACTTCGAGCTGGCGGGCGCCGAACTGAGCAGGTGGACCCCCCTGGTGCGGGATTACCTCCGCGCGGAAATCACCGAGGGACGGCTCAACGTCCGCGCCGACTACGCCCTCGCCGCCGGGACCAACGGTTTCGACGCCAGCCTCACCAACGGCACCGTCGTGCTGGGCGGCTTGAAGGTCAAAGACCTGAACACCGGGGAGATCGTGACCTCTCTCCCGTGGTTGGCCCTCCGGTCAATGGATTTTGATCTGCGGCAGCGCAACCTGCACGTCGGCAAGTTCGGGATCGCTCGATGCGCCAATATCGTCCGCCTCGAGAAAGACGGCTCGCTGAATCTGAACGGGCTGCTGGAGCCGCCGCCCGCCAGGCCCGCCCCCACCAACGCCGCCGCGTCCACCCCCTCCACGCCGTGGACTTTGTCAGTTGATGACTTCGCGCTCAACGACGCGGCCATCTCGTTCACCGACCTGAGCCGGCACAGCCGATTTGAGACCACGCTCAAGCCGATTCGGGTTCACTTGCAGCGCTTCACCACCCGCCCGGACTCGGACGCGGCTTACGAATTCAGTGTGGCCACCGAAGCCGGTGAGAGGGTCGCCGGCAGCGGCACGTTTTGCCTCGCGCCGCAGCGCTCGGCCGGGGAGATCAAGCTGGCCGGGCTGGAGATCAAGAAATATGCGCCCTATTTCGAGGACACCCTGCGGGGTGAAGTGCTGGCCGGCAAACTCGACGCCGGGGCGGAATACCGGTTTGCCAGCTCCTCCAACGCGCCGCTGGTCACCGTCTCCAACGCCGGCGTTGCCCTGACGGGCTTCCAGCTCAAAGCGGCGGACACCGGCGAGACAGTGGTCGGCATTCCATCTTTCTCCGTCGAGCGGACCGAGGCCAGCCTCGCCGACCGCCGGATAGAAGTGGGCCTGGTCAAGTCCGCCGGCGGTTCAATTCTCGCGCGGCAGATGAAGGACGGGACAATCAACTTGCTGGGTCTGGTGAATCCGCCGGCAGCAAGCCCGCCCACCACCAACAACCCCGCTCCCAGCGAACCGCCTTGGACTGTCCTCCTGAAAGAAATCGCCTTTGACGACTACACCATCAAACTGGAGGATCAGAAGCCGGCCAAGCCCGCCACTTTGAGCCTCGACCAACTCGCCTTCAACGTGAAAGGGCTTAGCACGGTGAGCAATGAGCCGATAACGGTGTCGCTGTCCGCGCGGCTGAACCAGGCCGGCACGTTGACGGTGCACGGCACCGCGAAGATTGCGCCGCCGCTGGCCGACCTGGAAATCGCCGTTAGCGATCTCGACTTGCGCCCCTTCCAGCCGTATGTGAGCGAGCAGGCGCGCCTGGCTATCACCAGCGGACGATTCGGCACTCAGGGCCGGGTGCGCTATGCCCCGCCCGGCGCGGGCGCGCCGCTGGTGAAGTTCGCGGGCGACATCAGCCTCACCAACTTCGTTACTACGGATCAGGTGCTCTTCAAGGAATTCGTGAAGTGGGACGCGCTCGACGTGACGGGCATTGACCTGGACTTGCAGCCCAACCAATTGCAAGCGCAGGAGGTCAAATGGCGCGGCCTCCAGACCAGCGTAATCATCGGACCGGACCACCGCCCGAACCTCAAGACTGTCCTGCCGGAAAAGGCGGCGGGTGCTTCCGCCACTCCTGCGGCTCCCGCGGCGACCGCGACGCCGGCGAAAGCCGGCGAGTTCCCGGTCCAGCTTGGCACGCTCGCGCTGGAGAACGCGGCCTTCCATTTCTCCGACGAGTCCATCGAGCCACATGCGGCTTTTGACGTGCAGGAATTCGGCGGCACCGTCAAGGGCCTGTCGTCGCAGGAGCAAAGCACGGCGACGGTGGATGTCCGCGGCAAGGTGGACGCCGGCTCGCCGTTCTCCATTTCCGGCAAGGTCAATCCGCTGGCCAAAGACCTGCAACTGGACCTGGCGGTCGCTTTCACGAACACGGACCTGACGGCCTTTACGACTTACCTGGAGAAATACGCCGGCCATCCCCTGAACAAGGGCAAGCTCACGATGGGGCTGCACTACGACATCAGCCAGAAGCAGCTCAAGGCGGAAAACAAGTTCCTGATCGACCATTTTACCCTCGGTCCGCGCAATGACAGCACCAACGCCACTCATTTGCCGGTCAAGCTCGCCGTGGCCCTCTTCAAAGACCGCAACGGGCAAATCAATCTCGACATCCCGTTGAGCGGCAAGACCGACGATCCCAAGTTCGCGATCGCCCCGCTTGTTTGGCAGGCGATCTTCAATCTTATCGTCAAGGCGGTCGCGTCGCCTTTCTCCCTGCTGGGGGCGCTGGTGGGCGGCGGGGAGGAACTGAGCTTTGTGGAGTTCCAGCCGGGCAGGGCCGATATTCCCGACACCGAGGCGCAAAAGCTGGACAAGCTCGTCAAGGCGCTTTGCGAGCGTCCGGCGCTGAACCTGGAAATCGCCGGCTCGTTCGATCCGGAGCTGGACCGCGCGGCGCTGGCCCGCCTGAAGTTGGAGCAACAAGCCAAAGTTCTTCGCCTCAAGGAACTGGCCGACGCCGGCCAGACGGTCCCGAGCCTCGAAACCCTCCAACTCGAACCTGCGGAACGCGGGCGGCTCCTCAAACAGATATTCACGGAACTCGGCACGAACCAGACGCTCGTGCTGGAGGCCGCCGCCGCGGCCACGGATACCAACACCGCCGCGTCGGTTTCCGCGCGCACATTGGCGGGGCAAGGCGGTCAGGCTCAGGTCGCCAAGGTTTCGGGCAAGCCCGCCCGGAAAAGCCCGGTGGCGTCAGAATGCAAAGGCGCCACGGCGCTGATGACGACCGTGGCCAGGAGCTCGTCCACCGCCAAACCGCCCTCCCGCGCACAGCTCCCGACCGCTCCCGACGGCGCTCCCCTGACCCTCGACCAAATCGAAGCCAGGCTGGTTTCCGTCATCCAGGTGTCCGAGAACGAGCAGCGGGACCTGATCAAGCAACGGGCCCAGGCGGTACAGTCCGTCCTCCTCCAAAGCGGAAAGGTCACCGCCGACCGTTTGTTTCTCGTCACGCCCAAGTCCACCGGGGCATCCGCCAAAGGGCAAAGCCGGGTGAATTTCTCGCTTAATTAGCGGCCCCGAAAGCCCCCATGACAGCCCGCTGGTCAGAGAGGTCCTTTGGAATTAGGTTGCGTCAATGAATGGTCGCGAGGCGGTCAAGGTGTTGATTGTCAACGATGACGGGCAGTATCTCGCCGGGAGCGCGATGCACTGGGAATTCACCGACGACCGCAGCAAGGCCAGGGTTTTTGACTATTGGGAAGATGAGGTGGCGGAAAAGATCGAGCTGGTCCGCAAAGCCCACGGCCGGGTCTGGATCGCCGTTAGACTGGACCCGCGAGAGGTTTATGAGTTCTGCGACCGGTGCGGGCGCAGGATGCGGGCCTTCAGGACCTTCTTCGATGGACGGCAGTTTTTATGCGGTGACTGCCGGGAGGATGGCGCTAACGCTTGAGCCCAAGCCCGGCAATTCACCGCGATCAAGCCCGCGGGGGCTTCCGTACTTCTGCGTCAGCGAATTCAGTATTACTGCGGATTGTGCAACGGTGGTTCTTAAGTCAGAATAATGGCTGGCAGCGTGTCTGCACAATTCAGCCGCGCTGCGGAAACCAAAGAAGAACCTGCTGGGGCAGGAGAGCAGAGCGAGTTCATGAAAGTGTTTTTGCGCGACACTCAAACCGGGTGGTACTATCAAGGGCCATCCAAGTGGACGCCCGAACAAGAGGCGGCAGAAGACCTTGCGCAAGTGGCACGCGCCGTGGAACGGATATTCGAAGCTCACCTGGAGAATGTGGAGATTCTTCTGTGCTACGATGACCCGCGCTACGATCTGGTTCTGCCCGTCCCCCCATCACCCTCCCGACCTGATCCCTTGGGCCGGCGTCAACCCAGCGGGGAAAGCCGCCCGGGAGAGAAGGGAAAGTCAACGAGTCCCGGAAAGAAGGAGCCTCTATTGTGAACAACTTGTGGATAAGTATTTCACTTTTTCACTTGGTATTCACCAAGTTATTCACACAATTGCGTTATGCGGCGGCTGCTTAAGAGTCTAAGGACCCGCGAGTATTTTGGCCAGGGCCAATGGACGCCGGACCCCGGTCAGGCCCAGGACTTTCCTGACGCCGGCAAAGCCATTGATACTTGCCTGAGGTATCACCTCACCGACGTGGAGCTCGTCTTGCAGCTTAACGCCGAGCCCGAGGAGGCTTTCGATACCCATTTGCGGCTCTTCGACTACGGACCTCCGGCCTGAGGGGCTAACCGCAGATTCGGGTCTGCCCCACACCGGCGGACTTGCGCCAAAGCGGAATGGCGGTAACATCCCTGCATGAAGTTCCTTCTGGCAATCCTTGCGTACCTGGTCATCGCCCTGATGCTGGGCTGGGGCATTTTGCTGGCCGTCAGGGGTGAACCCTGGCTGCTGATTGTGGGGTTCCTGACCTACGCGGTTGCGTTCGCAAAGCTGGGCTGTTTGCCGAAGAAATCCCACTGATGCGCGCCGTCATTCAACGGGTCGCCGAAGCCAAAGTCAGCATTGATGGCGTCGTCAAAGGCGCGATCCAAAACGGACTGGCGGTGCTGCTGGCCGTCGAGGAAGCCGACACGGTGGAAGACATCGAATGGCTGAGCGGCAAGATTGTCCGGCTGCGCGTGTTCGATGACGAGAACGGCGTGATGAACCGCTCGGTGCAGGACGTGCAGGGCGGCATCGTGCTGGTCAGCCAATTCACCCTGTTCGCCAGCACGAAGAAAGGAAACCGGCCTTCCTACAGCCGCGCGGCCCGGCCGGAAGTCGCCGTGCCGTTGTATCAGCAATTCATCGCCCGGCTGACGCAGGATCTGGGCAGGCCGGTCGAAACAGGCGACTTCGGGGCGGAGATGCAGGTGAGTCTCACCAACGATGGGCCGGTGACGATCATCATTGATTCCAAGACGCGGGAGTAGTGATCAGGTCAGGCCGTCTGCAGAGACATCACTTTCGGCTCGGGGCCTTCGTCCTCTTCTCCAGAAGCGCCGTCGGAAAAGGCAAGATATAGAAAAGCGAACAGGTTGGTGACCGGCAGGAGCAGCAGAACCCCGACCCAGACGCTCTTGCCGCGTGCCTTGGCAATCTTCAGCGGCCAAAGAATCAGCGGCACGAGGTTGAGCACCGGCACGAAGCAAGCCAGAAACCACCAGCCGGACATGCCGGCGGCGCGGAGCATCGGAAACAGCTTCAACAACGGCAACCAGACCCAAATGCCCGGCGGGTGGCCGGTCTTCCGGCAAATCAACATGCAGCAATAGGAATAGAACAGATAAAGCAACAGACAAAGCAGCAGCACGATTCCCAACACGGTCCAGTTCGGCTTGGGACCGATCCAGGCCATTGCCGCCAAGCGCGCCGGGGGACCTGCACGCCATTGTTGCAGTTGCTTCCTCAGGTCCCTGATTTGCGGCACGTCGATCCTGGCGAGTTCCTTCTTCGCCCAGACGGTTGCGGTGTTGGTCGGCGCCTTCGAAGCCGGAGCGGCTGCATAGCCGAGCTTCTGCTGGAGGTCGGGCGGGAGCTCGGCGGTCTTGAGGCTGGTCATGCCGCCAGCATGGAGGATGAAGATGTAGTTCTTGGCCTTGGTGGTGACTGTCACATTTGTGTACGTTCGTGTCCCGATTTGAAGCACATCAAATCTATCCTCAGTCGCCCCCAAGGCACCGAGGGGCCGCATCAATAATGCTGCCAGGGTTAACCACCACAGCCTGGCTGCGGCGTGATGATGGACTCTAAAGGCATTCATACGCGATAACTTCCCGCCACCGAACCAATCTGAACTGAATATTCGCTCTGGCGAACCGCACGACCTATGCCACGCGAGCGGAAGCCGCATCGGTTGACAGCCAGCATGGCCCGCTGCGCTGTGGACGCGGACTTCCGGCGTGCCGGCTGGTTTGCGGATGAAGTGAACAACGAAGCCCCCCCACAGGCCGCCGAGGAATCGGAGCGAGGGGGAAAGATGCTGCCTTGGCGCTCTTGCGTGTCAGCCGCCCATCCCGACCGCGGGGTCGGGAATCACTGCTTCTCGTCCGGCTCGGGCTCCGTCGGCAGCGCCGGCGACTCTTCCGTTTTCGAGGAGTTGGTCGCAGCGGGCTTCTCGTCTTTCTTCGGTTCCTCTTTCTTTTCGACGAGGAGCTGGGCGCGGTCTTTGAGCAGCGAATCGACCGTCCAGTTGGAGACGAGATAGACCCACTTCTCGAAGCCCTTCTCCTGGCTCAGCTTGTCTTCGAACTTCTTCTGTTGCTCCTTGAATTCCTTGTCGAGCCGGGCTTTGTCCTCGGGCTTTTCGTCCTTGCCGGGGGTGCGCTCCTTGGGGAGCTGCGCCGTTACGGCGACAACCATCGGGAGATTGTCGTTGGTCTTCTGTCCGACCTTGAGGGTGTAAGTGAAGTTGTCGAAGGTATCGAGCGTGATGACGGTGGGCTTGTCCAGGCCGGTTTGCTCCGGCTTCGTGTCGGCAGGCAGGACATCGTTAAAGCTCGGCGAATTCAGGGCATACGAAAAGCTGGAGGTTTTGGAAGAGTCGAGTTGTTCCCCGGCTTTGGCCTCGGCCAATTTCCAGTCGCTGGTGGCTTCGGTTTCACGCGTGACTTTCCACGAGTTCGTGGCCACGGGATACGCCACGGCTATCAAGCGGATTTTCTCCACTTTGAAGAAGTCCTTGTTCAGCCACTGGTCGGGTTTGGCTTCGAGGTTGCTCAGAGGATCTGACACCACGGCGACGGTCTTGGCTCCCGTGCCAACCATGACATAGCGGCCATCGGGCCAGCCTTCGTTGTCACCCATCTCACCCATCGGCGAAGGGCGGCCCTCGGATTTGCGCATGTGGGTTTTGCCCAGCAGCAGTGACTTGATCACCTTGCCGTTCTGGTCGCGGAGTTCGACCAGGACGGCGGTGTTGGTCGCCGGCCCGGGAGGGAGCAGCTTGTAACGGCCCAACTGCGAGGGACCGATTTCTTCGGTCTGGACAGCCTTAAGGTCGGCGGCTTTGAGCAGGAAGCCGCTAATCGAAGGGCGCCCGTCGCCGGGTGACTCCGAGAAGTTCGCCGGGTACTCATTGCGCTGCTTTACCCGCCACAAACCGTCCTTCTTCACAAGGTCCAGTTGATTCGTGCCGCCTTTGATCACGATGGCCGCAACGTCATTGACCGGCAGATCGCCGAGGAGTTTCAGCGCGGCGCCCTGGCGGCCGCCCCCCTGCCACGAGGTCTGGTTGCGCTGGTAAACAACCAGTCCGGCGATGCCCAACACGACGACCAACACCAGTAGGATAAAGAGCTGTTTCCGATTCATTTTGCCGAAGTCCTTCTGCGGTTAACAATCGCAATGACGATGCCTGTGGCCGTCACCGCCAGCGGCACGGCCAGAACATTGATCCACTTAATCCAGTTCTGCATGGAGACAACTTCGTTGCGCAGGTCTTTCTGCACTTGCCTGAGGCGCTTGCCGGTATCGGCTTCTTCCTTGCGGAGCTTCTCCAGCTCGACCCGCTGTTCGGGCGACAGAATGAAGCGCTGGTCTTTGTCCTTCTTCTGCGCCTGCAACTCGTTGATCTTGCGCTGGGCTTCGTCTCTGCTCTCCTGGAGCCGCTTGATCTCACCCTGGAATTTCTCGTTAGCCGCGGCTTCCATTTTCTGCACCTTCTCGAAAGGGCGGTTCAGGGTCGCCCGGCTGCGGACGGCAATAAGATTGCTGTCACCGGTCATTTGCTCGACGAGGTTCTGGGCCAGGCTCAGATTGGCGTTCATGGCCATCTGCAAGGCGCCAAACGGGCTGTCCATCCGGCGTATCGTGAACGGATCGTAGAGCAAATCGGCATCGCCAAACAGCACCACGGCGTTGTCGCCTTTGGTTTCCTTGAGCGAATCATTGGGTTTCTTCTCGTCCGGCTTCTTCTCATCCTTCTTCTCGCCTTCGTCTTTCTTGTCCGGCGGCGCGCCATCGGGGAAGGCAGTCTTGAACTTGCCGGTGAGGCGAATCGCGAGCTTGTAGTTCACGCCAGAGGGCTTGAACTCTTTTAGAACGTTGTCGCCCGAGAAATTGGCGAGCATGGCGTCCACCAACTGGGAGTCCTTGGAGCTTTGCAGCAGCACGGTCTCCTTCAGCCCGGCCACCGGGGTGCCGGTGAAGGCCCCGCACAAGGGCAGCCAGACGTCGCCGATCTGGCTGGTGGCCACGTCGTTCGTGTCCATGGCCGATCGAGTCAGGTTAAGCCAGGCCGGCGCTTCCTGCGGCTCGCCGTTGCGCCCGCGCAATTGCATTTTATATTGCAGGTCGGCCACGACCTTGCTGGTATCGAACTGAATCCCCCAGGCTTTGACGAGCTTGTCCAGCGATGAACCGCCCCCGCCCATGTTGGCCATCATCTGGTTTTGCTGGCGGTTGTCCGCCAGGCACTGCGCATCGAGGAAGGCCAGCAGCTTGCCGCCCCGCATGATGAACTGGTCAATGGCATACTGGGCCTTGTCGGAAATATCCTTTGGGGCGATGACCAGCAGCAGCTTGATGTCATCGTCAATCTTATCCACATCCATGCCCACGCGCTTGACGTTGAAATCGTTCTTGAGCTCGGTGACGATGGTCCAGGGCTGGCTGCCCTGTTGGCCCATCTGCATCATCATCGGATTGGCAGGCATCCCGAAGACCGGCAGCGGGCTCAGGAGGCCGATGGTCGGCTTCTCCGGCGTTTCCGCACGGACGATGGCGCGAGTGACATCGTATTCGAGCAGGCGTTCGCGGGTGGGCTCCAGGAACGGAATGGATTGCACTTCATCGGCGCACTTGACGGCCAGGCCGAGATAGAACCGGTCGGCGCCAGGCAGCGGTTTCGGTTCGATGCCGTCCAACCGCGCCGAGTCTTCGGCGTCGGAATCCGGCTGCGGGTCGTATTTCTCGATCTTGAGCTTGCTGCCGGCGACCTGTTTGTATTCGGTCAGCAGGTCCTCGACCTTGCGCGCATAACCCTTGAGATACACCGTGTCGGGCGTCGCGCTCTCGCTTTGCGTGCAGTAAAAGCGGAGGGTGACCGGCGTATCCAGCTTCTTGAGGATGGCCTTGGTGCCAGCGGACAGGGTGTAGGCCTTCTCCTGCGTCAGGTCCAGGCGCGTGCGCGCTGTGCCGGCGATGAAGTTGAACGCAATCAAAATGACCAGCATCACCAGAACGCCGGCGGTCGAATAGAGAATTGTCTGAAGCGATTTCTTTTGCATCGATGCCTCCCTTTTCTCAGCCCGCGCGATGGGTGCGCAGGATCACACTGGTCGTAAAGAGTGAGAACCCGATAACCGAGAGGAAAAAGAGAATGTCGCGCGAGTCGAGCACGCCTTTTTGGAACCCCTCGAAATGGGTCATCACGCTGAAGGATGTGACCATGTCCACCAGCCAGGGCCGGGCGAACTGTTCGAGGACGTTGATGACCGGGGGGAACCCGGCCAGGATCAAGAACAGGCACACCACCAGGGAAATGATGAAGCTGACGACCTGGCTGCGCGTCAACGCGGAAGTGACGCAACTGATGGCCAGGTAGGCGCCCGCCATCAGCCAGCTCCCGACGTAGGCCGTCAGGATCACTCCGTTGTCCGGGTGGCCAAGGTAGTTAACAGTAAGCACCACCGGAAAAGTGAGCACCAGGGCCAAGGCTAAGAAGAGCCACGAGGCCAAGAACTTCCCGACGATGGCCTGCCAGGCAGTGATGGGCATGGTCAGCAGCAACTCGAGGGTGCCCACCCGCCGCTCCTCGGCCCACAGGCGCATGCCCACCGCCGGCACGAGGAAGAGGTAGAACCACGGATGCCAGTCGAAGAATGGCCGAACCAAGGAGGCTTCCTGCC
>Ga0187872_10004711_pt1 | contig 10138 bp, 10 predicted proteins | sample June2016WEW_16_4_FD_132973 | JGI IMG/M metagenome (GOLD analysis project Ga0187872, IMG submission 132973) | Peatland microbial communities from SPRUCE experiment site at the Marcell Experimental Forest, Minnesota, USA - June2016WEW_16_40 | ecosystem: Environmental > Terrestrial > Soil >...
CGCGTGACGAAGTCCTTCGCCGCGGCGTCGCTCTTTCCCGACTTGAGGTACGCGTAGCCCCACGCTGCCAAGTAGGCCCAGCGCGCGCCACCCGAGGTCTTGGGATTCGGCGTGATGACCGAGACTCCCGGCCTCACGACGTCGTCCCAATCCTTGATGTTTTTCGGATTGCCCTTCCGCACGAGAAAAACGATCGTCGACGTATAGGGCGTGCTGTTATTCGGAAGCCGCGATTGCCAGTTGGCAGGAATCAGCTTGGCTTTCTCGGAGATAGCGTCAATGTCGTACGCCAATGCCAGCGTCACGACGTCCGCCTGCAACCCATCGATCACAGAGCGGGCCTGGGCGCCTGAACCCCCGTGCGACTGCTGGATGGTGACATCCTGCCCGGTCTTCGCCTTCCAGTACTTCACGAAGGCTGCGTTGTAGTTTTGATAGAGCTCGCGCGTCGGGTCGTACGAAACGTTGAGAAGAGTTAGGTTCTGGGCGTGCGCGCGTGCGCCCAGCACTGAGGTCAAGCCGATCACGGCGATCAAGGTCCTCAACTTCCAAGCTGGTTTCATGTCAAATTCTCCTTGTATGGCCGCCAATGAAATTCTTGATTTGTCCCCGAACCGCTGATTTAGATTCAGTGGTTCGGGGACATCGAACGAGTCCCGCTGCGCGTTTGCAACCCGAGTTACGGAATGATGTAACGCAGATTCACGTAGGTGATGAAAGCATGCGCGTTTTTCGGACTCCCCGTCGGGACGAACCACGGGCTGCGAACCACATACGAAAACTGTGAGATAAATTGCAGTTTTCCGTAGTTCGGGCTCGACCAGATCGTAGGTATGAAACCAACGGTCGCTTCCTGGTAATCACGATTGTTCGTATTTGCCGAGCCGGGGAACCCAAAACCCACGCAATACGAAGTACCGCAAGGAGTACCCAACGCCTTGGTTGTCACATCATAGTTTCGAAAGAAGTAGGCCCCGCTGTAGTACCCGTCGAGTAGCAATTTCGGGGTCGTCTGCCATTCCAACCCAGCAACACCCGAGCCTGAATGAATCGCGGAAAGCGCACCGTCGGGCTTCACAATCACATCCGGGCCAAGGCCGCCGATGTAGCGGCCGACGCCATCCCCATAGAACGAGTTTCCAATGAGGTGAAAGTTCTTCAGTACTTCAAAGTTGACGTTGACCCCGCCCCCACCGCCGGTAATCGTGTTTGTACTGGCTGGCGTTGCGAGATTGTTGTAAACCTTGAAACTGCGGGCTATCCCTCCGGCGTCCACGTGAAACAGCTTTCCGCCGAGCCTCCAGTCGAAAGCCGTTTTCGCAATGACATCTGGATGAAGGTTCGGAACCGTGGGATTGACGGCGGAACTTGCAGCGCTCGTGCTGCTGCTCCCGTTGTCGAACTGAGTGGAAAAGAAGTTTGTGGAGCCATCGGTCGGAAAAACGACGGAACTTGGCACAAACTGCTGCGGGTTTTCAAGAGCAACGCCGAATGACCACCAGTCTGCCGCATGGTATACAACTCGAATCCCAGGTTGGCGATCATAGACCAAGCCCGCCAGATAGCTCGTATCCAGGCGCAGTGCCGTGAAAATGTTCTCTGGGAATGGTGATAGTCCGTCTCTCGTAGGCGTCAGGAAGGACCATGTTTGTCCGGTTACAAGTTCCCATTTGCCATGTCTCAACTGCACAAAAGCGAGGCGCAAACGGAATGTATCGCTCTTGGTGCTGATATTCGAATTTGCCGGCTCAAAACCGTTGAAATCGCTCTCTATGTACCCTGTGACGCCGGTCGACTCATTGGGCTTGGCATCGACTTTTAATGACAAGCGAGAGCCCTGCCCAGTGAAGCGGAACTCGGACAGCTGCCCTAATGGAAGCGTGTTGTTGTACGGCAGGATCGTGAAATTCGTACCGAGCCCACTGCCAACATCTGCACTGCGAAAAATCCCCGTCAGGTCCACAAACCCGCCCGGCGTGAACTCGGCGCCCCCGATCTTGATCGAAAGCGGATTTTCGGGTGAGACCAGGTTGATGGGTTGCTGGCCTTGGGAATTTTGCCCGGATAACGCGTTGATTTCGTTAGGCGCGCCTGTGCTAGCGGACTCTGCTGCAACGTCGGGCATGACCCCTAGCTTCGCCTCCAAGGCCGCGATGCGCACAAGCTCGTCGTGCAGAGCGGTACGCTCGGCGTCTAGTTCCTGGCTGTGCTCCGCAAACTGTTTGGTCTGAGCTTCCACTGTTGCCTTCAACTCCTCCAGTTCGAGCGCGACGGGCGAGTTGGGATCCGGCGCAGGGGCCTTGCCTTTCGCAGCCTCGGTCGTACTGCCGGGAGATGCAGCGTTTCCATCCCCGGCGAAAGTAGTCGTCGCGGGTACGGCGACGCCCAAGCTGATGGCCAGTGCGATTGCGATTCGTTTCGATTTCAGTCCTAAATGTGTCGGCATTGCAGTCTCCTGAGATTTTTGTGGCTTCAAGCCTCCAGTGGGCTGGTCGGTTGGCCGGGCTTTTTCGTGCAACCCTCCCGCGTCGGGGTCGGGTCGTGCTTTTCCGTACTCGCTACGCCGAATTCTTCCGAATGCGCTCAGTCTTATTGAGCTCCACGATTCTTCCGTCGTGAACCGTGAGGACCACGGAGCCGTAACGGATGCCCCGCAGCGCCAGCGCAACCTCGCGGAGCAACTCCCGCTCGCTCGTGGATAAGTCGCTCTCCCAATCCTGTGTGGTTATTGTGCTCATTGTTCTTTCCTCGCGCCTTCTTCCCGGACCCGGGAAAATCGACTCGGTTACGGCCTGAATCCTGGGTGAAAATGGAACTTCTCTTGGTATTTGCTAACGGATTGACTGCGACGGGAACCTAATTGCGGCTACGACAACACAGATCGAACAGGGAGGTATGGTCGAGGATGTTGGCCGTGGCATTGCGCACGTCCAGAAGAACCCGGAACAAAGGACGGTGTTTCGGGTCGGTGTTCACACGCTCGCGAAGGGATTCGGCGTCTTCGAACGGAGCCAGCGGGCCGTCAATCCTGCGGATCACTTCACCCAACGAGATTTTTCTCGCCGGCCGTTTTAGCTGGTAACCGCCGTGAGCGCCGCGGAGACTGACTACGATCCGCGCCCGCTTGAGGTCCAGAAGAATCGCCTCCAGAAACTTTTCCGGCAGCTCCTCTTCGGCGGCGATGGCCTTGATCTTGACGACGCCGGTGGGATGCTGCGCAAGCACAGTCAGTGCTCGTAAGGCGTACAGTCCTCGCTGGGAGATTCTCATGGCTTTTTCTTATTCTCTACTAACTCGGCAAAGTCTACCAACTTAATAGACTTTGTCAAGTAAGGATTTCAATTAGCTGCGCTGTCTGCTTATGAGACTCGATCGCTCAGGGATGGTAGGATGGCTTCGTCATGCATGCCACGCCAAAGGCTGAACGCGACCCCGGCCGCGAACTGCTCCGCCACGCCGTCGCGACCCTCGCCTATCGGGGCGGCAAGGCGCTTCGTGGCGCGCCCGCTGGATTCGCGGAGTTTCGCGTCGCGGATACGACGCGCACGCCCGGTCAGATTCTCGCCCACATCGGCGATCTGCTCGATTGGGCGCTCTCGCTGGCGAAAGGCGCCGAGCAGTGGCGCAACTCCGATTCGCTGCCCTGGGACAAGGGCGTCGGCCGTTTCTTCGCGGCTCTTCAGGCGCTTGACGCCTATCTGGCTTCGGACGCACCTCTCGCGGCTCCCGCCGAAAAGCTCTTTCAGGCACCGATCGCGGATGCCCTGACCCACATCGGACAAATCTCGATGCTTCGCCGGTTGGCTGGCGCCCCGGTTCGTGGCGAAAACTATTCGCGTGCCGATATTGTTGTGGGCCGCGTCGGTCCGGCCCAGACCGCGCCTAAACGCGAATTCGATTGATCGGGGAGTTGAACGGTGCAGGCGTGCTGGCGGGGCGCACGGGACGGCAGGATGAAACAGAGCAAATGAAAAAGTAGCCGGGCGACACCGGCTGAGGGACCCGAATCGCCCGGCCTTTTCTCACCCATCTCCGCAGGGTCTGGGTAAGAACTTGTTATGCGGCGTTTTCGCCGTTCCGCATGAATTCGTAGCGTTCGATTGCCGCTGCCACTCCCACCTCGCCCGAATGTTCCGGGCTGCTGCGTAATACCCGCCCCAGGCACCGGACGCGAACGGGCCCGGCCTGGGTCAGCTCGTGGGGAAGAGTCATGACGATCTCTACCGGCGAGCCGCTTTTCAATCCTTTGGGCAGGAAAAAGTAGATGCCCCGCGAACTCACCTCGCGCGATTCCGTCGCGGCCTCGCCTACGACCGTTTCATCGGTCCATCGGACAGTCAGCGGCAAGCGCATTAGAAAACGCCGCGATGCACGTCTCTCTTTTGAAGACACCAGACAACTCCCTCCGAATGCCCGCCTAGAATAGAGTCGGACCTGATTTCCGCCAATAGAGCAAAGGAGCCAATTCTCGATGGCCCGGTTGGTACAGAAGTACTAGAGCCACTACGGTTTAAGGGGCAGTTCGACGCGGCTTACGACACACTCGCCGGATAGGCGGCGGAGAAAATCGTCTCCGCGATTACGTTTGATCGATCAGGCGGTGATGGATGGCGTAGAGCGCTAATTCGAGGCGGTCGGAAACGCCAAGTTTATCGAAGATGTTGTGAAGGTGGTTCTTTACGGTCTGCTCGCTGATGAACAGCTTCTCGCCGATTTCCCTGTTCCGAAAACCCTGAGCCACGAGCTGGACGATTTCCTTTTCGCGGTCGCTCAGAAGCGGCTTTTCGCGCCGCTGTCCTGCCTCGGCGGACTTCTTGAAGGCGTCAATCACTTCGGCGGTCATGCGATTGTCGAGCCAGATTTCGCCGTCGAACACCTTGTGAATGGCTTTTACGAGCAGGTCGCTGGCGGATTGCTTCAAGACTACGCCGCGGGCTCCCAGGCGCATGGCGCGGACCACGTCGCGGTCATCTTCGGCTGCCGTCAGCACGATGACGCGCGTGGGCGTCGAATCGAAATTGACCTCTTCCAGCACGCCCAGGCCGTCCTTCTCCGGCATCCGCAGGTCCAACAGGAGAATGTCCGGCTTCAACTTGGCGAGCATTTTGACGCACTCGACGCCGTTCGAAGCCTCGCCCACGATCTGGATTTCATCGGCGTCGGCCAGCAATTTGCGCAGACCGTCGCGAAAGATTGCGTGGTCGTCCGCCACCAGGATCCGAATCGCCTGTTTCGCTTTGCTCATCTTAATTGAATGGAATCTCGATAGTTAGACGCGCCCCGTGCCCCGGATTTGACTCCACCGTCAGCGTGCCCCCTACGCCTCGCGTCCTTTCCTTGATCGAAATCGGGCCGAGACGCAACCGGTCCAGCTCTTCGCTCATATACCGCCCGGAGAAGCTGAAACCCCGCCCATTGTCGTCTACGACGAGAGACACTTTCGCCTCGTCTTGTTCTAGTTTTACCACGACGTGACTGGCACCGGCATGCTTTTTTACGTTGTGTAGTGCTTCTCTGTAAATCTGGAACAACTCCCTGCAAATGCGGTCTGGCACGCGCAAATCGCGGTCCGCAAGGAAAAGATCGATGGCCATATCGTGCTCCATACGAAATCGCTCGGCAAAAGCTTGCATCAGTTCCCGCATGTCCGCGCTTTCCACGCGCACCGGCCGCAGGTCCGTCACGATCCGGCGCAACTCTTCGCTTTCCTGTTGTACCGTCTTCTCAAGGCTCCCCAGTTCCTCGCACGCCTGTTGTGGGTTCTTCTGGAGCTTCTGGCGCAAGACGTTGAGCTGGATCTTCAGGCTGAGCAGCGTCTGCAGGATGCCATCGTGCAGGTCTCGTGAAATCCGGCTGCGCTCCGATTCGACCGCATGCGTCCGCAGGCTGCGCAGCAGGAAGACATTCTCGAGCGGCGGCCCCACGTGGCGCACAATCTGCTCGAACCAGCGCAGGTCTCCGGCGGAAAATCGCCGGCGCGATTGTCGCGGATTCGCGACGAGCACGCGTCCCACCGGGCGACCACCGGACTCGATCGTCACTGCCAGCAGCGACCTCGCCCCGAACTCTTCGCGCGTCGATTCGGGCGGCGCAGGTACTCGAAGCCGTTGGCCCGTCCGGCGATCCCAGCCAAACCCTTCGCCGCTGCCGTTCCTGAATTCCCACCCCATCGCGATTTCCAATCCGTCGAGTAAGAAAGTCTCCGAACGCGACAGCGGAAGCGTTTCAGGAGGCCTCGCCTCGCGATCGCTCGCGCCGACCTTCCATACGAACAGGCGCTCCACGTCGTCATCACGTATCGCGAGGCACGCCTGCTCGCACTCGAACGCCATCGTAAGCTCGCCGAGCGCCTGGCGAATCGATTCCGTCAATCCCCGGTCGAACCGCAGTACCCCGGTAATTTTCTCGAGGAACTGCTGCCGTCCAAGGTACTCGCGCTCGCGCGCGGCGAGATATCCCATGCCCAGTCCGGAAACGATTGTCCCGAACCCGATGGCAACCCAGTGCCACACGCCCTGCCATTGAAACGCCTCTTCCCTGGCCACGCGGATAATGATCCCCACCGTAGCCAGACCCACGAGCGACAGCATTGCCCGCTCGTTTCCGCGAGTCGCCAGCGCAAATACGGCGAACAAAAAAAGGAACCAGAAGGCCGTAACGGAGGGCGTAAAGTAGACGAAGACCGCCAGCACCACGAAGTCTACAGCCAGAGGGATTCGAAACCGCACCTCACCTAGGAAGCGTTGGGCAAGCGCGGCGCTTAGCGCGACCACCAGGTAAGCAGACAGGATGACGATCGACGCACGTCGCACCGGCGCCGGCGACGTCTCGAGCAGCGCGACGAGAGCCAGCGCAGCGATCACGGCGCGCGCCAGCGTGACCTGTCGTTCCAGGTATAAGCGTTCGGTGTTTTCGAGAGCCATCGGCGGGCGACTTCCTTTCAAAGTCTAACAAGCCCCTCCGAGCGCGCAATCGGCCCGCCGCGGCGTGTCGTCTTTTGGTAATCGCACGCGCGGGGGAGTATCGCGTGCCGCCCTTGCGCGAAACACTTGCTTCTTACATTTGACATTGGGTGCATAATCTTTCGCAGAACGACCGGACTGAGGGACCGCCGGATTGTTGGAAAGATATACGCAAAGAGAAGTGGGTCGCATCCTCGGCGTTGATGCGAGCCGCCTGCGCTACTGGGAACGCTTGAGGCTGGTGCGTCCGCAGACGCGCTGGGGGGAAAGATTCTACAGTTTCGGCGACCTGGTGGCTCTCCGCACGGTCAAGCGCCTGACGGACAATCGCATCCCGGCGCGGCGAGTCCGGAGGGCCGTGGTCCTGGTCGAACAGCAGTTCGGCGAAGCTCCTCTGCCTCTCCAGGCCCTGCGCTTTCTCGAACAGGGCCGCGATGTCCTGGTGATCCCCCCCGGCGCCGGCCGGCCGTTCAGCCCCATCAAGCAACAGTGGGCTTTCGCGTTCGACACGGCGGCGCTCGGGGCAAAACTGCACTCGATGGCAGGCCCAACGCCCGAGGATCTGTTTCAATCGGCGCTCGATTGCGAGACTCAGACCGAGACTCTACCTCAGGCCGTCGAGAACTACCGCCAGGTGATCGACCTCGCGCCCGATTGGGTTGACGCGCACATCAACCTGGGCGTCGCCCTCTATCAGATGGGCCGCACCGAAGAGGCGCGCGCAGAATTTTTGGCCGCCGTCCAGCTCGACCCGCTGAGCGGAATTTCGCGCTACAACCTCGGTTGCGTCCTCGAGGAACAGGGCGAGATCGACGAGGCCATCGAGCATCTGCGGCGCGCCGCCCGCGCCATGCCGGCCCATGCGGACGTCCATTTCAACCTGGCCCTCGCCTACGAAAAGCGCGGCGAGCGCCGCCTGGCGCGCGAGCAGTGGATGCTCTATCTGCGTTACGCTCCAAACGGTCCCTGGGCCGACCAGGCGCGCGCTCATCTGAAGCAATGTTCTCCACGCCGCAAGCGCTCCGCTCCGATTCCCTTCCCGCGCAAAGCATAGTCGCCCGCTGGCAGGTATGTCTTTCCTTCCCGCCTGCGGAAACCCAGCTCCTTAGCCCATTCAGTCCTGCGGTTGACGAGCCAGCCTTGGTATAATGTGAATCGTCATCCCTGGTGAGCGTAGCTCAGCTGGTAGAGCATCGGTCTGTGGCACCGAGGGTCGTGGGTTCAAATCCCATCGCTCACCCCAATTTTTCAACAACTTCCAAAATTAGAGCGATGGGCTTGCGTCCTCTTTGCGTCCAGAACGGCTGTCTTTGGATGAAAGTCACCCGGCCTTCCTCGGAAATCCGATAATGTTTCCAGGCGGTTTTTGCGTTTGTGGCCCTGGATTCGGTTTGAGTTGTGGACCGAGCCAACCTGAAAATTTCCGATCATCTTCTCCAACTGCGTGCGAGTAAAGCAGCGTGGTTTCCACGCTTCCATGCCCCACACGACCCTGGATCGTTCTTAGTGGCACGCCAACGCGTTCCGCAACGGTCACCTGCGAGTGGCGGAATGCGTGTAAGCCCGCGTCGCGTAAACCAAGTTCTTTAAGGACTGCGTGTAGCTTGCGGAGCGGCTTCCGGCATTGCCAAGCCGTTCCATTTTTCGTTGCAAAAATTAAACCGTGTTGGTTCGGCTTCCACACACAAAGCCATGCCTGAAGATGGGAAGCTAGATCGACTGAGATTGAAAAGCGCCGTATGGATCCTTTGTTTTTCGGTGTCTGCAACCTGCCCCACCACGCCGTCTGCACGACGCTGGCAATTGACCGTTCGAAATCTATATCCTGCCACCTCAGACCGCAAAGCTCTCCTGCCCGCATCCCTGTTTCCGCGAACAACCAAAAGCAGGTTCTATAAGGCTCAGGGGCGGTGGCGATGATGAGCGCCATCTCCTCCAATGAGAAATGGCGGCGCGCGCTCAAAGCAACCTCCGGCAAGCGCACTCCCTTCGTTATGTCTTCCGATACATATCCCCAATCGCGTGCGGAATGCCAGAGGCTTTGAAATGTAACGAAGACATGCCGCACCGTAAGTGGACTGACTCTGAGCTTGGAAATAAAAGCTTGCAACATTTCCGTCGTCAGGTCCCTTAGTGCATGCCTTCCAAAGGATGGCTTTAAGTGACGATGGAGGTGCGAACGGTAATTGGCAGCCGTAGACGGCTTAAGTTGGACAACGACGGTTGATTCCCACTTTTCTGCGAACTGCGCAAACGTTGCCGTTGGACGAGGACGGCAAGTAACGTTGTTAATCGCTTTTAGCCGCTCATCCAAAGCACGCCGAGCGAGTCGTCGTGTAGGGTACTCCTTTAGTGTGCCAAGAAATTCTTGGGGGCGACGACGCCGGAGTTGGCCGTTCTCGAGCACATCCTCCCACCATCGCCCGAACCAATCTTTTCCAATGAGCAGCAGCTGCCCTTGCTGGTACCTTCGTCTCGCCAAGCTTTTTCCCTCGTTAGCAGTGAGTCGTGACAAATCTCTACCGTCATCCACTTCCGACGACAATTTCTTCTTTGCAATTGGAGGGACCGGCGGCAGTGCAATCGTCGCGTTCCACCGACCGAAGATGATTTGGATATCTGGCAAAATGGTTCTCCGCCCCTACTTGCCGCACTTGGCGATGTGGCGGGCGCAATAAAACGCCGCTGAAACCCGTTCGCCCACGATGGGCAAATTGCCGTGGAATTGTTGCGGGTCGAACAGCAGCAGGTCACCGGGCTTGAACGCAACCGCAACGCGCCAGCGTGCGAGGACCAATTCGCCGCCCGAGAATTTGCCCATTGGCATCAGGCACGTCATCACCCCGCGCAAGTTCCCCCTGTCGGCGTGGTACGCGGTGCGGAAGTTTTTTGCGATGTATATGGTGGTGAAGGCAGTTTTCTTAAGCGTCCAGCGCGGAACCTTCTCCACCTCCGCTCGCTGCTTCGCGTAAAACGTCGGCAGGTATTGCGCGTAGAGTTGGTCTACCAGTTTGACGAGCCGTTCATTCCCCTCCAGCATTTCGGGCCGACGTCTAGCAGCTTGTTGAAAAACTCATTTCTTCTGCAACTTTAAATAAACAAACTCGTCTGATGTAAGGAAAGCCAAGGAGGCGAGTGAAATGCGTGGAGACGATAACCAGCAAGAAGGAATGTTC
>Ga0187872_10004712_pt1 | contig 10136 bp, 8 predicted proteins | sample June2016WEW_16_4_FD_132973 | JGI IMG/M metagenome (GOLD analysis project Ga0187872, IMG submission 132973) | Peatland microbial communities from SPRUCE experiment site at the Marcell Experimental Forest, Minnesota, USA - June2016WEW_16_40 | ecosystem: Environmental > Terrestrial > Soil >...
CCAGTCGGAGAGCGCGTTGACCACCGAGACGCCGACGCCGTGGAGGCCGCCCGAAACTTTGTAGGTGTCGCTATCGAATTTTCCGCCCGCGTGGAGCACGGTCATGACGACTTCGGCGGCGGGCTTTTTCTCGGTGGCGTGCATGTCGACGGGAATGCCGCGGCCGTTGTCGATGACGGTGACGCTGTTGTCGTCGTGCACGACAACGTTGATTTCGTCGCAGAAGCCGGCCATTGCTTCGTCGACGGAGTTGTCGACGACTTCCCAGACGAGATGATGGAGGCCGAGCTCGCCGGTCGAGCCGATGTACATCGCCGGGCGTTTGCGGACGGCTTCGATTCCACCGAGGACTTTGATCGAAGTCGCGTCGTACTTGTGCCCGGGGCCTTTGGCGGCCGGAGTTTCCTTGTCACCCATGAGTCGTGCGTCTCCTCAGAAGACCGGTGCAGCTGCGTCGTGCTCGGGAAGGCGGTCGTGCGGATGTGCGCGACACTTGCCCGCCTCAGTGCGGCGGGCTTGCCTTGCCCATTGGTCCCACGCTCACTTGCGCGTTCGAGCTGGGACTCGAAGGGTTTTCAGCTCCATCCCGTCCTATTCCGAAAATTCGGGAGGACGCGGCGAAGCTTTTGTTTCTCCCCTGCGAAAGGGGCGCTCGGGTCGCTGCTTGCGCCGCCGTTTTCAGGCTCGCTTGTCTGGCTCAAGCAAGCATTTCGGCGCAAATTCGGCCCGAACGAAGTGCCGTTCAGGAGGAATCAACAACATAGAAATTTTACTAGAAACTGAGGCTAATCCACAAGGCGATTCTGGGGCAGAGGCGAAGTATAAGTGACTACCACAGAATAAGTTAGGGATGTCGGTGGGCTGTTTGAGGTCCCGGAATTTCATCCAGGGTGAGAAGCGAGAAAGCGCGGTGTTTCGCGACCTTGCGCGAGTCTCTTCGTCAGATACGCATGGGCATGACAACGTAGCGGTAGCGGCTGGATTCGTCGCCGAGCGGGCGGAACTGGCCAGCGGACTGGTCGTCCTTCAGCTCGAAACTGATGGGGCCTTCCGCGGCAGCGCCGAGAAAGTCGAGCAGGTACTGTGCGTTGAAGCCGATGGCGATCGGGTCGCCTTTGAATTCCTTTTCGATAGCTTCCTTCGCTTCGCCGTATTCGGGGCTGGACGCGGAAATCTCGACGCCTTCCTTGGCGAGCATGAACTTCACGGCGTGCGAGCGCTGGTCGGCGAGCTGCGAGACGCGGCGCAGAGCATCCTGCAATTCGCCGCGCTCGAGGACGACCGTCTTGTTCGCGTCGCGCGGCAGGACGGCCTCATAGTTCGGGAATTGGCCGGTGAGTTTGCGGCAGGTCAGCAGGCGGCGGCCGAATTGGAAGAATAGGTGGCTTTCGTCCTGCGCGAACTCAACAAGAGCGTCATCGCCGGAGTCAGCGGCGAGGCGCTGCACCTCGCTCATTGCTTTTTTCGGAACGAGCACGCGCGTCTCGGATGAAAGGCCTTCGACTTTGTGGTCCATCTCGACCATGGCCAGGCGGTGGCCATCGGTGGCGACCATGGTCACTGACCCGGGCTTCAGGACAAGGAGAGCGCCGTTCAGTGTGTACCGAGATTCTTCGAGCGAGATGGCAAATGTGGTCTTGCCAATAAGGTTTGCGAGCAGCGTCGTTGGAATTTTGATGAGCGCGTGAGGGAAGGTCGGGAGTGCCGGAAAATTGTCCTGAGACATTCCCACAAGTTTGTAGCTCTTGCGATCGCACGTAACCTGCACGTAGTGGTTGTCGAGTAGTTTGAACCGAATTTCTTCGTCGGGGAGCAAGCGCACGAGATCGAGAAGTTTCTTGGCGGGGATCGTGCCTGCACCCTCTTTTTTCACCTTGGCTTCGCACGAAGTGCGGATGCTCAGCTCCAGATCGGTCGCGGTAATCGCCAGCCGATTCCCTTTGACCTCACACAACAGATTCGACAGGATGGGAATCGTCGTCTTGCGCTCCACCACGCCTTGCGTGAGCTCAAGCTCCTCGAGTAGGTCAAACTTCTTTACGCTGAATTCCATTCGTGCAGTCCTCGTGTCCGAACTTACTGCGGCTACTGTACTTCTCTTTTATCAAATTTAGAAATATATGAAAACCGTAGCCGCCGCCGCATCTGTGGAACCTGCGGAAAACGTTTTAAGCCGCACCGTCCAATACATTTGTGTTGCCGCGCATCCTGTGGAAAGTTGATGCGGCTTGCTGAAAAAATCGTGGCCGGGCAGCCATCTTGAAGGTCTTCCATAGACCGTCCACAACCAGGAGGGAATCCGGCCATGCCTCTGACCCCTAACCCTAACCGAACGAGTCGAGTAGCTTGTTGATCGTCTTGTTCAATTCTTTATCGATCTGACGCAAACCTTCGATCTTGTTTATGGAGTGCAACACTGTGGTGTGGTGCTTGCCGCCAAACTGCCTGCCAATCTCCGGAAGAGAAGCAGACGTAAGCTGCTTCACGAGAAACATGGCAACCTGCCGCGGAAAGGCGATGACCTTCGAGTTGCTGCGCACTTTCAGATCCTGCGCGCGAAGCCCGAAGTGCTCGCCGACGCACTTCTGAATCTGCTCGATTGTTACCTTCTTCTCCGCCGTCTCGATGACGTTCTTGAGGACTTGCTGGGCGGTCAAAAGGTTGATCTCGATGCCGGTCAGCGAGGCGTAGGCCATCAGGCGGATCAGCGCACCCTCCAGTTCGCGGATGTTCGATTTGATCGAGCGCGCGATGAACTGGGCGACATCGTCCGGCAGTTGGACGCGCTCGCTATCCGCTTTCTTCTGGAGAATCGCGATCTTCGTCTCGAGATCCGGCATCTGAATGTCGGCGATAAGCCCCCACTCGAAGCGCGAGCGCAGCCGCTCCTCAATCGACGAAATATCCTTGGGAGGGCAGTCCGAGGAGATCACGATCTGCTTCTGCTGGTCATAGAGTGCGTTGAACGTGTGAAAGAATTCTTCCTGCGTCCGCTCGGCGCGGGCGATGAACTGGATGTCGTCCACCATGAGGACGTCCATGTTGCGGAAACGGTCGCGGAAAGCGGGCATGCGCTCGAAGCGGATCGATGCGATCACCTCATTGGTGAACTTCTCTGCGCTGATGTATGTGAGGTGCACGCCGGGGTTTCGCCGCTTCAGCTCGTGGCCGATGGCCTGCATGAGATGCGTCTTGCCCAGTCCCACACCGCCATAGAGGAAGAGCGGATTATAGGATTTCGACGGCTGCTCGGCGACGGCCAGAGCAGCGGCGTGAGCAAACTGATTTGAGGCGCCCACAATGAACGTGTCGAAGGTGTAGCGCGGGTTCAGCTGATGATTCGAGGAATCGAAATCGAGCCGCGCCTGCGCGGTCGGTGCCGGATTCGCGTGGGCCGGTTCCGCTTCGACGCAAACGAACTCAAGCCTTAGGTCCGGCCGGCCGATTTCCGTCAAAACGGCCTGAAGAAGCTCGCCATAGGTCTGCTTCAGCCGCTTGCAGAAAAGGCGCGTGGGGACGCGCACGATCAGACGGTCTTCCTCCATCCGCTCCTGCCGGGTGGGGCGAAACCAGGTGGCGAAACTATGAGGATTGACGCGTCTCTCTGTATGCTGGAGGACCTTGTCCCAAAGATTCATCGAGAACGCAACCCCTCAGGCAATTTCCACTGATGTGGAAATACTGTGGAAACTCTACCTCCCGCGCTAGGAGGCACATTCACGGTTTGTTGTGTCAGGCTCGATGCCACAGGACCGCGCCCCCTCACCTGTGGCACGTCAATGAGTGCTCGCGCTTCATGCGACCGACTTTGATGCGCGAGCGGGGATTCTGCCTAATCGCAACGCGCTGAGCAAGAGAAAACTGAGCAAAATTATCCGCAGCGCTCCACAACAATTCACAGTTTTTCCACAGCGCCGTTTTGCTGTTGATTTCGCGGTGAATTTATGCGCGAAACTTCAAAACTGAGGTCTCGCGCCGTTTGTGCGCAATCTATTGGAATCCGGATTTCCACAGTGCGGTGCCGGGCGAGGAGATGTGGGAAAGTGGCTCCGGTCGCTAGAGTTTTTCCCTGCCGCTGATCAAAAGTGAAGTGACTTAGTGTTGTGAAGAGGCGGGCTGCTGTTTGTCCGGACGAGCGAAGTCGAAAACGCCGAGCGGGTCAGCGGCAACAAGAACGCGGTTGTGCTCGACGATAATCGCGTCCGGCTCGATGCGCACGCCGTCCGCCGTCGCGGTGCGGTAGGCGGCCCGGCGGTTGCCGTCCTTGTCAAATTCGATCAGCTCGTCGCTGATCGCCGCCCAGACTCGCTGCGTTTCCGGATCGACCCCGAGCGCGCCGATCGCAGGTTTTGACGGTGGCGGAAGGCCGTTCTTTTCAATCGTGATGGTATTCAAAGGCCGGCCTTCCTCGGAAGCTGTGAACCAGGAGGACGGGATCGACGTTTCGAGTAGCGCAAAGCCATAGCGATCGTATTTCCGGATATCGGGCGCGGCGGCGAACGCGAAGTAGATGTATCCTGCGGAGTCGCCGTAAATCCGGCCGCGGTTGAGCGACTCGCCACCATCCGCGCTTTGGGGCGCGTCCGAGAGCTCGCCGAAGCTACGAACCAGCCTGCCGTCCAGGTTGAAGATGCGCACGAGGCGGTCGGACTGAAGACTGGCGACCGCGAATTCATCTTCCGAAAGCGCCGCGAGCGACATCGGCCCCACGACCTTGACGGTGGCTGCAAGTGACCCGTCGGGCTCAAAAACCTTCACGGCGTTCGCGCCGCGGTCGGCAACGAAGATTCGCCCGGAGGGGTCGAGATCGACATCCTCCGCGTATACGATCCGGGCGCCGCGCGAATTCGCGCTGGGAATCTGGCCGATGCGCTTGCCGTCCGATCCATAGATGGCGATGGCATTCGCCGGGGTCGCAAGGACGTAGTAGCGCCCTGCGGAATCGCGCTTCAGCGCAGCCACTCCAGGGCCAATCTCAGGAAACACACGCGCCCGGGCAAAGACCGGCTCAATGTGACCCTGCTCCTGAGGTTCGGCGGGCGAGAGCGTCCAAACGGCGGCGATGGCTACGAAGACTACAAGTGACACATCGAGTTGTGTGCGGCGAAGCATGGGCTGGAAGGCTATGCTTTGCTATTCACAAGATGCTCCGCGGCGCGCCGCTGTTGCTTGGTCTTGGCGCTAGTCCAGGCGGAAATTGAGGCGCTCGATCGATCGCGCGCGGCCGGTGGCTTCGTCGACATCGATCAGAACGGCGTTCATCTGGATGTCGCCTTCCGCGACGACGAAGCGCGAGGGCATAGTGTTGTCGAGGAAGTGCTCCAGAATGCCCTGTTTTTCCATGCCGATGACGGAATCGTGCGGGCCGGTCATGCCCACATCGGTGATGTAGGCGGTGCCGCCGGGAAGAACACGCGCATCGGCCGTGGCGACATGTGTGTGCGTACCGAGCACCGCGGAAACCCTGCCATCCAGATGCCAGCCCATCGCGATCTTTTCCGACGTGGCCTCGGCGTGCATGTCCACAACGATCACTTTCACGTCGGAAGGAATCCGCGCGAGTTCGCGCGTGGCCGTGCGGAAGGGATCGTCAATGGGCGTCATGAACGTGCGCCCCTGAAGATTCAGGACGGCGTATCCCACGCCGTTCTTCGCGCGGCCGACGTGCAGGCCGCCGCCGGGCGAGCCTTCCGGAAAATTTGCCGGGCGCAGCAGGCGCGGTTGCCCGGGGAAATACTCGATGATCTCCTTCCGCTTCCAAATGTGGTTTCCGCTGGTTAGGACGTCGGCGCCCGCCGCGAAAAACTCCTCCGCGTTCCGGGGCGTAACGCCGAAACCGGAAGCGGCGTTCTCACAGTTGATAATGCACAGGTCGATTTGCCGCTGCGCGAGGATGTCCGCTAGCCGGTCGTGAACGATCTTGCGGCCGGGCGAGCCGACGATATCGCCGATGAAAAGTATTCTCAATTTGCTGAGACTTTCCTCTGGTCGAAGAGAGATCCCTCGCTCCGCTCGGGATGACAGAGTACAGGCGGCTGCCTTACTCTAGAACGGAGCGGTCCACTTGGCCGTGCGTTGCTAGGCCCTGAACCCCACAAATAGGTGGGAGCCCTGCGCCTGCTTTCAGGCTTTCCCGTGGCGGCAAAGCCGCCCGGGACATGCACAAGGGCAGGACGACGCGAGCACCCTGGGATCCAGTGTTGGTTCAAAAGGCTTTCGCAGCGTCACCTGCGTCGCAGGCCGACTCCGCGCCTCATTGTAACAGGAATCTTCAGCACGACGTTTGAGGCAGCGGCCGGTCACATCAAGCGAGCGATCGCGCGGATCACATCGGCAGGTTTCTCGAACGGCACGACGTGACCAGCTTGGGGAATGACCACCAAGTCGGCGCCCGCGATGCCACGCTGGAATGCCTGCGCGTACACCGGCGGAATCAGCCTGTCGGATTCGCCCCAGATCAGAACCGTCTTCGCCTTGATGCGGTAAAGCCGAGTCGCCAATCCGCGGTCGGGGATCGGGAACATGATCTTGCTCGCAGCGCCAAGTTGGCGGGCGTTCTGCACCAGAAAGGCCTGCAAAAACTTCGGATCGCTCATATCGGCGCCGGCCGACAGGATTTTCGCACCGGCCGCTTCGTCGTAGAACAAGTACGCCGGCAATTGGTAGGGCAGCATGGCAAAAATATCCGCAATCGGGTGATCGTCGAGCCATAGGCCCGCCGGCGCAATCAGCGCGAGACGCGAGACATCGTTCGGCGCCACAGCAGTCATCTCGCTCGCGATCATGCCACCCATGGAAAAGCCCGCGAGAATCGCGTCCTTCAATCCGAGCGCGCCGATGACATCCCACGTGTGCAGCGTGAAATCGAGCATGTCGCGAAGCTCGGGGCACTCCTGGCTGTCGCCGTAGCCGGGAACGAGCGGAGCATAAACGCGGAATTTCTCGGCCAACGCATTCAAGAAGCCCATGTCGAGGTCAAGCCCGCCCGCGCCGTGCAGGAAAACGAGCGGCTGACCTTGGCCGCCTTCGTAGTAGCGCACCGGCACGCGGGGAGTCTGAATGGTCTTGAGTTCCATCAGGAGGTTCCTCAGGAATCCGCGCCCGCCAGCGATCGCACCTCAGACTCCGCCGGCAGCGCGCCCGCCGCGACGCGCTTCGGCAGCGGCTTGCACCAGAAGCGGTTGTCGTCGGCATATTCCGGAAAGAAGTGCCGAAGCTTCGGCATGACCTTTTCAGCGAATAGCCGCGTCGAGTACATGCACTTGTCCTTGGGCATGTCGCCGACCTGCAAGAGGCAGAACACATTTCCCACGCGGAGCCCTTTGATTAGCTCCTCCATGCGCTGGCGAACGGTCTCGGGGCTTCCGGCGATCACATAACCGCCCTCGATCATTTCCTTCCATGGGAGCTGCGGAAAGAAGCCTCCGGCGAGAGGCGCGTACTGCGAAAGCACGCCCTTTTGAATCGTCTTGATGGTGCGGTAGCCCGGCGCATCCGCGAAACCCGCAAAGACGTGCAGGCAGCGGTTGTAGAAATAGCTGAGGTGCTTTGAATAAAGGCGTTCCGCTTCCTGGTCGGTCTCAGCGACACAGATCGTCTGGGCGAAGCCCGCGCGATAGGGGGATGCATCGGGCGTATTGCGCTCGGCGACGCGGTCCCAATAGCCTTGCATGAGCGCCTTGCCGCGCAGGTAGCCGCCGAAGCTCAGATAGGAATACGAGTAGGTATTGTCGAGACAGAAATCGAAAGTTTCGATCGAGCCGCCGCCCGGAATGTGGATCGGCGGATGCGGCTGCTGGATCGGGCGCGGCCAGAGATTCACGTAGCGCAATTTCGTGTAGCGGCCATTGAAGGCGAAGGGTTCCCTCTCAGCCCACGCGCGCCGGATGAGCGTGTGCGCCTCCTGATACTTCTCGCGGGTTAGCGCGGGGATTTGACCGTAGCAGTAATTGGTGTCCATCGACGTGCCGACCGGGAATCCCGCCACCAGGCGTCCGCCGGAGATGCAGTCCAGCATCGAGAATTCCTCGGCCACGCGCAGCGGAGGATTGTAGAGCGATGGAAGCGCCCAGCACCACGATGGCGACGTTATCCGTGCGGCGAACGAGTCCCCCCGCGATGAGGTTGGGCGAGGGCATCAGGCCGTACGCATTCTGATGGTGCTCGTTTACGCCGATCCCATCGAACCCAAGTTTCGCAGCGTATTCGAGCAGGTCGATGTAGGTATTGTAGAGCTCGTGGCTCTTCTCGGGATCGAACAGCCTGGAATCGATGTCGACCCACACGGAGCGGTGCTTTTCCCGGAAATCCGCCGGCAGATACGGCCGCGGCATGAGGTTAAACCATGTGAATTTCATCACACTCCCCCGTCGGAGCGGCTACGCTAGCACAAAATTGCCGCCGCTGGCGCGTTAGTGGTAGTTGTCGGTCAGGGAGGACAGGAACGCCGAAGGACGTTCGCCGGATCACTCATTGAGGGCCGAGGCTCTTAAGGTAAGTGATGATCTGCCAGCGGCGCGGCTCCGGGATCCCGGCCCAGGGCGGCATGCCGCGGGGCAGATTGCCATCGCGAAGGAACCAGGCGAGTTCGCCGGGCGTGGCGTTCTGCACGAATGACGAACGCAAGTTGGCCGCGTGGCCAAGTCCACGCGCGTCGTCGCCGTGGCATTCAGCACAATGCTGACGGAACAGTTTCTCGCCGGCGAGGATCGCATCGGATTGGCCTTCGTACGGGTTTTTCCAGGAACGCGTCTTGACCGGCGCCTTCGCAATGACCATCAGCACGCCGCGGTCGTCTATTTTCCAGTGGCGAGCGGCGCTGGCGGTGGCGGCAACGAGAGCAAGGAGAAGCAGCGCGGAAATGAGCGGTCGTCCCATCAGAACAGGCTCCTTAACTTGCGGCCGACCCCGCTAATCTCGTAGGACATCCCCCAGCGCAGCAGGAAGCGGTGGCTGTTGTTGTTGAGGCCGAAGCCCGGCGAGAGAGAGAGCGTCACTCCATTCGGAAGCTGCCAGGCAGCGAGCGGGGCGACGTAGTGGGACGTGCCCGACAACGAGAATGCCTTCACAGTCCCAAGTCCGCCGTACATTTCGGCGCCCAGGATGAAATTCTCGCGGCAGAAGTTGCAGGGGCGCGGCGTCGCCGCAAGGCGCAGCGGGCGGTCCATGCCCAGGGCGTAGCCGAATTCCCACGGCTCGTGGCCCAAATTCTTTTCGCCGATGAAATTTTCCGAGAAGTTCCAACCCTTGTAGTCGCTCGAGAGGATCAGTTTGGTTTCGATTTCGTGCGTGTGCGACCGATTCGCTTCGGAGTTCGGTTCGGCGGCGTCAAACTGGTTGTCGACACCCACCACTTCTTTCAGCGTCTTGTCCGCGTCTGTGGTGTTCTCGAACTCGATGTAGAGAACGGGATTGATCCAGTGCTCGTGCATCAGCGGGCGAAAGCGGTTCTCCCAGCGAGTGCCCGTGAAGACCGTGCTGTCGCCGAACGTTGTTTGCGAATCGATGTAGAACTCGGTGGTCCACCAGGCCGTCATGCCGTATTCCAGTTCCATCCAGGGGGCGATGAAGTCGCCGCCGGCCTTTTGGGTGCCGTAGATCGAATAGACCTCGACCTCCAGGTTGCCGGGCTCTTCCAGGTGGTGCGAGTAGGCGACGAAGTACGGAGTTTCCTGCGCGCCCGTGCGAGACGAGCAGCACAGCGCCGCAGCGGCCAAGCCAAGAAGCAAGATCATGTTGCGAAGCACGGGATACTCGGCCTTCCTAGTTGTAAATGGTTCTCAACTGAAGGCGCGAGATTATTGCCGTTGATACACAGTGTCAAGAGAAAAGGTTGAAAAACGATATCAACTAAGATGGAGAAAAGGAAATCGCTTCTCGGAGCTTGGAAGATCCGTGAGGCTAATGACGCAGGCGGATGCTGAGTAGAGTGCCTTCCGGAAGGCGATGCAGCTGAAACATCGGATTGTGAAACTGAAAGGCGGCCCTTAGGGGCCGCCTCTGTTGGAATGAGCGTTAGCTAGAAGTGAAAGCCGATCTCGCCGGTGACTGTGCGCGGCGTGACGTAGTGCGTGCCGCTGAACGTGGAAAGGAAGTTGTAGAGAACGTAGTCGTTCGCGAGGTTGATGACCGTGAGA
>Ga0187872_10004713_pt1 | contig 10135 bp, 8 predicted proteins | sample June2016WEW_16_4_FD_132973 | JGI IMG/M metagenome (GOLD analysis project Ga0187872, IMG submission 132973) | Peatland microbial communities from SPRUCE experiment site at the Marcell Experimental Forest, Minnesota, USA - June2016WEW_16_40 | ecosystem: Environmental > Terrestrial > Soil >...
GGCCACAATCTCGCTCGACGCCACCCAAAGACCCTGCTGCTTCTCCCGATCCTTCTTGCGCCCCATGCCCATACCGCAATGACGTATCAAACAGATTCGAGGTCACATGTTTTGGGCGTGTTTTTGCCACGGCCTGCTAGAGGTCCGTCGACCGCAGCGAGATACTCCCACTGGTCCCAAGAGTCCTGAGAGAGTGTGAGGCGACCAGTGGGTCACGTCACTTACTCCCCACGAAATCAGCAACTTCGCCCCGCCTGCGTGCTACAGGCGGAGTTGGGGTTGGAGGAAAGTGCTACCGCGCAATTCGATACGTCCGCTCGCCCGCAGTCTCGACATTCCCCGTGTTAGGGCACGACGATCCTTTTGCCCGGTGATGTCGGTTTCCTCGGTAGCGTTCCTGAGGGCGACCGGGTTGGTCCATCGCAGGATCTTCCAAAAGCGGGCGTTTCCGTAATACTTGATGGACAGTTCGCGCAGCGTGCGCGCGTCCTCAATGTTGAGTTCGCCGTAGAGGAGATCGAGTTCCCGCGCCTTGTATTTATCCTGCAGAGCGGGAATGTTGAGTGGCGCGTTTGCCTCGGCAAGCGCGAGTAGCTCCTCATTCGCCGCCTGCACCGCCGGCCCGGAGATCTGCACGCGCGTCTTGCTGTCCTCTCCATAATGGGCGGATACCTTCCAGACCTCGATGAAACTGCTTGAGGAAGCGAACCGCCGGACCGGCTCCTTGCCTACGATCGCATCCGTCATGCCGGAGTAATTGAGCTGGGCCGTTGATTTCTGGAGATCGGTGGCCTTCGCAACCCAGTTCTTGAGAATGTCATCTTGAGTGAGCGGGCTTAGTTCGGTTGACGTCGTGCTCCCGGAGTGGCTTTCCTCCCGGTCCACATGTCCGCGCAGGGACAACCACACAAGTGCGACGCCGATAATTGCGACCACGAGGCCCGGCGGGGCATTCGTCAGTCTCGCTTGCGCTCCGCCGCCTTTCATAAACAGGGTGATTTTTCCGGCGGCCCCAAGGAAGAGGAGAACCAAGCCGCCGATGCAGAGCACCGCGCCGAGCGCCTCTGCAATGAAAAGCTGCGCGAACCTCGCGTTTACGGGGTCCATATGGACGCCGAGTCTACCACAGGCGCTGACGCGCTGAGAGACAGGGACGTTCGATTTGGGTGGAAACAGGGCCGTCAGTAGTTGACTAGGCTTTCGAGGCTAACATTGCCGCGAACAAGTGGCGTGAATCTGACAATTTTCCCGATCGAAGACCTTGCAGGAAATGATTTACGACATGATGTGCCGATTAGATTTGCGCCCACGAAGCCCGCACTATCCACAGCCTGAGGCGTTTCCAGAAAGTCGAAGTGCCAACCCTACCTGCATTGCGTCTGAGTTGAAAGAGCCGTACCGAGCACGCGGCCCGCGAACGAACCATTAAGACGTTCGGCGCTGTCACAGCCCTGGAGACACGGAAACCTGGCCGCATCTGCTGTGCCTCCAGCTACGCCCGCCGCTCGGACCATCAATTGAAAGGTGTCTCTAGCTTTATCGCTTCGCCGAGTGCAAGGCGGCGGGCGATGGCGGGCAGACCGTCATTGAGGATCGCGAGAGCGCCGAGCTTCCGAACATACGCGGCCAATTTTCCGAGTTCGATGGTACATTCCTTCTTTCGTACCTTTTCGATGATTCCGTCAAGGCGGCCGTGCATCACTTCATCTCGAACGCGATACACGTTCTTGAAAAACCTATCGACATCCGCGCCAGCTTCGCTGGTAGAGCGTGCAAGCAGAATACCCGCCGAAAGACAAAATGCATCGTTACCACGAAGGTTCGGAAGCAATGATTCGAACGCCTGGACGTAATCGAAAAGCTGATCGATCTCGTTTTTCACGTCGACATCTGGATTGGCCACACCCCTGCGCTGTCGCCGGAGTGCGTCTCCCAGGCGATGATCGAGCACGGCGAAGCTGTTCTTGGGCTTCTTGAAAAGCGCAACCAGCAGTTTCTCCAGGCCCGACTCGAATCCCCTTACATCGGCATACCGTCCACCGGAAAGTTGCTCGTCTGGCCAGTTCATCAGATTCATATGAAACGAAGACATGTGTCCGAGCATCCGAAATCCCCGGTAATCGGCAAACGCGTCCGCTGGAGTGATGAGCCGCAAGGCGAGCACAACTTTCCGAGTAACTTCCTCAGAGCGTTCATACGCATAGCTCACTGTTGTCATCTCAGTCTTCGGGTGGCGTTCTAGGCGCTCAAGCACAAGATAGGCGGGGGCGCCGGAAATATCGCGTCCGGTCGCGATCGGGTGCGCTTGTTTGCGGACTTCGATGGCGGGAATGACGTGCTGCCGGAGATAATGTGTGTTCAACGGTGAGGCGTGGTCCCATCGCCAGAAGTTCTCTAAACGGACTACGTTACATCGACGAACGTCAAATCCTGAATGGCATGAGACGTTGCCAAGGACGGCCTGCACGCTGACGGTTAGATCCGGTCCAAGGAGATCAGACTCAAGTTCGAGATAGTACTGTTCGAACAGGGAATCCTCGTCTGGTAGGCCTATCGTTCGGGGTAAGGCGAAATTGAGAAAGTCCTCCACCAGATCGATGAAATAGCTCTGAGTCGTCCCACCCACGTGATCCGTGAAACAGATCCCGATCGTCCTTTCTACTTCGTCCTTGAATGCTGGACCGAAGGCGGCATCGATTAACGCTTGGCAACGTGCACTCGTTATTGGGTCGCCACTAAATCTGAGAATTGCAAATGGGAACCTGGAAAGGAAAGCAGGATTGCATAGGTCTTCGCCCGATCGAACCGCGTCATCCCGGAATGCCGCGCGAACTTCCCGAACAACGTCGAAGAGAGCTTGATTTTGGACCGGCATCAGGTGAAACGGTCTGGCTACCGCCCATGCTTCCGGTTTCCCTCGAATCCGAATCTTGCTGCTAAAGAATCCGCTAAAGTCACCCTTGCCGAAGATGGAAAATCGCCGCTAAGTTATTGGCTCCTCAGGTAGGACTCGAACCTACAACCCTTCGGTTAACAGCCGAATGCTCTACCATTGAGCTACTGAGGATCAGGGCAGGCAACTAACTCATTCATTACAACATCCCCCTTCAAAGCTGTCAAATTTCCCCCGCTTGCTAAACTGGTACTCTCCCCATGGAATTGGAAAAAGCATACGAGCCGCAACGCTTCGAGCCGCATTGGGCCGAATGGTGGGTGGAGTCCGGCATCTTCCACGCCGACCCGCTCGCGCCCGGGCCCCGGTTTTCGCTCGCCGTTCCGCCGCCGAACGTTACCGGATCGCTGCACATCGGCCACATGCTCGATCACACCGTGATCGATACTGCCACGCGCTGGCATCGCATGCGCGGCGACAACACGCTGTTTCTTCCGGGTACCGACCACGCTGGCATCGCCACTCAGATGCTGGTGGAGCGCAGCCTGGCCGCCGAAGGAATCACGCGCCGCGAGCTCGGCCGTGAAGAATTTGTCCGCCGTGTCTGGGAGTGGAAAGAAAAATACGGCAACCGCATCACGTCGCAGATGAAGCGTATCGGCGACAGTTGCGATTGGAGCCGCGAGCGTTTCACGCTCAACCCGGACCTTTCGCGCGCCGTGCTGGAAGCCTTTGTGCGACTTTATGAGCGCGGCCTGATCTATCGCGGCACCTACATGGTCAACTGGTGCCCGCGTTGCGCCACCGCGCTTTCCGATCTGGAAGTGAAGCACGACGACACGCAGGGCAACCTTTGGCAGATTCGCTATCCAGTGAATGGCAGCTCGCGCTATCTGATCGTCGCTACCACGCGTCCAGAGACGATGCTCGGCGATACCGCGGTGGCTGTGAATCCCAATGACCCGCGCTATCAGGATCTGGGCGGTCAAACAGTCATGCTGCCGCTGATGAATCGGCCGATCCCGATCATCTTCGATGAAATCGCCGATCCGAAGTTCGGCACGGGTGTGGTGAAGGTCACCCCCGCGCACGATCCGAACGATCTCGAGGCAGGGAAGCGTCACGACCTGCCTCAGATCAAGGTAATTGGCGAAGACGCGCACATGACGGCCGATGCCGGCCCTTACGCGGGGCTTGATCGTTTTGAAGCGCGCAAGCGCGTGGTGGCCGATCTCGAAAAGCAGGGCCTGCTTGAAAAAGTGGAGCCTTACGCGCTCGCGCTCAGCAAGTGCGATCGCTGTTCCACCATCGTGGAACCGCTCATCTCCACGCAGTGGTTTGTCAAAACCAAGCCGCTCGCTGAGAAAGCGATCGCCGCGGTGAACGAAGGCCGCACCCAGTTCGTGCCCGACAACTGGAACAAAACGTTCTTCAATTGGATGGAGAACATCCGCGACTGGTGCATCTCGCGCCAGCTCTGGTGGGGCCATCGTATTCCGGCGTGGCACTGCGGCAACTGCAAAACCATCACCGTCGCCCGCGAAGCGCCGCCGAAATGTCCGAATTGCCAGTCGGCCGACCTGACGCAAGACTCAGACGTGCTCGATACCTGGTTCAGCTCCAGCCTATGGCCATTTTCCACACTCGGCTGGCCGGCGGAAACGGACGATCTGCGTGCCTATTACCCAACCAGCCTGATGATTACGGGCTTCGACATCCTGTTCTTCTGGGTGGCCCGCATGATGATGATGGGCGTCGAGCTCACGGGCGACGTGCCATTTCGTCAGGTTCACATGCACGGCTTGGTGCGCGATCCCGAGCGCAAGAAGATGTCGAAGACCAAGGGCAACGTGGTTGACCCGCTCGACATCAACGAAAAGTACGGAACGGATGCCTGCCGATTGTGGCTCCTGATGGCCGCGGCGCCCGGCACCGATATTACTTACAACGAAGATAAGCTGGCGTCGGCCCGACAATTTGCCAACAAATTGTGGAATGCCGCGCGGATGCTGTTGATGAACCTGGAAAGCGCGGGCATTGAGCCTTCGCTGCCCGAGCCGGGTCAGCTTGAAACACTGGAAGACCGTTGGATATTCAGCCGGCTGAGCCGAACGGCGGAATTGGTGAACCGAGCGCTGGAGCAGCATCGTTATCACGAGGTGGCCGAAGAGTTGTGGCAATTCTTCTGGCACGATTTTTGCGACTGGTATCTCGAAATCAAGAAACTGCGCTTGGCTCCGGGGTCTGGCCTGACCAACGATTGGAGAAATCTGCTCGCTGTCTTCAGCGCTTATCTCAGGTTGCAGCATCCCATTCTCCCGTTCATCACCGAGGAGTTGTGGCACCGCTTCGGGCAGAACACATCCATTGCTCTGGCGCGGTATCCGCAGGCCGCCGCCACCGATGAAGCGTCCGAACGCGAAATGGGCTTGCTGCAGGAGATGGTCACTGCGGCGCGCAAGCTGAAAGCTGACAACGGGCTCGACGATCGGCTCGAACTCGCGGGCGTGCTCTATTGCCGCAATGGATCAAGAAATGTCGAGCTGCCCTTGCTCGAATTCCTTGCCAAAGTGAAGCTAGAGGTGCGTACCGGCGCGCCGCCCGCGCTCACTGGCGCGGTACGTTCTACGGCTCAGTTCGATCTTTCGCTCCAGCTTCCGGAAGTGGATCATGAGGTGCAGCGTCAGCGGCTGACGAAAGAGGCCGAGAAGCTCGAAAAGCTGGTCGTCAACATAGACCGCCAACTCGAAAGCGAAAAGTTCTTGAGCGGCGCGCCCTCTCACGTGGTGGAATCGCTACGGGCCAAACGCGCGGAATACATCGCTCAGATCAAGAAAAACCGCGACATGCTCGATCAGCTCTGATGACCCCGGCTGAAATCGTCGAACGCGCGCTCGCTGAAGATGTCGGGACGGGCGACGTCACCACCAGCCTTTGTGTGCCGGCCGATCGCCAGGCCAGCGGCGTTTTCCGCGTTCGGGAACGCGTGGTTGTCGCAGGCGTCGAGCTTCTGCCGCTGATTTATGAGCACATCGATTTTCAGGTTGCCGATGGAACGGTGCTGGAAACAGGCCAGGAGATCGCGCGAGTCCATGGCAGCGCTCGCACGCTGCTCACGCGGGAACGAGTGGCGCTGAATTTTCTGCAGCACTTGAGTGGCATCGCAACTATGGCGCACAAATATGTGGACGCCGTCGCCGGCACGGGCTGCCGCATTCTCGATACGCGCAAGACCACTCCGGGCCTCCGCCAGCTGGAGAAAGCGGCTGCGCGCGCGGGCGGGGTCACCAATCACCGCATGGGCCTGTTCGATGCGATTCTGATCAAGAACAATCACATCACTGCGGCGGGGGGCGTCCGCGCTGCCTTGGATGCCGTGAAGCATTCCAAGCTTCCCGTGGAAATCGAAGTGCGCACTCGCGCCGAACTGGACGATGCGCTCGCTGGCGGCGCCACCCATCTGCTGCTCGACAATCTCACTCCGGCTGAAGCCCGCGAATGGATCCGCCACATCAACCATCGCGCCACCGTGGAACTTTCCGGAGGCATCACGCTCCAAACGGTCCGTGCTTACGCTGAAACGGGCGCCGATTTCATCTCGGTGGGCGCGATCACGCATTCGGCCCCGGCGGTTGACATCCACTTTCGTCTGGAGCTGGATTAGCCCATGCCCTTCGACGTCACATGGCTCCGGTCGCAAATGCCCGATCGCCGCATCGAGTGGCACAACCTGATCGATTCCACCATGATCGAGGCCAGCCGATTAGCCGCTGCGGGAGCACCATCCGGTACCGTCGTTGGGGCGGAAGAACAAACCGCCGGCCAAGGACGCCACGGGCGAACCTGGCATTCCGAACCCGGCTCTGGGCTTTACGTTTCGATCATTCTTCGCCGCCAGTTCACGCCGCAGACTTTGCCCGTGGTCACGCTCGCCCTTGGACTCGCGGTGCACGAAGCCATCCTCAAAGCCACCGATCTGGCGTGCGACCTGCGCTGGCCCAACGACGTGTTGCTTCAATCCAAGAAGTGCGCCGGCATTCTCACCCAGCTTGAGGCGTCCACCCGCTCATCGGCTATCATTGCAGGCATCGGCATCAACGTGAATCATTCCTCGTTCCCAGTAGAACTGATCGCTATCGCGACCTCGCTGCGCCTCGCAAGCGGCCGTGTTCAATCGCGCGAGCGGTTGCTGGCGGAGCTACTCGCGAGCGTAGACACGTATTGCGATCTGCTCGAAACGCAAGGCCGCGGACCTGTTATTGAAATGTTCGCGCGCGCGTCCAGCTTCGTCTCTGGCCGCCGTGTGTGCGTGGATCAAGACGGATCTGAGTTGCGCGGCACCACCGCCGGCCTTACCGATTCCGGGTTTCTCACGCTGCGGAGCGACGACGGAACCAACAGCGTGATCGTCGCCGGAGGGGTGCGCCCATGCTCTTAGCTCTGGACGCCGGTAACAGCAACATCACCATCGGCGCTTTCGAAGAGACCAAGCTGATTGGCCGCTGGCGTCTCCGCACCATTCACGAGCAGACCGCTGACGAATGGGGCGTGTTGATGCGCAATCTCTTCGCGTTGGCATCGCTCGACCTGGCGCGCGTGGACGGCATCATTATCGCGAGCGTAGTGCCCATGCTGGATGCCCCCCTGCACGCCATGTCCCAGCGCTATTTTCATACCACGCCGCTCTTCGTCACACCTGACGTGGATACCGGTCTGAAGGTGCTTTACGACAACCCGCGCGAAGTGGGAGCGGATCGTGTGGTGAACGGCGTCGCCGCGTTTCATCGCTATGGCGGCCCTTCGGTGGTGGTGGATCTCGGTACGACAATTAACTTCGATATTGTCTCCGCCCACGCGGAGTACCTGGGCGGCATGATCTGCCCTGGCATCGGAATGTCCATCAGCGGCCTTTTCGCCAAGACCGCGCGCTTGCCCATGGTGGATCTTCGCGAGCCCGATTGCCTGATCGGCAAGAACACGGTGAACAGCATTCAATCCGGGCTGTACTATGGATTCGCCGGCTTGATCGATGGTATCGTCGGGCGCGTGGTGGCTGAACTAGGCAGCAACACCAAAGTGATCGCCACCGGCGGTCAGGCGCAGTTGATCGCGCGCGCGGCGCGTTCGGTTCAAGAGATTAACGAAGACTTGACGCTCGAAGGCCTGGAAATTATATGGCGCCGGAACCGGAAAAAGTAGAAGAAAAAGCCTGGCCGTCGAATTACTTCAACTATTTCACGGAAGTGGAAGAGCGTTTTCAAAAGGCGCGGGGGACAAGTCTGTTTCTGATGTCGCCGCTCGATTGGGCGCTGGTGGAAACCTGGAAAAACGCCGGCGTGCCCTTGGAAGCGGCGCTGCGCGGCATCGACGCGTCGTTTGAAAAATGGCGCAGCAAGAAGAAGCGCGGCCAAAACGTCAACTCCGTGGCGTATTGCTCGCAGGCTGTGCTGACTGAGGCGCAAGCCATGGCGGGAGTAGCGCCAGCCCGGGGTGCGAAGGAATCCGCCGCCCCGTTTAGCCTGGAACATCTCGAAAGGTACCTCCGTGATAACGCGGAGCGAATCCGCAAGCAGCCAGGGTTCGGGGACATCGCGCTGGCTGTCGATCGCCTGGCCGCCGATTCCGCGGCGCTCTTTCACGATCTCGAAGATCTCGAACAACGCCTCACCGCGCTCGAAGACAAGATGATCGCACTGGCCCGCTCGCGCCAAACTGAAGACGACTTGCTTCGCGCCCGCCGCGAACTCGATCTCCAGCTTCGGCCCTATCGCGGCAAAATGACCGCGCCGCAGCTCGCCATGCTCGAAAAGCAATATCTCGAGCGGCAACTTCTCGAATCCACGGGCCTGCCGCGGCTCAGCCTTTTCTATTTGCGCTGAGCTTTCACGCCGCTTTCACATTCGCGCGGGTATCATGGTTCTTAGGCCGCATGTCCCCATCTCCCCCCGAATCCAAGCGCACGAACCGCGTCCTTATGATCGTCACGCTGGTGGTGTCCGTGGCGTGCCTGGCTTGGTGGGTAAACGGAATAAGCTGGACCGAGCTATGGGAGGACATCCGCGAGCTCGATTGGCGCTGGATCACCGTCGCAGCCGTTGCCGATGTGCTGATCTATGTGGTGCAGGGGTGGCGCTGGAGCCTGCTCCTGCTGCCCGTCGCCCCGGTAACTCCCTGGTCTTCGGTAGGCGCCATTTTCGTCGGTTTGTTTGCCAATGAAGTGCTGCCATTACACGCCGGCGAGCTCATTCGCTGCTTTCTCATGGCTCGCTGGAGCAAGATTCCGATCTCTGTGACGATGGCTTCGGCGCTGATCGAGCGCATCTTCGACGGAGTTCTGCTGATCGTCGGCCTGTTTCTGTCGGTGCGCTATATCCGGCATTTCCCGCTGAGCCGCAGCCACGCGCGTGCCATCGAGATCATTACTACCGGCAGTATCTCGCTCGCAGTACTTATCTTTCTTGGCGCGGCGCTGCTTGCCATCGCTATGTATTGGCGCGAGCAGACGCTGGATGCTCTGCTCGACGCGCGGCTGTTTTCGTGGGCGCATGTGTTCATCGAAGATCTGCATCGCATCGGCCATTCGCGATACCTCTATTTCTCATTCGCAGCCAGCATTCCTTACCTGCTTCTGCAGATCGTTCCTATTTACGCCATCATGCAGGCCTATGGGTTTGACGGCGTCTCGTGGGCGCAGGCCGGCGCGCTCATGGTGTTGCTACGCCTCGGGGGAGTGCTGCCGCAAGCCCCGGGCAATATTGGCCTGTTTCAGGTGGTGTCCACCCTGGTTCTCACTCTCTTCGGCGCCCCGGTAGCTATGGCGCGGCGCTTCGCGTTTATTCTCTTTGCCGTAGTTACGATACCCCTTCTGGTCGTCGGGTTTATCGCGCTGGTCGCTACCGGCGCGAAGATGGGCGACATCCATCGTGAAGCTCAGGCCGAGATGCGCGCCCGGCAAGACGAACTGGCGAAGAGCTGACCCACATTGGGACTTGGGGACAACCGGCGCGATTCACTTCAGCAAGTGGGCCGTTATGCGGCAAAGTGCGATAACTTCCGAGTGCGCCGTGTTTCAGGCAACAACCGCCAGCGGATGGCGGCTTGATTCACATCTCGGTAGCCGACTCGAACGAAGCCGCTGGCGCGGCGGACGCTTCGCGTGGGTAAAAGTACGAGCAGTCGGCTGACGGGAGCAGTATTGTGTGGGTCACAAGGAGGTCCCTGTGACCCATCTTCGCAAAGTCA
>Ga0187872_10004734_pt1 | contig 10097 bp, 6 predicted proteins | sample June2016WEW_16_4_FD_132973 | JGI IMG/M metagenome (GOLD analysis project Ga0187872, IMG submission 132973) | Peatland microbial communities from SPRUCE experiment site at the Marcell Experimental Forest, Minnesota, USA - June2016WEW_16_40 | ecosystem: Environmental > Terrestrial > Soil >...
CTTCTCGCCCGGTGGCGTCAGGAACGCCTCGAACTGCTGGAGGTTTCGGCGGTACTCCCGGATCGTGCCCGGCGAGGCGTTGCGCTCGTAGCGCAGGTACTGCATGAATCTCTCGATCGCCTGTTTCATCGCCGCCCGCGATGCCATCTGTCGAGGGGTCTGGCAACGACAAGAAGGAAGAGTGCGTATGCAATCATAGCTGCGAAAGGAATCAGCACGGTCATTGAGATCTACTCCACTCTAGATAGGACGCCGACTCCGAGAACAAGGGCCCTGCTCGCGCAGCCCACATCCCGGCCAGCGTAGCAGGATGGGGAAAGGTTGCAAAGAGTCGTTGTTGCGGCTTGTCGATCAAGTCCACAGAACTTCATCCTTGAAATGCCTCGTCCCTCATGCATCATCATAATGAGGTATTTTGGAGGCGTGATGAGTCTTGGCGGTTGGAGCGAGCGCTTGACGGGTGCGGGGCGGTCATGCGCGTCGGGCGATCGCATGCTCACGAGCGCCGTGCCGCCAATTTCTAATCGACACACAGGGCGATTAGAATCCGCTCTAACCTATTGGAAACAAAGGGCCGCGTCCAAGTCTAATCGACACAAATCTCGAGGGTCTCGCGCCGGCATTTTGCGACCGATTTCCGTTGCCGTGCTCGCGGCGACGATTGGCGCGGCGGCGGCGCAGGCGCAGCCGGGCGGCGCGAAGACGCTCACGGTCGAGCGCATCTACAGCGCGCCGAGCCTGAGCGGCTACCTCACGTCCGGAATCGAGTGGAGCCCCGACAGCAAGCGCGTCTCGTATTTCGGGCGAGGCCGCTCCGGTGTCGAGATGTGGACGACGGACGCGGCGACGGGCGAGCGCAAAGTTCTCGTGAAGGCGGACGTGCTCGCGGCAGCGATGCCGCCGGAAAAGACGAGCGCGATTGAATCGACCGGCCTGGGCCGCGTGCAGGCGGAAAACTATCGCTGGTCGCCCACGGGCGATGCGCTGCTTTTCATCGGCGGCCGCAGTCTGGTTCTGCTCGATCTGAAGGCGATGGCGGCGAAGCCGCTCGTCGTTGACACGGAAAGGGGCGCGGACGATATCGAAGATCCGAAATTCTCGCCGGACGGAAAGTGGGTGAGCTTCGTGCGCGACGCGAACCTGTACGTCGTGAACGTGGCGACCGCCGAGACGCGGGCGCTCACCACCGGCGGGAGCGAGGAAATCCTCAAAGGTCAGCTCGACTGGCTCTATCCCGAGGAGCTCGACGCGCCGACGGCCTATTGGTGGTCGCCCGATTCCTCGAAGATCGCGTACTACGAAATGGACGAACGTCCGGTGACGCGCTATCCGATCATGGACATGAGCTCGCCCGCCGGCGCGATGGAGTACACGCGCTACCCGCAAGCGGGCGAGGCGAATCCGATCGTGCGCGTGGGCGTGGTTTCGGTTGACGGCAGCGAAACCAAGTGGATGGACGCGGGCGCGGACACGGACGTCTACCTCGCGCGCGTCGTTTGGCTGCGCGACAGCCGGCGCGTCGCCATCGAACGCCTGAACCGCGCGCAGAATCATCTCGATCTGCTTTTCTGCAACGCCGCCACGGGCGCTTCCGCGACGATCCTCACCGAAACGGACCCGTACTGGATCAACATCTCGGACGATCTGTATTTTTTCTCGGACAACAAGCGCTTCCTCTGGTCGAGCGAGCGCACGGGCTTTCGCCACTACTATCTCTACGATCTCTCCGGGCAGCAGCTCGCTCAATTGACGAGCGGAGATTGGCAGATCAGCGGCAACGGCGGCTTCGGCCCCGGCGCGACCAGCCATCCGTCCGTGGATGAAGCGCGCGGCTTCATCTACTTCCTCTCGAACAAAGACGACGTGCGCGAAGCGCAGCTTTACCGGGTCTCGCTTCAGGATCGGAGCGTCACACGGGTGACGCGCGAGCCGGGAGCCCACGACGTGCTCGTCGCGCCCGATGCCTCCGCGTTCGTGGACACGTACTCGACCGCGATGACGCCGCCGCGCCAGGACCTCGACCGGATGGACGGTTCGCGCGTCGCCCCGATCGACGAGAACAAGGTGCCCGAGCTCGCCGATTACCATCTCTCGCCCGTCGAATTCCTGACGGTTTCGGCGAACGACGGCACGAAACTCTACGCCAAGATGATCAGGCCGCCGGATTTCGACGCCTCGCGAAAATATCCCGTGCTGGTTTTTGTCTACGGAGGCCCGCAGGACCAGGAAGTGCGAAACGAATGGGGCGGCGCCGATTTTCTATGGCACGAGATGATGGCCGAGAAAGGCTACATCATTTTCACGCTCGATAACCGCGGTTCCTACGCGCGCGGCCATGCCTTCGAGACGCCGCTCTATCACCAGTTCGGCAAGGTAGAGCTCGAGGACCAACTCGCCGGCGTGAAGTACCTGAAATCGCTTCCTTACGTTGACGGCTCGCGCATGGGCATCTGGGGCTGGAGCTACGGCGGCACGATGACTCTCGAGGCCATGTGCAACGCCCCGGGCGTCTTCAAAGCGGGCGTTGCGGTCGCGCCCGTGAGCGATTGGCGCCTCTACGACACGACCTACACCGAGCGCTACATGGGCCGCCCGCAGGACAATCCCGAGGGTTATAAGAATTCGTCGCCGGTGAATCAGGCCGCGCGGCTGAAGGGCGAGCTGATGCTCGCGCACGGGACCGGGGACGACAACGTCCATTTCGCGAATACCTCTGAAATGATCAACGAACTTATTCTCGCGGGCAGCTATCCCGCCGACTTGATGATCCTTCCGGGCCGGGGCCATTCGATGAGCGATTGGCAGGGGCGAATCCAGCTCTATCAGCGCATCGCCGATTTCCTGATGAGGAATCTATAAGATACAGACATACAACCCAGCGAATGCGGAAACCTTCCAATATGGGGTAGAGTAGGGATAGACTGTTTGCCCCCGATTGGCGATCGGTCGAGGCGTCGGAAGGTTTAAGTGGGAAAAGAACGGATTGGTATCGCGTCGTGTATGGCAGCCGCCTGCGCGCTGGCCGCGCTCCTTTGCTCCGCCGCCCGGGCGGAGGGTCAGGGAAGCGGCGTAGTCGATCCACCTCGCGTCGAGGCCGACCCGGCCCCGGGCATGCTCGACGCCGGTTTTCATGAGCTCTACGAACTGAATTTTCAGGGCGCGCGCGCCCAGTTTCTTTCGTACCAGAAAATACGGCAGGACGATCCGCTCGGCAAAGCCGCCGAAGCCGCAAGCTACCTCTACGAACAGTTCAACGCCAAAGGCGTCTTCACCTCGGCGTTTTTCCTGAATGATGCGAAGTTCCTTGGCGGCGCGGATGGGAGCCCGGCGCAGAATCGCAACGAGGCGTTCCTGAACGCCAACGGGCGCGCCCGCGATATGGCCAGGGAACAATTGAAATCGAATCCGGGCGACCCGCATGCCCTGCTCGTCCTTACGATGACGGATGGGATGGAGGCCGATTACGACGCGCTCATCGTAAAGAAGCAGATGGCGGGCCTGGGCCTGACGCGCCAGGCGGAAAGCGAGGCCACGAAGCTGCTGGCCATCGATCCGTCGGCGGAGGACGCGTATCTGGCGCTCGGGGCGGGCAATTACATCATCGGCTCCCTGCCAGGATTCAAGCGCGCGTTCCTTTGGTTCGGCGGAATTCACGGCGATCGCGAGCGCGGAATGGAGCAGATGAAGCGGACAGCCGACCACGGCCACTACCTGCAACCGTTCGCGAAAATCCTGCTGGCGCTGGCATACGAGCGCGAGCATCAGATGGATCGCGCCCGCGTGCTGCTGGCCGAGCTCGCGAGCGAATTCCCCGCCAATCCGCTGTACGCTCGCGAGCTGGCGCTGATCGACCATAGTCCTGCTCCATGAAGGGCGACCCCGCCGTGCTGAGAATCGGCGGCTACCACTTCACGCGCACGCGATAGTCGAGCGTCGAGGCGCCGTCCTTGTCGACCGGAATCTCGAATCCGATGGTCGTCGCATCGAGCTTCGTCCACTTGTAATTGGAGTCGACCACTTCCCAGTCACCGCCGACCGGCTCGCGCACCTCGACCGTCACCGGGCCGTCTTTGTGGTTGCGCAGCGTGATCTGATACTCCATTTCATAGAGGTTGCTCGCGAGCTTCTTGTAGTCCATCTGCTTGCGCTCGCAAACCACGTCGAAGGCGTTGCCGACGTAGATTCGCAGCGTCTCGTCCTTCGGAGTGTGACTGATCGTGTCCTCGCCCGCGAACTGCACGCCGCCCTTTGAATCCGCCTGATAGACGCGCACGGTTCCGGCGGGCAGCGGCATCCCAAGGCCGGATTTCTCGTCATTCTTGAAGCGGTAGAAAACCTTCACCGGTTGCGGGACGGCGTTCCCGATTCCCTGCGGGTTGCGGTAGTAGTATTGCTGGCCTTCCACGGCAAGATACTTTTCCACCGGGATATTCGTGCCGTTGAGAAGGCTGATCTGCTTCGATTCGTTGTTTTGAATCGAAGTGCCCCGCTGGAGCGTGTAGAGGTGATACTCCGAGAATCCTTCCTGCTGGAATTGAGGCGCAGCTGCAGGAGCGGCCATCGATTTCACAAGCGCTTCGCGTTCGGCCACGAATTGTTGTTGAGTGCGGTGGACTTCACCGGCGACGAGTTGAAGCTTTGCGTTGTCGTAGGCGGCGCCGCTGTTGTTCACGAGCGTCACCCAGCCGTCGAGATCGGCGGTCTTTTCGTCGCGGCCCACGTTCAGCACGTAGTCTGCGCTCCAGTTCATGTTATTCGTGAGATAAGACGCCTCGACTTTCTGCGCGTCTGCACCGCGATTGTCAAGCGTCCAGACGAGCGTCGGCCGGCTGTAGAGATTTCCCGGCAGATCCGGGAAGCTGTAGACCTGCGCATTTGTGACGATCTTATCGCCGATCTTCCACACGGTCCCGCCGTTGTTATCCGCGAGCAGCAGCGCTTTCTCTGCGACCCACTTCGTCGAGTCCCCGCCGACTTCGGTGTGCATGACCGTTAATTCGCGGCCCACGTACTTCTGCAACAGCTTCTGCGGATCGAGCAGATCGTACTCGTAATTCTGTTCGACGACGTTGAGCTTCGCCGGATCGGTGAGCGAGCGGAAATGCACCGTTGCCGGCATGATCGACGCGGCCACGTCTTCGAACCACAGTGGAAACACGCCCCGTTGCAGGTGGATCTGGCGCACATCGCGGACCAGCGCGACATTTGAGTTGTAAACCGTGACGGAAAGATCGGTTTGGTCCTTCTCGGTGGTCGTCGCGGCATCCAGCTTCGTGGTTTGTTCGCCGGCGCGCCCCGCCGCGTGGGCCTCCTTCAGTTTCCCCGCGAGCGGCAGAAGCACAAAGATCGCGGCCAGGGCGGCTGTGATGACAATTCTTGGTCTGCGTGAGGACATGGGCTGTCTCCTTTGCACGAAAATCGCTCCGAGCTTAGAACGGTGAGAGCCGGATTTCTTGCAGCCGGTTCGCCGCGCACGGGCGGGGGCTACGGCGCAGGGGTCCAGGTCTTGCCGCGGTTCGTAGTCGCGAACTTGCGGCCATCGGCGGCGGTCACGGTGGCGGAGGAAACATCCTGCGCGGTGACGGCTGTGAAATCGGCGCGCAGCGGCGGCCGGATGGTCTGCCAGCGCTTGGCGTCTTGCGTCAGAAGGATGATTCCGCCATCACCCACGAACCAGCAGACCTTCGGGCCGGGGGCTGAACCTGCAACGAGGTGAGCGTTCGGATTTGGAAGCTGTCCCTGCCAGGTCGTGCCGCCGTCCTCGGACCGCTCGACAAAGCCGCCGGTCGCGATCCGCCAGAGGATTTTTGCGTCAGGTGTCTGAATCACCGCGGACCGTTCGTTATCGGCGACAACGGCGAGCGCACGAGATTGATACATTGCCTGTACCTGACTCTGCTGCACCAGGCTGCGCGTGCCTTCCTTCTGTTTTTTCCTCGCATTAGCGCTTTCGGGCAGAGGCAGGGCCTGCGCGGACGCACCGCCAGCCGCGCCGCCCGCCACAGCAACGGGCGCTCCCTTGGTTTCAGGCGTCTGCGACGCAAGGGACGCAGGGCCGGGAGAGGGCACAATCACAGGCGCTGCGGATTCAACAGTCACGCTTTCGGTGGTGCTGGGCACCGTCTCTTTCTCGACTTGATTCGTTGAGTCGCGCTGCGGGGCGGCCGCTGTTTTCGAAGGCGCTTGGAGCTCGGTGTAGTTGCGTCCCGCGAGCGGGAGGCTTTCAATAGATCCCGAGTTGCCGCTGGGAGCTTCGAGTTTTGCGGAGGGCGCGCTCTCCGCGCTCGCGGGGTTCATGCGAGCCGCTGAATTCGCCGGGGGTGTAGCTTGCCGGGTTGCCGGGATCGCGCTCGGCGCGGGAGCAGCCAACTGCGGCGAAGCCTCCTGCTTGGCCTGTTGCGTCAATTGTTGCGGCGGCTGAGACATTGCAACGAGAGGCGGCTCCGGCGTTCGCGTGGATACAGGCCGCCGGGCAAACCAGATCGCCGCAAACACCAGCACAGCGGCGGCCGGCGCGAGCCAGCGCCAATCCCACAGCCACGATGCGCCGGTTGTCTGCTTCGATGTTTCGCGGGCCGTTGCGGCGACTTCGTTCGCGCGAGCCAGACCGGCGAGCTGCTCGCGGCAGTGCGCGCATTGCGAGAAGTGCAGCTCGAAGCGCGCGGTTTCGTCGGCGTCGAGCGAGTGCTCGAAATAGGCGGCGAGAATGTCCGGGCCGGGACAATCGTTTCCCGCGCCCGCGTCGCCTGCGAGATTGCGCCGGAGCAGGCCAGCCATCGCGTCGTCTCGGTCTCGCGAAGCCACGAAGTTATTTTCCTCCATCCTCTAGAACGCGCCAAATTTCAAATCTTGCGCCGATGCGATCAGTCATCGGAAGAAACCACGCCCGGACGCCTCGCTTGCGCCGGATTCACTGATGCCGGGCGCAAACGGAGGGTCAAGTCGAAAGGCCATTCCTCACGCGCATACTCGAAACAAAGCTGGATTTGCGCCTCGCTCAGTTTCTTGCCATCGCGCAACGCCGCCTCGATGCGATGGCGAAGATCGCGGCGCGCGCGGTCGAGCTTCCGCGAGACGGTGGCCTCGTGCTCGCCGAACAATCGCCCGATTTCGGCAAGCGTCAGCTCATCGGCGTAGTAGTAGGCGAGGCGCAAGCGATCGCGCGGCTCGAGCGAGTCGAGTGCTGACGCGAGAGCTGCTTGCACGAGCGAGAGGTATTTCGCGCGGTTGGGATCGGCCGGATCGGCCGCTGCGTGAGATGCTGGCGATGCGGATGCCACCACTTCGGGATGCTCGCGGCCAGCCTCGTCTTCGAGCGGCTCCAACTTCCGCGCGCGGCGAATTGCGTCCACGTGCCGCTGGGCGAGAACCGCGCGAAGCCACGTTCCGAGTTTGCTGCGCCCGTGAAAATAGTCGAAGAGCGATTTTCTGCGCCCCTCGGATTCGCGCAGGCCGTAGAGATCGGCGTAGAGGGAATCGGCGAGTTCGCACGCGCTCGAATCGCCCGCAATCGCTCGCGCGGCGCGATAGAGGTCCTGCCGGAACTGCGCCACAAACCCGTCCCACGCGGCTTCGCTGCCCGCGCTGCACGCGCAGGCGAACGCGAGATCCCCCGCATGCAGGCTTTCGAGATAGCTTTCGATGGCTTTCGGTTCCGGCGAAGCCGACGCGCTCGAAAAACGGTGCACGACACTGCGTCCAAGTGCGGCTTCAAATTGCTTGCGGGTGAGATTCCATTCGGCGGGCGCGGCCGCCTTCTGCCAGCAGCGCTCGACCGCGCCGGCGAGCGAACGAGGAAACCGAAAATCGGCGGCGGGCGCAGGCGGCGCTGTCGCGACAGGCCGGGGAGTCATGCTTGGATGATAGCCGAATGGCGCCTGCGGGTTGTATGCGGCCCAGCGACCTTGGCGCGGGTACGCTAACCCCAGACCTTGCGGGCGGTGTTCGCGACCAGCTCGAGCTTGCGCCACTGGTCGTTGATCGAGAGAAGGTTGCCGCTCGCCACCGACGCGAAGCCGCATTGCGGACTGAGCGCAAGATTTTCGAGCGGGACGTAGCGAGCCGCCTGGTCGATGCGCCGCCGCAGGTCGTCCTGCGATTCAAGCTTGGGCACCTTCGTGGTGACCAGCCCCAGCACGACGGTCTTGCCGCGCGGCACAAGGCGCAAAGGCTCGAAGCCGCCCGAGCGCTCGGTGTCGTACTCGAGCAGAAACTCGTCCACGTCGAGAACGCCGAAGAGTTTCTCGGCGATGGCGTCGTAACCGCCCTCGGTGTACCAGCGGCTGCGACTGTTGCCGCGGCAAACATGGATCGCGAGGGTGACGCGGTCGCGCGAGATGCCTTTCAGGCACATGTTGTCGCCGAGGATGGAGTTGTAGAACTCCTTGTCCGGATCGAAGCCTAGCTGCTTCAGGCGGTCGCGCTGCTGGGGATCGAGGTAGTGAGAGTAGTAGGGCGCATCGAGCTGAATGTAAGGCGCTCCTTCGGAAACCATCCAGTCGATTTCATCGCGAACGATTTTCACGAGATCCTCGAGGAGATCGGGGTGTGTGGGATAGAACTTGTCCGTGATCCCGGTTTTGTAACTGGCGATGACGAAGTTCGAAGGCGCGGGCACCGTGACCTTGAACGGTCCCGGTGCGTTCTTCTTCAAGAACGGGAGTTCGTGAGCCGTCAGCTTCCGCATCTTGCGCAGCTTCGCGCCGACGGCGTGGGCGGTGCTTCCCTCGGCACCGCCGCCGGGACCCTTCCATTCGACCGTCACGCGGTCCGGGACAAAACCTTCGACCGCATCGGCCATGTCGGCGAGCCATGAGCCGCGTCGCATCTCGCCGTCTGTGACGATGTCCAATCCCACCTGCCGCTGCTTTTCAATCGCTTCGAGGATCGCGCGATCTTCGATGGAGCGAAGCTCGTCCGGACTGAGACGGCCCTGGGCACAGGCAGCTCGAGCCTGCAAAAGCTCGGGTGGACGCAACAGACTGCCAACATGTTCAGCTCGATAGCGTGCGGGCATAAGCCTTGGCGAAGCGAGCGACACCGTATCGAATCGGCTGCGCAGCGTCAAGAGAGGAAACGAAGACAACAGACCGGCGTGCGGTTCACCCGGCAGAAAACCTTGGTGCTATACTACCGGGCAGCCGTCCATTGCACACTAGCTTTGCCGCGGAGAGGTGGCCGAGAGGCTGAAGGCGGCGGTTTGCTAAACCGTTGTACGGGTAAAACCGTACCGGGGGTTCGAATCCCCCCCTCTCCGCCATTTTGCAAAAGAAGACCCAAACGATTCAGGCAGATTTGCGACAGAGGAGTGAAGCGAGGGCGCGGGTGAGCGCAGCCGGCGAAGCGTCGTCAGCGGTTTTCGCGCGCCAGGCGACGAAGCCGTCCGGCCGGACGAGCACGGCACCTGACGGCGCCACCCCGTAGGCGCTCGAAAAACTTCCACTCGGATCGGTCAAACCACCGGCGCCGACCTGATGGACATCCAGCTCGATTCCCAACTGCTTTGCCGCGGCGCGACCGCTCTCACACCAGGCGTTTCCCTCCGGACCCGCGAGTAAAACAAAATTGCCGCCGAAGAGATCGAGAGTGGAGATTTTCCGGCCGTCGCGATCGAGGGCGAGATGCGGGGCGCGAGTACCGGGGCGCGCTTTGGTCTCGCGAGGATTATCGTGCGGCAAACCTTTCTCTTCGTCGTCTGGAATCACCGCCGCCGAGTGGTAGCAATAGCCGAGCTCGATATTCAGATCGTTCTGGATGGCCTGCATGTTTTCGGAGCGAAGATACGGAGCCGAGCGGGTGACGTAGCGCGAATAGGCCTGCTCGACGGTGAATGCCGCCGCCGGGCGGCGTTCGGGATCGTAGGTCGCGAGCAGTGCGGGTCCGGCAGCGCCTTTCAGGACGAGCGCGAGTTTCCAGGCGAGGTTGTGTGCGTCCTGAACGCCGGTGTTGCCGCCGAAGCCGCCGCTCGGCGGCATGACATGCGCCGCGTCGCCGACGAGAAAGATGCGGCCCTGCTGGAAGCGCTCGGCCGCGTCGGCGGTCGCGTCCCATTGCATGACGTTTTCGATCGTGAGCGGGATGTCGCTCGTGCCGAGCCC
>Ga0187872_10004735_pt1 | contig 10095 bp, 8 predicted proteins | sample June2016WEW_16_4_FD_132973 | JGI IMG/M metagenome (GOLD analysis project Ga0187872, IMG submission 132973) | Peatland microbial communities from SPRUCE experiment site at the Marcell Experimental Forest, Minnesota, USA - June2016WEW_16_40 | ecosystem: Environmental > Terrestrial > Soil >...
GTACCAACGGGGGCGACACGGTTTCGACGGAAGCTGTCGCGGCTCGAAGGCATGCCGGGCGTCACCTGCCCGTAATCGGGTGAAACAAAACAACTGGCAACTCACAGTTGGCTCTCGCTGCCTAAATAAAATTAGGTAGCGCGTCTCCTCAACCGTCGCCTGCGCGGTTGAGATGAGGCGTCACACAGTAGGCTGGCCGTCGCGTTTCGGTCCGTAATGCGGCGGCGAGATCATCGGACTAGCTGGCGGCGCGTCTTGCCCGCTCTGAGTTCCTCCGGCGAAACCTTCGGAACGGGATAAGCATGTAGTCTTCGAGTTGCAAGGCTTCTCGGACGGGGGTTCGACTCCCCCCGCCTCCAAAATATACTAATAGTGTATATGAGGCTTATCGTTGTATAGACGCCCCATCCGTTAGCGACGATTTGCCTACTCCAACACTCTGATTCTGCGGTCGACCAGAATTGGGGCGAGGGACCCTACAGGTTTTCAATCTCTATTGAGGCGTGCTCCACTCCCAGAAGGCGGGGCGGTCGTGGTCGGGCAGCATGAATCCGTGGACACACTTGACGCTCTTCCGTGCGTCCAAGAATGGCACAACCAGGCGCAGGAGGTAACCAGTTAAATGCAAATACGACGGGGCGTAGGGTCGTGTCCGACCTCCCAACCGATAAGCCCTGGGGACCGCAAGAGAGCGGGCACACGACACGGGGACGGATGGCGAGCCGCCGACCAATGAATTCACGGCGAGCTGGTGTAGAATACACGCCGTTTTCCAATTCAAGAAGGAGATCTTGAATTCATCGCGCCAAGAGAGAGGAGACGTTATGAGCACATTCGACCAGCAGGTGGCGGCCGCCAAGCAATGGTTCGCGAGCCCCCGGTTCGCTGGCATCATCCGCCTCTACTCTCCGCGTGAGGTGGCTGAACAACAGGGTACGATTTCCAACGACTGCTCCGTTGCGCAACGGACAGCCGAGGAGTTCTACGCGCTTCTGCGCGCGCTGTTCGAGCAGCGCAAGCAGATCACGACCTTCGGTCCCTATTCCCCGGGCCAGGCGGTTACACTCAAACGGATGGGGATAGAGGGCATTTACCTCGGCGGCTGGGCGACCTCGGCCAAGGGTTCGCTCTCAGAGGATCCAGGACCGGACCTGGCAAGCTACCCGCTCAGCCAGGTGCCAGACGAGGCAGCCGGGTTAGTCCGAGCACTTCTCACAGCCGACAAGAATCAACACTTCGCGCGCATACGGATGAGCGAAGAAGAGCGCAATGCGACTCCGGCAGTCGATTATCGACCCTTTATCATCGCCGATGCAGATACTGGCCACGGTGGGGATGCGCACGTACGTAACCTGATCCGCCGCTTCGTGGAAGCCGGGGTTCCGGGCTACCATATTGAAGACCAGAAGCCCGGAGCGAAGAAGTGCGGCCACCAGGCCGGTAAGGTGCTCGTCGCCCAGGACGAGCAGATTCGGCGTCTAAACGCGGCCCGCCTGCAGCTCGACATCATGCGGGTCCCTGGCATCCTTGTGGCCCGAACCGATGCCGAAGCGGCAACGTTTCTCGAGAATCGTAGCGACGAGCGAGACCAACCCGTCATCCTCGGCGCAACGAACGTCGAGCTGCCGAGTTACCGCGTTGGCTATCTAGCCATTCTGAGAACGTTATTCGAATTGGGGGTCGAGGTCCGTGGACACCTCCTGTTCGCCGTGTCGGAGACCGAGTACCGGGCAACCTCTGCTTGGCTTGGGCAGGTCGGACTCATGTCGATGATCACGGAGACTGCCCAGGGCCTCAGGCATGCCTCGGCAACGGAGCTCGACGCTGCGCTCGAGAAGATCGACACCCGCTATGTGGAAATCTGGCAGACAGAAGCCGGGCTGAAGTCCTATGGGCAGGCGGTCGCCGACGTGATGAAGTCCTGCACGGAAGAAGGTGAACGTTTCGACATGAGCGTCGACGAATGGCTGGCGTTCTCAAAACGCGCTTCCTTCTACGAAGTGCGCGAGCGGGCGAAGTCCATGGGTATCCAAGTCGTCTGGGATTGTGAGCTGCCCAAGACCCCGGAAGGTTTCTATCAAATCCAGAGCGGGATCGATTATGCCATTACCAGATCGCTGGCTGTGGCGCCCTTTGCGGACATGTTGTGGATGGAGACCAAGACGGCGGACCTGGAGGACGCCAGGATGTTCGCGCATGCAATCCACGCAGAGTATCCCGACAAGATGCTGGCGTACAATTTGTCGCCGTCGTTCAACTGGGACACGACCGGCATGAGCCCCGAAGAGATGAAGCGGTTTCCGGAGGAGCTCGGAAAGCTCGGGTTCGTCTTCAACTTCGTCACTTACGGTGGACACCAGATCGATGGCTTGGCCGCCGAGGAGTTCGCGACTGCGTTGAAGGAGGACGGGATGTTGGCGCTGGCGCGCCTGCAGCGCAAGTTCAGGCTGCTGGAGTCTCCCTATCGCACGCCGCAGACGCTGGTGGGAGGACCACGGCTGGACGGCGCATTGATGGCTTCGTCGGGACGTACTGCGGCAACGAAGGCGATGGGCAAGGGATCGACACACTACCAGCACCTAGTTCAGACCGAAGTTCCTCCCAAGCTGCTGGAGAAGTGGCTCGCGGAGTGGGGGAAGCACTGGGAGCATCCGGCGAAGATTCGGGTCGAGCTGCGTCCCCACACGGCGGGCTCGGAACTGTTGGAACTGAGCCTGCTCGATGAGCCCGGTGGTAAGAAGCTCGCCAACATCATCTTCGCCACTATCCAGGATCGTCGCGGCCGGAACTTGCTCTCGGTGCGCGACCAGAACACGGTCGCGCCGCTACGCAAGAAGCGACTGATGCTGCTCGTCCAACTGTTTCTGATCCACCGCTACAAAGCTAGCGCCGTGCACTACCTCACTCCGACCGAGGATAACCAGTCCCAAACACAGAAGATGAAGAGTATGGGGATCTTCTCCGACGTGCACACAGAAGTTGGGCAAATCATCGTCGCGAACGTCAACAAGCAGGTTGTTGACGAGCTGCTCAAGCCTGACCGGGCTGCCCTCTTGGAGTTGATCCGGAAAACATCGCCCCAGATGGTGCAGTCTCCGAGGGTGGCCCATCGTCACTCTTGAGACGTCCCGTTCTTGTCGGTCAGCCCCGGGCGTCGTTTAGCATCACGCTTGGATTGACAGAATCGAAACTCGAGGCTGTGTCTCTTTCGACATTGCTGGTTCTTGGAGGTTCAACCGCATGTCCGAAGAGCAGTTGATGCGGCGAGCTGCATTTGAACCACAGTGATGGAGAGGCAGAGAGGTTCTACCAAGATTAGGTATCCTTCGCGATTTCTTTGCCCTCGCAAGCTCCCTGGCTAGCGGCCATCCGCTGGACAGCACACTCGATAGTGATCATCGTCACAGACGAGCGAATCCGTAATCGTCATCCTTTGAGCGGGATCTTTGCGGGCAGATTTTAGGGGGATCAATGCCACCGGCAAGAGCTCTCCTTGGCGCAGGCTTTGTGTAGAGGGCTCCTTTCGGCGGAATCGGATGGCAGGAACGGTAGCCTACGGTGATAGGGCGGTCGGAGCAGGCTTCCCGGCGGCTCGAGCTACCCTTCCCTCATGGCAGGATGCCGACTACGTCGCTAGTATTTGCAGCGTCATACGGCAAAGGGTGTGATGGCGCAAGTTTACTCCATTGACGGAATTGTCCCGGTCATCGATCCCGCTGCTTTTGTGCACCCCACTGCAGTGCTTATCGGCGATGTCATTGTTGGGCCGCGCTGTTATGTGGGGCCGTGCGCCTGTCTGCGTGGAGATTTCGGACGCCTCATTATGGAAGCGGGAAGCAATCTGCAGGACACCTGCGTGATGCACAGTTTTCCCGGCACCGACACGGTCATCGAAATCGACGGTCACATCGGCCACGGTGCGGTCCTTCACGGCTGCCGCATCGGCAGGAACTGCTTGGTAGGCATGAACGCTGTCGTCGCCGACGGAGTGATCATGGGTGAGTCCAGTTTTATCGCGGCAGCCGCCTATGTGAAAGCAGGCACCATAATCCCGCCGCGCAGCCTCGTGGTTGGCGTGCCGGCGAAAGTGGTACGTGAGCTGAGCGACCGAGAAATCGCATGGAAGAAGGAAGCTACGGCTGTCTATCAAGCCCTCGCGCAGCGGAGCATCGAGAGTCTGAGGGCAACCGAAGCTCGCACGACGATCGAGTCACATCGCAAGCGACTTCCCAAGCTGCCTATCGATCCGCTCTACCGATCGAAACAGGGATGAAGCTCATCGAGAAAATGGCGCGATTGTGTCGCTGCGGCAGCCGGAAGGGTACACTGATCCAAGAATGATGGGGGGCGGCAGATTACGATGACAAGCGTACGAGGGGCGCATGGATTCCAACTCACCGCTCCCGGAGACCCTTTGCTGCCTTGCGATCTCCCAACCCTCGATCCCAGCTTGGATGAGGTGGTTGTACAGATCGCAGGCTGCGGCGTCTGTCACACGGATATCGCCTTCGCTTACGGCGATGTCCCCACCCGTCATGCGCTTCCCCTCGTTCTGGGACACGAAATCTCCGGCCGGGTCGTCGCAGCAGGCGAGAATGCGGTTGCCTGGCTAGGGCGATCGGTGATTGTTCCGGCGGTGATTCCCTGCGGAGCGTGCCCGGCCTGCCAGGCGGGCCGAGCGACGATCTGTCGCCACCAATTCATGCCGGGCAACGATGCCAACGGCGGCTTTGCCACGCACGTACTCGTGCCTTCCCGCGGCCTATGTGCCGTGCCCGAACCTCTCCCCTCCGGTCTCACACTCGAGATGCTTTCGGTCGTCGCCGATGCGGTGACCACACCCTACGAAGCGCTTCGAAGGTCGCAACTCGGGGCGGAAGACGTGGTTGTAATCGTAGGCGCCGGCGGCGTTGGCGGATTCGGAGTGCAGATTGCGGCCGCGCTGGGTGCGGCAGTCGTCGCGATAGACGTAGATCGTGAACGACTCGATCTGGCTGCGCGGTATGGTGCCGAGCTGGTCCTCGATGCCGCGTCGACGGATTTGAAGGGCCTGAAGGCGGCCATACGCACCTTCGTAAAGGAATCCGGGCGGAAAGGCATTGGCTTGAAAATTTTCGAAATAAGTGGCACACCGGCTGGCCAAGCCACTGCTTTTGGACTACTGGACTACGGGGCGTATCTTGGAATCGTCGGTTTCACATCGAAGCCGATTGAGATCCGCCTGTCGAACTTGATGGCTCTGGATGCAACCGCACGCGGTAACTGGGGTTGCCCACCGGACCTGTATCCCGCCGTGTTGCGGATGGTCCTGGCGGGCAAGATTGTTCTCGCTCCCTATATTGAAGTACATGCACTAGAGGAGGCCCCGGCGATTCTTGAAGCGGTCGCCAATCACTCTCTACGCCGGCGGTCGGTCTTGCAGCCAAACCAGAACATGGAAAAACAGGGACAGGAGGTAGCACGGTGAAAAATCACAACCTCGTTGAGACCTTTTCTCCGCGGGAGATACTCGTTGAACGGAGACCTTTGCGCGACCGCCTGGGCAAACCTGTCGAGGGTCTCCACAACCTCTGGATCACACTTAACAACCCCAACGAACTCAATAGCTATACCACTTCCATGGCTAAGGAAGTCGTTCTGGCGCTCCGCGAGGCGAGCAACGACCGCGCAGCGGTCGCGGTGGTTCTAACGGGGGCGGGGACGCGTGCCTTCTGCAGCGGCGGCAACACACGCGAATACGCAGAGAACTACGCCGGTGCACCGGCTGAATACCGCCAGTACATGCGCATTTTCAACGACATGGTCTCGACCATTCTGCAGTGCGACAAACCAGTGATTTGCCGGGTGAATGGCATCCGCGTGGGCGGCGGCCAGGAAATCGGGATGGCGTGCGATTTCTCGATCGCAAGTGATCTCGCTCTTTTCAGTCAGGCCGGACCGAAACACGGCTCGGCCCCGGACGGTGGCACCACGGATTTTCTTCCCGCCTATGTCGGAATCGAGCGTGCCATGTATAGCGGAACCCTCTGCGAGACTTGGAGTGCCCACCGTTTCTACTGGTTGGGTGGGCTCACTCAGATCGTTCCTGCCTTGAAAGTCGACGGCCGGTGGATGGCAAATCCCCTGGTCGTGACAGACCGCGTTTTAGACGAGTACGGACGCTTGGTGCTGGGCGAATGGAAGACAGGACAGGCTCGCGAAGACGGCAAGTCGCTGCTGGCCAAGGGCACTATAGACCTTTCCTTGCTCGACGAAGCCGTCGAGCAGATGTGCACAAAGCTTCTCTATACGATGCCCGACTGCCTCATAAAGACGATTGAGAGTCTCCGCAAGCACAAACTCGTGAACTGGGACAAGAACCGCGAGAGCAACCGCGCCTGGCTCTCGCTCAACATGATGACGGAAGCCAACGCCGGCTTCCGCGCGTTTCATTACGGAACCAAGGATGAACGCGAAGTGGATTTCATCCTCCTTCGTCAGCGGCTTGCTCAGGGTGCGCGCTGGAACGAGGAACTCATCCGCGAGATTGCTCCGTGGGTCGTACAGTCTGCGAAGACTATCAAGTAATTCTCGAATCTGCTGGCGGGAGCCATAGGTTGAGAAATAGCCGAACGGCTACAGTGACCGCGGCATCGGGCGCCATCGCCCCCGCGATCATCGAGATGCCAAACTAAAATTCATTCGACATTGCGAGGATTTGCCTCATGCCAGGCGAGAATCGAAACATCATTTGCGCGATTGAAAGCGGCGTGGCAAGGATCACTCTGAATCAGCCGCCCCTAAATATCATCGACATCCCGATGCTAGCGGAAATCCGTGGCGCCCTCGCGCGAATCCATTCGGACAATGAAGCGAAGGTACTCGTCATCGACCATCAAGGAAAAGCCTTTTCGGCTGGGGTCTCGATCCGAGACCACACGCCGGACAAAGTATCTGACATGATTGAGAAGTTTCATGGAATGTTCCGCCTTCTCCATTCCCTCGCCTTACCCACTCTGGCGCTGGTCGACGGCATGGCTCTCGGTGGTGGGTGTGAACTGGCTACTTTCTGCGATATGGTCATCGCTTCGGAGCGGGCCACTTTTGGTCAGCCAGAAATCAAGGTGGGAGTTTTTCCACCCGTGGCCGCGGTTGTTTTTCCGCACCTTGTCGGTCGCAACCGCGCGCTGGAGTTGCTCCTGACCGGAGAGGTAGTCGACGCTGCCGAAGCCAAGGCAATGGGCCTGATCAACAAGGTCTTCCCCACGCAGGAGTTTCACCAGAAGGCAGACGAATTCATCGGCAGGCTCACATCGTTGAGCGCTCCTGTGCTGAAACTGACAAAGCGAGCGGTGGACCTGGGCCTATACGCGAATATAAGCGACGGCATCACATCCGTTGAGGAACTCTACCTTGGCGAACTGATGCGGACGCAAGATGCGCGCGAGGGTTTGAATGCCTATCTGGAAAAGCGCAAGCCGACCTGGAAGAACAAGTAGGGCTTCACACCGTACCCAGGAACACCGGTAGTTCCTTTAGGAAGCGAATGGCGACGGAGGCTAGCGGGCCGGTCGCCATAAACTTTATCGGCTCCGTGGATTCAGTACGCGACCCCGCCTGTTCTAGCGCGGATGCACTGGGAGCTGCCGTAGCTTGAACCGCTGCAGCTTTCCCGTCGAGGTCTTGGGAAGATCGACCACGAACTCGATCCATTTAGGGCGCTTGTAGCCGCCAATCCTCTGCGCGACCCAGTCCTTGAGCTCCTGGGCCAATTCGTCACCGGGAAGGAAATCCGGGTTCAGAACCACGTAGGCTGCCGGTTTCGTGAGTCCGACTTCATCCTCATGAGGGACGACAGCAGCTTCCCGGACGGCCGAATGCGCAACCAGCGTGCTCTCAACCTCGGGCGGGCTGAGCCACCGACCGTTGACCTTAAATACGTCATCGGCGCGCCCGGCATGCCAAAAGTAGGCGTCTCGATCCTGGTAGCACTTGTCTCCCGTACGGAACCAGGGACCCTCAAAGGCTTCTTTGGTTTTCTCGGGCTGGTTCCAATAGCCAGAACAAATGGAGTCCCCTTTGATCATTAAGTTGCCAATCTCGCCCGGAGCGACAGTGCACCCGCCTTCGTCGACGATCTTGGCTTCGTATCCGGGTACGATCTTGCCGATGGAGCCGGGCCTCACTTCGCCAGGGCGGTTCGAGATCATCGCCTGCAAAGTCTCGGTGGAGCCCAGGCCATCAAGAATCTCAACGCCAAAGCGCTGCTTGAAACGCTCGAACAGCAGCGCGGGGAGGGACTCGCCCGCCGAGATCGCGTGACGTACACTCGAAACGTCAAACTCTCTCCCGTCCTCGCGCCGGTAGCCTACCAACGAGGCATAGTTCGTAGGCACGGAGAAAAACAGAGTCGGACGGTAGCGTTCGATGTTCGCGTAAATACCGGCCGGGGTAGGACGGGCCGGGGAGAGGATCGTCGTGGCGCCGCAGTACAAGGGAAAATAACCGGCATTCCCCAATCCGTACGCAAAGAACAAGCGAGCGACGCTGTAACATCGGTCGCGATCGTTCATATGCAGAACGCCCTTGGCGTACAACTCGGAGCACACCATCATATCGTGATGAAAATGGATGCACGCTTTGGGAGCCCCGGTGCTTCCGGAAGAGTACAGCCAAAAGGCAGCTGCATCTTTGCTGGTGGGTTCTGCTTCAAGCCGGGAAGAACAAGCGTCCATTACCTGGCTCAAGGTGGGAAAGCGCTGGTTGTGTCGCCCGACGGCGACCAGCTCACGCAGATACGGAAGCCGTTCCCGTGATATCCCCTCTAATTGTGGCAACAAGGACTCGCTAACCAGAGCGACCCTTGCGCGCGTGTCGTGGAACAAGTATTCGTACTCGTGCCGCTTCAGCTGTGTGTTGACGGGCACCGCGACTGCGCCGATCTTGATGGCGCCAAAGAAGCAATACAGAAACTCCGGCGTGTCCTCAAGTGAGAGGAGCACGCGCTCTCCCGCACGCACACCCAGCTGGCGAAGTGCGTTGCCTACGCGGTTCGTGTGCTCCAGTAATTGCTGATAGCTGATCCGCTCGTCGTCACACTCAATCGCAGTTCTTTCCCCCCTTCCCTCGAGGACGTGGCGATCCACGAGGTGCGTGACGACATTGGCGGTTTCCGGCAGAGCGATCAAGGACTCTTGGACTCCCCTTTGCGTCCCCTCCATCACCGGCATACACGAGCACCGGCTATGAAAGACTCGGGCTGCCCGCTGTGCGGACGAGCTAAGCCGCCCCCGCTCCGAGGGGCCGCGAGCAACTCCTCTCGTCGGGGCCTCGCGAGGGTCAGTGGGAATGCGCCCGCTCCAGCTTGACCTTGCGTTTTATTGTGCAATGAGAGGAAGCGGTAATGTGTGATATGGATCACATCCAAGGGTGAGATGCATCACTGAGCGGGTGCCGCAACAGCGCGCGCGTTGGGAGCGCAAGGTGACTCAGGATTTGGTTCAGTGTCCAACAAATCCGGCGCTAAACAGATTAGTCACGACTCGCTTCCTTTTAGAGAAAGCACGAGCTGACCGTAATGCTTTTTCGCAGCATCAACGTGCACCTGTACTTTTTGAATTGAGGCTGGCAGTTCTTCATGTACTTCTGCGAGTGAAAGGATGCCTTTCTTCTGCAAGGCAGCAATCATTGCGTCTTGCTTGATAGACACATCAATCAGCAAAGCGAACAGCGCAGCAGTATCCATTGTTGCCTCCCCTTGAACTACCTAAGCCGCTTTCGTAGTGCAAACTGGGCATGGCTATCCGATATTTCATCGTGCGTCGATGGAGAAGGAGCTCATTCGATGTCGCGCCACGAACAGAGCTTTGTGCAGCATGGGGTCGCCTGGTTTCGTCACACGCCATATTTTTTGGCAGTCTCGATGAGCGCGTGCAAATTCTCCGGTTTGGCATCGTACATCGGCGCGCTGGTCGAGAGGATGTAACCGCCGTCCCGCCCCACATCGTCGATTAAGCGCTGGACGTGGGTCTTGACGTCTTCGGGCCCGGCAGACTGGAGCATGGAGACAGGCACGTTGCCGCCGATGCAGGCCCAGCCAGCAAAACGCTTCTTCAC
>Ga0187872_10004736_pt1 | contig 10093 bp, 6 predicted proteins | sample June2016WEW_16_4_FD_132973 | JGI IMG/M metagenome (GOLD analysis project Ga0187872, IMG submission 132973) | Peatland microbial communities from SPRUCE experiment site at the Marcell Experimental Forest, Minnesota, USA - June2016WEW_16_40 | ecosystem: Environmental > Terrestrial > Soil >...
CAGCCGTCCTTGGTCATGAAGTCGTTGATTTTCATCTTGCGCATCTGAGCGGCAACCTTCTCGGTGTCGTCAGTGCCGGCGGCCTGGACCGCTTTGAGGTAGTGAGCCACTGCGCTGTAAATGCCGGCCTGGATGTAGGTCGGCGGCAAGCCGTTGTGATTCTTCGCCATGAACCGCTTGGCGAAGGCGCGGGACGCGTCGTCCTTGTCCCAATACCAAGCCGAGGTGATGGTCAGCCCTTGCGCGGTCTTGAGCCCTATCGAGTGGATATCGGTCAGGAAGACGAGCAGGCCCGCGAGCTTTTGACCGCCGGCTACGATGCCGAATTCGGAAGCCTGCTTGATCGAATTGATGGTATCGCCGCCGGCGTTGGCAAGCCCGACGACCTTCGCCTTGGAGGCTTGGGCCTGCAGCAGGTACGAGGAGAAGTCCTGGGTGTTGAGCGGAGCGCGTACCGCGCCGAGCACCGTGCCGCCCGCCGCCTTGACGGCATCGCCGGTATCGCGCTCCAAGGCATGGCCGAACGCGTAATCGGCGGTGATGAAAAACCAGGTATTGCCGCCCTGTTTGACCATGGCGCTGCCGGTGCCGTGGGCGAGCGCGTAGGTGTCGTAGGTCCAGTGGAAGCCGTAGGGCGAGCAGGCCTTGCCGGTCAGGTCCGAAGATGCCGGCCCCGACATCAGGAGAAGCCGCTTCTTCTCGCGCGCGACCTCCTGAACCGCCAGCGCCACGGACGAGGTCACGACGTCGACGATCACATCGACATGGTCGGTATCGATCCATTGGCGAGCGATGCCGGCGCCGACGTCGGGCTTATTCTGATGGTCGCCGGAGATGATCTCGATCGGTGCGCCAAGAACCTTGCCGCCAAAGTCATCGACGGCCATTTGCGCGGCCAGCACACCGCCCTTGCCGGAGATATCGGCGTAAAGACTCGACATATCGTTGAGCACGCCGAGCTTGACGACTCCGTCCGAGACCTGCGCCCAGGCCGTTCAACAGCCAAGAATGCAGACGGCGATCGTCAGGCCGAGCATCCGTTTCATGCGTTTTCTCCTCGGGCCGACTTTAATACCGATTTCCGCGGCCAAAGTACATACTGATCGAGTTTGAGTCCAGCGTCCTTGATTGCATGAGCATTCGCGACAACAGAACGAATCCGCTGTATAACTTTGCTGGCCCTGCCGGCTTCCTCGCGCCAGATCTCGAGTTGTTTGAACAGGCGATTTTCGTCAACCGGCAGCTTTTGCAGCGGACGCCGATCGACAACTCCTCCCATCGATTGCTTGGGATTGATTACAGCTGTCGCTCACGGCCGCATCGAGCGCGGCAGCGTCGGCAATCGTACGATGCGCGATGCCGATCGCGGCCGCCTCGCGGCGGCCAACCTCAATGCCGCGCAGCTCAAGGCGCGCGACCGTGTAGCGGCACACGTCCAAGCGTCGGCTCGCGCAGATCCCTCGCATCGGACAAGCGGGTCACGACTCCCGGCCGGAACAACCCCCGCGCCGTCAATCTCGCAGCATCTTTCGTGCGGTGCCCATTCCGGCAAAGCTGCTTCAGGAGCTCGAGGACGTGCATGGGATTCGCAAATGCCGATCCGCTCCGAAACGGCGCTCTGGGCGGATTTGGACCTGGTGCCGGACCACCGCTTGGCAACACGTCAAAGGTTGCATGAAAGAAGTTGAGATCTGCCTGCCGGTCCACGGCTTTTCCCAACTTTCGCAGTGTCAGGACACGGAGAGGGCCGCAGGGTTCAAGATCCGGCATCGACGCCGATCCGTGCTGTCGGTCCGCTTCCCCCCAGACGCTGGGACATGGTGGCGGCGAGATGCTTTACCGTCCTGATCGCCAGCGCCTTGTGCCGCGCATGCAGTGCCGCTTTTGGCATGCTTACCGCCACCGCGGCCACCGCCTCACCGACCGAAGAACCGAACACCGGAGCGCCGATGCACACCATCCCCTGGCGCGTTTCCTCATCATCGATCGCATAGCCGTTTCTCCGCACCTCCGCCAACTGCTTCAGGAGCGGCGCGGCCCTGGCGACGCTCTTACGCGTCAATGTGTAGAACATGCGCGCGCGGGCGAACTCGATGATGCGCTCCTCAGGGAGCGTGCTTAACAGCGCTTTGCCGCTGGCCGCGCAGTTGGCGGGCAGGCGCATGCCAAAGCGGAAATTGAAACCGAAAGGCCGGCTGCCGTTGCGGCATGCCACATAGACAATATCGGCGCCGTCGAGCACCGACAAAACAACCGACTCCTCCGGTATCGGGGCTTCGGAGCTCAAGATCTTCGCGAATTCGACGGTGAGATCGGTACGCGCAAGATAGGCATGGGCGAGGTCCATGATTCGCACGCCCAGGTGATACGTGCCGTCCTGGAAGCGCGTCACCAGCCCGGCATCGACCAGCGTTGCGCACAATCCATGCACGGTACTTCTGGGCAGCTCCAGCGCCTTCGCCAGGACCGCGAGCCGCATCGGATCTGCAGCGGCGGCAAGCACGTCGAGCAGCCGCGCGGCGCGCGCCACGGCGGGCACGGTCCTCTTGCGCGTCTCCGATGATGGGGGCGAATTTGCCATCGTAGTTGTCTCTGTGCCGAGCGGCATTCATCTGGACGGCCTTTATCGTTCAGGGAATCGAACGAGCGTCCAGCGGCAGCGCAGCAGTTGACCGGCTGAAACCCCGATGCTAATTGTGCATTGTCAGTATACCGAATATCGTTCAGTATACCGAACATCGCGACGATGGCAAGAAGGATGCGGCGGTGAAGGCGCCTATCGAGACTTGGGGCCAGCGCCTGAGCGATACCTTGCGAGCGGCGCTCGCTGCCGGGGATTTCGCGCTGGCAAAGCGGCTGGCCGAGGTGGGCGACGGACAGACGCGCAATCTCGCCAAGGAATACACCTTCATGTTTCGCGGGCTCGGCATCACCGTACGCGTGCTGCTGCGCCTGCTCGGCGAGACAGCAGCTCGCGACGGAGCGACCGAACCCGCCGCGGCGGCGACCGACCTGGCGGCACTGCTGCGCCGCTTCCGCCACGATCTTGCTGGATCGGATCGTCTATCCGGGTCGGCCATCGCTGCAACCGAACCGCCGCTTGCGCTCGCCGACGAGATCGTGCGAACCGTGGAGGCGCTCGACGCGAGCGAGGCGCAGTTCGAGATGGATCAGGCGCGGCACGCGGATGAGATTGTGCGCGCGATCGAGATGGCGGACCGCGCTCAGGCGCTCCGGCTCGTCGACGCGAAGGAGCAGGAAGCGTATCTGCCGCGCCACGACCGGCTGATCCGCTTCATGGCCGATAGCTTTGCCTGGGTACTGCGTCATTACGGTCCCGATGAACTGCTGCACTTTCACCTGGCGGCGGCCGAAGCCCAGCGCAGCGGCTTCGAAAAGTGGGAAAACATGTCGGCGGCGGAATTTGCGTGGACGAGCGCCTTTCTCCTCAAGCAGCACATGGGGCAGGTGACGGTACGGGAGGAAGACGAGAGATACACCATCGAGCAAAGGCCGTGCGGCAGTGGCGGGCGACTGCGGCTGTCCGGCGCTTATGCGGGAGCCGACGCGTTGCCCTTTGTCGAGTCCCCCGGTCCGCTGACATTTGGCGAGGCGCGGCTGCCGGTCTATTGCAGCCATTGCGCGATCTGGAACGGGGTGGCGACGCTGCACTGGTTCGGACGCGCCCACTGGGTGTTCGAGAATGCGTCACGTCCGAACGGCGCCTGTACCCTCCACATTTATAAGCGTCGCGACGGTACGCCGCCCGACTACGTAAGGCGGCTCGGGATGGCTCCAAACGGGAGCGATGCGTAATGCGACTGGCGGGCAAGGTGGCGGTGATCACCGGCGGAGCGAACGGTGTCGGCCGCGACACGGCGCTGCGCTTTCTGGAGGAAGGAGCGCGCGTTGTCATTGCCGACGTCAATGCGGTGAACGCCGAGCGCGTGCTCGCGCAGGCGGCGGAAGCAGGGCACGGCGATGCAATCCGGTTCTGCAAGACGAATGTTGCCGAGGAGCACGACGTCGAAGCGATGTTCCAGTTCGCGCTGGCTTCGTTCGGTCGCCTCGATTGCGTCTTCAACAATGCGGGCATCGGCGGTGTTTTCGGCCTGATCACCGAGACGCGCGTCGAGGACTGGGACTACACGGTGGCCGTGGTGTTGCGGGGTGTCTTTCTCGGGATGAAGCACGGCGCGCGCCTGCTGAAGGCGCAAGGCGAGGGCGGCACGATCATTTCCACCTCATCGATCGCCGGGTTTGCCGGCGGGGGCGGTGCGCATTGCTATTCCGCGGCCAAGGCGGCCGTCATCAACCTCACGCGCAGCGTCGCCGTGGAATTGGCGCCCTACCGCGTGCGGGTCAACACGGTTGCGCCCGGGCCGCTGATGACGGAGCTATTCCATGGCGGCCGGCCCGACGCCGCCGAACGGACCATCCGCGAGCGCCAGCCATGGCCCGACATCGGCCGCGCGAGCGATATCGCCGGAGTGGTCGCATTCCTGGCCTCGCCGGATGCGGGCTTCATCACCGGCGAGACCATTGTCGTTGATGGCGGGCTGCTGGCGCGCGGTCCGGCGCTGTTCGGCGACGGCGAGAACAATCGCCTGCTCAAGGCCGCCGGAATGGGCAAAGGCTCGACCGGCGAGCCATCGGAGGTGCGCCCCCTGGGCGCGCGATGACACGAACGAGGCGCTCTGTGCAAGCAAACCACACGAACGACCCGAAAACGGGGGCAGAGGCTTCCCTGAAGCGCGAGCTGATGCGCACCATGCTGCTCATCCGTCACCTGGAGCAGGCATGGGGCGACGCCTACCTGACCGAGGAGATCGGCGGCATTCCGCCGGCGCTCTCGACCGGGCAGGAGGCCGTCTCTGCCGGTGCCTGCGCAGCGCTCGAAGACGGCGATTTTGTCTTCACCACGCACCGCGGACAGGCGCCGCAGGTCGCGCGCGGGCTCGATCCGAAGCGGATTCTCGCCGAGCTCTATTGCCGGCGCACGGGCTACAACAATGGCAAGTCCTATCACGTGACCGATGTGAGCCGCGGCGTCATCGGCATGGGCGGGATCGTGCCCGCGCAAGTGCCGGTCGCGGGCGGAATGGCGCTCGCACAGAAAATGCGCGGCACCGACCGCGTGAGCCTCGCATTCTTCGGCGACGGGGCCAGCAATGAAGGCGCCGTGCACGAGACGGCGAATCTCGCGGCGATGTGGGGCTTGCCACTCATTCTTCTCTGCGAGAACAACGGCTATTGCATCTCGCAACCGGTGGCGGTTGCAGTGAAGGCGCCGTCGATTGCCGCGCGCGCCGCAGGCTACGGGCTGCCGGGCGTGGAGGTCGACGGCAATGATCCCCTGGCCATGCGCGATGCCGTTGCTGCTGCGGTGGCGCGAGCGCGGGCGGGCGGCGGCGCGACATTGATCGAGGCGAAGACAGTGCGTCTCAGCGGTCACCTCGTGCACGATCAGCAGGGATATCGCTCGAAGGAGGAGATCGCCGCGGCCTGGGAGAACTGCCCGATCAAGCGCTTTTGCGAGCGGCTAGCGGCAGAAGGGGTTCTGACGGCAGCGGAATATGCCCGTATGGAAGCCGAGGTCGAGGGCGAGGTGGCCGCTGCGGTCGAGTTCGCGCGAGGCAGCCCGTTCCCCTTGCCGCGCGAGGCGTATGAAGATCTTTGGGCCTGAGACGGAGCGAGCGCATGTTCGACAAGAGACTGTTCCGGCCGGGCGGCGCGGTGAAGCCCGAAGAGCGCGATTGGCCCAGTTTCCGCGGCGCGATCAACGAGGCAATGCGCGAGGAGATGCGCCGCGATCCGCTGGTGTTCCAGATGGGCGAGGACATCGCGCTGGCATCGCCCTTCGGCGTCACCGCCGGGCTGGTCAAAGAGTTCGGCGTCGAACGCATTCGCGACGCACCTTGCTCGGAAGTGGCGGTGATTGGCGCGGCGACCGGCGCCGCGATGGGCGGGATGCGGCCGATCGTCGAGCTTCAGTTTGGCGACTTCATGTCTGTGGCCATCGATCAGCTCACGCATCAGGCGGCGATGCTGCGTTACCTGACCGGCGGGCAGGTGCGCGTTCCTCTCGTCATCAGATTGCCATGCGGCGGCGGCCAGGGCGCCGGCTCGCAACATTCGCAATCGCTCTATTCGTGGTTCGCGCATGTTCCCGGGATCAAGGTGGCGCTGCCCGCGACCTCCATGGACGCGAAGGGTCTGATGAAGTCTGCCATTCGCGACGACAACCCGGTGCTCTTCTTCGAGCACAAAGCATTGTACCGCACGCGCTGGCCCGTGCCGCCCGAGTTCCGCGATCCCGATCATGTCATTCCCTTCGGCCGCGCCATCGTGCGGCGCACCGGCGATGACATCACCGTGGTGGCCACGCTCGCGATGGTGCATCACGCGCTGGCGGCGGCGGAGGCGCTCGCGGAGGAAGGTATCTCCGCCGAGGTGGTCGATCCGCGCACGCTGGTGCCCTTCGACACCGACGCGATCGTGCAGTCGGTGCGAAAGACCGGGCGTCTGCTCGTCGTGGACGAGGCATATGTGACCTTCGGCGTCCAAGCCGAAGTGATCGCAACGGTGACAGAGCGCGCCTTCGGCGCGATGAAGGTCGCGCCGCGCCGCGTGGGGAATCCCGGCGTGCCGGTGCCTTTCGCGCCGCCTCTTGAGGAGGAGGTGCTTCCGGGTCGCGAGCGGATCATGGCGGCGATACGCGAGGTGATGGCCGGGCATAGGCGGTGACGGGTTTGCGCGCACCGCGCAGCTTGGAGGGTGCACCTGTGAGCCATAACAAAACATCATCAGGACCAGGAATGGATTCTGGCGAGGTAGCGACGAGGGCGGGCCGTGCCTGATCCCAATCCGCCAAGTGCCGACACGACCCGGTTCGTGTGGCTGCCCGATCCGGCACTCTCCGCCGCCTCCAACGCCGCCGCGTTCATGCGCGTCCTCGGTGTCTCGGACTATGCGGATATGGTGCGCTACGGCGATGACGAGCCGGAGCGGTTTCATGACGCTTTGCTCAAGCATGTGGGCTTCCGCTTCTTTCAGCCGTACACGCGCGTGATCGATGAGTTGCAAGGCATCGCATGGACAAGATGGTGCGTCGGCGGCACGACCAATGTGGTGCTGAACGCGCTCGACCGTTGGCGCGGCACGCCCACCTACGACAAGGCCGCCATCCTATGGGAAGGCGAAGACGGCGCCCGGCGAAGCCTGACCTATCGCCAGCTCGACCGAGACGTGTGCCGGCTCGCCGGCGGGTTGCGCGCGCTGGGGCTCGCGCCGGGCGATGTCATCGCGATCTACATGCCGAACATACCGGAAGCGGTGGTGGCGATGCTTGCGGCGGCAAAGATCGGCGGCATTGTCATGCCGCTCTTTTCCGGCCTCGGCGCCGACGCGATCGCCAACCGGCTCGGGATCGGCGAGGCCAAGGCGCTCATTACGGTGGACGGCAGCTTGCGCCGCGGCAGGATCGTGAGCGCCAAAGCGACCGTCGACGAGGCCGCCGCGCTCGCGCCCGCGCTCGCGCATATAGTGGTGCTGCGTCATTGCGGCGTCGCGGTCGATTGGAACCCCGGTCGCGATCGTTGGTGGCATGAGCTTTGCGCGGGGCAACCGGAGGACGCGCCGACCGAGCCGATGGACGCCGAGGCGCCTTATCTGCTCGTCTTCACCTCGGGCACGACCGGCAAGCCCAAAGGCGTGGTGCATACGCATATCGGCTTTTCGGCGAAGCTCTTTATCGATCTGTGGCTGATGCTCGACTGCAAGCCGGAGGACCGCGTTCTCTGGATGTCCGATATGGGCTGGATCATCGGGCCGTTGCTCGTCTATGGCACGACCCTGATCGGCGCCACCTGCGTGCTGGTCGAAGGCGCGCCCAATTTCCCGGACAGCGACCGCATGTGGCGGGTGGCGGCGGAACAGGAGGTCACCTATCTCGGCGTGGCGCCGACGACGATCCGTACCTTCATGGCACAAGGCAGCGAGCCGCTGGCATCGTATGATCTGTCGCGTATCCGCCTTGTGATTTCCGCTGGCGAAGCCTGGACGCCGGATGCCTGGATGTGGTGCTTCGAGAAGATCGGCGGGCGGCGGTTGCCGATCCTCAATTTTTCCGGCGGCACGGAGATGCTCAGCATCATCGGCACGACGGTGCTGCTGCCGCTGAAGCCGACGGGCTTCAATTGTGCCGTGCCCGGGGCCGGCTCGGATATCGCCGACGAGACAGGGCACTCTGCGCCCGCCGGAGCCGTGGGCGAGTTGATCATGCGCCGTCCCTCGATCGGCCTTACCCGCGGCTTGTGGAAGGACAGCGGGCAGTATCTCACAACCTATTGGAGCACCTGGCCAAACATCTGGCATCACGGCGATTTCGCCAGCCGCGATGGGGACGGGCAGTGGTACATCCACGGTCGCTCGGACGACACGATGAAGATCGCCGGCAAGCGTGTCGGGCCGGCCGAGGTCGAGGCGCTGCTCATGGCGACCGGCAAATTGAGCGAGGCGGCGGCGATCGGCCTTCCCGACCCGATCAAGGGTTCCGCGCTGGTGGTCGTCTGCTCGCTCCAGCCCGGAATACGCCCGTCTGATGATCTTCGCGCGGAGCTCGCGCAGGCGATCGTGCACGGGCTGGGCGTGCCATTCCGGCCGAGCCGGGTGATCTTCCTCTCGGACCTGCCGAAGACGCGCAACATGAAAATCTTGCGCCGGGTGATCCGCGCGGTCTGCCTCGGCGATGATCCGGGCGATCTCAGTGCGCTGGTCAATCCGGAAACACTGGTCGAGTTACGCGCGGAAGCGCATCCGCCAAGATGACGGCCCGGCAACAAGGCGGCATTTCCGGGCCGAACCCGGCGCTCATCACCGAATTGCTCGCACTGAACATCGATATGGCCGCGTTAACCACTGTGGTTGCCCTTACGCGCGTGCGAGGCGCGCGCCGACACGTTGACCGCCGCGTTGACCATTGCGGCAGGACCATTTGACTCAGGTCAAGGCGACTGGAGGTAAGGCACTTACTGTTCACGCTCGGCTCGAAAGCAAGTTCTCCTTTCGCAACTTGAGCCGGGCGGCCTTGACCGAACCTCTTCCGCGGCTCCGGTCCTGGCCGTTTTTTTGTGCCCATGGCCGAATCTCACATTGTTACAGCCCTTAGTGCCAAGCGCGCCGAAATCAACGGCCACGTTCATGACCTCGAGCGCAAGCTGGCCCACCATCGCATCGCCGGCCCACCACAGGGTCCGCGGCCGATGGAGACGCACATGGTCCGACGTCTCGTGCCGGTCCTACGGCGCTCAAGCCGGCGACCAAAATGCAGCCATTCGCAGCCGGCCAAAGCACGCCGCGAGGCTCGCAATCACATTGCGGCATCAGTCTGCCGACATCGAAGAACGCGCTTCAATCGGGACCCCGGCGCAGAGGGCCTATATTGGCTTCCAAGAATCATGGAAGCCGAAGCACTCAAAGCTGAAGTACAGCGCCGCGACCTATTTCGACTGGCTATTCATTCAACCGGTAGGCAAGCCACAGACGAAATTGCTGCCGGCTGCCGTCCATATCAAGAGACGCTAAAAGCAAGAAGTGAAGTTGTATTAGCCGGAACTCGATCTGACACCTGATGCCTGGTAAGGACAACGATTTTTCATCTACTGAGCCGTTTTCGTCCAGGCTGATAACATTAAGGTTCTGACTGAAGGGGTGGAAGCTATTCGGAAAGAGGTGGGCTTTAATGGGGACGTCGCAAATCAATATTCACCACTCCTTCTGAGGTCAACAAACAGTTAAGCGCGCCGAAACTGTGCACTCAACCGGCGCGAGCGGCGTTCAATCCTGCGCAGATGTCGGTAGTGAGCGGCCATGCGCATAATTGGCCATTACGGAATTTTTCGTCAATTGAGGCCCGCAAGAGGTGGGGCAGCGAGACGCGTAACTTTCGCACCGAATATCGCGAGCGCCGGCGACGAAATTTACGTGCGACTCCAGAACAGACGCGTCACCGCCAGCCCAGCCCCGGCGCGACGTGCTTGACGATCGCCTCGATGACGTGGGCGTTGTAGTCGACGCCGAGTTGATTGGGAAC
>Ga0187872_10004737_pt1 | contig 10092 bp, 7 predicted proteins | sample June2016WEW_16_4_FD_132973 | JGI IMG/M metagenome (GOLD analysis project Ga0187872, IMG submission 132973) | Peatland microbial communities from SPRUCE experiment site at the Marcell Experimental Forest, Minnesota, USA - June2016WEW_16_40 | ecosystem: Environmental > Terrestrial > Soil >...
GCATGCCTCGGAAGTGGAGCACGTTCACCGTCCACTACCGCTATCGGCAAACCCCGTACCACATTCGCATCACCAGGCTCCCTAGCGCCCCTTCAGGCGGCAGCCGACTGTCCCTCGACAGTCAGGCGCTCGCTGGTAATACCATCTCCTTGCTGGACGATCACCGTGATCATTCTGTGGAAATGGAACTCAGTTAATCTGGAAAATCCCCTGTGGATGTTTGCAAAGCCCTCCATGATGAGGAATGGCAGCCTCCCTTCGGAGACATTTGGAGTGCCGCAGGTGAGTAACCCGTTAAACGAAAGACAACATTATGCGGAGCGCGCTACCAAACCGTGCCGAGCCAGGAAAACACCCAGACAAATCTTCCCCCAATATCAGTGGCTTCTGCAGGCCTCTGCTGGACTTTTACCGCCAACTTCCTCTCTCCGGACGAATTCCCGGGGCATACAATTCCAGCAGTCGGTTGTATTTGGCAATGCGCTCCGACCGGCACACCGATCCGAGCGATTTCTGGCTTGAGCCGGTGATTTGCCATCGGCGGAATGTTCTCAGTGCGGAATGCCGATTTCCGCCAGCAACGCCTTGATGCCATTCCAAGTGATCCCGACGCCGATGCACACCATGATGAACGCCGAGAGCCGCACCACCACCATCATTCCGGTGTTTCCAATCCGTTTGCCGACCCGCTGGGCGTAGCGATACGTCAGCAGAATGGATAGCGCGATGATGCCGGCACCGATGACGGCGGCAAGCACTTGAATCACCGCGTGCTTGAACGAGTGCGCGTGATTGGCCCCGACGGTGATCGCAACCGAAATAACCCCGGCATCAATCGTCATCGGCAAGGTCAGCGGGGAAAAAGCCCGACCCAGCGCGATGAGCTTGGCGTGGGCCGGATCCAGGGTCACATCGGCCGGTTTGGGAATGTCGGCCAGGAGCTTCCAACCCAGCGCGCACACCACGGCCCCACCCGCGACTTGCACCACAGCGATAGAAAGGCCAAACATGCGTAATACAAACGAGCCCAGCAACAACGAACCCAGCACCAGGAAAAACGAGTAAAACGCGATGCGCTTCGCCAGAAACGCGCGCGTGATTTCATCACAGCCGGGAGTCATTCGCAGGAAGATCGGGGCGTCGCCCAATGGATTAACGACGGGCAACAATGCCCCGATGATCAGCAAGATCGCGACGGTGAGTTGAACGAGGTCGGACCAGATCATCGTGCCGCCTTATTTCGCAGATCTTTCCGGATGCCCGCCAAACCCGTAAGGCATGGCCGAGAGCAGCTTGTCCTGAAAACTGATACTGGTCGAGTGGAGCAGAGACGCGACCGGTTTAGACCAATGGCTTCCTGTGTATCCGCCCTTCCGAGCATCGTGGCAAATGGCCACCAGGTCTTACCCTCGTTTCCTCCGCCCCCTCTATTCATTCCGTATGGCGGGTTTTCCCCAGTACGCCTGGAAGCCAGCCTTGTCCTCCTGCGCCCTTCCGAAACCCGTCCAGGCTTCGTTTGACGCCGGAGCTGCCGTTCACCCGTTTCTGGCCATTTCGTATCCAGGCGTCTGGAACGGCGGCTGCACCCACAGGCCCTTGGCTCAGCGCGGTTTATCATGTCCGCGCCTGCAATCGCTACTACGGCCTGATCCGCCAGTCTGACGAACTCCGTCCAGTTCGGCTTTATCAGCTTACGCTGGCCGGTCTTTGCCCTGGTCGGGCGGTTCGCCTCACTTTCCCTTCTTTGTTTTGTCATATTGCTCACGCCATGTGCTGCGACCGGCACGTTTTACGTCTTCCCGAGGAAAAGATCGCGCAAGGCCTTTTGTCCCGAGGCATCGATTCCCAGCCCCTCCGAGAAGTATTTCTCGATCGTCCCGTAGCGTTTCTGCATTTCGTCGAAGGACGCTTCCAGGTGCTGCCCCTTTCACCCCGAAGATAGCGACGGGAATGTCACGGTCGCCGCCGGCTGCGATGAAGCTGTCGATTGCCCGCTGGAAGTGGGGGAGCGTGTTCTCGTTGCTGCGCATGAAGTCCTCCATGACCGTCTCCTTGGGCACGCCAAGCAGCGTGAGGAGCGCGGCGGCGGCCCATCCGGTGCGGTCTTTGCCGGTGGTGCAGTGGAACGCTGCGGGCAGCTTCTGACGGTCGGCCAACTCCTGGAACAGCGTGCGATAGGACTGCCGTGCGCTCGGCAGCGAGACGAACTCGCGGTAGTTCTCGATGAAGAGCGTCTCGATCTTTCCCCCGCCGAGCGCCACGTTGGCCTTCTTCGGCTCGTGCATTAGTGCTTCGAGTTCCGCTGGCACGGTGGACTTGGCGTCGGCCAGAACGTTCAGCGAGTGGTAGCGCACTCCGGGAGGCATCTGGTCTGGCTTGACTTTGACCTCGGCGGTGGTGCGCAGGTCGCAGTCGTTCTTGAGGCCAAGGCGCTCAAGCTTCTTGAGGTCTTCCGCACTCATCGGGTTGAAGTTGTCGGAACGGTAGGCGAGCCCGCGTGCGACCGTGGCGCCGTCTCGGTTCGTGTATCCGCCCACGTCGCGCAAATTGGGCACCGTGGGAATGCCCAGCGCGATGCCCAGGCTCCCGCCGGGGGCGAGCTGCGGCAGCGCCGGCGAGGCGGTCAGTGGTTGATTCCGCATAATCCGTGTGCTCGTTCGCTTTACTCTGCAACAGGTATCGAAGGGGACTTGTACCTGCCCAGGGCCATCCGCCACTTCACGCGACAGCGCCGCCTTAAATCCCCTGCTGCCACCTATTGCTTCGGCCCGTTCAGCAAGCGCTTGAGCGCGTCCATCGCCTTGCCGAAGTTTCCCCAATCCCCCTGCTGCATGGCCTTCTGGGCCTCGTCGAATTGCGCCCTCGCCTGGCCCAAGCCCGGTTGCGCGCGGGGCGCCTGCGCGGCATTCTGGGGTGGCTGCGTCCCGAAGACGGATTGGATTGCCTCGTCGAGCGTAGTCTCCATCACCACTTTGTCCCCGGAAATCACGATCACGCGCTTGAGTTGAGGGAAATCCGTGCCTTCCGCCGTGAGGTATAGCGGCACCACATAGAGAAAGGAATTTTCGATCGGTACCGCGATCAGGTTTCCACGAATGACTCTCGATCCCTTTTGGTCCCAGAGGGTCAGTTGCGCGGCGATCGCAGTGTTCTGATTGATCATCGCCTCGATTTGCATCGGGCCGTAGATCAGCTTCTCCTTGGGAAGTTCATAAAAGAGCATCTTCCCGTATTCGGGGAAATCGCACCGGGCGGCCAACCAGGAGATCATGTTGTTTCGCTTTTGAGGCGTGAAAGGAGTCATGAGGAGGTACTCGAGCCGGTCGTTTCCGGGGAGCTTCATCAGAATGTAATACGGCGCCATGGGCGTGACCTGGCCCGCGTACGTCTCGTTGGGGAACACCCAGAGGTCCTCGCGGTTGTAATAGACCTGCGGAACCGTCATGTGGAATGTTCTGTACTGGTCGGCCTGGATCGAGAAGAGATCCCTCGCGTACCGCAGATGCGTTTTCAGATCCGCCGAGAGCTGATTCAGGTCTTTGAAAACGCCCGAAAACGCACGCCGGTAAACCGCCAGGACTGGGTCGTTCGGATCCATGACATAAAACCGGACGGTTCCGTCGTACATGTCCACAACCACCTTTACGGAGTTTCGAATATAGTTCAGCCCTTGCTCAAAGGCCGCCCCATGGGGGGTAGAGTAGGGATAGTGGTCCGCGACGGTGTAGGCATCCTGGATCCAGTACTGTTTGCCCTCGCTCACCACGGCGTAGGGATCCTGGTCGAGGCGCAAGAACGGAGCGATCTGCTGAACGCGCTCCTGAACGTTCCTCCAGATCTGAATCTTGCTCTCCGGCCTGAGATAGGTGGTAAACAGGATATTGACATCGGCCTGAGTCCAGGTGAACAGGAGCCGCTTCCATAAGCTGTCCAGCGGGATGCCTCCTGTTCCGGCGTAACTCGTGTAGACATTCTGATTCCCCTTGGGGTAGTCAAACTCTTTCACCCCCGTCGCGGCGATCCGGTATCCGGGCATCGACTTGCCGTAGTAGATGGCGGGCTGGTTTATGGTCAGGCCGAAGGCGGATTCGGGTGGGATATTCTCAAGCACGTACTGCGGAAAGCCGCCCCCCATAGTCTTCGAGACGAAGCTCATGACCAAGCCGTAACCATGCGTGAACTGCAACTTCTGGTTAACCCAAGTTTGGGCTGCAGCCGGAAGCTCCGGCGCGAGCTCGCGGGTCGAAAGCATCACCTGGTGATAACCATCCGGCAGGCGATAGCGGTCCACATTAACCTGGTAAAACTGATAATAGAGCCGTATCTCCTGAGCTTGTTGGTACATCTGAAGCAAAGGACGGTAGTCCCAGAGCCGGATGTTCTGGATCGTGTCTTGATTTCTCGCAATCACTTCGGGCGTCAGGTCTGCTAGCGCCGGGTAGGAGGTTTCCTGGATCGCGTCGAGGCCGTAGGCCTTTCGGGTGAACTCGATGTTGTTCTTGAGATACGGAGTTTCGCGGGCCAGCTCGTTCGGCTGTACCGCGAACCTCTGGAAGAGGGCCGGCACCAGCAAAACGGCGATGAAGTACAAGCCAAGGTAAATTCCGGATCCAATAAGTATCGCTCTCAATCGCGGCCGGAAGATATTAAGCGCCAGCAGCGCGCATAGCGCCGCGGCGGCGGCGGCCATAATCCAGAAGGCGATCCTGGTGACATGATCCGCCGTATAGCCGGCTCCGTAAACTACTCCTTGAGTGGAGTAGACGAGTTCGTAGTGATCCAGGTAAAAGCCCCATCCAAAACTAGCGATCAGGACGAAGAACAGGGTGGACAGCTGCGGAACGGACTTCGCGCTCCGGCCCTCGATCTGTCCGCCGCGGCTGGACCGCAGTAACCCGAAGTATGCGTAAAAAGCCAGGACGGCCAGGACCGTGATCAGCGCCAGTGCGGTCAGGCTGCCCTGCAAAAGCTCGTAAAAGGGGAGACGAAACAGATAGAACCCGGCATCGACCCCGAAGAGAGGATCGGATAACCCAAACGATCCGCCATAACGGAAGCGGAGATATGTATCCCATTGCGCATAGAAGATGAGCGCAAAGATCAGAGCGGCGACAGCGGCGATCGCGGCCGTGGCCAGTTTGAAAACCGTGGGCGGGATCTGGATGTCGAGTTGCGCGGCGATGGCAGACTCACTGGTCAAGTGACCCGCACGGAAAGTGGCGCCGTTTCTCGCCGCCAGGCGCAGATTGATCCACAGGTACAGAAGCGCGACAATGAAAGCCGCGCCAAACAGTCCCCACCGCAGGGATAGGAGTGTCCAGAAGATGCCGGAGTAGCCCAGTTGCCCCATCCACAGCCCCTTCTGTATCAAGCTGGAGATGACGGCCAGGAGGGCAATGAGTACGACCGCTACAATAATGATGAGTTTCAGCGTACGCCATCGTCCGAAAATGCCGCAACTTCCGGCGGGTCTAACCTGTTCATTCGCAGGCAGCCTTGGCTGCTCGCCGTGTGTTGGTTTCTCCATAATTGCTCTACCACCTTTCCATTGGTCCGAGATGCGGGCACTCTCCTGCGCGAGGGCGGTGTGAACGAAGCTTCGGCGAAGTGATGTCCTTATTTGATTGGTACACTGTGAACGTCCCCATTTACGGCCTCCGCCATGTCGATGTTGTTTCTCTCCAACTGATAGGATTTGCTTTTCCGCGCCCGCTGCGCGGGTGACAGGATCACCTGGTTTCGTCGTTCTGCGCGTTTCACACCCCATTGCTAACGCGAATCAGGCCGCCTGGCTATCCGGTGCAATGCTGAAAAAATCTCCTCCAAATGCTGAGACCCGCTTGAATCAATCCCTGGGTCCCCGCCCAACAGACGGGGTATTTGAGCAGCGCCGGCCCGCTGTCGAGCCGGAGCTTCTCGCGAACGTGGGAGGCGGTGGGTCTCGACGGTTTTCGGGCCCAGGCGCAGCCGCTGGCCGATCTCGCGTGTAGTCAGTCCCCGGCCGAGCAATTGAAAGACTTCAAACTCCCGGTCGATCCGCTTGCCAAGGGCAGTATCGTCCGCGCGCCGGCGGCGGCCGGAGAAGATGTCCAGGACATTGTCGGACATGTTGTCGCTGACGTAAATTGGCAGGTGGCTCCGGCATTGTTCCGGTATTGCTCTCATGTGCATCGCGCAACTCCCTGCTGTTACTCAACTTACGAAGGTGCTCTCGACAAGGTCCGGTTTGGCTCTACTTCTCATCAAACTCCCCCTTCCGCAATGCGCAGCCATCTGTACCACAACATGTTACGAATAACGGCCCGCTCCGGCTACTGCCTTGCTAGGTTCAGGGATGGGGTAGGGGGTTGCCGTGATTCTCGGGAGCGGGACTGCACATGGCGGTGGGTCGAGTTGTTGCCCTTCTTACCAGCCTGTTGAAATACACAAAGAGACTTGACAATAGGTCGAGCTCCAGTAGACTATGACTGTGTTTCACGCCAAAGCTAAACCGCCGCAGCCCGAACTGTGGATTGCTACTCACCAACTGGCCCGGCCCACCAGGAGTGCTTTCTACTCAAAGCTCGACCACACCCTCGACTCCTTCGGCTTCGCCCAGAAGATCCGCCGACTCTGCGCCCCCGCCTACGACCAAAGCGGCACGGGCCGTCCGGGCATCGACCCGGTCGTCTATCTCAAGATGATGATGATCGGCTTCTTCGAGAACATTACCAGCGAGCGCGCCATCGCCGCCCGCTGCGCCGATTCCATTGCCATTCGCGAGTTTCTCAACTATGGGCTGACGGAGGAGACGCCCGACCACTCCAGCCTCTCGATTATCCGCCAGCGTCTGGAGGGGCCGGTGTTTGAGGAGGTTTTCAAGGTGGTTCTGGCTGCCCTGCAGCAGCATGGCCTTTTGCGCGGCAAGAACCTGGGCATCGACTCCTCGGTCATGGAGGCCAACGCCTCGCTGCGCGGGTTAGTCAACCGCAACACAGGCGAACAATACTGGGAGTATGTCAAACGCCTGGCCCAGGAGAGCGGCATCGATCCCAAGGACGCTGCGGCGGGGCGCAAGTTCGACCGCAAACGGCCCAAGAAAATGAGCAACCAGGAGTGGGAAAACCCGGATGAACCGGACGCCAAGATCGGCCCCAAGAAGGACGGGGCGACCGACATGATCCACAAGCCCGAAACGGTGATTGACCTGGACACCGGAACGATAACCGGCGCGGAGGTGTTGCCCGGCGACCATGCCGACGGCAAGGGCGCCTCGACCCGGATACTGGAGGCGCAGCAGGGGATCAACCAAGCCCGTGGAGAGAGCCCTAATGTCTTAACCGTGGAGACAGCCACCGCCGACAAGGGGTACTTTGAGACACCAGAGATTAGGGCCTTGCAGGTCGAGGGCATCAAGACGGTGATCTGCGACCCAGTAGCCAACCGGCGGTTGGACAAGCTGGAAGCCCAGGATTGCCAAGCGGTCAAAGCAGCTCGGCGTAGTGCTAAAAGCAAATACGGCAAGGCACTGTTGAAGCGGCGGGGGATGCATCTGGAGCGGGCATTTGCGCACATCCTGGATTGTGGCGGAATGCGGCGGGCGACTCTGCGTGGTTTGGTGAACCTCAACAAACGCTTCAAACTGGCGGCGGCATTTTACAATCTCTCGCAACTGATGCGCAAACTCTTTGGGATCGGGACGCCCGGCCAATGGGAAGCGGGCAAAGCGCGTGGGTGGGGGACATTTTCCTGGGGTTTGGTTGTACTATGGCGGGTAATCCTCCTGGCAATGGGCACGGCTGTGCGCCCGTTCCAACAAATCCCCAGTCCGCGTTGCCGAGGACTAGCCGCATGAGCGCGACCCTTTGATCAAACTCTCACAAAAACGGCCTAATTCGACAGGCTGCTACGGGCCAGCTTCCCAACCGGCAATTGACACCGCGCAAAAAGAGCCGAAGGTTGAGCTTGTTACGTTCTCCGGAGTGGATTCGATCCAACGATTCTTCCGAAGCCAATGGGACAGGAACAAATGCTCACAATTCGTACATCAAGTTCGGCCTTTCTGGCAATGCTCATGGTCGCGCTCATCGGTCGCCCCGCCGACAGCCTCGGGGCCAGCGACACCACGGCCCTCGTCGCCGGCAACACCGCCTTCGCGCTGGACCTTTACGCCCGGCTCAAGAGCGCCGACGGCAACCTCTTTTTCTCCCCCTACAGCATCTCCACCTGTCTGGCCATGACCTATGCCGGCGCGCGCGGAAGCACCGCCACGCAGATGGCCCGGACGCTTCATTTCAACACCAACCACACCAACCAGAACCAACTCGCGGCCTCATTCGGCGCACTGCAAAGGCAATTTAGCGATGCGGAGAAGAAGAAAGGGCTGGAGCTGAACATTGCTAACGGGCTGTGGGCACAGAAAGACCATCCGTTCCTTCCGGCCTTTCTGGAGGTGGCCACCAAGGCGTATCAGGCGAACCTGCAACAGACGGACTTTCGCACCCAGGCGGAACCGGCGCGCGAGGCGATTAACGACTGGGTGAGCCAGAAGACCAAAGGCAAGATCGCCGATCTGCTCCAGCCAGGAGTGGTCAATGAAGCCACGCGGCTGGTTCTGGTCAATGCCATCTATTTCAAGGGGCAATGGATCCGCCAGTTCAACAAGAACAACACCGCCCCTGCGCCCTTTTCGGTCACAGCCCAGCGCAGGGTCCAAGCGTCCCTGATGAACCTGACCGCCGAGTGCAAGTACGCGGAGGTTGAAGGGTTGCAGTTGCTGGAGCTTCCTTATGTGGGTGACGACCTCTCGATGGTAGTGCTTCTCCCCAGAGCAATCGACGGCTTAACCGGCCTGGAAGGGCTGCTCAATGAGCAAACACTCGCCACTTGGCTGGCGCACGCCCGCAACCAGAAGGTCAACGTGTTCCTGCCCAAGTTCAAGCTGACGGCGCAATTCAGTCTCGCACAGACGCTGGCCGGGATGGGCATGAGCGCGGCCTTCTCTCCTAGCGCGGACTTTTCCGGTATGGACGGCGCGCGGGATCTGTGCATATCAGCGGTCGTTCACAAGGCGTTCGTTGATGTCAACGAAGAGGGGACGGAGGCCGCCGCCGCAACCGGCACCGTGATGAGGAGCATGGCCCTAATGCGCCCCCTGCCCATACCGGTTTTCCGCGCCGACCACCCCTTCCTCTTCCTGATCCGCGATACCCATTCCGGCAGCGTCCTGTTCCTGGGCCGAGTGGCCGATCCGAGCCGAGCCTGACCAAAGCCTTGTCGCATAACCTCGCTGTCCGCGCCGGCGTCCTGTCAACCTCTGCCGGGGATGTGGGAACATGTCGGCGCAGGCCAGGCGTCAAATGTTCTGGATATGAGTTGCGAAGATTCCAGACTTTTGACCGGGCGGCTTGACCCTCTTCCCACTCCCGATGACCATACCCACCATGAAAGTGAGCGACGAGCAAGCCCCCGTCCGCCAGAAACCCTCGGAAAGAACACCCGAAACGGCTCTGGACGGCGACGCGCCAATTCCGTCCGGGATACCGGCGTAGCATCAGGTGACGTCCGAGCTTTTCCGCTTCTCCGTCACCCAATTCCTGTTCGCGCTGATTCTGGTGCTGGTCGCCAACCCTTTTCTTTCCCAATTTCACCGCGGCGAGGTCATCGTCAGCGCCTCGATGACTTTGGTGCTCATTTCGGCCGTGCTTGCGGTCGGAGGAAGTGGGCGTCTGCTGGTGTTCACGATCTTGCTGGTCCTGCTTGCAGTGGGCGCCGAGCTGGTGAAATCTTGCACCCCGCACTGCCACTCATTGCATTTCGCATATCCGACGCTGGTCAGATCGGACTTCAGAGGGCTTGCGCCGACTCGCCACGATCCTGCCCTTGCTTGATCTCCATCGCTTCGCAAGTGGTCACTGACAGGGCGCTTATGGAGGTTCCGGAGGCGGCCACATCGCGCTGATCGTGCATCGTCGGCCATCGCGGAGCATCCGTGGCACATGCCAAGCTAATGAGTAATCGAAAATGGCATAGTCAAGAGATTGCGATGAAATGCGAAGGACACACTATGCCTGCGAGCAAAACAAAGGTCATTTGATAATGAAAGCATATTAC
>Ga0187872_10004739_pt1 | contig 10089 bp, 13 predicted proteins | sample June2016WEW_16_4_FD_132973 | JGI IMG/M metagenome (GOLD analysis project Ga0187872, IMG submission 132973) | Peatland microbial communities from SPRUCE experiment site at the Marcell Experimental Forest, Minnesota, USA - June2016WEW_16_40 | ecosystem: Environmental > Terrestrial > Soil >...
AAAGCTCGGGTGGTAATCTACGCCTATAATCACCATGTTCGGCTCCTTTCTCCCGAGCCTATGGTCTTCGACAAACCACAGTCTACTCAGGTCTAAGGAGCCGACATTGTTATGCAATCATGTACCGGGCTAGTACTCCATATGATCTCCGGTTTGGCGTCTGAACGGGGCCCCACCTTCGGTGCAATCGCTGATAGCAGGGTGGTAGTGGCCTACTGAATCAGGGTCGTATCGACTTTCTCACTTCGACCCGCCGATTCGACGGATTGTGCCTGGCGGAAAGACTCAAGCTTAGCGATGGCGGACCGCCGGAACTCGTCAATCGCCTTCGCATAAGTCTGGAGAATGCTCGGGCTAGAATGGCCCATTATCTGGGCGACAAAGAGGGGAGAAACACCCGCTGCGGTGAGACGGCTGGCAAAAGTGTGCCTTAGGTCGTAAAGCCAGAAGTACTCAAGTCCGGCAGTTTTCAAGGCCTTCGGCCAGGCCCTGCGCACATCCCGCAGATGAGTTTCTGGCCACTGTGGGTTCGCAAAAACGTATTCAGAGAACTCCGGGCCCAGCCTCGTCCGCCATTTCAGCAACTCCGCTTTGCAACGGCTGGACATGGGCACACTACGAATACCCGCGAGCGTCTTAGATTGCCTAATCCGGATTGCTTCGTCTTCAAAGTCGACATCCTCCCACTTGAGGGAAAGAGCTTCACGACCGGAACGCAGACCGGTGTCCAGAATCAAGACGGCAAGAACACGGATATGGTCCGAAGCAACCGCCAATAGTTTCTCCTCCTCCTTAAATGTCAAGATGTGGGGCTGTCGCCGCTCCTTGCGCTCTTCCAACATTTCGGCTTCACGAAAGGGACTTGCTGTTATCAACCTTTTTCTCTCTGCGATCCTTAGCATGCGTCGCAGCACAGCCAAGTCCCGGTTCACGGTTGCAGCACGCACCTTTGAGGCGAGTCTGGAGTCCTTAAACTCGTCAATCCGTTCGGCATTGATTTCTGTGAGCCTGGCGTCCCCGAAGTGTGCCCGCAAATTCGCCGTTGAGGATGCATAACGCTTCCTTGTGTTCTGGTGACGTATTGAGTCCAAAAACTCTTCGCCAAACTGCTTAAGTCTTGGCGGATTGGACTTGGGCAATCGAAAACGCCCTTCGATGATTTCAGCGAGCCGCTTGTCCAGAATCTTCTGCGCTAGCCGCTTGTTCGACGTGCCGGTGCTCTCACAGTGCTGGCGACCCTCCACCATATAGCTCAGCCACCAGATTTCCTTACACCTTTCATCGGTACCGCAGCCTCGTTTCTCGTCTTCATTCCGTTTTCATCCCCGGTGACGTATCAGCGGTTCTTCTGTGCGGCAGGCGACTGGTCTGCTGCGAGCTTTTCGATAAATTGCTTGATCGCCGACTCTTGAAAGCGAACACATCGAGCACTGAGGCGAATACATGGCAACTTCCCCGCCGAAATCTGGTGATAGATGGTCCCCTTTTTCAGTCCTAGCATCTCGGCGACCTCATGAACCTTGAGCAATCGGTCCATCACGATCCTTGCGCCCCCCATCGCGCTGGCGTCGCCGTCCATCGCGTTGACCATTTCTCGAGCGCTTCTCGGACGGTCCGATTGACGGGGAGGGGAACCAGCAACCGTCGCGCGTTGGTCAGGTGCTCCCTGCGGCGCAGGTACCGCATGACTGCCGACAAATCCTCCGCCTTGTCTCGCACCTGCTCGCGAATGTTGCGCCGACGCCGCTCGCTGAGACCATTGCGTCGCAGTTGCTCGTCCAATTTCTGTTCATCGAGGTCACCGAAGAAGATCAGCCGGTCTCTGACAATCTGCGCCACGCGACGCAGATCCTTGAGCGTGTTGATCCTATGCTGCCGCAAGAATCGCGCATGAAACTCGAACTCCATGCGAAGTGCGTCAGTTTCAAATCGTGCGTATACGCGCTGGAAAATCCCGCCCCGCCTTGATCCCCGTGTGTCGTGCAGCGGATTGACGCCGATGAATCGCGGCTGCATCTTTCCGAAGAGTCCGTGCCGCTGCACATACTGAAGGTCAAGGACCGATCGGATCGGGAAGTCGATTGCAAATTCGATGATCGAGAACTTAAAAGTCCGGACCACCGTCAGTACTGATTGCAAGTCGCCAAACTCCACGCGGTCACGCCGGGGAATGATCGTTATTCGATAGCGCTCGACAAATCCGACTGTTCGGTCATATTCAACGACGATCTCGCGGACGTTCCCCGATGCAAGCTGCACACGCCGAACCTTTCCGTATGCCTGATTCCACAAACGCTGTGGCTTCAGAAGACGCACGCCCGGAAGTTTTTCAAACTGCTTCAAATTTTGGATTTTCTGTGTTTTGGGAATTGCGCTGTTCATAGCAGGCTCCGCCGCTTTTCTGCTCCCGCCATACTATGAGTGTGAACAGAATAATCAGCAGAGTAAAAAAGCCGCCAATCCACCATCTCATGCCAATACTGTACATCGGTTTGATGTTTACTTTGGCGTTGGGCGTGATCGGACTCGCGGTGACCAACTTCGTCCAAGTGTTCAAACGCTGAGACCCGTAAGTCCACGTCTTGAGCGGCCGCGCTGTGCATTTGAATGGTGCCGAGGGCGAGAATCGCTCCCTACCGCCTATGCCCGAAGTCGCCGTGCGATTCGAGGGCGTGTTCAAGAGTGCGAACTGCAATATCTCGCCGAAATCTACAAGAAGCCAATCTCATTTTTTGTGATTGCTGACCATCACTGATTGAACAAGATCGAAAAACCGAAAGGTCCTAGCCTCAGTATCCCGGCACGCCGCCAGCTTTAAGAAACTCGCTCACACGTTCTCCGGGAATCACACCAAGGATACCCGCAGGCAGTGGCAGGCCACTGGGCAAGGTGATTGCGAGACTCACCAATCCGATGACCTGCCCATCTGGCTGAGTAAACACTGGCGAGCCGCTCGTCCCGAAACTAGCTGAGGTTTCAATGTAGAGATAGTGTTGAAAACCCTCGATCGGTGTATTCATGCTGACGATTCCGCGACGGAGAAACTGCACAAAACCTCCGGGAATCTGCAGGTAGCCCCATACGAAAATGTCTTGCCCTTCAAGGAGCCCCGCGCTGGAGGTAAAGCGTGTGAGGTAAGCAATCTCGTTAGGGGGCTCTACCTTAATAAGCGCGAGATCATCTTTCTCGTCGCGTTTCTCGACACTGCCGTGGACCAGCTTGCTCCCATCCGACCATCCCCCTACAAGAATGATCTGATCTGCTGGAACGACATGATTGTTCGTGAGGAGATAGCCGCTCTTCGACACCGCACAACTGCTACCCCATGAAGTCACCGCGTATTTCGTTCCGTTCTCTGTGTAAGCGATTCCGTTCCACTGCTCGGTTGGCTGCAGCAGGCGGGCTGCCATGACTATGTGGTTGGCTGCTCGAAATGGCCGTGGGTCAAATTGAGAGGCAGCAGCAGAAATTACAAGGAATGTTGCCACCACAATACTTAAACCCATTCTCATGGAAATGCGACCGGGACTCATTTATCCACCTTTCCGAGACGATCTTTGAGACCTCCATCTTCTCTGCTTCTCCATTCCTTCTCTTCATCTTATTCTCTCTTTTCCCCATTCCCATCCCCCTTCACCCTACACCTGAGGGATGTGTTGTGGATTTGGGTATATATATCTAGCCTGCGGGGCGCGACCGATTGCTCATCTGCGATGTCGTAGGAGCTGGGCGCGCTAGTGGCTCTGCGTATGCGATATATTGGGAGATAAGCTCATGCCTTAGTACCATTATGCCGAACGGCTCCCGGAGGTTCTTTGGGAGTTCGACCCCGACGTTTTTGACGGAAGGAAGATCCATCGTGAATATCGTTCCCGCCAACATGACGGGAATCAGATTCCGATGGGTATTTGGATACTGACAAACCAGGACGAGACCTTTCGATATTTGCTCTGGCCTGAACCAGGTCGGCCTCGATTCCGATGAGCGACCGGCTTCTGACTTGCCAGCCGACTTTGACGGGCTAATCATTTGGATCGGCTACAAAGACGCGCCCTTCTAGAAAAGAAGCGGCGTCAGAAGCAACTGCGAATAGCCAGCAAATCAGCCCTCACAGACTCCAAGATTTGGCGAGTGCTTCCATAAATCTGCTGGTAAGAGTGGGCAGCCATGTGCGAGTTGTACACATGGACCGACATCACCGAGAGGGATAAATCGCTCGGAAGATGCTTACTCGAAGGATCGACAAGCAGCATGGCCTTCGTCGGTGAAAGAGGGTAGTACAGCTCGAACTTCTCGGGCGGCTTCGTGTCCGTAGGGTTCGAAGCGACATTGATTGCCGGCTGGTCCGCGGTCACGAACGGCACGTCAGTGTGATTTTCGAGAAGAACGATTCTGTATTGTTCGCGGTCCGCGTAGAGACTATAGCCAAGGTTAACGGCGTAGATGTGCACGAGCACGTTCGCGACCCGCTCAAACACTTCAAACTCACCCGCCTTCCGCATTCTTTGTGCTTTCTTCACGAGGTCCGTTCGCAGATACTGAGCGGCAATCCCCCGAAAGAAGTTGGTGGCCTCGCGAGGGTCCATGTAGAAGCTCAAATCTCCCGCCAGCATCGAAGCGAGGAAGGGTTTGAAGCTGTCTTCGATCGAGGTATGAAGGTCTTCGTTCATCTCCGCGATCACGCCATGTACCGGCGCCAGCTGCTCCGGTGTCGCGTTGCCGGATGCCTCCAACTTCTTCCTGATCTTGTGGGGTAACGAAAAGTAGCGGACCAACGTCTCGTGATACGGCTTCAGGGTCTCGGGCGAATCGGCAATTGCGACCTCGCGAATGAGCTTCACGTCCGACTCGCTCAGTTCACGCAGCCGATAGAAATGATTCTCGGCACCCACGTTCCGCACGTTGTCCCGGCGAATTCTGTCGTTTTGCAAGCAGAACACCTGTGCGTCCTCTGTGTCGCGGCCCTCTACGTCCCAGGCCTTGAGATAGAAGCGGGCTACTTTGTGGTGTAATTTCTTTCCGACCGCTGGCATTCTTCCATTGTAATGGGGGACGTCGCACTATTTCATGAAAGGATATGAGAGTGCCGAACGGTATGTTGATCTTCGATCACGAACCCGAGAACTGGAATGACCTTCAGGCCATGGTCGGCCAACTCTTCCGCGAGACAGGCTGCGAAGTCACCATCGGAAAACAGGTCGAACTAGTTCGAGGGAAAAAAGAGATCGACGTCTGGGTGCGCGACGAGCACACCGCGCCGCCGTCCGAATACCTGTGCGAATGCAAGTTCTGGAACCGGGCCATTCCCCAAGAGAACGTGCACTCGTTCAGGACAGTTGTCGCCGACTATGGTGCCCACCGAGGATTCATCGTCTCAAAGGCCGGCTTCCAAAAGGGCGCATACGATGCCGTGGCGAATACAAACGTGAACCTCGTGACCTTCCGTGAATTGCAGGCGATCTTCTTCGACCGCTGGCGCGTAGCCATGGGTGAACGCTTCATACCCTATGCAGATCGTCTCTTTCCTTACTGGGACTATCCCGGGAAAATGCCTAAGGTGCAATGGAGGAAAAAGGAATCTGAACGACAGGACGAGCTTGTCGCCGCGTACCGACCCCTTCTAAGGCTCGGGCCGCTTGCCAGGATGGAAGAATTTGTCCAGAAATTCCCGATTACCGTGCCGTCCCTCAATCAGGCCGGCCAGATTGACGGACAAATTGTCATCGGTTCCTACCGGCAGTTCTACGACTTCATCGACGCAAGTAAGGACGTTGCCCTCAGGCACTTTCAAGTCCTCTACGGAGAGATCGACGCCTAACCGGACATGTGAAATCTCGCTGGCTGTCCTGAAGTCCGCTTGTGGGAAGTTGGAAGCTCCATTTGGAGCTTGCAGCCGATTCCGGGCGGACGACGGGCAAGCCGGAAGTAATCCCACTAGACTGTGCTCTTGAGAGATGCGTCCAGTGCATCGATTCGGCGCTGGTATTTCCGCGCCAACCTAAGATTCAACGGTATAGCAATTGCCCCTAATATCAAGAAGGCTGCCAGCTCCAGCCAAATGAAAGGTGCAAGTTTGGGATAGGCCTCAGCAAAACCCACACACCAGACGACCGGACCCGGCAGAAAAATCAGCAGCCGCGACCAAAACCACTTTCCCCGATGAAAGTCGCGCTGACGCTCCAGTTCGGTCCGGTAGAACCTAAGGCAATCGATCTCGCCGATATCAGGCATCGTTCGCGCCGGTCTCATTCGCAGCTGAACGACCATGTACGCGGCACCGGCAACGGTAAGGACTGACCCGATGCGCTGCAAGGCGTTCGGAAAGACGAAGAAGAAAAGCGTCCATCCGGCAATCACAATCAATGCGGCACCGCCCCCGATGACGGACCTCCTACGCAGCCCTGTTCGCAGCTTTTCCGCCTCTTTCCGGAGGTGGTCTGGCGAAATCTGAAGCGGATTCGTACTCAGTTCCTTCCAAAGAATCTCCAAATCATTGGACAAATAGTCACCTTGCATCGCGGCCTCCTGCATGAAATTGGCGCGTCAGCACGTTCTTGATCCGGTGAATCTTGGTCCAGATGTTCGCCGCTGAGAGGCCCGTGATTTCGGCAATCGATTCCGCATCCATACCTTCCAGGTAGGCCAGCATTAGTTGGCGATCCATGGGCTCAAGCCGCTGGATCAATGCCAACAAGCGCGCGAGCGACTTCTGGCGGTCCGCGGAGACTTCCACGCTCTCGTGACCGGCCTGCGCTTCGGCTTCTTCCAGAGTGAGGAAGGTCGGTGGATTCCTTCTGCTTTGCCGAATGACATGCGACGTAGCCACATTATGAGCGACGCGGTAGATCCACGTGCGCAACGAGCATCGTCCATCGAACTTTTCGAAACTACGCCACAACGCGAGATGAATCTCCTGCAGGAGGTCACGGCTCCGATCCGGATGGGCTTCATAGGCATGTGCCAGCCGGTCAAGAGCCGTGCCGAACTCCGCCGCGGCCTTCCGATACAGTTCGTCCTGCTTCGCGTCCACTTTGAACCCACTTCCCCCAACATTGAGATAGTCAGTGCCGAGAGGAACTCCTTACAGATTTCTTGCCACCTTTCCGATAGTGCCCGAATCACGGCGCACTCGGAAGTTATTCTGCCAATTGGGTCTGCTTCCTCGGCGTCCTGCGACACGGGCCAGAAGTCCGGTTCTGGGAAGCTTGCCGATGCGGATTGACGAGACTCTTCCCGAGCCACGGCGTATCCGGAAGTAATGCACTTGGACGTATAACGAGCTTGCCGGACAAGTGCCCCTTTTTCTCCCCGCATGACCCTTAAATCCGACTGTCTCTTTTTGCACAGTCCACTCCCAGATGAACTTGTTATATGGTGTTGTCGAATTGATGCGCGATACACCTTACTTGGGCTGTGACGAACGTCACCGACGATGACGGGATAAAGAAGTAAAAGACGGAGCGTCGGCAGGCGCGGTGCCGGACTGATCAAATTTCCCCGGGATATTCGGACTTGTTACAGGGTAGGGCTGAAAGGAGTACGTCGATGAAAAAAATCTTCTCGTTAATGGTTGCGATTGTCCTGGTTGGCCTGCCTGCGTCAGCCCAAAAGGACGAAAACAACCGCATTAGGAATGCCGGCCAAGTGATGGTTGAGATTCTGAATGTTCCCGACGATATTCCGCAGGATCTTCTGGACAAGGCGGAATGCGTCATCGTTCTGCCTTCGGTGATGAAGGCGGCCTTCATCGTCGGCGGCAGCTACGGTCGAGGCGTGATGACGTGCCGGAGCGGGCCGGATTTCAACGGGCGTTGGAGCGCGCCTGCGATGATGGCTCTTGAGGGCGGCAGCGTTGGTTTTCAGATTGGCGGCCAGGCCACCGACTTCGTTCTGCTGGTGATGAATCGGCGTGGGGCCGAATCCATTCTTACTAGCAAGGTCAAGCTCGGCGCCGACGCGGCTGCTGCCGCCGGGCCCAAGGGCCGTGACGCTGCAGCCGCGACGGACGTCACACTTCGGGCTGAAGTTCTTTCGTATTCGCGTTCCCGCGGATTGTTTGCCGGGGTCTCTTTGGAAGGCTCGACGCTTCGCCCGGACGGTGATGGTAACGGCAGGCTGTACGGGCAGGGAGTCAGTGCCAAAGACATCGTCGTCAATAGTGCAATCCACGGGCCCGCATCGGCGAAACTGCTCCTTTCCACTCTTGACAAAAGGTCTCCTAAGAACAAGTCCGGTAAGTAGGAAGAACAGGTGCGCGCTTGACAGAAGGGATAAGAAGGGTCAGGGGAGTGGTTACTTGGAAGTGTCAGTGCCAAGCAGCGCCCGGATGCCAGTCCAATTGGAATACTTCCCGTTTTCGAAGTCAAAAAGGAAATCTCAGCTAGATCTTCAAAGGGAGACACACATGCTCATGAAATTGGCTATCAGCGCAGGCGCCCTGTTTTTGCTCCTCGGAACCATTGCTCCTGCGTACGCACAGGGCGAGCAACACGAAAAAGAGCAGGGCAAACCGCAACAGGGACAGCAACATCAGCAGCAACCCGCGCAGCAGCATCAGCAACAGGGCAAACCGCAACAGGCACAACAACATCAGCAGCCGGCGAATAAGCCTGCGCAAACCGCGCGACCGCAGCAAGCCTTCGGCGGCGTCTATCATGGCGGCGTCCAGGCTACCGAGCCCACGCATGGCGGCGTCCACCCGAGCGGCGTCCCACAACACCAAGGGCAAGTGCGCAGCGGTTTCGTTCAGTCTCGCGCCAGTTCGTGGAGCACGCAACACCGCACTTGGAGTCAGCGAGGCGGCTACAACGGCTACCGAATTCCTGACGACCGCTTCAGGCTCTACTTCGGAAGTAACCACTTCTTCCGCATCAGCCGCCTTCCAATGCTCTACGTAGGCGGGTATCCGCGCTTCCAGTACGACGGCTATTGGGTTACGTTCATTGATCCATGGCCGGAAACGTGGCCTCCGCTGTGGTACGAAACCGATGACGTATATCTTGATTACACCGGCGACGGGTACTACCTATATGACCGCATGTACCCCGGCATCGGGATCGCAGTCACTATCTCGTTCTAACAAGTTAGAAGGGAGCTTCAGGGACCTCTTTCCTAGTTCCTGAACCTATTTCGAGCGAGAAAACCCGGCACGAGGTTGACTGTCGTGCCGGGTGGACATCTGAGAAGATCCGGTCCGAAGGCCCATCCTGAATTGTTTTTAAGTTGCGGACGCCCGTCCGCCAAAGCCCGCTGGGCAACCCCCGGCGGGCTTTCCATCGTCAACTTCAACCCCTTTGTTTAAATAAATAAACGCAACGCCCGATTAACGCAGTAGCCGGACAAGTGCCCTTTTCCTCCCGCATGACTCTTACTGAACGGCGACCGTCGTGCTCGGCTCGCCCGAGATTGATTTCTGCGATTGCCGGTGTTCTTCCAGCTTCTTGATGGCATCGCGCCGGTATTCGTCCAAGACTTTTGCATACGTGTGAACGATGCTCGGCGAAGAGTGTCCAAGCAATCGCGCAACCAGATTGTCCGGAGTCCCCGCCGCGCTTAACCGGCTGGCGAAGGTGGAACGCCGGTTGTAGATGGGAGAACGCTGCCAACGCACAGAATTCGTCGCTGTAAATTCGTAGTAGTTATTCGTTCAGAACGGTTCAACTCGAGTATCAACGGGGCAACTTCGGTTCGTTGTAAGTGCTTCAGGAATATAGTAGAGTCCAAAATTTTCACAACGGTTCAAGACAGTCCCCTGTTTTGCTAAACCGTTGTACGGGCAAAACCCGTACCGGGGGTTCGAATCCCCCCCTCTCCGCCAGTTTCTTTGAAATCAACAAGCTAGGCCGAAATCGTCACTCGGTCTCAAGACTAATCCAACGAGCAAAAGCGCCGCACTGTAGTAAATTCGTAGTAGAAGCTTGATGGCGTATCGTGCCTCACGAAGATTCAAGGTTGGATACCGGCGTCGAACTTGATTGCATAACAATGTCGGCTCCTTAGACCTGAGTAGACTGTGGTTTGTCGAAGACCATAGGCTCGGGAGAAAGGAGCCGAACATGGTGATTATAGGCGTAGATTACCACCCGAGCT
>Ga0187872_10004741_pt1 | contig 10086 bp, 9 predicted proteins | sample June2016WEW_16_4_FD_132973 | JGI IMG/M metagenome (GOLD analysis project Ga0187872, IMG submission 132973) | Peatland microbial communities from SPRUCE experiment site at the Marcell Experimental Forest, Minnesota, USA - June2016WEW_16_40 | ecosystem: Environmental > Terrestrial > Soil >...
CGCCTGAACGGGATAAGTCGATTCTTGTTTTCTTCCTCAGCATGCGTGTATGCCCAATGTAAGCAAAGCAGTCCCGATGTCGCTCCGTTGCGCGAAGAAGATGCCTATCCTGCCGATCCCGAACCGGGTTACGGGTGGGAGAAGCTTTTCACGGAAGAACTGTGTCGCTATTACGCTCAGGACTACAAGTTCGAAACGCGGATCGTCCGTTTCCACAACGTCTACGGGCCACTTGGGACGTACGAGGGTGGCAAGGAGAAGGCACCAGCTGCTATCTCTCGGAAAGTGGCGCTAGCCACTAACGGCGAAACGATCGACGTTTGGGGTGATGGTGAGCAGACTCGTTCCTTCATGTATATTGACGATTGCGTCGAGGGTCTTGTTCGGCTCATGGCTTCGGACTACGCTGAGGCGCTGAATTTGGGCACCGATGAACTGGTCACGATTAATGCGTTGGTAATGATGGTGTCCAAGATTGCGGGAAAGTCGCTGACGATCCGCCACGACCTGAGCAAGCCGCAAGGTGTCAGAGGACGGAATAGTGACAACACGCGACTGAATCGAGTCTTGGGATGGGAACCGTCCATCTCTCTCGAGAGTGGCCTTGAGGTCACCTATAAATGGATCGAAAATGAACTCCGCAAGTCTGGACGTATCCCGGAGACAAAGTTTGCAGTCGCATGAACCACCACGGGCTAACGTCCTTGGGATCGGCGTCCATGCTGTGGACTTGGCGTGGGCCGCCGACCTGATCGAAGCTGCTTTAGCGGAGCAGCGCAAGGGATACGTATGTGTCACTGGTGTGCACGGTGTGATGGAGGCGCACGGAAATGTTCTGTTCCGTCGTGCGCTCGATTCAGCGATGTTGGTTGTCCCCGACGGTACGCCGACTGTCTGGGTAGGTCGTACCCAAGGGCATTCGGGAATGCGTCGAGTGTTCGGTCCCGACCTGATGGTCGAACTGAGCCGCAGGTCAGCACACCGTGGGTACACGGTTGTACTCTATGGCGGGAAGCCGGGTGTAGCGGAAGAGCTGCGCACCAACCTCGCCAATTGGTTCCCCGGAATTAAGATCATTGGCACTCATTGCCCTCCGTTTCGACCTCTGACAGAGCCGGAAGAACTAGTGCTACAGAAGTGGTTTGACGAACTAGATCCTGATTTGGTTTGGGTAGGTCTCAGCACGCCGAAGCAGGAGCTTTTCATGGCGCGCTATTTGAACCGGATTCGGTGTAGGGTGATGATTGGAGTCGGCGCAGCCTTCGATATACACACCGGCAGGCTGTATGACTCTCCTGACTGGATAAAAAAGGCAGGCCTGCAGTGGGCGCACCGACTCTTCCAGGAACCCGGTCGCCTGTGGAAGAGATACTTGGTAAACAATTCAAAATTCCTCTTCCGGATCACGATGCAGTTAAGCGGCGTAACAGAGTATCGATTGCCCGATCCGAAGGTCAGGTTGAGCCACACGGGCCTGCATCCGCTCCCTACAGACTTGGAGGGCAGGTCGTAGAATTCGGGAGACGACTAGCATCGAAACCGGTCTTGCGGGCCTTCTCGTCTGAGGAACGATCGGTCGCTTCTGCGATCATCAATCAATGTCGAGCCCGCCAACCACCGATACAAGCTCGAATAACTTGAGGTTTTAACTGCTCTTGACACCTCATGTAGCGTCAACTCGCTTGGGAGATCGAGAGATTGCGACAGCTACACAGCCCGTTTGCCGGAATCTGTCTGCTTAGGCCCACGCGGTAACCGCTTGAGGAAGGAACATGCGGAAGGATGAGTGCAGTCCTGCCAGGGTCGATTGAACCCGTGACCGGAAGTCCGTCGGTGGCGGCGGGGAAAGCCACTGGATTTCTGCCAGCCCCCGCGAGACTCCGCTTATGGGGTTTTCGATCTGCGCTGTCTCTACTGGATCAGGGATTGACCTCTGGCGCGGGTTTAATAGTGAATTTATTGCTGGCGCGGCGGATGCTGCCGGAAGCGTATGGCGCGTTTACAGTGGCGTTTGCCGGTTTTCTATTTGTCTCCGGGTTTCACAACGTGCTGCTTTTGGAACCAATGAGCGTGATGGGGCCTTCGCGCTACGCGGGGAGGCTGGGTGAGTATTTCCGGTCGCAGATTGCGGTGCACACCATACTCGTGGGAGCGCTGTCCGGAGTGTTGCTACTTGGTGGCCTGGCTCTATGGAGGACGGTTCCGGGGACCCCTCTGACAGGTGCGGTCATGGGAGTTGGGTTGGCGCTGCCGTTTCTGCTTCTGGCCTGGCTGGCGAGGCGTATGTGCTACGTGATGCAGCGCCCTTCGGCAGCGGCGCTGGGGAGCGGGCTCTATCTGTCGTTTGTCGCCGTCGGACTGTTTGTGCTGGGGCACTACGGCTGGCTGGGGTCGTTCACGGCATTTCTATTGATGGGCTGCGGAAGCATTCTGGCATCGGCGGTGCTGCTCTGGCGGCTCGGGCTGGTGGATCGCAAAACAGCCGCTGTGCCGGGCGCTACATGGCGCGCGGTGTTGCGGGAGAACTGGACCTACGGCCGCTGGTTGGTGGGCAGTACAGTGCTCTTTTCCGTGTCGAGCCAGACGCAGACGTTTCTAGCTGCTGGGATTCTAGGCCTCGGTGCCGCCGGAATCCTTCGCGCAATGCAAATCCCCTCTCTAGTCATGGTGCAAATCATTACGGCGGCCGGCCTCCTCGTTCTTCCCTCTTTTTCTTACGATTTCGGACGAGGACGGACCGAACAGTTGCGGCACAAGGCGATGCTGGTGAGTCTTAGCCTTGTTATTGGTGCACTCGTTTTTGCTGCTCTTCTGGCGCTCTTCGCCGGGCGGGCGGAGCACCTGCTGTTCGGGGGAAAATACGCTTCCTATGCGTGGCTGATGCCAGTGCTCACACTGATGCCGGTATGCACCGGTTTTTCCATGGGCTACGCTATGGCTATGCGCGCTTCGCAGAAACCGCGCTTTGATCTTATAGCGAACATGTTCGCGGCGCCCGTCGCAATAGTATCAGCATTCTTTCTGATGCGTTGGTGGGGTCTTGCCGGCGCTGCTGCGAGTATGGCACTCAGTTTTGCGGTATTGAGTATCGTTACGATCGTGTTTTTTCAACGTTCCGCGCGTGACCCGGGAGAGATGGCGAGAACTCAGCATGGCTAGGCGTCATCTCTCGACGGGGCAGATTCCGCCTGGGTATTTGGCGAGTGTGGAGTCATGAGTCAATTTCTGAACACGATTCAGCAGATCGTGCACTGCGGCAGTATCGAGCCGTTGCACGGAATTTGCCGGCACCTCCATTGACAGTTTGGGAAAGCGCTGCACCGACTTCCTTGTGAACTGGCGATTCCAGGCTCACGGCGTAATACCCGGTGTCGCTCACATGGATTTACTTCCGGAATTAAGGAGGATGAATTTTGATCTCTTCTGTCTGCGACCTGCTTGTTGCCCCGGTGGGGGCTCGCTGGAGCGGCGGTCAGCATGCTCGGTAGTTTCGCAGCAGCTAGTGTGGTCATACCAATGAGCTATCGCACCCTTATCGCACGAAAGATGAATGTTTGCTTCGGTGCAGGACTTGGCGCTCATGCTTAAGCGATGCTTTCTTATCGGTCTGTTGCTGTCGAGCGCTTTAGTGGATGTGCTAGGAAACATAAACGCCGCCGGGGTGATCTCAGTGAATGGCCTGCTCACCATTTTGATCACCATCGGGGTCGCGGTGTTCTTATTGCGCCGTCCAAAGTTAGCTTGGCGTGGATTCATGCGGGTATGGCCGCTCTCCGCTCTTCTGTTTTACTCGGTGCTGCAGTGCCTCTGGCATCCACCCTCTGTGCAAGGATTTCAAAACATCTGTCTGCTCTGGATCTTCATAGGCTGTGTTGTTCTCGCCTCAATCGAAGAGAAGAATCAGTTGGAGAGTACCCACGTCGTGCGTGTGCTCTTCTGGGCTTCAGCCATCGCCGCCTTGGTTTATGGCATCTCCATTTTATATGACGGTCTTGGGACGGAGTCTCTTATTGGAGCAAGATCCTTCGCTCTCTATGCTTTGTTGGCTTTGGGACTTCTTCTGGGAAGATGGGCGCATGGCTCCCGCGCCGACTTTTGGCTTGCGGCCGGCCTGATCGTTCTCATAGCGCTAAGCCTGTCACGAACGGCCCTAGCCGTTGGCGTTTTTCTATTCCCGCTCGCGCGATTGCGTCACATTTCGTTTCGGGACCTCAGGCGGATCGCAATCATCGGGGTTATAGCAGCCAGCGGGCTCTATTTCCTTGTCGTCTCCATCGATGCACTGCGCCTGCGATTCCTCGGCAACGGCTCGATTGCGGACTACCTATCCGGAGAGGCCTCGGTAGACACTAGCGGACGGCTCGCCGCTTGGGTGCTAACCCTCAATTCCTTTAGTGAATCACCGTGGCTGGGGAAAGGGCCCGGGACAGCTAATGACCTCAACGGCATGGCGACTCTTGACCGCCGCGGAGACAGCCAGTGGGAGCTTGCCCACCCGCTCAATGAGTACCTACGGTTCCTTCATGACGAAGGTGTACTGGGGCTTTCTCTTTTTCTCGCTGGTTGCGTACAACTGCTTGCCGTGTGCCGCAAGGGATATCGACAGAGTGTCGAGGCGTCCTCGCCGGCAGCCAGTTTCTACTTGGGGACGTTTCTTGCCCTTCTGGCGGTTCTGTTAACGATGCTCACAGATAACACCGCATCGTATATTTATGTGATGGCTCCACTCGGGATTCTTATCGGCACAGTTCTACGTGCGCAGAAACAATCGAGCCCGGAGATGACCACGAGGCAAACCAGAGTATCTGACGCTGCTCAGTTGACCTCTCCGGCCGCTCTTTCCCCTCGCTCACAAACATGAACAAAAATCTCAAGGTTTGTCTTTTCACGAATATTATTCCGCCGTACTACTTGCCTGTTTTTGAGAGTCTCCGGGATCTCGTCGGCGGTATTCGGATATTCGTAAGTACGCCGATGGAGCCCAACCGCAATTGGAAGCCGGAATGGGGCGACCTGCCAGTCACTGTCCAGAAATCGTGGACACACGTGGCCAGCTGGCAACATGAGCAAGGGTTTTCGGATAGAATTTGGCGGCACATTCCCTACGACACTCTTCCGCTCCTGGTTCGCCATCAACCCGATGTAGTGATCTCTATACAGCTCGGGTTTCGGACACTGCAAGCCGCACTTTATCGGAAATTGTTTCCAAAGAGCCGGTTGATTGTATGGACTGGACTTTCCGAACACACGGAGAAGGGGCTTCCAGCATGGAGGACCCTGCAGCGGAAGGCTCTGCTCCGCTTGGCCGACGCGGTACTTGTGAACGGCGCGAGTGGAACAGATTACTTGTTGAGCCTCGGCGTGCCCCGCAAGAAGATCTTTCCTTTACCCTATTGCGCAAAGATTGCGCCCTATCTCGAGCTGCCACTGAGGCGGGAACCAGACGTGGCCCGGCGGCTGCTCTATGTAGGGCAGCTGATTGAGCGCAAGGGCCTTACGTCGTTTCTGATCGCCTTGTCGAGCTGGCTGCAAAAACACCCCGACGAGAGATGTGAATTCTGGATTGCCGGAGAGGGCCACCTGCGCCCGGAACTCGAAAGATTTCCCGCGCCGCCTCAACTTCAACTGCGCTTCCTTGGTAGCGTGGCGTACGAAAAATTGCCGCAGGTTTACGCACAGGGCGGCATTCTGGTTTTTCCCACACTTGCGGATGAATGGGGAGCGGTTGTGAATGAAGCGCTGGCTTCAGGGCTTCCTGTTCTGGGCAGTGTCTACAGTCAAGCGATGGAAGAGTTGGTGCAAGACGGCCTTAACGGATGGACGTTTCGGCCAGATCATCCCGAAGAGATGTATGCAGCGGTCGCCCGCGCGATGAGCGACGAAGATAAACATCTTAATGAGATGCGGCATGCGAGCCGCGAGCGCATTCGTCTGCTCTCCCCGGAATACGGGGCGAAATGCTATCTCGCAGCGATAGATTTCGTCCGTTTGCCTCGGGATGAAAGATCGTCACCGACGAAAGCGGTCTCCACAAGTTCGGAGCCAACCTCGAAAGGCGGAGGCGTAAACTCTATGGTGTCGTGCCCATTTTGTCGTAGCGAGGCTAGTCGGCGGTTTGAACTGGCACACACGATCGTATGGAAGTGCAGAGCGCCTGACTGCGGTCTGCAATTTGCCGATCCACAGCTCGATGAAACTGATCTAGTGCGTGCCTACACGAAGCACTACTACCCGTCGAACGGGAATGGTAGCGTAGCATCTTACGAGAACACTCCCGAAGAAATTCTGCGGCAGACATTCCAGGAAGCACACGCCAAGTTCGGGCCACTCGCGGGAAGGAAATTGCTCGATTTCGGCTGCGGGGTCGGTAAGCTATGCCAGATTGCTCGGGAATACGGCATCCAGACCACGGGAATTGAAGCGGATTCATGTGCCCGGGAAATTGCGGGGAAGAGTGGCGCCCTGAGAGTTCACGCGAGTCTCGACGAGCTGCGGGCAACGGAGCCCGGCGCCAGGTTCGAGATCATCACGCTTTGGGATGTCATCGAGCACCTGCGCGAGCCCTGGAAGGATCTGGAAGCATTATCTGCTTTGCTCCAACCCGGTGGATGGCTTTTGCTCTCGACGCCGAATGCGAACTCCTTGCTGGCCCTCCTCCAGCGGAAACGGTGGGAGAATATAGTTAATCCAACCCATTTCTACTACTTCGAACGGCGATCGCTGCGATTGGTGCTGGAACGAGCTGGTTTTTGCGGGATCGCGGAATGGCGGTTTTCCATCCGCTATCCAAGACACACAACCGTTCGGCGAATGGTTCATCGAGCTCTGTTCGCGTGTCGCCTTCAGGGACAACTACTGTTTGTTGCGCGTCCGCGGATGCTTGAGCCAGGTAGGACATCCCACTCTCAGTCGGCAAGTGTCGAGGTAGCGCGGTGATCGGAGACATGTCGTGTCTGTCAGTAGATCCGGGGAAAACCAGGTGTCTCGGTCTCATCGAGTCGCTCGAAGAAGCCTATTACGAAGAGGTTCTTGGAGTTGGCGGTGAACCCATCGAGCATGAAGAGTTGATGCTTTGGTTTTGCCGGCCTGATCTTGGACAATCAGCAAGTGTCTGACGTCACGCAAATGCCAAGCGCTGAGAGCCGCGCCACCCGGTTGCCCAAGGACAAGTCCTGTCTATTGGGGGTAATGCGTCATCAGTTGGAGGCATGCAGCGTTGACAGGAGTCAACCAGTGCTGGTTATAGGCGGAGGGCAGGAAGACCTCGATATTCTCTCGGCTTGCGGCTTCGAACAAATTGTGTTGTCGAACATCGACGCAACCGGAATGGACCTTGACGCGGAAAACATAGCCTTGCCGGACGAAAGCTATCCTGTCGTCTTTGCCCATGCCGTTCTCCATCATTGCCGCAGTCCACACAAGGCGGTTGGAGAAATGGTCCGTGTTTCCCAGAAGCATGTCTTCTTCGTGGAGCCGAACGATTCCTGGTCTCTTCGCCTCCTGGTGCGTATGGGGTTTTCGTTTCAGTACGAACTCGCGGCGGTCGCGGACAACGGATACACGCGTGCCGGAATGCGCAACGGGCCGGTTCCCAACTTTATTTATCGCTGGACAGGGCACGAGGTTGAGAAATGCGTCTCAGCGTACCACCCGGAGCGGCGAATGTGCATCCGTGCTCATCCGTACTGGGATTTCTACGTTAACGAGGAAGAGCTGCTTCTTCGGAGGGAATCTCGAGTAGCCGGATTGGCCGAGAAACTGGGGCCGCGAAACCTCGTCACTTTACTTCATTTTAGCCAGACTTTTTTGAATGTGCTGCCGCTATTGCGCTCACAGGGCAATAAGTTCTTCTGTGCGATCTCTAAACGAGGGTTGCAACCTTGGATCGATATGCGGGATGGCAAATATCAGTTGAAGAAGAAAATTGATGATTCCTCGTGATTAAGAAACGTTGCATTTTGATTCAGGCGAGTTGGCAGGAGAAAACAGGAGGTGTTCGGTTCGTGCATAGAGTGGGATCAAGAGGTGGCCTCGATAAGCGATAACGGAGCGGAATGAAGATCCTGCTCGTTCACAATTCATACCAGCAGCACGGTGGCGAGGATGAAGTGTTTGCCAGCGAAAGAGATCTGCTGCGATCCAAGGGTCATGAGGTTGTGGAATATGTACGTACCAATGACGAAATTCGTGTTTATGGCATCTGGAACAGGGCCACTTTGGGTCTCCGCACAGTATGGGCTTGGGACAGCGCGAGAGAGATGAGAGACTTGCTGAAACTCGAGAAACCCAAGGTGGCGCATTTCCACAATACATTCCCCCTTATCTCGCCAGCTGTGTACTCCACCTGCCAAGAGGTGGGAATACCAGTGGTTCAATCTCTGCACAACCCTCGGCTCATTTGTCCCGCAGCGACTCTTCATCGCGACGCCCACGTCTGCGAGGATTGCCTGGGAAAGATGTTCCCTTGGCCGGGCGTCCTCCATGCCTGCTATCGGAATTCGAGAGTCCAGACCGGGGTTGTGGCTTCGATGCTAATGGCCCACCGTTACCTCAACACCTGGGAGAAACAGGTGAACACCTTCATCGTTTTCAGTGACTTTTATCGTCGGAAATTCACGGATGCGGGGCTGCCTCCGGGGAAAATCGCTGTCAAACCGCACTTCGTCTCGCCAGATCCTGGGCAGGCTAAAGGTCCCCAATACTACGTGCTCTTCGTCGGGCGCCTGGCTACCGAGAAAGGAGTGGAGACTCTACTGAAAGCTTGGGAACGATTGAAGAAGGTTCCTTTGAAGATGCGTGGAGACGGTCCTTTGCAGGACCGAGTCCGGGAGCGTGCGCGCGATTCAAGTTATCGAGTCGAGCTTTTGCCACGCCTCGCCAAGAAGGACCTGTTGGTCTTGCTCCAGGGAGCCCGGTTCCTAATCTGGCCTTCCGAAGGATATTACGAAGCATTCGGTCTTGTCGCAGTGGAGGCATTTGCGTGCGGAATACCTGTTATCGCGTCCCGGATCGGCGTGATGGCTGAAATCGTCCAGGACGGCGTCACCGGACTGCATTTTGCGCCAGGGGACCCGCAGGACCTCGCCGCGAAGATTGAGTGGGCGTGGTCGCACCCTGAAGCCATGAGCGAGATGGGCCGTGCCGCCCGCGCCGAATACGAGGCTAAATATCAGCCCTCGAAGAACTACGAAATGCTCATGGACATTTACTGCCGCGCCATCGCTTCTCAAGCGGCCGAGCCGTTCGCTAGTTGAGGCTGCCGTGAATCAATTGAAAAATGCGTTGCTGCAAGGTATCCGGCCGATCCACGAAAAATTCCGGAATCAGAAAATTGCTGCGTTCCTGTGCCTCGTTAATGGACAGTCCCCAAAAGGAAGACTACTCGATGTCGGCGGAAGCCCAGGAATCAATAGTGAATTTCTTCCGCTGTACTCAAGATTTAAAGAAGTCGTGGTAGTCAATATCCGACAACAGAAACTGCCTCAGTTTGAGGGCGTCCACATACAAGAATTGGTGGCCGATGGCCGCCAGCTTCCCCTTGACTCAGGAGCATTTGACTGGGTTTTCTCAAACGCTGTTATCGAACACGTGGGTGCATATGAAGACCAGCTGCGGTTTGCAAGTGAGATACGTCGCGTCGCCGCAAAAGGATATTTCGTTGCCTGCCCCAACAAATATTTTCCGATCGAACCGCATACACTGATTCCGTTCTACCAGTTCTTGCCAATCCGCCTACAAAGGACTGTTGCGCGATACTCCCCTGGATATCTGAAGGAATACGAGGAAATCAACTTGCTCAGCGTCGCCCAACTTCAAAGACTCTTTCCCGACGCGAGGATTCGCTCACTTGGGTTCCCGGTCATGGGGAACAGCATTGTGGCCTACTGTCGGAAGGAAAATGGAAGTGTCTGAGCACTTTCTTGAATTCACTTATAATGCCAAGCTTCTAGTAGAACGTCGCGCCACTCCTTGCGGTCAGCAGCAGAGGTTCCGAATGAAAACCATAGGGCTTACCGCACCCGCCATGAGGCTTGCCGCACTCGTACTGTTTCTCCTCTTCGCTCTTGCTGTATCCCTAGGCCAGAC
>Ga0187872_10004742_pt1 | contig 10086 bp, 7 predicted proteins | sample June2016WEW_16_4_FD_132973 | JGI IMG/M metagenome (GOLD analysis project Ga0187872, IMG submission 132973) | Peatland microbial communities from SPRUCE experiment site at the Marcell Experimental Forest, Minnesota, USA - June2016WEW_16_40 | ecosystem: Environmental > Terrestrial > Soil >...
AATGTACCCGCGTCTGCCGCCCGCTGGGTAAGGCAATACGCTCCGGAGCGTTTTCTTCCAGCGCACGGCGCTCGGCGGCCGGCATCCGGTCGCGTGCCGTCCGCACCAGCCCGCCATCGCGCGCGGCGCCTTCCAGTTGGGCGAAGCTCTTTAGCCCGTAAGCCATCTGCCGCAGCACGTCCGCCCAATCCAGTGCAGTGCGGAAACGCGCGCCGTCGTGTGCGGCGGCAAAGCGCAGCCGTTCCCGAAACGCGTTCAGATCTTCGGCATCCGCGAACCGTTCCAGACCCGCTTCCAGCGCCTTCTCCGCCAGCAATGCTGCGGCAGCTTGGGGTTCCGGCTCGACTTGCCGCGTCTCCAGCGCTACCTCGCCATACAGCAACTCCTCCACCGCCTCTACCCGTTCGGCTGTCCGGTTCCATTCCACCCGTGAGCGTTCGCGCACCCGCTCCGGATAGAGGTCCAGCAACCACTCCGGTTCAATGGCGCTGGCGATTCGTACCAGCGGCAGCTTCTGATCCGAGCGAGCCTCCGCCTCCACCGCGATCAGGAATTCGGCGCCGGTCACCGTGCTGGCCGCGGCCAGTTGCGCCGGGCTGCCATCCGCCATCTGCAATTGGCCGCCCTGCCGCCGCTTGGCCACGCGGTCGGGAAACGCCGCCAGGATGCATTCGAGCAGAGCATCTTCGTCCCGTTCACTAGCCCGCCGGTTCGCGCCTGCAAGCCGCCGGATCTGCCGCACCGCCTGCGCCGTCCGCGGCTGCCACTCGCTCTCGAGCAGTTCCAGCAGATCGGAGCGCGAAGCTTGCCGAGGCTGCGCCGGAAGCCGCTCGCCGGCGCTCAACAGCGCCGCCACCGTGGCCCCGTCTTGCGACACCCCGCGCCTGCGCGCTTCCACAATCAACCTTCCCAAACGCGGATGCAGCGGGTAGCGAACCATTTCGCGCGCCGTCTCGCCGGTTGCGCCCAGCCGCGACAGCAGCTCGCGCGCCTGCGCTACCCCGGCTCCGGGCGGCGCCTCGAGCCACGCCAGTTTGTCCCACTCCAGATCCATTGCATCCACCAGCAGAACCATCGGCGCCAGATCGGCGCGCGTAATTTCCGGCGCCTGCTGCGGCGGCCGGCGAAGGAAGTCCTCGATCGGGTACAGGCGAATCGCGCGGCCCGGCCCGGTGCGGCCCGCGCGCCCCGCCCGCTGTTGAGCGGATGCCTGGCTGATGCGCGCCACCTCCAGCGTCGGCAGCCCCGACCACGGGGAATGCCCGGCTACCCGCGCAAGCCCGCTATCTACCACCGCGCGCACGCCTTCGATGGTGACCGAGCTTTCCGCCACGTTGGTGGACAAGATAATCTTGAGCCGGTCCGATGGGCCTACCGCCCGGTCCTGCTCTTCCGGCGATTGGTCTCCGTGGAGCGCCAGCACCTCCCATCCGTGCCGCCCGGCCAACGCGGCGCAGGCGATTTGAGCCTTGCGTATTTCCGCCGCGCCCGGCAGAAACACCAGCACATGCCCATCGAGGCCCGCCGCTTTCAACCGCTCCAGAGCGCCGGCTACTTGCTGTTCCAGCGGCGCCGCTGAATGCGGCGTGTATTCGATTTCAAGTGGCCATGCCCGCCCCTCACCGCGCACAATACGCGCACCGCCCAGGTATTCCGCCACCGGCGCGCCGTCCAGGGTGGCCGACATCGCCACGATCCGCAAATCCCGCCGGCGCGTGGTCTGCAATCGCCTGAGCAGGGCCAGCGCCAGGTCGCCGTCCAGGTGCCGCTCGTGAAATTCATCCAGCACCACGGCACTGACTCCGTCCAGGTTCCGATCCGTCACGAGGCGCCGCGTAAACACCCCTTCGGTAAGGAAGCGCAACCGCGTCTCTGGCCCGGCGACCTCTTCGAAGCGCACCTGGTAGCCCACCGTTTCGCCCACTCGTTCCCCGCGCTCCGACGCCACAAACCGCGCCGCCAGCCGCGCCGCCAGGCGCCGAGGCTCCAGCACCAGCACCTGCCCGCCCAGCGCATGGAGCAGCGCCGGCGGCACGCGGGTCGTCTTGCCGGCCCCCGCGGGAGCTTCCAACACCAGGCAATTCGGATTTCGCAAATGGTCGGCGATCGCCGGCACCAGCGGGTCAATCGGGAACGTCACGCTCTTTCTATCTTAGGCAGGGGAGGCGTGGCCGAGCAGCCGTCCCGGCGTGGCGTTGACGACGCGCCATATGTTGCTTGCATAGCACCCGCTCAGGAGATTGGCGAACGGGATACGTATCAGATCCTTGATATAATACGTACATGTCGAAGCTGACGTTGAGCGTGGACGGCGGCGTGGTTTCGCGCGCGAAGCGGTACGCCAGACAGCGCGGCACCTCCGTGTCGAGGATGGTTGAGGATTACCTCTCGGCGGTTGCCGAACCATCTTCCCCAGCCACGCGCGATACCCCCGTTCTGCGTTCCTTACGGGGGTCCCTAAGGAAAGCAGATCTCGGCGAGTACCGGAAGCATCTTGCGGCAAAATACCAGTGAAGCGGGTCCTGTTTGACATCAATGTCCTCCTCGATGTTCTGCTCGATCGGGAGCCCTACGCCGAAGCAAGCGCGGCGGCGTGGGCCCTTGCCGAGAGCGGCGCCGCGGAAGGACTGCTGGCCGGTCATGCCGTCACCACCATTCATTACCTGCTCCGAAAAGAGTTGGGAGCCGCCAAAGCCAGGCATAGCATCCTCGCAATCCTGACCGTCTTCGGCGTAGCGGCGGTCGATGGCGCGGCCGTTCGCGAGGCTTTGGAATCGCCGTGCCCCGACTTTGAGGATGCGGTGACGGCGACGGCCGGGCGACTTGCCGATTGCGACTACATCGTTACGCGTGACGCCAAGGGATTTCGCGGCTCTCCAGTCCGGCCCGTCACGCCCGAAGCGCTGATCCCACTTGTGCGCAAGCGATGAGCCCGACCTATAGAATTTCCAGCAGTCCGCTCAAATCCGGTGAATCCGCTCGATCCCCGGCCACCGGTCGAAATCGGCATCGAAACTTAGAATCGACCGGATCGAATGGCGCTCCATAACGGCGATGTGGACCGCATCGCGTGAGGACATTAGCGCGGGATTCTGGACGATCTCCCCAGCACGCAAAACGTCCTGCTTCTCAATAGAGATCACTTCGTCAGCGATGTCCAGTATCGCTTGGAGCGCTGGCACAATGGCTTCCCTTCTGTTGATAGCCGTGTAGCGGTGCAGGATCTCTTGCAACACTTCAGCGTCGGTTACCAAACGTTGCCCCGCGGCAATCAACCGTTCCAGAATGACCTGTGCCTCGATCTTGTGTGGGTGGGCGGCCCCGACCAGGTACATCGGAATATTGGAATCGACGAAGATCAACCCTCGTACCCACGCTCGATTTCGGTCAGCATGTCCTCAATGTCGGCCGTGGGAAATGAGTACTGTACGGCACGCCGAACCGCCTTCAGCTTACTCTCCGGCTCCGCGCCGGGCCGTCCCGCCCGAGCTTGTCGAAGCGCGCGCCGGACCCATTCGCCCACGGTAACCTGTTCGCGTTTTGCTAACCGCTGAATATGCGCCATTTCGTTATCGGGAAGCAGAACCTGGAGCCGCTTACTCATAATATGAGTATACCGTGAGTCGATGGAGAGTGCCGGTCAGCGCCGCTCCGTCGAGCTTTCACTCCTTGCGCCACGCCTCGATCTGCTCCCGCATCTTCGCTGCCCGCGGCCAGTCGGGGTGGTATTTCAGAAAGTTCTCCAGATCGTCGGCGGCGGCGCCATGGTCGTTGCGCCGCAGGTGGATCTCCGCCATCGTCAGTTGCGGCGTCGAAAAGTGCGCCGGGTCCAGAGCTACCGTCCGCGTCAGGTACTTCAGCGCCAGGTCGTAATTGCCCACCTCGAAATACGTCAGCCCCAATTGCGAATTGGCCAGCGGATCGTTGGGGCGCGTCAGCACCGCGTGCAGATTATCGTCCAGCGCCTCTTCCAACTCGTGCAGGTTGATGAGTACTCCACCCAGGTTCACCAGCGGCTCGTATGCGCCCGGATCGGCCTGCAAAGCCCTGCGAAAGCACTCCGCCGCGCGATCGTAGCGGCGAGTTTGATAGGCTAGGGTGCCCAACTCGTTCCAGGCGTCCGAAAAACCCGGCGCCAACTGGACGGCGTGTTCCAGGCTCCGGGTGGCTGCGGCGGCATCCCGTCGGCTCAAGGCCTTGCGCGCGTCCGCGTAGTCCTCGATCGCCTTTTCCGGGATCGCCAGTTCGGTGGCGGTCACGGCGTGGCGCCGGGCTGCCGCGCCGGACACGAAATCGCTGTCGGCGAAATTGAGGTCGAGCCACACCCGCCTTTTGGCGTTCGCCGTCGAAGGCCCCACTTCAATCGTTCGCCGCGCTTCCCCCCGGCCCGCCATCGTCACCGCGATCGTGTAGCTGCCGGCGTCGATCTTCTTAAGGCGGAATTGGCCGTCTTCGTCCGCCTCCGCCGACGCTGCGAACGGTTGCGATGTCCCAAAAAGCGTCACCTCCGCCTCGCCCTGTGGCGAGATTCGGCCGGCAACCTCGTACTGCACCTGCTCTGCGGTTAAAGGAGGCAGAATTATGCCACCGGTTATGATCCAACAAAGTACTTTTATATACAATTACAAACTCTTAATTGGTAACGTTTCATGCTATAAATGAGCCAGCAGTTTGGCGCCGGACCAAACCTATGGAGACCTGGGAGGTTGCCAATGCAGTATCATCCATCCCGTAAACCCGCCGTTTTAGGCCTTGCTTGCCTTCTATTATGCGCCGCTCCGCTCTACGCGGATACCGCCTCGGGGATGGCGGCTTTTCGCAATAAAGACTATCAGAAGGCGTTCCAGGAATGGAAGGCCGCCGCCGAGGCCGGATTGGCCGAAGCACAGTTCGACGTGGGCGTGCTCTATGCCCAGGGAAAAGGAACGCGAAGGGATTTGACCGAAGCCGCCTTCTGGTATCGCCGCGCCGCCGGCCAGGGAAACGCGGCTGCTGCCTTTGCCCTGGGCGAGATGTATGCCCGTGGCTGGGGCGCGCCCCGCGACGAAGTCGAGGCCATGCGCTGGTTCCAGATGGCTGCCGGCGGGCCGGATGCCGATCCGTTGCCCGCGAGTTGGGTGGCGGTGGAAGGCTACGGCATGCCGCAGGACTACGCCCAAGCCGCCTATTGGTACCACGCGGCCGCAATGAAAGGCCATGCCGAAGCCCAATATGCGCTGGCGTGGCTGTATGCTTCCGGTAAGGGCGTGGAGCGCGACCCGGAACAGGCCCGCCACTGGATTCGCGCCTCCGCCAGCCGCGGCTATGCCCCCGCCCAAGCTCGCCTGGGCCTTCGCTATGCCAGCGGCGATGGCGCAGACCAGGATCACGCCAAAGCCTACTTTTGGCTGACCCTGGCCTTTAACCGCGGCGAGAAGCGCTTCGAAAAGCAGCGCGCGGCCGAGGCCGCCAAGCTCAACCCCTCCGATGCCAAACAGCTTGAAGCAGCCGCACAGACCTGGCAACCGCGTACCCTGTCGGCGCGTAACTAAACTGTAACTATTTTCAGCAACTTACCTCGAGTTACTATCTGCCCGGCCTTGACTCTGCTCCCGCACCGAGTCACCATGGGTAAATGCAAAGAGTACTAAAGAGTACACAACGGCTGGCAGTCGTCGTAGTCCTCTGTGCGATTGCATCGGCCCAGCCGGATCGCCTGATGCGCCCGATCTCGGCGCAAGATCTAGTCGTATTGGCAGGGCACATGAATCCGCTGGCGCTCGCGGAGTTCGATCGGGGGCTGCTGGAACCGGCTCTGCCGTTGCGCTCCCTGGTCCTGGTACTCAAGCCATCCGCCGATCGGCAGTCCGAACTGGATCGATTACTGACAGACCAGCAGGACCCGCACTCTCCGTTCTTCCGCCACTGGCTCGAGCCGGAAGAATTTGGCGCGCGCTTTGGCCTGAGCGCGGCCGATATTGCGAAGATTGGCAACTGGCTCGAACAGCAGGGACTCTCCGTCGACCACGTGTCGCGCAGCCGCAACTGGGTGACCTTCAGCGGAACCGTCGCCGAAGTCGAACGCGCCTTTCACACTTCGATCCATCGTTATATCGCCGGCCAGGAGACTCACTTTGCGAATTCCGCCAACCCGCTGGTTCCATCGGACCTGGCGCCCCTGACTCTGGGAATTCTTGGCCTCGACGACTTCGCACCCAAACCGCTCGCCAAGTTGCATAGCCTGGGCGTAAGCGCGGACAATACTATCGGCGGAAGTCACTATCTCTATCCCGGCGATTTCGCCACCATCTACGACCTGCTGCCCCTCTACCAGCAGAGCGCCAACGGGTCGGGCCAGAAGATCGGCATCGTGGGGCGCTGCCAGATTTCAACAGCGGACGTCGCCACGTTTCGCGGTGTAGCCGGCCTGCCTTCGAGCCCCATCGGAAACTATCTCCAGACCGTGCTGCCCACTGGGGCCGTGAACCCGGGACCCAACGGCTATTTGGGTCCGGAAGATTGCGGTGAGGCTTACCTCGATACCGAATGGGCCGGCGGTGTAGCGCCGGGCGCCGAGGTCGTATACGTCTACGCCACCAACGTGGTGCTGGCTGCCGAGTGGGTCATCGAGAATCGGCTGGCGCCAGTCATGAGTATGAGTTTCGGCGCCTGCGAGGCGCTGGCGCTGCCCAACGGCGTCACGCCTTCCGCCTACCTTTCCATTTCGCAACAAGCGAATGCCGAAGGGATTACGTGGATGGTGCCGACCGGCGATTCCGGTCCCGCGGATTGCGACTACGCCTTCGACAAGCCCATGGCGACCTTGGGCGAGTCGGTCAACATCTATGCGAGTGTTCCAGGAGTGACCGCCGTGGGCGGGACCGAGTTTACCGAAGGGCTGAATTCGCCTTCCTACTGGAACTCGACGAACGGAACGAACGGAGCATCGGTCCGGCAATACATACCGGAAGCTGGGTGGAATGAATCCGGCTCCGACGGACTGGCCGCGTCCGGAGGCGGATTGAGCCAGTTATTCTCCCAGCCAACCTGGCAAACCGGCCCCGGAGTTCCGGCCCAGAACCAGCGCGCCGTGCCGGATATCTCACTTTCGGCCGCCTTTCACGACGGTTACCTCACTTATTATGGCGGCGAATACTATATTAACGAGGGAACCTCGGCCGGCGCCCCAACGTTGGCCGGTATCGTCGCGATCTTGAACCAATATTGGGCCGCCAGAGGACAGGTCACTTTCGGCCAGGGTAACATCGATCCCAACCTATATCGCATGGCGCAAAGCGCGCCTTCGGCTTTTCACGATATTACCGCGGGCAATAACATCGTCCCTTGCCAAACGGGAACAGCCGGTTGCACCAGCGGCTCGTATGGTTACAGCGCCGGGGCAGGGTACGACATGGTGACGGGCTTAGGTTCGGTGGATGCGAATCGCCTGGTGGAACTGTGGAACACGAGCTTGGTCAACACTACGATTACGGTCAGCGCCAGTCCCGCCACATTTCCCATGGGCGGCAGCACCGTGCTCACGGCCACCGTCAAGGCGGCGGCGAGCTTGGCCACGCCGACCGGAACGGTGACCTTTGGCGTGGGTTCGTCGGCGTTGGGTACCGCCAAGCTCACCGGCTCGGGCGGGACCGCTACAGCCAGCCTGTCTGTCCCGTCCACGCAATTGGCATCGGTCGCCGGCACAACTACCGTCACGGCGTCTTACAGCGGCGATGCGAATTTCAATGGCAGCTCCGCAACCGTAACTGTGACCACCACCTTGATCAATTCCACAACTACGGTCACTGCCAATCCCGCCACGTTCGCTATAGGCGCCAGCACCGTGCTTACGGCCACCGTGAAGGGCGCAAGCGGCGCCGCCACACCTACAGGGGCCGTGACTTTCAATCTCGGCTCCATCTTGCTGGTTTCGGGTACATTGACGGGCTCGATCGGAACTGCCACCGCCAGCGCCATAATACCGGGAAGCCAGCTCGGATCTATCGCCGGCGCCTATACCGTCACGGCGACTTATGGCGGCGATGGGAATTTCAGCGGCAGCTCCGCCACCGTCTCGGTTACCACCATCTCCCCCACTCCCGTGCCCACCGTCACCTCGGTCGAAAACGCAGCCAGCTACGTTTCCGGCACCGTCTCTCCCGGCGAGATCGTGACCCTGTTCGGGTCGAACTTGGGGCCGGCGCAGTTGGCCTCGCTCACGTTGACCAGCGCCGGCCTCGTCAGTACCGAGTTAGCCGGCACGGTGGTTTCGTTCAACGGAACTGCAGCGCCGCTGTGGTACACGTCCTTCGGGCAAGTGGCGGCTATCGTGCCTTACGAACTGGCCGGCGCTACCACCGCTAATGTCACGGTAAGTTATCAGGGTCAAGTCTCCGCGCCGTTTCCCGTAACCGTGACATCCTCGGTACCCGGGATCTTCACCGCCAATGCCAGCGGAACGGGGCAAGCAGTGGCGCTGAATCAAGACTACACGGTGAACTCGGCGTCGAACCCGATTGGCGCGGGCGGCATCGTCATCCTATATGCCACCGGCGAAGGGCAGACTGCGCCCGGCGGAGTAGATGGCCTACCGGCGGTAGCTCCGTACCCCGCTCCGTTGCTGCAGGTGTCGGTTACTATCGGAAACGTGCCGGCACAGGTAAAATACGCCGGCGGGGCTCCGGGATTAGTGGCGGGTGTGATGCAGGTGAACGTAGTGGTGCCTCTTTTCTTGAGTCCGACGACCGCGCCGTCGACGCAACAGATGCCAGTCACGCTTACAGTGGGAAATGCAACCAGCCCCTCAGGCGTTACGATCGCCGTGTCGAGCGCGACAGCACTGGCGCAATCTAGCCGCTAACTGTAGGGCAGACCATCGTTGTACGTGGTCTGCCCTGCACTCCTTTCAGATTGCCCTTGTGACAGGGGCAGACGACAAAAAACGGTCGTCCGCCCCACGGTCGCTACCACGCCGCCAGCGGCGCCAGCCCGCTCATGCGGTCGCGTCCGGTCTCGATATGCAACCGCTTTCCGTCGGTGCGGATCGTGACCGCGCCATCCACGTCTGTCCGGTACATCGTTACGCCGTGCTGCGCCAGGCGTTCCAACACATCCCGGTGCGGATGGCCATAGCTGTTTTCCCAGCCCACCGAAATGATGCCGAACAGCGGCGCCGACGCGCTCAAAAACTCTTCCGTGCACGAGGTGTGGCTGCCATGGTGCGCCACTTTCAGCACGTCCACCGGCGCTACCTCGTTCTCGTCCACCATGCGCCGCTCAATGGGCCTTTCGATATCGCCGCTCAACAAAAAGCTTCGCTGGCCATAACGCAGGCGCAGCACCAGCGAGTCGTTGTTTTTGGGCTCATTGCCCGGCAAGTAGTCAGGGAACGGCGCCAGCACCTCCATTTCCGTGCCGCCGTATGCAAAGTGCCGCCCGGTTTCCATCGGTATGATGCGTACCCCGTCCGCCTGCGCTTCGCGCCGGAGCTTGTTCCAGGTCGGGCTCGGCGGCGTGGCGCCGGTCCACAGTTCACGCGGATGAAAATCGCGGACCAGCGCCGGCAGTCCGCCAATATGGTCTTCGTGCGCGTGGGAAAGCGCCACCGCATCCACGCGCCGCAGGCCTCGATCCCACAGATATGGCGCCACCACGTCTTCGCCGATATCTAATTGCGACGGCGTCCGGTTTCCAAACGTTGGAATGCCGCCGCCATCCACCAGCAGCCGCTTGCCATCGGGAAGGACCACCAGCAGGCTATCGCCCTGGCCCACATCGATGGCCGTCAGTTCGAGTTGGCCCGGCCAGGTCTCGGGCGCGAACGGCTGCCACACCAGCAGCGCCAATATCGCCGCCAGCGCCAGGGCCGTCGCCACGCGCCACCATTTGCCGCGCGCCAAACCGGCGGCAATTCCCGCGGCTACGAGCGCCAGCGCGAAAGCCACTCCCAGCCATAGCGGCGGGGTGGGGACTCGCCAATCCGGGTCGATTCCCGCGTGCCAGTGCACCACGGCCTGCGATAGCCCTAGCAGCCATCCGCCCAGCGCGGCGACCCAATGCCAACCCGTCAAAACAGCCACGAATCCCACCGGAACGGCCAATCCCATC
>Ga0187872_10004743_pt1 | contig 10084 bp, 9 predicted proteins | sample June2016WEW_16_4_FD_132973 | JGI IMG/M metagenome (GOLD analysis project Ga0187872, IMG submission 132973) | Peatland microbial communities from SPRUCE experiment site at the Marcell Experimental Forest, Minnesota, USA - June2016WEW_16_40 | ecosystem: Environmental > Terrestrial > Soil >...
AGCTCCCGCAGGCAGCGCCTCACAGCCGCAAAGCAAATATGAACGAAGAGGACATGCAAGGGCCGCCCTCTGCCTGCCGGTCCATCCAGAGCAGGGACCAGCTCAGTCAGCTCGAGCCGGTTTTGCGAGATTGCCGCCATTTGGAAGATGAGCCAGATTCCGAGAGCCAGCCGCTTGAGTAGCCGGCCCCCGGACCTGTTCACGCTATCCCATGGCCACGATACTTCAGCGACTCCAAAGGCATATGTTCAATACGGTACAGGTCGGCAGTTTTCTGTTAACTGATAGTACATATCAAACATCCGTATCTGCCGCCAGCAAGGCCCTGCGATTTCGTTCCCGGTGAACCTCCCTCTCCCCGCTTCTTTCTCCTCGGGGCACGCCATCCTGCCAAGACTCCGGGCACTTGCCGGCCTCCCCAGAAAGGTGTCGTAAGAGGTACCTCTGTCCACGATTGTACAGACGCTCTTTCCCTCTGAAGGCAATCTGACAATCTTGGAGGGCACAATGGGCGTCAACACTACCAGGGTCTTACTGATTGCCGCGAGTCCAATGGGAGTGTCGTTCTTGGTTACACGCCTGAAAAAGTGGGCGTGCGATATTTGCTTTACCTCGTCTTGCAAGGAGGCACAGGCGTTCGTTAGCAACCAGCAATTCGACTTGGTGTTGAGCGAATTCAGATTGCGTGACGGCAGCTGCTATTCGTTGACGAATTTGCTCATCGGGTCGAATACAACTTTAGTCTATTCCTACCCGGTGGAAACCGGTTGCTGGTGGTTGCCAGCCGTCAGGAACGGCGAATCATGCTGGGGCTCTCGGGCGATGCAGCCGAGTGAATTCATGGGCTTCCTGGACGACACTCTCAAGGAGATCAGGTCGCGTGAAACGGCGAGCTCGGACGAACTTGGCGAGCCATTGTTCAAAGTGGCGGCGAAATAAATCGCCCATGAAAATACTCGGTGTCTGCGCGCTGCCAAGAGGAGCAGGACTACAAGCAAAGCCGATTTGGGACTCCCCTTGCAGGATACTGATTTTCAAAAGGAACGTGAGTACCCTAAGAACCCGAGGAGATACTGTACTGTACGGTTTAGGTGTTCGCGGCATGGCTGCTCGGCTTACCGAGCATGGGATTGTGCGCACATCTGGCTGAGCGTATTGGTGCTATCCAAGGAAACTGGAGGCTCGTTGGCAGCTGATTCTTGATCTTGAGGCCGCCCATGCTAAACCGAGAAAATAGGCCCTTCAATCTGCAGGCTCTTCTTACCAAAATCGGTTTGCCAGGCACCGTCGTCGAGTACCACAAGGGACAGAGCATCTTCTCGCAAGGGGACCCCGCGAAGACCATCTTTTACATTCAGAAAGGCGGGGTGAAGCTCACGGTCATATCCGAGCGGGGCAAAGAAGCGGTCGTCGCCATTCTGGGCGTAGGCAGCTTCTTTGGCGAGGGATGCCTGGCAGGTCAGCATGTGCGCATGGCGAATGCGACCGCGATCGGACCCAGCACCATGCTTACAATTGAACAGAAGGAAATGACGCGCGCCCTCCACGGCCAGCAAGCGTTTTCGGACCTTTTCATGCGACAGCTGCTCTTACGCAACATTCAAGTCGAAGCGGATCTGGTGGATCAACTTTTCAACTCCAGCGAGAAACGGCTGGCCCGGGCGCTCTTGTTGATCGCTCACTACGGCAATCAAGGCGAACCCCAGACTGAACTTGCCGGGATCAGCCAGGAGACTTTGGCAGAAATGATCGGGACAACCCGTGCGCGAGTCAATTTTTTCATGAATCGGTTCAGGAAACTGGGCTTCATCGAATACAACGGCGGATTGAAGGTTCACAATTCCCTTCTTAGCGTCGTCCTCCACGACTAGCACGCCTTATGGTGCAAGCCTCTCTGGGGGATGTTTAACCCTGGGCCTTCGCAAGAACTCCCAACCCCAGTGCCGCACGTCGGGGTGTACTAGAAACAGAGGTATCTGTTGCTCCTCCCGCCGGAGCTTTGACTCCGTCCCGGCAAGCCTTTAGACTTGGAGGCGTGGGCTCCTTTTCACGCGGCTACGGCTACCGATTTGATTTGAGCGGATACTTCCCGCGCGCCGTCAAGACGCTTTGCATCGCCTGCGTCAGCGTTTTCCTTCTTCAGGAAATATCTCAATTCATCTGGGGTGCCGCCGGTGAGAGATTCTGGCTGGATTGGTTTGGACTGGTCCCCTATGCGGTGGTCCGCGGGTTCCGCCTCTGGCAACCCTTCACGTATCTGTTTCTCCACGCGGGAATTCTCCACATTCTATTCAACCTGCTCTACCTCGCGATGTTCGGAGCGGACCTGGAGCACACCTGGGGCTCGCGGAAGTTCTACACCTATTTTTTCCTGTGTGGAGTGGGCGCGGGCGTCATCAACGTTATCGTGAAGCTGGCTCTCGACCCTCACGGTCACGGAAGCGCCTGGGTATCGACGATCGGCGCATCCGGAGCGATTTACGGGATTCTGCTCGCGAACGCGGTCTTGCTCCCTCAGCGTCGCGTTTGGATGTTTCCCCTGCCGGTCACGGTGTCGATGCGAGTTTTCGTCATCGTGATGGGCGCGATCGAATTCTTCGGCACCATCGGCACCTCCGGAGACAATGTGAGCCACGTCTGCCACCTCGGCGGGATGCTCGCGGGTTACTTCTACCTTCGCCGTGGGTCTTTCCTCTACAACTTCCGCAACTTTTTTTCGGATTGGAAGCGCCGCCGTCTTCGCAAGAAGTTCGAGGTCTACGTGCGCGACCACCAGGACAAGCCGCCCTCACACCCCGACAACTGGGTCAATTGAGCCACGCGGATGGACCCCGCCGCGTGAATTTCAGTTGGGTTAGCGTTACTTGGCAACCGCGAAGTCGCTGACGATTGCGTAGAGGAATTCGATTCCCTTGCGGAATGAGTCGACCGGAATGCGTTCGTCGTCCGCGTGCATTCTAAGGTAGTCGTCCTCCGCCAGCGGAAACGGCAGCACGCCGTAAGCCTGCACACTCCGAATCCGCAGCGGCATCGAATCCGTCGCGCCCGTGGACATGAGCGGCACCACGGCCGCGCCCGGAAATTCTTTCCCCGCGACGCGCGCGATCGAATTGTATAGGTCCGACGTCTGCGACGACGACGGCGCCGACTCGCCCCCACCCGGCTCAATTTCGAAGTGAATTTGGGGATCGTTCACGAGCTGTTGCAGCTTTGCAACCAGCGGGTCAATCATGTTGCCGGGAAGCAGGCGAATGTTCAGCACTCCGCGCGCCTCCGACGGAATCACGTTCTGCCGCACCCCTGCCTGTAACATCGTGGGAGAGATCGTGTCACGCAGCATCGCGTTCCAGGTCAGGTTGGCGCTCGAAATCCATCGCGCCGCGTGGTCGCCCCGGTCCGGTGATTCGAGCGCGCGCATCCATTTGCCGGTCTCGTCGTCTTCGATGGGCGCGAGGCCCGCGAAATACGCCCGTGTTACCGGAGTGAACTGGATCGGCGTCTCATAGGTCCCGATCTTCGCGATCGCCGCAGCCACGTGTACCACGGCGTTGTCCGGCCGTGGCATGGACCCATGCCCCGAAGTCCCTTTCGCGATCACGTCCACATTGATTGAGACCTTTTCGCTTGTTTGTATGCCGACGTATTGAATCTTGCCGCCTTTCACGGCGACGCGTCCGCCTTCGTTGATCGCATAACCGGCGGCGATCTTGTCCCAATGCTTCTCGACGGCAAACTTCATTCCCTCGGTGCCGCCGGCCTCTTCATCACCCTCGGCCAGCAGTATCACGTCGCGGCTCAATCTCGCGTTCGCGCGCTTCAGCGCCACGAACACGGCCAGATTCGCGGCCGTCATGCCTTTGTCGTCAAACGCGCCGCGCCCGTAAAGGTAGTTGCCCTGAATCACGCCGCCAAACGGATCGACCGTCCATTTCGTCTTGTCCACACCGACCACGTCGAGATGACCCATCAGGAGCAGCGCTCGCGAAGGGTCCGGTACCGCGCTTGAGGACAGCCGCGCGACCAGGAAACCTCGCCCCGGCGTGCTTTCGAAGATCTCCGAGTGGATTCCCTCGCGCTCGAGGATGCCCGCCAGGTACTTTGCCGTGACCAATTCGTTGCCGGGAGGGTTCGTAGTGTTGATGCGAATCAGCCCCTGGAGCCAGCCGACGGCCTCGCTTTCAATCTGAGAGAGGTCTCCGGTCGCCCAGGCTTGCGCCACAGTCGAAGGTGGACCGGGCGGCGGCCCGTTCTGCGCCCCATTCTGAGCATGGATCGGAGCAACACAAACCAGTGTCCCCGCAATCACTTGCAGCAAAATACCCGCGATCCTGCGCGCCATCCTTTTTTCCTCCCGCTGAATCTTAAAGTTTATCGCACCGGCCGGACCGCTGATACGATCCTGGCAGCGGGTGGTGTCCGGAATGCACACGCGGATGCATTGACCATCCGGGGCGGATCGTGGCAGCATCCAGCTCGAGCGAGGGAATCATGCAATTCAAGACATGGCGTCGCGTCGTTCTGATGGGATTCCTCATCGTCGCGTTGGGCGTGCCATCCAGTGCATGGATGGCACTGGCACAGCAGGAAGGCCCGCAAACACCTCCTCCAACGCAACAGCCGCAGCCGCCCACGCCGCCGACGGGGCAGCCCCAACCGCCGGCGCCATCACAGCAGGCCCCGCCGCAGGTAGCGATTTCGGTGCAATCAAATCTGGTCACCCTCGATGCAGTCGTCACGGATCAGGACGGAAACATGGTGACGGGCCTGAAACGGGAAAACTTTCGCGTTCTTGACCAGGGCCAGCCTCAGCAGGTCACGAACTTTGCGCCTACGGATGCACCCATCACGATGGTCATGCTCTTGGAATTCAGCGCCCGCATGGGTGGGTACTTTGGATACAAGGCGCAGTATTGGTCCGACGCGTTCCTGAGCCATCTCCAACCGAAGGATTGGGTCGCACTGAAAACGTTTGATTTGAACACCACGCTCCAGGTCGATTTCACTCAGGATAAGCGCGAGGTCGATCAGGCGATTCGGACCCTCGGTTTTCCGGGATTCCACGAGGCGAATCTGTTCGATGCGGTCTACCAGACGGTCGATCAGCTTCGCGATGTGAAGGGGAAAAAGTCGATCCTCGTGATTGCCACGGGCTACGACACGTTCAGCAAGCACACGCTGGATCAAATCCTCCACCGCCTGAAGGAAGCCGACGTGACGATCTTCTGTGTAGGCACCGGCGAGGCGATTGACCTCTATTCCCGCAACGGTGGCGGCGTTGGCTACCTCCAGGCGCAGAACCAGCTCAACACTTTTGCGCGCATGACCGGAGGCTATGCCTGGTTCCCGCGCTTCGACGGCGAGATCCCGGGAATATTCGGTTCGGTCGCCGCTTTTCTTCGCAACCAGTACACGCTCGTTTTCTCACCAAACACACCTCAGGACGGCCGGTATCACAAGCTGATCGTGGAAGTCCTCGACGATCAGGGAAATCCGCTGGAGCTTGCGGACAAGAAGGGCAAGAAGAAAAAAGCCGTCGTCATCGCCCGAGAGGGTTACACCGCGCCCAACGCCCCCGCCGGAAACTGACGATCCGCGCACTTGGCGGTCCGGACGAACCTGCGGACCGGCGAGGATCGGAAATGCTCAGCGGTGGGTATGGTGATTCACGAATCTGTCGAGCAGAAGACGCGTCAGGCGTGACTGGTCGTGTCGGACCACGCCATCCTGTTGCAGGAAATCCCCGGTCACATAGCGCAGTCCCATCCGTTCGAGTTCATCGAGTGAAGGATCGACGGGCTCGGCGCCCTGTGCTGCGTAGCGCCGCCGCAAGTTGATCGAAACAGGCGCGCGATTGATCACAGCAAAATCGAAAAGGCCCCGCCGCGTGTGGTCGTAGATTGCGCGGACGTGGTCGGCGACCGAGTAGTGCTGCGTCTCACCAGGCTGCGTCATCAGGTTGGCAATGTAAACCCGCGTCGCGTGCGAGTGTGCGATTACGTCCACCATCTCCTCAACCAGCAGATTGGGAAGAATGCTCGTGTAAAGCGAACCCGGGCCGATGAGGATGAGATCGGCTTCGCGGATTGAGCGCAGCACTTCCGGCACTGGCCGGACGCGTCGCGGCACCAGGCGAACCCGCGCGATGCGCCTGCGCGAGCGGGAAATATTTGTCTCGCCCTTCACCACGGCGCCATTCTCGAGCTCGGCCTCGAGCGTGACGTTCTGCGCCGTGGAGGGAAAAATTCGCCCGCGGATCGCGAGCACCTGCGCCGATAACTGGACGGCCTTCGCGAAGTCTCCGGTGATGTTGGTCAGCGCCGTCAGGAACAAGTTGCCGAAGCTGTGACCCGCGAGCCCGCGGCCCGCGGGAAAGCGATACTGGAAGAGCTTCCCCAGCAAGTGTTCGTCTTGCGAGAGCGCCACCATGCAGTTGCGAATGTCGCCCGGAGGGAGAACGCGATATTCGCGCCGCAGCCGCCCGGAGCTGCCGCCGTCATCTGTGACGGTAACGACTGCCGTGAGGTCCGCTATCGGCCGGTTCGGCCCATGTGTTCGCGGCTCCGCGATGTATTCCTTGAGGCCGCGCAGCACGGCCGATAGTCCGGTGCCTCCGCCGAGCGCGACCACGCGGACGGATCGGGAACGAGATTCCGGAAGACGTTTCATGGGGGAGAAGGAAGTCAGCCGGCCGAACCGTCTCGCTCGGGGTAGAGCAATTCGGTGAAGCGCGGGTCTTCCTGCAAGAACGCGAAATCTTCGTCGTTGCGTGCGTGGTAGCGGTTTTCCGGGCGCAACTGAATGGCGACCTTCAGGTTTTGCATTGCCGAGTCGGCTTCGCCAGTAAGGCAGTCGAGCGCCGCCATCGCATAAACGATGTGGTCGGCCTTCGGAGCGGCTTTGTGGGCGCGATCGAGGTGCTCCCGCGCCTCGTCCCAGCGGCCCAGGTTCATCAGCGCGACGCCCTGCGTGTAATGATCCTCCGCCGACTTGAGAACCGGAACGGGAGGGCGGGAAATCCGCTGTTCGCAGATGCGCAGATGGACTTTCGCGCGGTCCGCCAATTCCTTGCTCGGCCCCGTAAGCACGCGTTCGAGCGCTTCCTTGGCGCGGTGGAATTTCTGTTGCTGAAAGTGCTTCAAGGCCTATTCGTAGGACTTCAATTGCTGCTGTTTGGCGGGGGCGTCGGGATCGGGGGGAGCGGCCTTGGCTTTCGAAGACAACGCTAAGCCTTTCTTATTCAATAATTTATGGCCCGTGCGAGAGGAGGTTGAACTTCGAACCGCGCGACGCTTCAAGTCTGCACCCCGGCGAAAACCAACCAGAACCATACCAAAATTGGCAAATTGCGTCAATCCGGGCGCACATTCGTGGCTTTTCCCGCTCGTGGCTGTTTGCATGGAATTTGGCTATTGCCGGAAGATGATCTTCAACCCGCGGCGCCAATTTTCGCTCAGGCCGACGCGCGTGATCTGAATCTCCGGCGAAAGATATCTCAGCAGCGTGTCTGTGGCGGGGTGAAAACGGAGGCCTGGGCAACAATCCAGACGAGCGGCGCTTTTGGGTCGAGTTCCACGCCGACAAAATAGCCATACCGGTAAAAAAAATCACCCATGACCTGGTGCCGCCGGACGCGCAGCCAATATGGAAACAGTTCCTGCCAAACTCTACTCGAGAACCAGACCGGTGACGCGGATAGAAGGATACTGCTGATTCCACTCCGCAGGAAGACGTTGTTCGATCGTGACCTGGAAACTGCGCTGCTGCTTGGGGCCAAGCGGCTGGTCCGTACGCTCAATCAGCCGGTCGCTCTGGCGCAGAATCACTTGATTGAACGGATCGTGAAACTCCACGGTGACCTGGAGTGCTCGGAGCACCTTGACGTCATCATTCGAAACAATCCCCGTCACGTACGTAAACTCCTGGTTCAAAAAGTTGTTCGCGTGAGACAGCGCGAGGTCCTGAAAATGGATACGCCCCGCGTAAGCTTGCTCATAGGCTCCAAACGGCAGCTTCGCGGCCGCGACGCTCCGTTTGGGCTGAATCGAGCGGTTCAGCAATAGAAGGCCCGCGAGCAGAAGCAACACGACGACGGCGCCGATCGCAAAAGCCGCTGGAAATCGGCTTCTTTCTTCGCGGTCCGCAGTGTCTTGGGTATCCATATCCACGGCTCTCCGGTTCGCCTCAACTGCCGAACGAAAGGCGCAGAATCAGCGGCTCGGGAAGACCGGCCTCTGTCATGCGTTTCTGTACCGCCTCAATATCATAGGGGATGCGCCAAAACTCAACCGACTGGTTTTCGAGGTCGGCGATCGCGAAACCCAAGCGAGGATCGCCGTCGCGGGGCTGGCCGATCGAGCCAGGATTCAGCAAGTAGGTTGTGTCCGGCTCGACCGTAAAAATCGAGAATGGGTTGCCCCCCGCAGGTTTGAAATACCGCACGGTCACGTCGCCGTTTCGGAGCGAGAAGCCGCCCTGAAGATGCGTGTGACCGAAAAACGACACGGGCGACGGAGCATTCAGCAAGCCGTCCAGGGCCAGCGCCGGAGAAAAGACATACTCGTCCTCGTCGTGGACTGAGCCGTGAAGGATGGAGAAGCCGTCGACCGTGACCGGTCCGCTCGGGAGCGTTTCGAGGTATTCGCGATTCTTGGGGCGAAGCTGTTCGCGCGTCCAGAGCAGCGCGTTGCGCGCAATCGGGTTGAACTCGTCGGCATCGGTCACGCCGCTGACCGCCTTGTCGTGGTTCCCGCGGATCGTCAAGGCCCCGAGCGAGCGGATGCGGTCGATGACTTCATTCGGATCAGGGCCGTAGCCGACTAGATCTCCCAGACATACGGCCTTCTGCCATCGGCCGCTGGCCGCGTCCAACGCAGCTTCGAGCGCCGTGAGGTTCGAGTGGATGTCGCTCAGGATCAGGTAGCGCATGGTCCGCCGCCATATGGGCAGCCTGCGAATCATATCAGATGAGATGGACGAGGGGCTTCACTACAAGCCTGCGGGTTGTGACTCGGTTTCCGGATAGCCGGACCATGCGTCCGGAACCGGCCAGAAGCAATATCGATTGCACAAACGAAAACGCTACACGGGCCCGGTAGAATCCAATGGTGGGAGTCATGATTGTTTTTTTCGGCGATAGACTAGCCAGGCCGATAGCACCACAGCCAGCGTTCCCGCCGCGAGCTTACCCTCGAACAGCCAGGCGTTGGTGATTTCAGCCGGTGGCACCACTGAGCAGAACAGCGCCAGGGCAGTTATCGCGCCGCCGGATGCCGCACTCAGCCGTTTGCCGGCCTTCCATGCGCTTCCAAAGATGTAGAGATAGGGCAGAAACCCGGTGATGACCATCAGGGAGACCAGCTCGTCGTAGGCCACGCGCATGGTGTCGCCAAGCTGGTAAACGACGAGCAGGAAGGTTGCCACCATTCCGAGCGCTAGAATGGATATGTAAGGCGTTCCCCATCGCGGATGAACCTTGCCGAAAGCCGCGGGCAGCAGGAGATCCACGCCAGCGGCAAATGGCAGCCGCGAGGTCGCTGTGCCAATTCCACCGACTAAACCGACTCCGCTAGCGACTACCAGCAGCGCGATGAGCGGAGAGAGCCACGTAGCGCCCAAGAGCAGGCCCGCCGAATCTCCCACCTCCGCGAAGCCGTTCAGCTCGGTGATGTGCTCGGGCGAGAGCACGACCAGAAAGGCAACTGTCGCCGAGACGTAAAATGCAACCGCGAACGCGGAAGCAATCCAGCCCGCGCGACGCATGGTGCGCTCCGGGTCACGGATCTCCCCAGCCATCATGCCAGCGCACTCCATGCCGGAAGTGGCATAGGCGATCGCGGCCCAAAAATTGACGGTACCCCAACTCCACTTCGGAAGAACATGCATGGGCGTCGCCGAACCGCGGCGCGCCCACACCATCCATGCCACCGCGATCAGCAACAAACCCGCCGCCCACGTGGCCAGGGCGCCGATATTTTCCGTCCACTTACCGACCTTCAGCCCGATCAGGTTCGAGCCGAGCGCGATCCAAATCAACGCCACTGTGGCGGCGAGAAGATAGAAACGGTTGTCGCCCAGGCGAGCGAAC
>Ga0187872_10004752_pt1 | contig 10067 bp, 9 predicted proteins | sample June2016WEW_16_4_FD_132973 | JGI IMG/M metagenome (GOLD analysis project Ga0187872, IMG submission 132973) | Peatland microbial communities from SPRUCE experiment site at the Marcell Experimental Forest, Minnesota, USA - June2016WEW_16_40 | ecosystem: Environmental > Terrestrial > Soil >...
CCCTCTGTGCCGACGAACTCCTCGCCAACCGCGCCGACCTCGGCCTCATCCCCATCGCTTCGCTCACGCCCGAGTTCGCCATCGTCTCCAACTGCGCCATCGCCTCGCTGGACCGCGTCCGCTCCATCCAGCTCATCGTCAAGCTAGACCATCGCCGCAGTGACAATACTGTTTGTCATTCTGACCCTGACCGTGAACGTAGTGAAGGGGAAGGGGAAGAATCCCCGCATTTTGCTCGCAGCGCCACAGACTCCAACCCCGAATCCGTAGACCGCGCCCTCGCCTGCGTCCGCACCGTCGCCGCCGACACGGCCTCGCGCAGCTCGCTCGCCTACGCCCAAATCCTCTTCCGCAAATTCATCCGCACCGACCCCACCTTTATCCCCGCGCCCGCCGACCCCATCGCCATGCTCTCCCACGCAGACGCCGCCCTCCTCATCGGCGACCCCGCGCTCGTCGCGCTCGAATCCCGCGCCCGAATCGAATCCGCCGTCGGCCCATGCCTCTGGCTCGACCTCGCCCATCAGTGGACCAGCCGCACCCGCCTTCCCTGGGTCGCCGCCGTCTGGGCCGTCCGCCCCGAATCCCTCGCCGCCGCATCCATCACCGCGGCGCAGCTCACCGCGGACCTTCAGCTCTCCCGCGACCACGGCCTCGCCCACATCGACCAGCTCGTCACAGAGTGGACCCCCCGCATCGCCATCCCACCCGCCACCATCCGCCACTACCTCACCCACCACATCCACTACACGCTCTCGCCCGTCTGCATCCAGGCCATCACGCTCTTCCGCCGCTACGCTGCCGAAGCCGCCCTCCTGCCCCCGCTCCCCACCCTCCGCTTCCTCTAATCATCCGCTTGTCATCCTGAGCGAGGAGCGAAGCGACGAGTCGAAGGACCTGCGGTTGTTTGTTTTATGCCGTCATCCTGCAAACAATTCCTCCCCCACGCGACTTCCCCCCTCAAACTCGCGTCATACTACCATGACGCTCACCGCCGCGATCGCCTCCGCCCACTCCATCGCCGAAGCCTTCGCCGCCGTTCTGCCTGCCGCCGCCCATCACCACGCCAACCCGCTGCTCCATCTCATGCTCTCCTTCGGCCTTATCGGAGTCCTGCTCGTCTCCATCGTCGATTCCTCCTTCGTCCCTCTGCCCATCCCAGGCATCACCGACCTCATGATCGTCGTCCTCGCCGCCCAGCACACCAACCTCTTCCTCCTGGTCGGCGCGGCCACTCTCGGCTCCTTTCTCGGCGGCGCCATCAGCTACCAGGCCGGCCACTCCGGAGGCATGGGCTTCCTCGAAAAGCACGTCCCGCCGCGCATCCTCAAGCGGGTCTGCATCTGGATGCAGTCGCACGCCATCCTCTCCGTCGCGCTGCCCGCCATCCTGCCCCCGCCCATGCCGCTTTCGCCCTTCGTGCTGGCTGCCGGAGCGCTCAAGATGTCGCGCCAGCGGTTTCTCGTCACCTTCACCCTCAGCCGCCTGTTGCGCCACTCCGCAGCCGCCGCCCTGGGCGTCTACTTCGGCCCGCACGTCCTGCGCCTCTGGAACCGCTTCACCCGAAAGTGGGCGGTCCCCATCCTCATCGCCATCTGGAGCCTCATCCTGCTCAGCATCGCCTTCGGCTTCTGGAAGCTCTACAAAACCTCCCGCACCCTCGCCGTTCCCAAGGCGCCAGCTCCCCGCGCAGTCGCCCCCGCCGCCCAAGCCTGACCGGTATCGCGCCCACCTTGAACCTCGAACCTGTCCTTCACATCTCCCACTGCAACAGCGTCGCCGCCACCGTAAATCCCGCGCCCGCGCTGGCCAGCAGAACCAGGTCGCCCTTCTTCAGCCGGCCCTCTTCCGTCGCCGTCTGCATCGCCAGCGGGATCGTCGCCGCTGTCGTATTGCCATAGCGGTCGATGTTGATAATCACCCGCTCGATCGGTATTCCCAGACGTTCCGCCGTCGACACGATAATCCGCTTGTTTGCTTGGTGCGGAATGAAGCAATCGACATCCTTGCCGGTCAGTCCGTTATTTGCCAGCACCATCTCGGTCGCCTCCGCCATCTTGCGCACTGCAAACTTGTACACTGCAGGCCCGTCCTGGTGTACGTAGTGCATCTTCTCGGCCACCGTCTCCGCCGACGAGGGATGCAGGCTCCCCCCTCCCGGCATATACAGCGATCCCGCGCCCGACCCATCGATCTCATGCCAGTAGTCGATCATTCCCACCTCGCCCTCCGCGCACGGCTCCAGCAGCACCGCCCCTGCGCCGTCCCCGAAGATCACGCACGTCGTCCGGTCCGTATAGTCGATGATCGAGCTCATCACGTCCGCGCCCACCACCATCACCTTCTTGTGCGCCCCACTCTCCACCAGCTTCGCCCCCACCTGCAGCGCGTAGGGAAACCCCGAGCAGGCAGCCGACAGGTCGAACCCCCACGCCCCCTTCGCCCCAATCTTCTCCTGTACCAGGCACGCCGTCGCCGGAAACAGCATGTCCGGCGTCACCGTCGCCACCACAATCGCCTCCACCTCCGTCGCATCGGTCCCACGCGCCGCCAGGCACCGCCGCGCCGCCTCCGCGCCCAGGTCGCTCGACGCCACGCCCTTCTCCGCAATGTGCCGTTCGCGGATTCCAGTCCGCTCCGTGATCCATCGGTCGTTGGTCGCCACCATCCGCTCCAGGTCCGCATTGGTCAGCAGCCGCGGAGGAACGTATGTCCCTACCGAACTGATCTTCGCCCGCACACTCTGCCGCGCCTTCAACGTCAAACTCAATCCATCACCTCACTGTCTCTTTTGGCCCAACCCGGCCCCGAATCATTCTCGCCGACCCGCGCCCCAAAGAACAAGTCCCGCCAACCGGGTGCCCCATCCTCGACGCGTAGTTCCATCGCGCGGCAGCTAGGGGTCCCCGGCGAGCGCTTTATGCTCGCTGGGGTGGAGCGTGGGGTATCGAGCGAAGCTCGACCGCCATCCACTCCTCAAATTGTTCAGGGAACAAATCCGTCCAACCTGCCGTCACTGACCACAGATCACTGGCCACTGACCACTGCATTTAAAAAGTACCGGGCGACCTACTGCACCCGTAATGGCCCGTTGCCGTTGCTTCCTTCCGGACCTGGCGGGGTTGGCGGGATCACGTCGCGTAGGGCCCGGCACACCCCAAGTCTACCACCCCTCCCCAAATCCGCATCCAACCCATAGGCCCTTGAACCGGCCGCTTCAAAATCGTCTCGGAACGGAGCCTCCATGATTCTTCTTCTTATCCTTCTCATCCTCCTCTTCGGCTTTGGCGGCTACCGCATGGGCCCGGGCCTCGGCTACTACGGCGGTGGCAGCCTCTCCCTCGTCCTTCTCATCATCGTCATCGTCCTCCTCCTCCGCTGACCCGCGCTGACTCCTGCGCTGACCAGCATTTAGCCGTTGTTGTTTTTCGCTGTCATCCTGAGCGGAGTTCGGCGCGCACCTGTGCCAAACGTAGTCGAAGGACCTGCGGTTGCCCGGTGCCCCATTCATGGCAGTCTCATCGCCATGAGTGGGTTCATCCCTCCGATTGCACCAGTCGATCCCGCGCAGTATCCTCCTCCTCATGCCCAGCCCCACCCACCTCACCTCCGCCCCCAAACCCATCCTGCTCAGTTGGAGCGGAGGCAAGGACAGCGCATGGGCACTCCACCTTCTCCGCCAGCAACCGCAGTACGAAGTCGTCGCCCTCCTCACCACTATTAATGAGCACTTCCGCCGAGTCGCCATACACGGCTTCCGCGAAGAGCTGCTCGACCAGCAAGCCGCCTCCATCGGCCTTCCGCTCTGGAAGGTCGATCTGCCCTTCCCATGCTCCAACGCCGACTACGAGTCGCGCATGTCCACCGTTTGCGCCCGCGCCGTCTCCGAAGGTATCTATGGCATCGCCTTCGGCGACCTCTTTCTTGAGGACATCCGCGCCTACCGTATAGAGAAACTCGCACCCACCAGCCTCGTACCCATCTTCCCCGTCTGGACCGCGGATCTTGGCATCTCCACCGCCGAACTCGCCCGCCAGATGATCACCTCCGGCCTGCGCGCCCACCTCACCTGCATCGACCCGCGCTCGCTCGACTCCTCCTTCGCCGGCCGCGCCTTCGACGCCGCCCTGCTCGCCGATCTGCCCGCCTCGGTCGATCCCTGCGGAGAGCGTGGCGAGTTCCACACCTTCGCCTGCGCTGGCCCCATCTTCTCGCGTACCATCTCCGTACTTCCCGCAGAGACCGTATCGCGCGACAATTTCATCTATGCAGAGCTTCTCCCCGCTCCCTCACCCTCCGTCCCCAATGCCTGACTGCACACTTCGGCTCCCCCATCCATCCCGCTGGGTGCCCCATCCATGCCGCGCTCTTTGCGGAATGGGTGGGAGACACCGCCTCCGCATCGCACTCCTCCTTCTGCTCGCATCCACCCTCCCCTCCTCCGCACAGGCCCTGGCCCGCCCCGGCATGACGGGCTTCGGCCCGAACTCCGACCCCTGGTGGCGTCAGGCCGTCTTCTATCAGATCTCCTCCAGCCCCGCCAACCCACCCGGCAATAGCCCCTCCGAACAGCTCCGGCTCCAGCACTCCGCCGACTACAAATTCATTGCCGCCCGGCTCGATGCCCTGCACTCCCTCGGCGTCGACGCGCTGCTCGTCCCCATGCCCCCGCTGCCCGCCTCGCTTGCCCCCGGTCCCGCCCTCGACGACTTCGACGAGTTGGTCCATCAGGCCAGCCGCCGCGGCATCCGGGTCCTCGTTACCCTCCCACCCCCCTCCGTCCCCTCCGATCTCGCCCCAACCGCGCGCTTCTGGCTCAGCCGCGGAGTCGCCGGCTTCCGCCTCGTCACCCCGCCCGAAACTTCTCCGCAGGACTCCCAGTCCCTCATACAATCCTTGCGCAAGATCACCGGCAGCTCTGTCGGCCAGCGCATCGTCATCTCTGATTTCAACCCCAACCCGACCGCAACTCCACTCGCCTCGCCCGCCTCTCGCCAACCCTCCCGCGCTGCCTCCACCCGTCGCGCCAACCGTCTCGGCGGTGCCACCGGCGCCCAGCTCCAGATCGATTCACAGCTCTCCCAGCTCGATCTCCCCGACGCCGCCAACCTCCGCCCGCTGCTCGCCCAGTCCCTCCTCACGCCCAACCTTCTGCTCGACTTCCGTCCCCCCGCGCCCCCGCCCACCGGGTCCGACCCCTATCCCGCGCTGGCTCGTGCCATGGCCGCCATCCTGCTCACAACCCACTCCGCCGCGCTCATCGACGCCGGCCCCAGCCTCGTCCTTCAGCCCGACACAACCCCCGCGCCCGAAGCCGAGCCACTGTCGCCCACCGCCGCCCGCACCCTCGCCGTCAACCATCCCGCTCCAATCTTCCGCCCCGCCGCTCCTCCATCCCCAGCTCTCGTCGACTGGATCAGCCGCCTCAGCGCCCTCCACCACGGCAACCCAACCCTGCGATCCGGCCGCGTGACCATGCTCGACTTCGACGCCCAGAACGCTCTGGTATGGGTCATCCGCCCGGCCACGAACTCCGCTCTCGCTCCGCCGGTCGTCGTGGCCTGTAACCTCTCGGCCTCCCCGTTGCAGTTGTCGCTCACCTCCGCCGTCCACAGCCTCAACCTGCGTGGCTCATTCCTGCTCACCCTGCTGCGCACAGACCAGGCAATGGGCCCGCAGGACCTCGACTCAGTCAACCTGCCCCCCTTCGCCGTCTACATCGGCGAACTCCACCGCTGAACAATCTTCTCCGCAGGGTCTCAGCGCAGCTTCTCCAGCCGCTTGATCTGCTCCGGGTCCATCTCTCCCCGAATCTGAAGCAGCATGTGGGTGGTGGCCTTCTCCAGCTCGGCATGCGCCTGCGCTACGCGGTCGATCTGCGCAAACAGTACTGCCTCGTCGGGCGCGGGCGACCTCGAGAGCTCATCCATCTGCGCCTCTGCCTGCTGCAACCCCTGAAGGCGCACCAGTAGCGCTCCCCGGTTCTGCTCGAAGATGGTGTCCATGCGCGTCCGCTGCTCCGGACTCAGCTTCAGGCTCTTGACGGTGGCCCGGTCGTCCCACCAGCGACCTGGAGGCCCAAGCTGGAAGCCTGGACGGTTCTCCGCCCCCTGCCCGCGTTGTCCCGGCTGCTGCGGCGGTGGAGGCCCTCCCGGTACCACCCCCGGCCCGCCCACGGGAAACTGCGGCCCTCCCATTCCGACTCCACCCGGCCCTCCGCCCGGCCCTCCGCCTGGCCCGCCCGGCCCGCCGCCCGGCGGCCCGCCCCCGCCCCGGCCCTGCGCCTGCAATGTCGAGGCCGCTCCCACAACCAGGCAGACCCCAATCACCGCAACACGCGCGAATTTAGCTTTGCCCAATCTCATCAGTTGGAGATCCTCTTCGCAGCTTTCGTCCCTGTCCCACTCGTACTCGCATCCAGCCCATACAGGCTTGCCGGTGTCGACTCATCCGCGCGCAGTTCGCCGTCGATGGCCGTCAGCAGCTCATTGTCCGCCTTTAGTGTTGCGGCCGGTATCGTCGCCTCCGCCTGCGCTGTTGTCGTCCCAGCCTCTGCCTTCGTCGAATCAGCCTGTGCCATGGTCGCTGCCGGTTGCTCCGTCCGTGCGTGCTCCTTGTGGATGGAGACGCCAATCCCAGTCGCCAGCGCAATCGTCAACGCCGCGCCCGCCCAGGCCTGTGGGCGCATCAGCCACACCTGCGGCCGCATCAGCCACGCCATAACAGACTCGCGCTCCGCCGTCCGCGGGGTTTGCGCCGCCGTCCGCAGGACCCGCGCCGCCGCTCTCCGCTCAGCCCACAGCCGGCTCTGCGTACTGAAGTCTCCAATCGCGCCAGAGACCCGTTCCGCCTCCTCGCGGCACGCGGCGCACTCTTGCAGGTGAGCCTGCACCCACGTCTGCCTGCCGCCCAGCAAAAGCTCGGTAAACTGCTCGTCGCTAAGATGCCGTTCGTGGTTGGGATTCAAGTGTTCGCGCTTGACTTCCATCACATTCTTCCTCCCAGCTTATTCCTTACCGCCTTCACCGCGCGATGCAAATGTGTCTTCACCGTGCTGATCTGCATCCCAGTGGCCTGGCATATCTCCTGCAACTCCATCTCGTCCACAAAGCGCATCAGAAAGATGCTGCGTTGATGTTCCGACAGCGTCTCCAGCGCCGCCGACACCTCCTGCGCTCTCTCCCGCGCCAGTATCTGCGACTCCGGCGAACTCTCCCCACTGGCCAGCAACACGGCCAGCTCGCTCAGGTCGGGCCCCGTCTTCTGCACTCTGCGCCAGAACTGAAACCGCCGCGTCCTCTGCTGGTCCCGCACCAGGTTGCCCGCAATATGCGCCAGCCATGTGTAGACGCTGCACTCGCCGCGAAACGATTTCCTGCCGTTATACGCCTTCAGCAGGCAGTCCTGCACCACCGTCTCCGCCAGGTCCATGTCCCCGGTCGAGTAGGCGACAAACCGCAGCAGCCGCGCCCGGTAGATGCGGTCCAGCGCCTCGATATCGTCCAGTTCCGAAAGGGCAGTCTCACCCATCGCGCAGCCGATCATACCGGGATTGAGCGCAAGCTGCATACAGAATGTAGACGCCCGCCCGCCCCCGCGCGATTACATCCCCCTGAATATATTCCGACGAGCCGTTGGGAGGCTTTAGCGCGCTCGATTACATAAGAATAGTTACATCTGTATCAACATAGTCTTATGATGGTGTAATCCCTTTGTTTTCTGTCAGAGGCTGCCTATGCCGAGTATTGACCTCAAGATTGCAGTCGCGAAGATTCACCAGACCATCAAGCAGCGACAAAAGCGCGGTTTGCCGTCACCGTTCTTTTTCATTGTCGGCGCAGGCATCTCACATCCCGAGATTCCACTTGCCAACAGGATCGAAGAGGAATGCAAGAAAGAAGCGGAGGAGTACAGGGACACCATCCCACCAAAGTCAAACGCCGCGATCGATACCTATTCACACTGGTTCAGTAAAGCATATCCATCGGCTGAGGAACGTAAAGTGTATCTGCGTGGGCTCATGGAGAAGAAGACAATCTCCAAAGCTAATCTCCGCTTAGCGCATCTCGTTCTCGACGGGACTGTTGCACGGACGGTCTTTACACCAAATTTCGATGACATGTTGACACGGGCACTCACTCTGTTCGGCCAGCGTCCGCTTGTGTGTGACCATCCGTTGACGGTGGGACGGATGAGGATCGAATCAAGCGACATTCAGATCATCCATGTGCATGGATCGTACTGGTTCTACGATTGCTGCAACCTGACCGACGAAATGGCCGAACGTTCGATAAGCCCTGCAATGAAGGTGATGTTGGATCAATCCTTGCGTGATCACTCCCCTCTGGTGGTGGGATATAGCGGTTGGGAGGGTGACATAATCATGTCTGCGCTCAAACGCCGACTTGATGCGGGTGGGTTGGGAACGCCGATCTACTGGTTCTGCTATCGAAAAGAATCAATGGACGCACTACCCGGATGGCTGAAAGATCATAGGGATGTGTATTTTGTTCTGCCCGACACTCCTGTGCCAACCACAGTGAGTGCTGCAACACTGCAATCAACGGAGACAGGCCCAGAGGTTTCTATAAGTATCAGTGGAACGACCAAGGCGGGTGATTCAATTTCAGGAGGGAAGGACTCAGGCTTGCGGGCAGACAGCATTTTTGATGCAATGGTGAATTATTTCAACATTCCGGCACCACCACTGACTAAGAATCCCTTGAGCTTCTATGCGGCTCAATTGAAGGAGCTCCTCGGGACAAGGGACAATGAGCCAGATCCGTACTACAGCTTCCGCACTGTAGTCGAGCGTGTTGAGAGAGCTAGTAAAGCGGAGGAAGAAAAAGCGCCAGAGACACTGCAAAGCCTGCGCGATGCGATGAGCAAGGCTGATTACCGCGGCGCAATCAGAGTTGCGGGAAAAGTCGAACCCAACACATTATCGGCGGACGAAAAACGGGAGGCAGCATCTGTCCTGCTGGCCGCTTCATTCGGTTTGAATGATAATTCGTCGGAAGAAATTGCCGGATATGATCTTGTCGTAAAGCTTGGGAATTTGCAGGAGCGAAGTGGGACTATCGATTCGCGTGCGCGAAAGCAAGTAGCCATGGCGCTCTTCAACAAAGGCATTACACTCGGCACTATCAACAAAAGCGAGGAGGCCATCGCCGTTTACGATGATCTGCTTCGTCGCTTCGGCGATGCTCAGGAGTTGGAGTTACGAAGACAGGTTGCCATGGCGCTCGTCAACAAAGGCTACAGACTAGGTGTTCTCAACAAGAGCGAGGAGGCCATCGCCGTTTACGATGATCTGGTAGGCCGCTTCGGTGATGCTCAGGAACCAGCCCTGCGAGAACAGGTCGCCAAGGCGCTCTTCAACAAAGGCTTCAGACTCGGAGTCCTCAACAAGAGCGAGGAGGAGATCGCCGTTTACGATGATCTGGTAGGCCGCTTCGGCGATGCTCAGGAACCAGCCCTGCGAGAACAGGTCGCCATGGTGCTCGTCAACAAAGGCTACAGACTAGGTGTTCTCAACAAGAGCGAGGAGGCCATCGCCGTTTACGATGATCTGCTTCGTCGCTTCGGCGATGCTCAGGAGCCAGCGATACGAGAGCAAGTAGCGAAGGCGCTCTTCAACAAAGGGTGTAGACTCGGTGCTCTCAACAGGAGCGAGGAGGGAATCGCCGTCTATGACGATCTGGCTCGGCGCTTCGGAGATGCTCAGGAGCCTACGATACGGCAACAGGTCGTAAAGGCTCTTGTCAACAAAGGCATAGCCTTTGAGTTGTTGGATAATAAAGTGATGGCGATGAATACATATGAGGAGATCATTGCCAGATATAAAGAGGTGACTGAGGAAACAGTCGCGGGAATTGTCACAAAGGCGCGTAAAAGATTGGAAGAATTACGGGGAGGGGGTGCACCACCGGCAGCCGCGTCCGTCTGAGTTGGATGCTCACCCCTCTACTCGTCCCCCTCCCGCAGCTTGGCCAGCACCCCAAAGTCCTCCAGCGTCGTCGTATCGCCCCGCACCTCGCCGGTCGTCGCCAGCTCCCTCAGTAGCC
>Ga0187872_10004758_pt1 | contig 10058 bp, 9 predicted proteins | sample June2016WEW_16_4_FD_132973 | JGI IMG/M metagenome (GOLD analysis project Ga0187872, IMG submission 132973) | Peatland microbial communities from SPRUCE experiment site at the Marcell Experimental Forest, Minnesota, USA - June2016WEW_16_40 | ecosystem: Environmental > Terrestrial > Soil >...
CGGTGCCGCTCTATCATTGCTTCGGCATGGTGCTCGGCAATCTTGCCTGCATCACCCATGGCGCCGCCATGGTTTATCCCTCCGAAGGATTCGATCCGTTGGCGAGCCTGGAGGCGGTCGAAGCGGAGCGGTGCACCGCGCTCTACGGCGTGCCCACCATGTTCATCGCCGAGCTCGGCCATCCCGAATTCAAACGCTTCGATCTTTCTTCGCTCCGCACCGGCATCATGGCAGGTTCGCCCTGCCCGATCGAAGTGATGAAGCGCTGCGTCAGCGAAATGAACATGAGCGAAGTGACCATCGCCTACGGCATGACCGAGACCAGCCCGGTGAGCACGCAGACCTCTTACGACGATCCGCTTGAGCGTCGCGTCGGCACCGTGGGCCGCATCCATCCCCATGTCGAAATCAAGATCGTCGATACCGACGGCCGCATCGTGCCGCCGGAGACGCCCGGGGAATTGTGCACACGCGGCTACTCGGTGATGCTCGGCTATTGGGACGATGCGGAAAGGACTGCGGAAGCGATCGACCGCGCCGGCTGGATGCACACCGGCGACCTCGCCACGCTAGACGCGGACGGCTATTGCAACATTGTCGGCCGGATCAAGGACATGGTGATTCGCGGCGGCGAGAATGTTTATCCGCGCGAGGTTGAGGAGTTTTTGTTCCGTCACCCCACGATTGAGGCGGTGCAGGTAGTCGGGGTGCCCGACTTAAAATATGGCGAAGAGCTATGTGCGTGGGTGAAGCTCAAGCCGGACACCAAAGCCACCGCCGAAGAAATCCAAAGTTTTTGCAAGGGTCAGATCGCGCACTACAAAATTCCGCGTTACGTCAAGTTCGTCGATGCCTTCCCCATGACCGTCACCGGCAAGGTGCAGAAGTTCATCATGCGCGAGGAGACGATCAAAGAACTGGGCCTGAGCGAGCAAAAGACCGCGTAAGGTTCTGATCGCCGATCGCGGGCTAAGCGCCGCTCTCCTCGAGGGTCCCTTCCAGCTCGAGATAGACGCGTTCTCCGAGCGTGTCGTGATGCCCCTGGCCCGAGGCCAATAGCGCCCGCGCTTGTTCGGCGGTCTCGGCCTCAACCCACCACTCCTCGGCACGCGTGACGAGCATTGTTGCGTGGAAGGTTTTGAGTTGCGGCTTGGGTCGGATCTTACGAGCAGCGGACATTTCGGTTCCAAGCCTTGAAGCAACAAGCCTCGAATCAATACGGCGATTACTTTACCCTAAAAGCGCTTTGCAGAACAAATCAGAAACAGAAGAGCTTGTGCGCCTCCACTCGGAACCCGGAACGCGCTATTATCCATAATCGTTGTCAAACATCGGCTTGGCAGGAGTGGATCGTGGCCCCGCGTGCTTATTGGAAAGGCTATTTGCGGCTCTCGCTGGTTTCGTGCCCGATTGCGCTCTACCCCGCGACCTCCGAGCGCGAAAAGGTCAGTTTCAACCAGATCAATAGCGAGACCGGCAACCGCATCCGCTACCGCAAGGTCGACGCCGATACCGGCGAGGAAGTGCCGTCGGATCACATCATCAAGGGATACGAGGTCGCCAAGGGCGAATACGTCGAGGTCACCGACGAGGAACTGGAATCCATCGCGCTCGAAAGCACGAAGACCATCGAGATCGACGAATTCGTGCCGCGCAACGAAATCGACGAATTGTACAACATCCGCCCCTACTACATCGCGCCCGACGGCAAGGTGGGTCAGGACGCCTTCGTGGTGATCCGAAACGTCATCGAGCAGATGAAGATGGTCGCGATCGGCCGTGTGGTGCTGACCAGCCGCGAGCACGTCATCGCCATCGTGCCGCGCGGCAAGGGCCTGATGGGCACACTGTTGCGCTTCCCCTATGAAGTGCGGGATTCCGGCGAGTTTTTCGACGACATCCCGAACGTCAAACTCACCAAAGACATGATGGATTTGGCGCGTCACATCGTCGAAACGAAAACCGGGCATTTCAAGCCGCAGGAATTCGAGGATCATTACGAGCACGCCCTGAAGCAATTGATCGAGAAAAAGGCCAAGGGCGAGAAGATCGAAGCGCCGAAGGAGCAGCCGACCGGCAAGGTCATCAATCTCATGGATGCCTTGCGCCGCTCCGTGCAGGCGGAGAAACAGACTGCCCGGCCGCCGGCTCGTGCGAAAAAAGGCCGCAAGAGCAATGGGCAAAAGGAAATGCTGCTGCCGATCCAGGGCAAAAAAGCTGCCCACGCCGAGACCGCGAAGGCCGCGCGCCCCCCCGCCAAACACCGGAAGGCGGGCTGAAGCGTTGACCGCTGCCTAACGCCTTTGGCAGCCCCATCTTTTCTGCCGCCGCAGTGCCGCCGTATTCCCGCCGTTCGCTCGCAACCTATGAGCGGGTGGGGTCGGGTCTTGGCTGCGGCATTTGTGGCCGAACTTGCAGCTGTGTGCGGGGCTTTCAGCGCGGCCGCGCAGGAACGGCAGCAAATGGCGTTTCCATGCGGCGGAGAGACGATCGCGCGCGGTAACGCCGGTCGTTTCATCGATGGCCGCACCTTTGTGCTCGATGACGGCCGCGAGGTCCGCCTCGCCGCGATCGAAGTGCCGCCGCTCCCGCTACCGCAGGAATCCGGCGCAGCACCCGGCGGTGCGGCGGCAAAGGACGCGCTCGTCTCTCTGTTCACCGGCGCCGAGGTCGTGCTGCGGCAGGCGGAGCCGCAAAAAACAGACCGCTACGGACGCGTCGTGGCTTACGTCTTTGCCGCGCGAGACGGTGTCGAGCGCTCGGCGCAGGCGGAGTTGATCGCAGCGGGCGCCGCGCGCGTTGGGGCGCGAGTCGCCAGCCGGACCTGTGCCACGGAACTCCTCAGCCGCGAAACCGCCGCGCGCCGAGCCAAGCTTGGCCTTTGGGCCAGTCCGTATTATGACTTGCTCAACGCCGAAAACCCCGCCGCAGTGCTGGCCGAACAAGGCCATTTTGCGCTGGTCGAAGGCAAGGTGGTTTCGGTACGCGAGAGCGGCGCCACCATTTACGTGAATTCCGGGCGACGGTGGACCGAGGATTTCACCGTTACGATCCTGAAGCGAAATGAGCGTAGCTTCGCGGCGGCGGGTCTTGAACCGACGAAGCTCGCTGGCCGACACATCCGGGTACGCGGATGGATTGAGGAGCGCGGCGGGCCTTGGATCGAGGCGGCGCGACCGGAGCAGATAGAGTTCACTGATCGCGACTAATATCGCGAGTGCATGATGGATGACGCGGTGACGAACTCGGAACCCAGGCGGACGGCAAGGTTGCGGATTGCCCAAGTGGGCATCGCCGTAGTCGCCCTTGTGCTCGCGGCCTGTACGGCTTCGCCGCCCGCCGTCGAGCCGCAAGCTTCGCTGCGCGTGCCGGCCAAGCCCACAGACACCACGGACATGTCTCCCGCGGCGTTGCGCGAGCACCAGCGCATCCTTGCGGCCTATGGCGGCGTTTACAACGATCCCAGGCTGCAAGCCATGATCGAGCAAACCGTCGAGCGTCTTGTTGCGGCGTCCGAGCGGCCAGACCTGCACTACAAAGTCACCATGCTCAATTCGCAATCGATCAACGCCTTCGCGTTGCCTACCGGGCAAATTTACGTGACTCGCGGCCTGGCCGCGCTCGCCAACGACGAGTCCGAGCTCGCGTCGGTGCTCGCTCACGAAATGGGACACGTCGTCGCCCGCCACGCCGCAATCCGCGAGGAGCAGGCGAAGCAGGCGGCGCTCGTGGGCCGGGTGGTCAGCGACGTCATCAGCGATCCGGAAGTAGGCGCGCTGGCGCTCGCCAAGTCGAAGCTGGCGCTCGCCAGCTTCTCGCGCGCACAGGAATTCGAAGCGGATGCGATCGGTATCGGCATCGCCTCGCGCGCCGGCTACGATCCTTATGGCGCGGTCCGGTTCCTCACATCCATGGAGCACAATTCCGAACTCAAGCCGCAGCAGAGCGGCGTCGCCATCGATCCGCGTGCGCCGGATTTCCTGTCGTCGCATCCGGCTACGCCCGAGCGTATCTCCAATGCGGTCGCCAACGCCCGGCAATATAGCGGCCCCACCACCACCGGCACCGTCGTCGGGCGGGACAAGGTCGCCTATCTTGCCGGCATCGACGGCATCGTGTTTGGCGAGGATCCGAGCGAAGGCTTTGTCCGCGGCCGCCGCTTTCTGCATCCGCGGCTGGGCTTCACCTTTACCGCGCCCGAAGGCTTCGCCCTCGACAACACGGCGCAGGCGGTGCTCGGCGTCAAACACGGCGGCGGGCAGGCGCTGCGGCTCGATGTCGTGCGGGTGCCTTCAGAGCAGACACTCGCCGAGTACCTGACCTCCGGCTGGATCGAGAACATCGATCCCCGTACGGTGGTGGACGTCACCATCAACGGTTTCCCGGGCGCCACGGCGGCTGCCAAGGGCGATCAATGGGATTTCCGCCTTTACGCCATTCGCTTCGGCAGCGATGTTTATCGTTTCATCTTCGCCACCAAGCATCGCTCGCCCGAAGCCGATCGCATCTTCCGCGAATCGATCGGCACGTTCCGCCGCATGAGCCTCGCCGAGATCGAAGATGCCAAGCCGCTCCGTCTGCAAGTGCTGACCGTCGGACCCGGGGATACGGTCGAGAAGCTGGCCACCCGCATGGCAGTCGCCGATCGCCAGGTCGAGCGCTTCCGCGTGCTCAATGGCCTCGAACCCGGAGACCGGCTGAAGTCGGGCAGCGAAGTCAAGATCGTGGTTGAATAGAGCCTGGCCCCCCCGAAAGCGCATGCCCGGGTACTTGACCCGGAGTGGCAACCGGCTCCAAAAAAGATCACGCTCACATAAAAAATCCGGATCGCTAGCGAGATACAATTGGGTTTGAGGACGATTTAGCGGCGACGCCGTGCTCCGCTTCCTCGGCCTTCGAAGATCGGCACGCAAGAAGGAGGAAATCTGTGGCCTATATTTTCAAGGAAACTGAACTGCCGTCGTTGATCTCGGTCGTGCCGGGGCGCGAACGCATCTTTTTCGTCAATCAGGAACTCGCCAACATCGACGACATGCTGGCCGGGGTCATGCACTACAAAAAAGGCGCGGCATCGCCCCTGCACTTGCATAAGAATTGCGAGCACTTCTATTTCATCATCAGCGGCAACGCGACGGTGGAATCCGACGAAGGCATCCGCCCGGTCGGGCCCGGCGACATGATCTTCATTCCCGCCGAGGAAAAGCATCGTCTGCGTGCCACGGAGCCGCTGTTTTATTTTGAATTTCAAGCCCCAAATCGCTTCAAGACCACGATCCTCGAAGGCACCGACGACGACTTGCGCTGGGAGCGCAAGGACGGCCGCGTTTGGGTTCAGACCTGAACCCGGCACCGGTAAGAAGGAAAAAAGTCATGTCGCTCACATTCATCGATACCAATCACCTTCCGAAAAAGGCTTCGACCGGACACGGCGAAGTCGTCGAGGTCCTCAACAACGCGCTGTGCGGGGCGCATAATGTGCATGGCTCCGTACGTTGGCTTAAATCCGGCGAAACGTTTGAGCCGGAAGCGATCGACAAGCATCAGCTCATCTATCTGATGGACGGAGCTGGGCGCGTCCGGCTCGACAACAAAGACTATGACGTCGAAAAAGGCGCTGGCGTCTATCTTGGACCCACAGAAACCGCCGCCATCCGCGCCGCTAACGGAACCTCACTCAAGCTCTTTCATCTTATCGTGCCGCATATGCCGAAGTAGGTAGCGGCCACGTCCCGCGGATCAGCGTCGCAATTTCATCCGGCGCCGACTGAATTTCCTCGATGGGAAAAAACGCGGCCACGTAGCGGTCCGGACGCAGCAGGTAGAGGCCCGCTGAATGGCCAGAAAGAAGCTGCGCGAGATCGCCTCGAAGATCCCGCGCAGCCACCGTTGGCGCTTCAACCGGCGATGCATCCTCGCGATCCAGCACGCAACGGTGCGGATCGGAAGCTTGCCCACCTCACTGGGGCGGAGGTCGGCGAGCATTTGCGGCGGCGTGCCCGGCGGCGCAATCAGCGCGAAGCCGTCGCCCAGCACGTCGTCAAGCGGCGCAAGGCCGGCGCCGGTCATCACCAGCGCCTGCGGAAACAACTTGCCGACCAGCGATTCCTTGAGTCCAGACTTTGGCGCAAGCAGAAACCCGCGATTAAATCGCGGCTTGGGTTTGTACTTCATCTCGGCGAAGTAGGAACGGGCGGCGGGATAGAGCGCAAGCGCCCGGAAGAATGTCTGGAAAGCAAGCGCCTGCGCGCGTCCGCGCGGCATCATCACCTGTCCCATGCGGATGGCAAGTTGAATCATCTCGGCCGCGTGGTCCCGCCGCTCGGTTTCATAGCTATCGAGCAGTGCATCGCCGAGCTGACCCGAGACGACGGCTGCGAGTTTCCACGCCAGATTATGGGCATCGCGCACGCCGCTGTTCATATCCTGGCCTGCAAATGGCGGCGTGAGATGCGCGGCGTCGCCGGCAAGAAAGATCCGGCCGGCCCGCCAGCGATCAGCCATGCGAGCATGAAACATGTAAACGACTTTGCGGCGAAGCACGGCCCTGTCGTCCGTCCCGTATAACCGTAGCAGCGCCGCGACATTGTCCAGCGCCAGAACATCGTCGTCCTGCTCGCCATCGTGGAGCATGAACTCGAACCGCCGCGCGCCGTTGGGACCAGGCAGCGAGAGGCACGGCCGCATCGGATTGCAATAGACCTTGGTGTCCCGCGTCAGATCGGTCGTCTGTTCGAGATCGATGATGAGCCATCTCTCTCTGAAAGTTGATCCGTGCATTTCGATGCCGAGGCTTTGCCGCACAAAGCTGCGGGCGCCGTCACAGCCGACCAGGTAATCGCAGGTAAGTTCGACGATCTCGCCATGCCTGCGGACCCGCGCTGTTACGGCTTCCTCGGATTGCGCGAATTCAACAAGCTCCGTCTCGAACCAGATCGTGGCATTGACGTATCGCGAAAGTTTGTCGCGCAGGATCAGCTCGAGAACCGGCTGCCGGAACGCGTTGCGGCGGGGATAGCCGTATTCCAGGGTTGTCGGCTTGACCTTGAGGAAGCGCCGGCCGGCTGGCGAGAAATACTCGGAGCCGTAGCCGAGCACGATTTTCGGCACCAGCTCGTTGATGACGCCGACGGATTGCATTGTCCGTAGCGATTCATCGTCAATCGATACCGCCCGTGGCTCCTGCACGGTTTGCGGATTGCGCCCGATGATGAGAACGTCGATGCCATAGCGGGCGAGAAGACCGGCAAGGGTCAGCCCGGTCGGGCCGGCTCCTACAACAATGACGGGCCAGTGCTTGCGTATTGTCATCGCGCCGAGGATAGGTCCAACGCGTCAGGAATCAACGGGAGGCGAGCGCCACCTGACGCGGTCAGAAGTTGATCGCGCGTTTGGCGACCGCCAGCGCCGCTTCCTTGACCGCTTCGCTCAGCGTCGGATGGGCGTGGCAGGTGCGGGCGATGTCTTCCGACGAGGCGCCGAACTCCATGGCGATCGCCGCTTCCGCGATCATGGCTTCCGCGTCGGGTCCGAGAATGTGCACGCCGAGCACGCGATCAGTCTTGGCGTCGGCCAGGATTTTGACGAAGCCGTCGGTCGCGAGATTAGCCCGGGCCCGTGCGTTTGCGCTGAAGGGAAATTTGCCGACTTGGTAGGCGATACCGGCCGCCTTGAGCTCCTCCTCGGTTTTCCCGACCGAGGCAATTTCCGGCGAGGTGTAAACGACGTTCGGGATCACCTCGTAGTTCACGTGCCCGGCCTGTCCGGCAATGACTTCCGCGGCCGCGACACCTTCGTCCTCAGCCTTGTGCGCGAGCATCGGACCGGCGATGACGTCGCCGATGGCGTAGATGCCGGCGACATTGGTGCGGAAATGCGGATCGACGATCACGCGGCCGCGGTTATCCTTTTTCACGCCGGCCGCTTCGAGGCCAAGACCTTCGGTGAAGGGCACACGGCCGATCGCCACCAGCACGATGTCCGCTTCGACGGTCTCGGCCGCGCCGCCGGCGGCGGGCTCGACTTTCACGTTCAGCATCTTGCCGGAGGTGTCGACGCCGGTGACTTTTGAGGACAGCTTGAACGCAATGCCCTGCTTCTGCAGCAGCCGGTGGAATTGCCGCGCGACCTCGCCGTCGATGCCGGGCAGAATGTGATCGAGGAACTCGACGATCGTCACCTGCGCGCCGAGCCGTCGCCACACCGAGCCGAGCTCGAGCCCGATTATCCCGGCGCCGACGACGAGCAGCTTTTGCGGCACCTTGGGAAGCTCGAGCGCGCCGGTCGAGGACACGATGCGCTTCTCGTCGATGTCGATGCCGTTGAGGCGGGCGACGTCCGAGCCGGTGGCGATGACGATATTCTTGGTCTCCAGCGTCTGGGTCTTGCCGTCTGCGTCTTTTACTTCGACCTTGCCCGGCGCGACGATCCGACCGGCGCCGCGGAACGCCTCGATCTTGTTCTTCTTGAACAAAAAGTCGACGCCCTTGACGTTGCTTTCGACGTTCTGCTCCTTGTATTTGAGCAGCGCCGGGAGATCGACGCTGGGCTTGCTGACTTTGATCCCCATTTGCGCGAAGCCGTGGCCGGCCTCTTCGTAGAGCTCGGAGGCATGCAGCATCGCCTTCGACGGAATACAGCCGACGTTGAGGCAGGTACCGCCGAAGGTTGGGTTCTTCTCAACCACGGCTGTTTTCAGCCCAAGCTGCGCCGCGCGGATGGCGCAGACATAGCCGCCCGGGCCGGTGCCGATAACGATGACGTCGTAAGAAGCCATAACGATCACCTGATGGTCGGGACAAGCCCGGTCATGACGGAGTGAGAAACTACAAATCCAGCACCAGCCGCGCCGGCTCTTCGAGAGATTCCTTCACGCGCACCAGGAATGTCACCGCCTCGCGGCCGTCGACGATCCGGTGATCGTAGGACAGCGCCAGATACATCATCGGTCGCGCCTCGATCTTGCCGGCGACGACCATCGGTCGCTCCTGGATCTTGTGCATGCCGAGAATGCCGGATTGCGGCGCGTTGAGGATCGGCGTCGACATCAGCGAACCGTAGATGCCGCCGTTGGTGATGCTGAAGGTGCCGCCCTGGAGCTCATCGATCTTGAGCGCGCCGTCGCGGGCGCGATGGCCGAAATCGGCGATCGCCTTCTCGATCTCGGCGATCGATTTCATGTCGCAGTCGCGCACCACCGGGACGACAAGACCACGCTCGGTGCCGACCGCGATGCCGATGTGATAGTAGTTCTTGTAGACGATGTCGGTGCCGTCGATCTCGGCGTTGACGGCGGGGATTTCCTTGAGCGCCTGCACGCAGGCGCGCACGAAAAAGCCCATGAAGCCGAGCTTCACGCCGTGCTTCTTCTCGAACAGCTCGCGGTACTGGCTGCGCAGCGCCATGACATGGGTCATGTCGACCTCGTTAAAGGTCGTGAGCATGGCGGCGGTGTTTTGCGCATCCTTGAGCCGGCGCGCGATAGTCTGACGCAGCCGGGTCATGCGCACGCGCTCCTCGCGCGCGGCATCATCGGGCGGCGAAGGAGCGCGAGCCTGGACGGCGGCCGCCGGCGCTGAAACCGGTGTCGGCTGCGCCGCCGCGCGCTCGATGGCCGCGAGCATGTCGCCCTTGGTGACGCGGCCGTCCTTGCCGGTGCCAGGCACTGCGGATGGGTCCGTGCCGGTCTCGGCGGCGATCTTGCGCACCGACGGGGCCGGCGGCACGTCGGCGCCGGAAGCCGCGGCGGGTGCAGGCTTTGGCGGCGCTATTTCGGCGGGCTTCGCCGGGACCGCGCCGGCACCTTCCTTGATCGCGCCGAGAAGCGCGCCAACGGCAACAGTATCTCCGTCCTTGACCGCGACATCGATCAGCACACCGGCGGCCGGCGCCGGCACCTCGATCGTGACCTTGTCGGTTTCAAGCTCCACCAGCGGTTCATCGACGGCGACCACATCGCCCGCCTTTTTGAACCACTTGCCGATGGTCGCTTCGGTTACCGACTCGCCGAGGGTGGGCACGCGAATTTCAGCCATAGCATCCTCTTCGTCACGGCCAAGCTC
>Ga0187872_10004759_pt1 | contig 10056 bp, 7 predicted proteins | sample June2016WEW_16_4_FD_132973 | JGI IMG/M metagenome (GOLD analysis project Ga0187872, IMG submission 132973) | Peatland microbial communities from SPRUCE experiment site at the Marcell Experimental Forest, Minnesota, USA - June2016WEW_16_40 | ecosystem: Environmental > Terrestrial > Soil >...
ACGCCGTCGTTCAGCAGCGATTCCGAGGAAACCACGGTGTCGATCGCCTTGCCGGCGCCGGCCTGGCGCGTCACCGCCACCACCGCCACCGGGTCCGTCGGGGAAATCAGCGCGCCGAATAACAGGCAGCCGAGCCATGGCAGCGGCATTCCGATCAAGGCAAGCCCCCAGTGGGCAAGTCCCGCGACGATGAACATCGACGCCGCCGTTCCCACCGTGGCCAGGACCGTGGTAATCTTCCATTGGCGCCTTAGTTCGTTGAGGTCAACGGTCAACGCGCCGGCGAAGAGCAGAAAGCCCAACATCCAGGTCAGCAGGGCATCGCCAAATTGGATGCGCTGGAGGAATTGGCGGGCGGCCGTGCGAATGCCAAGACCCAACTCGCCGAGTACGATCAGCGCCAGCGAAAGCAGCAGCGCGATCAGCATGACGCCCACGCTGGCGTGCAGGCGCACGTAGCGGTGGTTGAAATAGCTCAGCAACGCCGTCAAAGTCAGCAGAATCGCTATGACGTCAAAGAGCTTCATTGATGCCAGAAGATATAGAGGCGGGCCAAATGAAAAAAGACCATTGCGTCCAAGGCGGGTTCATTCTTACGATCCTGCTCATGTTTGCACAAGCGAAATCGGCATCGGCGGGCAATCCTCCGGCCCCGGGGTCGGGGCAGAACCAGTTCTGGGTTTACGTCGGCACCAAGACCCGCCCTCCGGACAATAGCAAGGGAATTTATCTCTATCGGCTCGACGCCGCTTCGGGGGCGCTGGCGGAACAGGGTGTGGCCGCGCAAATCGACGACCCCGGCTGGCAGGTCATCACCCGGGACGGGAAATTCCTCTATACCTGCGCCACGTCCGATAATCATCGCACGTCCATCGCCGCCGCGTATCGCATCGACCGGCAAACGGGCGCGCTGAGCTTGCTCAATCAGCAGGCCACCAAGGGTCAGGATACCACGCACATCGACGTTGACCCGGCCGGGTCCTGCGCGGTCACGGCGAATTACAATTCCGGCGACGTGTCGGTGATGCCGATCAATCCGGATGGTTCGCTGGCGGCGCCGTCGGCGGTTATTAAGCACACCGGCTCAAGCGTCAACCCGGATCGTCAGCGGCATGCGTATCCCCATTCCTGCAACTTCGATCCCAGCGGCAAATTCGTGCTCGTGCCCGACCTGGGCGTGGATAAGGTGTACGTCTATCACTTCGACCCCTCATCGCGTTCGTTATCCCCGGCCGATCCCCCAACCGTTTCCGTTCCCCCCGGCTCCGGGCCGCGGCATCTCTCCTTCCATCCCAACGGCCAGTTCGCCTACCTCATCAACGAAATGGGCGGCACGGTGATCGTCTATTCCTGGGATTCCGCCCGCGGCCGGCTTGCGTTTCTGCAAAACATCTCGACGCTTCCGCCGGATTACCGGGGCGCCAACACCTCCGCCGAGGTCCGCATTCACCCCAACGGCAGATTCCTGTACGCCTCCAATCGCGGCCCGAACGACATCGCGATTTTCGCGGTCGATCCCGCCGACGGGACGTTGAAACTTCTGGGATTCGAATCGACCCGCGGCAAGGGACCGCGCGATTTTGCCCTCGACCCCACCGGCGGTTTCCTCTTCGCCGCCAACCAGGACACCGATACGGTCACGGTCTTCCGCGTCAATCCGGACACGGGCTTGCTGTCCTATACCGGCCAGATGCTGAGCGTTGGGACGCCGATTTGCGTGAAGTTTCTGGCCGCGACCGGGTAACGCCCTTATTTGAACCGTGCGGAAAACAGATAAGACTTGGTCCTCTTCGATGCCTTTTCTCTGCCTCCTCCGCGGTGAAAACTCCCGGCCAACATGACCGGAGATCTGTTTGACACCTGTAACGTATCACGTTACAATCGTGAAATGATCCAGTCGTTCAGGCACAAGGGACTGGAGAAGTTTTTCGTCTCCGGAGCGACGTCTGGAATCCGAGGCGATCACGCCAAGAGACTACGGTTGATTCTTGCCAGACTCTCCGCAGCGCAAAAGCCGGGGGACATGGCATTACCTGGCCTGAGGCTGCATCCGTTGAAGGGTGGCTTGACGGGATATTTTGCCGTCGACGTGAGCGGAAATTGGAGAGTCGTCTTCCGATTTGACGGACAACACGCCGCCGGCGTCGATTACGTGGACTACCATTGAAGGAGCAGAATATGAGCCTGCAAATGCATAATCCCCCACATCCTGGCGAAGTGATTCGCGAGCTTTGTCTTCAGCCTCTGGGGCTTTCCGTAACCGGCGCGGCCAAGGCCCTGGGGGTCACGCGCAAGAGCCTGTCGCAACTGCTCAACGGCAAATCCGGCATCAGCCCCGAAATGGCCCTTCGGCTCTCCATGGCCTTCAACACCACCGCCGAATCCTGGCTCGCCCAGCAGATGCAGTACGATCTCTGGAAAGCTCGCCGAAAGGCAAAGCGGCTGAAGGTTTCCAGAATCGCGGCTTGAGCGAAGAAACCGGAACGTGAGCGCTTGGGCCCGGAACGCTCACGTCCCGGTTTAACTCGCTCGTCATCATATAGGCAGATCAGATGTTTCTCGAATAACTCGCACAGCGGCCCATTGCCGACCATAGTCCGCGGACAAATGTGCAAGATTGGGGGAAAGAGGATGTGCGGCCAGACCAATTCGTGACCGGATTCATTATTATATCTACAAATCCAGCTTGCGATGGTTTCAGGACCTATTGAACATTCATCAAGTTTTAACGCCGTTCAGCGACATTCTTCTACCACATTTCAAGTTACGTATGTAGACTCGCTGGCGAAATGAGAATTCGAATAGGTTAAGCGGGCAACCAATTGAGGGAGGGACCGGGTGGGCTGATGAAAGTGGCTCCGACCTTTTCATCCGGTTGTTGTTGCGCCATGTCCGTGGATGTGGATTACCGCGAAGGTGCCCAGCGGGGGCTGTGTCCGCAATCGGAAGGAGGTAGCATGACGTTGAATCGCGATTCCGCGCGCAGGGGTCACTCCGTTGGATTGTTACTTTCCAGTCTGCTTCTGGCCGCATTGCCGACAACGCGCGCCTGGGCGACATTCAATTTCCAGACGGTGGAAGACCCGGCCGGCGGCGCGACCACTCTTACCGGAATTTCCGGCAGCACGATCGTCGGCAATAACAACAACGAAGGATTCATTTATGACGGATCGACATTCACGCCGTTGAATTTCCCGGGGAACATTGCCAAGGCCAACGGTGTTTCCGGCAACACGGTGGTCGGAACATATTACCAGAACCCTGGAGGAGCGACGGGTTTCGCCCCTCCAAACTATGGCTTCATTTATAACGGCTCGGGGTTCACCACGCTGAGTGACCCATCGATGACCCTCAGCTCGATCGGTGAGGGGGGCACGTACGCCCTCGGTGTTTCAGGCGGCACGGTTGTTGGTTACTACACGGTAGACGAAGCGCTGCATGGGTTTGTTTACAACGGCTCTACGTACACCACTCTGGACGACCCGCTCGCGACCGGGAATGATTTCCAAGGCACGGTGGCATGCGGCATCTCCGGCAGCGACATCGTTGGCTATTACACTAGCAATGGAACCCACGGCTTCATTTATAATGGCTCCAGCTACACCACCTTGGACGACCCGCTTGGGGTAGATGGGACGTGGGCACTTGGGATATCCGGCAATGATATTGTCGGGTATTACCAAGACAGCCAGTACGGCACCCACGGATTCATTTACGACGGATCGTCTTTTACGACCGTTGATGACCCACTGGAAACAAGCGCATTGGTGGGAACCATGGTTTGTGGCATCGACGGCAATACCATCGTCGGGGCGTTCGATTACTATATACCGTCGGCTTCATAGCCACCGACGTGCCGGAGCCTGCCTCCGCCGCGCTGTTGTGCCTGGCCGGGGCAGCGATCCTCCGCAGGCCGCGGATGCGCGATTGAATTGCCGCGAACCACGACGACGCCCTGATTTGTCGAGCCGCGAGGGGGGGGACTTTGTCTAGTTGGCACTTGCTCCTCGCTTGCGGCGGACTGAGCCTCATTCGCAACCGGCGGAGCGATCAATCCTCTTGATGACTGCGGTTCCGACCGCCAAAACGCAATATCCTTAAAAATTTGACGCTTTTTGGCGCGCCAAATACAGCTCTCGAATCTTGCGTTCCACAAGTATGTCTCAGCGAACAGGTTGTATGCGAAATGATTGTGAGTAATTACTATATCATTCGAAAAAAGTGTAAAATGTGTCAAATGCCTCCAGCCGTTTTTTCGGCGGAAAATGGGGTTGGAGCTTCCATGCCGATCACCTGCCGGTAGTTGTCGATCATTTCTTTCGCCACCTTGGGCCAGGTGAATCGGGTGACGACTAAATTGCGGCCATTTTGGCCCATTTGGCGGGCGGCGGCGGGATCGCGCAGGACCGAGGCGATTGCGGCGGCGATGGCCCCGGCGTTCAATTCGGCGATGATGCCCGCCCCGGATTCCTTCACCTCGGGGAAATGACATTCGGTGGAGATCACCGCCGGCGCCTCGCAGGCCATCGCTTCGGTCACGGCAACGCTGAATCCCTCCTGACGGCTTGGCAGGCAAAAACAATCGCAATCGCGCAGCGCCGCCAGCTTTTGTGCCGTGTAGATCGGCCCGACCAGGTGAACGCGATCGGCGATTCCCAGCCGCGCGATTTGCGATTCGAACGAGGCCTTGGCACCGTCGTCCGGGCCAGCCACGACCAGATGCGCATCGACGAATTCGCGGCTGACGATCGCAAAGGCATCGGCCAGAAAATCCAGACCCTTTTTGTAATGCAATCGGCCGAGGAAAAGAACCAGCCGTGCGCCGGCGATTTCAGGGTGCGCCGCGCGAAAGGCCCCCTTGTCGGGAAGCGGATCGAGTTCCTCCAGGAAGATTCCGTTGGGGCCAATTTTGGCGGGCGGCGTCAGGTGCAGGCTTTCGGTCTGCCGGCGCTCGTCGAGGTTGCCGTAGTGAAGGAATGCGGCATTGTTGAGCATTCGTTTGTATCCGAACACCAGCGCGATCGTTTTTTTCAAACGTTTCTGGCTGAGCGACCAGGGATCGAGCATACCGTGGAGCGTGACGACATAGGGCTTACCGAGTTTTTTGGACAATCCGGCGATAACAAAAATCAGTGGATCCCATACTCCGTGCAAATGAATGAGGTCGAACCGCTGGAGAAGCGGATGCAACCGGCGGCGGGCGCCGCAGGCGAAAATACGCTCGGTTTTGGTCGGAGGGGGAAGATATTCCAGCTTTACATTTTCGAAATTGGGGATCGTCTTCAAAGCGGCGGAGATTCTGGCGCCGGCGTTTGGGAATTTGTAGGAGACGATCTCCATGTCACAGCCGAGCGCGGACTGGGCGGCGGCAAGTCGCGCCGCGATCATGGGGGGACCACCGAAAGCGGGGTCCAGGGATGAAATGACGTGCAGTATTTTCATACAATGCCGGTCAAGTCGAAATGTCTTTCACGCCGGGGTGCGCCCCGGCGGCCAGGGCATGGTCATTCTAACAAACGACTCGATCTTTTCATGCAAGCGGGGTCCGCGCGATCCATCGCGCGATCCATCGCGCGATCTTTCGGCTTAGCCGCGAACAATCTGCCGATAGTCATCCACCATCTGTCTCGCGATTTTTGGCCAGGTAAATCGCTCCACCACCAACTCTCGGCCATTCTTACCCATTTTCGCCGCGGCTTGGGCGTTGCGAAGGATCGTGCCAATTGCGGCGGCGATGGCGGGGGCATCAAGCTCGGCGATGATCCCGGCGCGGGAGCTGCTTACGTCGGGAAAATGGCAGCCGGGCGTGATCACCACGGGCGCTTCGCAGGCCATTGCTTCAATGATGGCAACGCTGAATCCCTCCTGATGGCTCGGCAGACAAAAGCAATCGCAATCGCGCAGCGCCGCCAGCTTTTGCGCGGCGTAGATCGGCCCAACCAGGTGAACCCGATCGGCGATTCCCAGCCGCGCGATTTGCGATTCGAACGAGGCCTTCACGCCGTCGTCCGGGCCAGCCACGACCAGATGCGCATCGGCGAATTCGCGGCTCACGATCGCAAAGGCATCGGCCAGAAAATCCAGGCCCTTTTTGTAATGCAATCGACCGAGGAAAAGAACCAGCCGGGCGCCGGCGATTTCAGGTATCGCCGCGCGAAAGGCCCCCTTGTCGGGAAGCGGATCGAACTCTTCCAGGAAGATTCCGTTGGGAAGCACCCGCGTCGGCGAGGTGAAATGCAATCTTTCGGCAAGAGCGCGCTCGTCGGCGTTGAGAAAATGCAGGAACGCCGCGTCGTTCAGCATCCGGCGATATCCCAGCGCCAGCGCCGGCCGCTTTTTCCATCGCTTTTGCGCCAGCGCCCAGGGGTCCAGCATTCCATGCGGCGTGAGAACGAAGGGCTTGCCCCGTTTCGCCGCCAGGGCGCCGACGGCATAGATCAACGGGTCCCATACGCCGTGGAGATGGATGACATCGAATTGGTCGACGATCGGCTCCAGCCGCCGGCGAGCCCCCCGGGCTAGGAATCGTTCCGCCCAGGTCAGCGGCGGGAAGTATTCCAATTTTACGCCGGCGATATTGGGAATCGTGCTCAAGGACGCGTTTATCCGGGCCTCGGCATCGGGAAAACGGTAGGAGACGATCTGCAACTGACATCCCAGCGCCGCCTGCGCGGCCGCCAGTCTTGCCGCCACCATCGGTGGGCCTCCCGTTGCAGGATCCAGGGATGGAATGGCGTGTAGAACTTTCATTCAATGCCAAAAGAGCCGATGGTCATATCGGGGCCGTCATTGCCGGGCCGCCTATAATGATTGTATCAATCTTCCCAAATTCCCGGCATGCAAAGCAACCCATATGATTCCGTTCAAAAGCCCTTGACGACATCGGTCGTTGGCGTTGGAGTTTCCAGCACGTGAAGCATTTCCTCAAGTCAACCGCGCGGGCCGTCAAATACGGCTCCTTGAAATGGATGGCGGATCGGCGCATGGCCCGGCTCAATGTCGACGATTCGGCGGCGCCCCCGGTGCAGTCGGCGTATCTGATCGGCTGCGGGCGTTCGGGCACGACGGTTTGCGGGGAGGTCCTGAGGCATCATCCGCGGATCCGCTATTTTTTTGAGCCCTACCATCTCTGGGCAGCCATCGATCCCACGATCGACGTGCTGAACTTGTATCATATCGGCGCATCCAGTTTTCTGTTGGATGGCGGCCGATGCACGCCGGAATCGCAACGACGTTTCAATCGTCTGCTGTTGGATTCGGCGCGCCGATCCGGAGCGGCGGTGATGTTGGAAAAAACGCCGTTCAACGCCTGCCGGATCGGCTATCTGGACGCGATCAGCCCCGATTGCAGATTCATTCACCTGGTGCGCGACGGGGTGGACGTGGCGCGGTCGATCGATCGCCTGTCGCGCGACCGGGGTTACGGGATCGTCGGCAAGCCGGACCTCAACCGATGGTGGGGCCGCGCCGGTTGCAAATGGACCGCCCTTTACACGGACGGATGCATCAACAATTACTTTGCCGATGAATTGCCGCAACTGTTGAGCTACGAATCCAAGGGCGCTTACGAATGGCTTGTCAGCCTCGGGGAAGTCGACCGCTGGAGAAGCCGGCTGGGCGACCGCCTCCTGGAGATCACTTACGACGAGTTGACCGCCAGACCCAAGCAGGCCCTGAGGCGGATCTGCGATTTTCTGTCGCTGCCGGCGAACGAAAACTGGATGCGCCGCAACGTCAAGCGCATCGATCAGGCCCGGCGAAATTACGGCGTTCCGCTGGTTCTTCCGCCGAAGATGGCCGAGGCGTTCAATCTCATGCAGGAGCGGTTCAACTTTCCCAACCGCGCCGTCGCCGGGCTGCCGCAATCCAACGCCCCGGTGCGAGTCGCGATCGTTTCCAACGAGCCAACGCCTTATCGCCTCCACGTATTGCAGCGACTGGCCGACGAACTGAAGGGGGTAGAGATCCACAACGTCTTCACCCACACGATCTCCAATCCGAGCATGCCGTGGCAAATGCGCATCGGGGCGCATCTGAATCCGATCTTCCACCCCAAGAACCACATCAGGACGGGAATGCCGATTTCCTGGCGGCACGTCCGGCTCTTCCGGGACATACGGGAACATATCCTCCGCAGTGAAATCCGACTCGTGATCCTTCTGGGATACAACGACCTGACGCGGGTGTTGCTCATACGCTGGGCGCGGCGGATGGGGCTTCCGGTTCTTCTTACGGCGGACTCCAACGTCTTCGGCGACGCCAGGACCCCCGGGTGGCTGCGCTTCTTCAAGCGGCGTTACGTTCGATGGGTGCTGAGGCGCATTTCCGGCCTCATGCCCATGGGGACCTGCGGCCGGGCCTACTTTCGAAACTATCTCGACCACAATCTGCCGGAATTCCTCTTCCCCTACGAACCGGATTACCGATCCCTCAGCGACATCGATCCGAAACGGGTCGAAGCTTTCCGCCAGAAGTACGACCTGGCCGGCGGCCGAAAACGCCTGCTTTATTGCGGCCGGCTCGCGAAGGTCAAGCGGGTTGACGTCCTTTTGGAAGCTTTTGCGCGGGTTGCGCTGGCGCGGCCGGATTGGGATGTCGTCATCGCCGGCGACGGCCCACTCCTGAAAACGCTTCAAAGTTCGCTGAGCGAAGCCGTGCGGCCGCGCGTCAAATGGCTGGGGTTCCTCCAGTTCGACGAGGTTGTCCTGGCCTACCACGCCTGCGACGTGCTGATCCATCCCAGCGATTACGAGCCGTGGGCGCTGGTGATCAATGAGGCCGTCGCCTGCGAGCTTCCCATCATTGCCACATCCGTCGTGGGGGCGGCGGTGGAGTTGGTTCGGCATCGCGAGAACGGCCTGATCGTTTCGCCCCGGAGCGTCGAAGCGATGACCAATGCCATCTGGGAGATCACGCGAACCGACCGTTACCTTGAAATGAAGGCCAATTCGTTGCCGATGCTCGAATCCTGGAAGCGCGCCGCCGACCCGGTGGAAGGCATCAGAGAGGCCCTACGACACTTCGGGCTGATCTGGCGTCAGCCGGCTGGTGCGGCGGCGCAACGCGAGCCGGCTTCGCCTCCCGTTGTAAATGCGGAGAATCGCCCGGTGAATTTTCCGCCCGCCGAGATCCTCGCGCAATCGCAAAACGTTCCGCGGCATCCGGGGCCACCGCGTTAAACTTGACGCCTCGATCGTAACCTTCGTGCTAAGATTGCCGTTGCCGTCATAATTCGGCCCGATCACGCGATGCGGGCGCGAATCACGCGTTTCAATCTCTCGGGAATCCAGCGGCGCCAGGTTGGACTGAATTGGGGCGGATAATTCCACTGTTCCAGAGGAAGCGGCGTAGCAATCGCGGGCGGTCGCTCCTGCAATGTGCGCAGCATTTGAGCCCACCGTGGCCCCATGGCAACAGCGTCGAACCGGCGGCGGCAATCATCCATGCCGGCGCTGCGCAGCCTTTGCAACAATTGCGGGTCCTGCGCCAGCCGACGGATTCCCTGAGCGGCGGCGGCGGCATCGTCCACGGGGAACAGGATGCCGGTCTGGCCGTCGCGGACGACGTAATCCGTTACGCCGCGAATCCGCGAACAAACCGGCACGCAACCCGCCGCCAGCGCTTCCAGCAGGACATAGCCCAGTCCCTCGAGGCGAGTGGGGAAAATAAAAACGTCCTGTTGAGACAAAAGCACCGGAATGTCGCGCGGCTGCACGACCGGCATAAAACTGACGCGATCACCCAGCGGCTGGCAACGAACTTTAAGTTTGTCCAAATCCGGACCGTCACCGACGATGGAAAGATGGGCCCGCACGTCGGCCAGCCGCTTAAAAATGCGCGGCAGCGTAAAGACCCCTTTTTGTGCGTCGTACATTCGTCCGAAATAGATGACCCGCAATTGCTCGGATGCCGGCCTCGGCGGCAGGTCGCGGTAGGGCGCCAGATCAATCTCCCCGCCGACCGAAGTCCGGTTCGCATCGAACCCCCAATCGTTCACCAGGTCGTCTCGAATGCGCGGAGACAGTCCGACGGTCGCATGCACGTAATCGCGGATGC
>Ga0187872_10004760_pt1 | contig 10056 bp, 13 predicted proteins | sample June2016WEW_16_4_FD_132973 | JGI IMG/M metagenome (GOLD analysis project Ga0187872, IMG submission 132973) | Peatland microbial communities from SPRUCE experiment site at the Marcell Experimental Forest, Minnesota, USA - June2016WEW_16_40 | ecosystem: Environmental > Terrestrial > Soil >...
AGCGGCCGCGCTGGCCCGGTCATTGACTTGACGCAAGGTTCCAGCGGCGAGCCGGGTGCACCGTTTTGCGCCGCGCTGCTGGACCGCAAGCGGCGGCTGGCGCGCAGTAGACCCGATAAACCGTGCGCACGATCGCACGCGCTTGCGGGCTGGCGATCGAATACCAGATCGTCTGTCCATCGCGTCGCGCCGTGACCAGTCCGTCCTTGCGCAGCAGCGCCAAATGCTGCGACACAGTCGAGTGGCGAATCTTCAGCAATGCTGCCAATTCGCCCACTGAGCGCTCCTTCTCGATCAACTGACAGATGATGATCAGGCGATGGCGGTTCGCGAGAGCCTTCAGCAGGCCACTCGCTTCGTCCGCTGCAGCAAACATGTCATTGGCTTGTATGGTCATATTTTCGTATATACTAAATGTCGCATATTGGGGCCAACACCATCGCACGACGCTCGCCCGTCGGCAGTGGAAGTCTGATCAACCGCAACGAAACGCGACAGCATCGAACGCGCCCTCTTTGTCAGGACACCTGACCGCTCTTGGCGGCCTCAAATTGAGTCCATGCCGCGAGCGCGTGGCTCGCGTACATGACCGACGGGCCGGCGCCGAGGTAGATCGCCGTTCCGAGAGTCTCCAGCACCTCGTCGCGGGTCGCGCCTTGATCGAGCGCCGCCTTAACATGGAAGGCGATGCAATCATCGCAGCGGATCGCCACGGAGATGCCGAGCGCGACAAGTTCCTTAGTCTTTGTGTCCAGCGCTTTGGGCGCCAGTGCCGCTTGAGCGATCGCGGAAAACGCCTTCATGACTTCGGGCGCACCGCCGCGCAGATCCTTCAAATGCGGGCGAAGCTGATCCGTTAACCCCGGCCAACTGGCCTCCATTGTCCTTCTCCCGAGCAGTGGCAGCGCGCCGCGGCAACGCCGCAGGTTTCCCTATATGGCAGCCAGAACAGCAACTGCCTTTGTATTTTCATACTTACGAATATACGGCTATGAACATATATTGTCAACAGCTGCCTCTGGTCCAGCTGCCTCTGGTCCAGCTGCCTCTGGTCCGGTGAAACAGGGGGCGCCATGAACGCCCGCCCGCATGAGGAACTCTCCCGAAGAAAGCTGTAAGGCCATGATAGACGCATTTCACGTCGTATGCCCTCACTGCGGACAGACCAACAAACTGCCCTCCGGCAAGCCGCCGGTCTCCGCGCAGTGTGGGACCTGTCATAATCCACTTTTCGATGGCCATCCCGCGAGCGTCGACGGAGCACGCTTCGAGAAGCACAAGCGCGAAAGCGACCTCCCGGTTTTAGTGGATGTTTGGGCACCCTGGTGTGGACCGTGCCGCGCCATGGCGCCGATGTACGAACAAGCGGCACAAGAGCTGGAACCGAAGGTTCGATTACTCAAGCTGAATGCCGACGATGAACCGCGAACCACGAGCGAGCTTGGGGTCGCGGCAATTCCTACGCTTCTGCTTTTGCATAAGGGGCAGATCGTTGCGCGCTCAGCCGGGGCGATGGACACACGACGAATTGTCGCTTGGGTACGATCCCATATGCCGGCCGCCTGATCGAGATGGAGGGTACGATGCGCTTGGTACGATGCGCTTCTTGGTTTTGTTCGAATAAGCGGCGGACGCATATTCGGGTGAGCCACAAAGTTGTGGAATGGAGAAGCTACAATGTGTGAACTCCTTGCTCTGTCGAGCCGGCTGCCCACCTCGGTAACGCTTTCGCTTTCGACATTTGCCAAACACCGCGGTGCTGAAGATGGCTGGGGGGCAGCATTCTACGACACCGGCGATGTGCGGCTTTATAAGGAGCCGGAAGTCGCCGCTGAAAGCGAATGGCTGGCATTCATTCAACAAAGATCCTTATCGGCATCGCTTTTCATCTCTCATATCCGTCACGCGACACGAGGCATTCGCTCGCTGCCGAATACCCAACCTTTTTCCCGAGAATTGGGCGGCCGCGTTCACCTTTTTGCCCACAATGGTCGGTTTGACAGCATAGAACGCGATTACGCCGGCAGCTGGAATCGGTATAGGCCGATCGGCGAGACCGATTCGGAGGTCGCATTCTGTATCCTGCTCGAACGGCTCGCTCCACTGTGGGACAGCGGCTCAATTCCTGCTCTGGAGAGGAGACTTAGAGTCTTCACGCAGGTTGCCGCCGACATGGCGGCTATCGGCCCCGCTAACATGCTTTATTCGGATGGCGATGTCCTCTTTGTTCATGGGCATCGCCGCACGCAGGCGGATGGACGTGTTACGCCGCCGGGACTTTGGCGTCTTTCGCGTCAATGCGAAAAATGTCGCGATACCGTCGCACGGGATCACGCAACATCATCTCGCCTGGACCGCCGCAAACAAGAAGTGATGTTGTTTGCCAGCATACCGCTGAGTGATGAAGACTGGGTACCCCTCGTCGAAGGCGAGGTGCTGGCCATCCGGCACGGTCGATTACTGGATTCCGCTGGCGCCCGCAATTTTAGCAAGACAGAAACGCGGATTCGGGCACTCCAATCCGCTGGATAGGACCTCTCTGCGAGTAGCGCACAATGAACAAAATCACAATTCTCGGCTCTGGTTTCGGTGCGCTGACGACGATTCGCGAACTTCGGCGGCTGAAAGTCGAGGCAGAGATCACCGTTATCTCGCCGCGCGACGAGCTCCATTACCTGCCTAGCTCGATTTGGATACCGACCGGGCTGGTAAACGGTGAGGATCTCAAGGTTCCACTCACGCGCTTCTTCGAGCGCAAGAACGTCAAGTTCATCCGGGCGTCGGCGACCGGCCTGGCCGACGGCGGCCGCACCGTGATCACAGATGCCGGCCAGTATCGCAATGACCACCTCGTCGTCGCGACTGGCGCGCGCCACCTGCGTAAACTGCCCGGACTCGACAACGCGCTGATCCCTTGCGAAGGCCTCGCCACGGCCGAGGAGATCGCGAGGCGCCTCAAGACAATGCAGGGCGGGACGATCGCGATCGGCTTCGCCACCAATCCCAACGAACAGGGCGCGATGCGCGGCGGCCCGATGTTCGAATATCTGTTCATCCTCGATTCGCTGCTGCGCCGCGAGGGCCGGCGCGACAAGTTCGAGATCATCTTCTTCAGCCCGGCTGCCCGCCCCGGCGCACGGCTCGGGCCCGAGGCGGTCGACGGCCTGCTTGCCGAAATGGCCAAGCGCTTCATTCGAGCGCATCTCGGCCACAAACTGCTGCGCTTCGAGGCGAACAAAATCGTCACCGAAGGCGGCGAATTCGCTGCCGACCTCATCCTGTTCATGCCCGGGCTGACCGGCCCGGCCTGGCTGGAGAAGGCCGACTTGCCGCTTTCGCCCGGCGGCATGATCGCCGCCGACGCGCTGTGTCGGGTGCGGGACCGGCCGGGCGTCTGGGTCGTCGGCGATGCCGGCAGCTATCCGGGACCCGACTGGCTCGCCAAGCAGGCGCACCAAGCCGATTTGCAGGCCAAGGCCGTCGCCGCCAACATCGCCGCGACGCTGGCCGGGCGCCAGCCGACCAGAGAATTCCGCGCCGAGCTGATCTGCATCGTGGATACGCTGGAGTCGGGAATCCTCGTGTACCGCACTCCCTCGCGTAATTTCGTCAGCCCACAGCTGCGATTGTTCCACTGGGCCAAGAGGGCGTTCGAACGCCGATACACTCACGCCTATCGCTAAGCGGATCAGCCGCCCAACGGCCGACACCCAGAGCGCACCGATAACGGTGATCCAAATTGAACGTCAAATCCGAATCCAAAAAAATGGGAAGGACAATCAAGCTCAAGACGCGCTCTGATAAAATCACGCGGACCCGTTTCGAAAAACAATGGAGGCTTATATGCACACTAACGTCGGAACTATCGATCGAATTACCCGGGTGATCGTCGGTATTCTGCTGATCGCCTATGCCATCCCGATTGGATTTCCCAACACGGGTTGGAATTGGGTTGGTTGGATTGGCGTAATCCCAATCCTTACCGCCGTTATTGGGTTTTGTCCGGCCTATGGTCTGTTCGGAATTTCGATCTGGTCGATCAAGCCTGCGCACCGCACCACGAGCTAACGTTTGAAGCTCGCCTAGCGGCAATAGGGTGGCTCGCCAGCGATTGTCGCAATATCTTCAGGAAAAAGGCGCGAAGGACATCTTTGCGGTGGAAACGCTGGTGCTGTTTGAAAGAATGGGCTTGCGCGAGCATCTCACGCCGCAGCAGTGGAATGGCTTCCGCTCCATGGTGGAGCGTATTATCCGTGCCGACGCGCAGGCCCAGCGCGTCGGTTGGTTGCGAGGCGCCTCGCGCGCGCGTGAAAAACGAGAAAGAGCAGGTACGCGCCCCAAGCCCCAGCCCATGCTGTTGCGATCACCATGTTGGCGAAGCCTACCGCCTAGCTCAGACCCGCGGCCAATTGCGCAAAAAGAACAGCTCGGCTCGGATTCGCCGGCGCCGCTCGGCTCCGCCTCGCGCGTGAAAACGCACAAAGAAGAGGGTACGCGGCCCCTTTGATAAGCAGATTCAGTGCGCGCCGCTCGGCCAGTTGAGCAAAAATGCTGAGCGCGTGAGGTCGCTGGGATCAGCAAAGCGCTCTCATCGCTTGACCGAGGCAAAGGCATCGCTCATGCGCGCGCCAGCGAATGGGTCGCTTCCTAAGAAGAGACCCAAAAGGCGCGCCGATCTCCTCGGTGCCTATGACGCTCCTATGGTCTCCGGAATCCATTCACGATCTTCTCGTCTTGCGCACGCGCATCGCCGTACATGACCCGGCCGCTACAAAAACGATATCGCCCGAGCGTGACGATGCCAAAACAGGTAAACGCGCGGGTTTTCACGGCTGACCTTCCGCGGGCTTCGCATCTTCGATCAAATGATCGGCGACGATTTCCACTAGACTCGCGAGCCCTCCTTCCCACTGCCAGTGCGCCTTGCTTTCGTCCATGGTGAGGCGGCAATTGGAGCAGGATGACACTATCGTCTCGGCGCCGGTCTGCTCGACTTGGTCCATCTTGATCTTGAACACCTTGTGCCGGAGCTCCGCGGCGCGCGCGATCGCCTGGACGCCGCCTCCGCCACCGCAGCACCAGTTGAAGTTTCCGCTTGGCGTCATTTCCCGGAAATCGTGTGCAAAATCCTGGAGCAAGTAGCGTGCATCTTCTGTCGCGCCGCCACGTCGAGAAATCTGACAGGGGTCGTGATAGGTGATCGATTCCTCCAGCGGCTTCAGCTTCAGTTTTCCCTCCCGCTTGAGTTGCGCCATGAATTCCGATATGTGCATCACGGCATAGGGAAGAGGGCGCCCGAGCATGTTGGCAGCCGCCCAACGCAAAACGCCGAAGGCATGGCCGCACTCGGGAATGACGACGGTCTTGGCGCCGACGCTCTCCGCCGCATCGGTGATTCGTTGCACCATTAGCTTTGCAATGTCACTCTTTCCGGCGAAATAACCGAAATTCGTGGCTTCGTAGCCCTTTGTGCTCAAGGTCCAACTTACCCCCGCGTGATTCAGAAGCTTGGCCATCGCGACAATCGACTCGGGGTATTTCATCGTTTCGATCGAGGACACCGTGAGCAGGATTTCGGCTTTGTCTAGGTCGAGCGCTATTGGCACGGCATGCTCGTCCTCCAACCACTCGATGCGGTCGCGTAGCTTGTCAGCCGTGAGTCCGAGCGGGCTTCCGTGATCGCGTGAATTGTCGGCGGCGGCTAGCAGATCTTTCGGGCCGAGCCCCGCTGCCACGAATGCCTGCCGCGCACCGGCGACGATGGAAGCGATATCGATCCCCATAGGGCAGACCGTGGTGCAACGCCCGCACATTGTGCAGGTATCGAAGAGAAGTTCTTCCCATTCCGCCAAGTCGTGTTCGGTGATGCGCGGCGCGAGCCCAAGCCAGGCGAGTGGGAACCTCTGGCGGCGATAAGCTTTGACGATGGGAAACAGCTTATAGGCCGGTGTGTGCTTCGGGTTTTTCGAGGCCTCGTAAAAGTGGCAGGCCTCGGCACATTGGCCGCAGTGCACACAGGCTTCCAAATAGCTGACAAGATGCGCTTCGGTGTGGGCGAGGAACGTTTTAGCGGCAGCCTCGACGTCAATGGTATCGGTCATGTCCCTACCTCTATCACACACGCAATTGCATGAGTTCTTCGCCCCTTAGGTTCACGACATGAACCGCGCAGACGATGCACGGATCGAAACTGTGGATTGTTTTGCTGAATCTGCAACGGTTGTTTGAGATCGTAGAGGGGTGTGACGATCCATGAGCACCGCCCTCGCTGTTGGTCTCGGCATCGAGTCTGAGGTGACCCTCGATGCGGGTGATAGGATCGACGACGATGCGCTTGTTCATCACGTGGTCCTTTCGCTACGGCCTGCCAAGCTTAAATTTCGACGCCTCGGCGGCTGTAAAGGATGCCGGTTTCACTTCGGGTCAGGAAGACGAGGAAGGCGTGCATCAACTTGCCGAACGGAAACCAGATCAGCAGCAATGCGACGCTCAGGATATGGATGGCGAGAAGCGTTTCATATGGCGCCCAAAAATGGCTGCCGGCAACCAGGCCGGTGACGACCGGCAAAAACGTAACGATCCAGCTGAAATAGTCGTCGAAGGTCGAGATCAACCTGAGCACAGGGCTCGTCAGCCGGCGTGCCAGAGCGGCTATGAGCGAGGCCAGCGTAATTACGGAGACGACGGAGATGACTCCGTTCGGCAGGTTCGGCCACGAGAGGCCAAAAAGATCTCGAAGGAAGAGGATATGCGGCGCAAATCCGAATACAATGACGGCTAGCCCCGAATGAAACACGTAACCATTCAGCGTGATGAGGAGAAAGGTGCGGACGAAGGGTTTCGGCGGCCACAGATGACGGACGAAGCCTCTTGCGGCGCCGAGGATGGCTGGTGGCGCACCGGCTCGCGCTATTGATTTGTCGCGTGCCCAGGGCAGCAGCAGCAATGCCAAGAGCCGCCATAACACGCCGGACACGAAAACGGCGATGGCGATCTCCAGTGCGAGCCCGCGCGCGAAATCGAACAGAGTCACGATTGCGGCTCCTTCGCGGCTTGGTGCTTGCGCCAGCAGCGCGCTCGCCACCCCGACCGTGTCCAACCGGGCAAGGCGTCCTCGACGGGCAGCTACCGACGGCTTGGCGAGGGCCGTTTCACAGGGTGCAAATGGAACTGGCGCCCGGCGCCTTTCGCGCGCGCGGCCGCGCGAGTAACCCTATGCCTGTTCATTGCCCGCAAGCGGAATTGCGGTTGCCGGCAAAAAGCCCGGTGGAGCGCCCCAATAATCTCGCGAACCTCGGGCCGCGCCAGTGAATAGAAGATGTTCTTGCCTTCCCGCCGCGTCTCAACCAAGCCGTCGGCGCGTAGCCGTGCTAACTGTTGCGAAATCGCGGGTTGGCGCAGACTGAGTATATCCTCGATCGCGGTGACCGATTTTTCCTCCTCGATCAGCAGGCAAAGAATCAGCAGCCGCGCTTCATGCGCCAAAGCCTTGAGGAATCCGCTGGCCTCTTGCGCGCTGGCAATCAGCGCGTCGATGTCGAGATCATGCTCGATCGGCTTAACCGAGTATTGGGCTTTCATAGTGTTACTCACCGGAGTTTGAGTCGTTGGCCGCATAAACCATTCGGCTGACGAAAATGCAACCGCCGCACACTGTTCTTCGGCTCGCAGCCACAGCTGTCGGTCTCACTCCCATCGGCGACCTTGCCCAAACACCGGCAACACCCGTTCGACAGTGCCGGCTATTCTTGTCCCACAGAGACCTCAAGCACCTGTGACGCCTCGCTGAAACTTCTCGCTGAAGGCACGTAAGAACGCCAGGCTGCGCTGCGCCTCCGGTTTTGACAACAGCGCCAGCATGGCGAACAGGCGGCCACGCGGCGTCGTCTGCGCTGTTTCCGTGGCGCCTCGTCCAGCGCCTGTCGGAAGCGGAGTGCCTGGCATAATACCTTCCATTACCGGCCGATCATCCGGTCCGTTTGATCAGGAATTGATAGACCCCGTCCTTGACCTGGGATTCAAGGAGTTCGTTACCGGTCACCCGGCAGAAGGCTTCGAAATCCTTGACCGCGCCGGGATCGGTCGCCAGCACCTCAAGCGTGCCCCCGACCGCCACGTCCTTGAGCGCCTTCTTGGCACGCAGAATTGGCAGCGGGCAGTTCAGCCCTTTGGCGTCCACAAGCTGATCGGCCATGTTCTTCTCTCGTTGCTCAGATGAACAGGTTGATGTCGCACTTCGTCGCATTCTCGATATAGGTCGCCGCGCCGCCGAGAACCGGTCCTTCGATCATATCCTCGAGCTTGTATTCGAAGAGATCCATGGTCATTTGGCAAGCGATCATTTTGACGTCGGACTCGAGAGCCGTGCTGCGTAGCTCTTCGATCGAGGCGACACCTTTCTTTTTGATTAAGTTCTTCATCATCGCCGACGCCGCGGCGTCGACGCCGGGGATGACGGAGACAATATTGGGCATAGCTATATGCATGCCGAACATCGGCATCGCCATCGCCGGATTGCCCAACGTCGTAACGCTCATGTCGAGCTTTTTCTTCAGCAGCGTGAGACCATAGAAAGTGAAGAACATCGTGACATCGAGGCCCATGGCCGCGGCCGTGGTGGCCAGGATGAAGGGCGGATAAGCCCAGTCCAGCGAGCCCTTGGTGACGATCATCGACATGCGCTTGGTATTGCTGTTCTGTTCCATTGCATTCCTCCTCTTTATCTCTCTTCTCATTCAGCGGCGATTTTCTTTCAAAACTTCCACACCACAATTACCAGCACCAGCATCGCGAGAAACGCCGCCGCGCGGACGATCAGTGCAATCTCATCGCCGGATCGTCCTGCCTCTTTACGCGCATCCGACAAAATCGTCGGCGGTCATCTTGGCTTCGTAGGGTGCCGCAACCGTGGTGCCCGGAACGAGGCTCGGTTTGGCAGCAGCCCAGTCCTTCGGGCGTACCTTGACCATCCAGCCTTGGCCGTAAGGGTCGCTGTTAGCGAGCTTGGGCGTGCCGGTCAGCGCGTCGTTGACTTCAACCACTTCGGCGTCGAACGCGATTTTCGCCGGCCCGACCCATTTGCCGGACTCGATGGTGGCGCACGACTTCCCGGCCTGGACCGCACGGCCGGCTCTTTTTGCGGTGAAGGCAACGAGCTGGCCGGCCATGGCGGCGGCGACTGCGGTCATGCCGAGGGTCACGGTCCCGTCGCCGTTGTCGCGGTACCAGATGTTGTTCTCGACATCGTAGAGGAGTTCGTCGGGAAGTTGGCAGCCACGGACGGTCGGCATCAAATCCTCCTTGAGTGTCAGGCGATTTCCGCCGGCTGCGTATTTGCTTCGCGCTGGCGCAGCGGTCGCGACGAGCAGCAGAATTCGCCGAGCCCCGCCACTTCGAGCTTGCCGCCGATGAAGAGCGCCAAATGTTGCGCCACCATGGCGCCAAGGCGGAGCCGGCGGGCGGTGTCCGGATGCGCGGAGTCGAGAAACACGAGATTGCGGTGATAGACGAGCTCGCGGCATGTCTCGCGACAGGCGTTGAAGCTCACGTCGCCACGGGCGCCCTGGCGATGCAGCGCCAGCAGGCGGAAGCCTTCGACCTTATTTGTCGTCGGCGTTGCATCGTGTGCCGTCAGCCAGATCTCGAGGATCGCTTCACCAAGTGACAAAAGCTCATCCGCGAGGTCCAGTGCGGCCACGACAAGGGTTCCGTCCGGCGCCGCAAGCATCCAGTCGAGGCGAGCTGCGATAACGTCGAGGTTCATGGTGCGGACGTCGGTCATCAGCCGAGCCCTCGTGCGCGCAGCAGATCGGAGGAATCGGAGAAATTTTCATGCACGCCGACCTTGCGTGCCGACAGGCCGAGCGCCATGCCAAGAAGCTGGGTGAAGTAGAGAATCTTCACCGTGGTCTTACGGCCGAACACCTTTTCGGCACGCATCTGATGCATTTCCAGCCCTGAGTGGCAGGTCGGGCATTCGGTGGCGATCACGTCGGCGCCGCAGGCTTCCGCGGTGGTGAGCAGGTTGAGCACGAGCTTGGTCGAGGTGTCGCTGTC
>Ga0187872_10004762_pt1 | contig 10053 bp, 6 predicted proteins | sample June2016WEW_16_4_FD_132973 | JGI IMG/M metagenome (GOLD analysis project Ga0187872, IMG submission 132973) | Peatland microbial communities from SPRUCE experiment site at the Marcell Experimental Forest, Minnesota, USA - June2016WEW_16_40 | ecosystem: Environmental > Terrestrial > Soil >...
ACCACTTCCCACTGTTCGTCTGTCAGTTCCCAACGGCCCGCCATATAAGTCCGCGGAGACGCCTTGAGCAACTCCAGTTTCGCAGAAAAAAGAGCCCAAAATGTTTATGAGATGGGTTCTAGACTGAATAGGGGAGAGACCTAAGAAATTTAGTTGAATTTGCGAGCCGGACACATAGGTGAGGCCAAATTCACCGGCCAACAAGTGACTATGTGTTGTCTTGCCCGCTGCTGTCAGCCCTGAAATACAAATGTTACCGCAGTAGCGGAGGGACTCAACTAAATCGGGCATTTGATCTCCCAGCATTATAGTGGTCGGGTCACCCTACCACTATACCATTTTTGGTCCCCATTCATCGCTGTTTTATCGCGATCGGTGGTTGCATTCCAGATGTGACCGACTAATCTACTTCTGGATGCGGGAGACGTCGCGGACGGCGCCGCGGGAGGCGCTGGTGGTGAGGGCAGCGTAGGCCTGGAGGGCCTGCGAGACCTTGCGCGCGCGGTTGACGGGCTTCCATGCGGCGGGGCCCTTCGACTTGGCAGATTCACCCTTGGACTCGACAGATGCACCTTTCGACTCCGCAGCAGCACACTTCGACTCTGCGTCTACAGCATTGGAGTCGGCGGCGCCTCGGGCTTCCATGGCGGCGCGGCGCTTGGCGAGTTCGGCGTCGGAGAGGTTGACGCGGAGGATGCGCTTGGGGATGTCGATCTGGATGGTGTCGCCCTCTTCGACCAGGGCGATGGCACCGGCTTCGGCCGCCTCGGGCGAGATGTGGCCGATGCAGAGGCCGGAGCTGCCGCCGGAGAAGCGGCCGTCGGTGATGAGGGCGCAGGATTTGCCGAGGCCCTTGGACTTGAGGTAGCTGGTGGGATAGAGCATCTCCTGCATGCCGGGGCCACCGCGCGGGCCTTCGTAGCGGATGAGGACGACATCGCCGGGAACGATCTTGTCTCCCAGAATGGCCTCGACGGCGGAGTCCTGGCTCTCGAAGATGCGCGCCGGACCGGTGAAGGTGAGATGGGCGGCGTCGACGCCGGCGGTCTTGACGATGCATCCCTCTTCGGCGATGTTGCCGTAGAGGACGGCGAGGCCGCCATCCTTGCTGAAGGCGTGCGCGACGTTGCGGATGACTCCGGTGTCGCGGTCGAGGTCAAGGTCGGGGTAGCGGGCGGACTGGCTGAAGGCGACCGTGGTACGAACGCCGAAGGGCGCGGCGCGGAAGAACTTTTCGACGGCAGGGGCGACGCCGCGCTTGACGTCGAGGGCGTCGATGGCCGCGCCGAGGGTGGGCGCGTAGACGGTGGGGACATCGCGATGCAGCAGGCCGGCGCGATCCAGCTCGCCGAGGATGGCCATGATGCCGCCGGCGCGATGCACGTCCTCCAGATGGACGTTGGGGGCGGAGGGGGCGACCTTGCAGAGGTTGGGAACGCGGCGCGAGAGGCGGTCGATGTCTGCCATGGTGAAGGGGACCTGGGCCTCCTGCGCGGCGGCGAGGAGATGCAGCACGGTGTTGGTGGAACCGCCCATGGAGATGTCGAGGGTCATGGCGTTCTCGAAGGCCTGGAATGTGGCGATGCCGCGCGGCAGGGCGGTGAGGTCGTCGTGCTCGTAGTAGCGGCGGGCCAGATCGACGATGGTGCGGCCGGCCTGGAGGAAGAGCTCCTTGCGGTCGACGTGCGTGGCGACGATGGTGCCGTTGCCGGGCAGGGCGAGGCCGAGCGCCTCGTTGAGGCAGTTCATGGAGTTGGCGGTGAACATTCCGGAGCAGGAGCCGCAGGTGGGACAGGCGGCGTGTTCATATTCATCTACCTCGGCGTCGGTGGCCTTGGGGTCGGCGGCGAGAACCATGGCGTCGATGAGGTCCACGGTCCTGGTCTCGCTGCCGTGCTTGATCTTGCCCGCCTCCATCGGCCCGCCAGAGACGAAGACGGTGGGGATGTTGAGGCGCAGGGCGGCCATCATCATGCCGGGAGTGATCTTGTCGCAGTTGGAGATGCAGACCAGCGCGTCGGCGCAGTGGGCGTTGGCCATGAACTCGACCGAGTCGGCGATGAGATCGCGCGAGGGCAGGCTATAGAGCATGCCGTCGTGGCCCATGGCGATGCCGTCGTCGATGGCGATGGTGTTGAACTCCTTGGCGACGCCGCCGGCGCGGGCGATCTCCTCGGCGACGAGCTGGCCGAGGTCCTTGAGGTGGACGTGGCCGGGCACGAACTGGGTAAAGGAGTTGGCGACGGCGATGATGGGCTTGCCGAAGTCGCCGTCCTGCATTCCGGTGGCGCGCCAAAGACTGCGCGCGCCGGCCATGTTGCGTCCGTGGGTCGAGGTACGTGAGCGATAAGGGGGCATCCCCGTATTTTACTGCGTACGAGGAGGAGGCCGCTCCAGGCGGCCACTATCGTTCCACCCCGAGCGTCTCACGCGGCACAGCTCACTTATGGATTTGTGTCCTTCACCTGGTATCCGTCAGGGGCCTTGAAGAGGGAGGGATCGGGTGCGATCTGCTGGATGTCGGCGGTTTCTGTGGTTGCCTTGCCGGTGCGCGGGTCGTCGACGATGGAGCGAAGCGTGATGCCGAGATCCTGCGCGGTCCAGGTCTCCCTGGTTGTAGTCAAGTCGCGGTCGTTGCCCTCATAACCGGCGGGGGTGGTATTGGTATTGCGGAATCCTGTTGCGTAGAGGCCTTCGATGGTTTGGGGCGGCAGGGATTCGTTGCGCGAGGGGTAGTAGCGCTGGGTTGTTTGGGGAGCGGCTGGCATAGGTTGCGCGACCGGCTGCGGAAAGTGGTAGACCGTCACAACTTTGGAGTTGTTGGGATTGCCGACCGTCCAACTCATGCGTATGCGCGCCACCGGGTCGTAGATGCTGATAAAGCGATACGGGGTTCCATTGGTCGGCGTGTTAGTGGTCTCGGTGCGCATGCGGCCATCGGCGTCGCGCCAAATCTGCGCTGTGGTGACGGTGGTGATGTGGGTGCCGTCGGCCAGGGTCTGAACGCGCGTGGTCGTCTGCTTGGCGGTGTAGGGAGGGAAATGCTGCTGCACCACGGAAGCAGGGCAGTTACACGCGGGCGCGGAAGTGGCGGCGGGCGCGGCGGTCTGTGCGGTTGCGGCGGGTGTGGCGGAGCTGCGCGCGGGAGCCTGCGCGGTCTGTGCCGAGGCAGTCTGCGGGAGAAGTACGGGGGCGAAGGCGAAGGCAAGCAGGACGGTACAGGGGCCGATGCGCATGGGGGTTCCTCTGAGTGGGAGGCTACTCCTCGAAGCTGTTGATTTCAATCGCATGGCAGGTGGCCCAGCCATCGCGCCTTTGTCTCATGCGATGGGTGGCATTCACGCCTTGCGCGAAGCACACTCCTCTAACCCGCACCAATCTCCCCATCATCCACGAACGGAAGGGCACGCGTGAACGCGTGCCCTTCACCACTTCACGAACCGCACGATTCGAATCGTCCTCTACGCCAGCTTCACGCTGACCAGTTCGATGCCGGCGCCTTTGCCCAGGTTGCGGCTGTACTTCTTCTCGGCGGCGTTGTTCCAGTGCTCGTGAACGCCCATGCTGGCCAGCGCCTTGCCGGTCTTCGCCGGGTCGTAGACGGTCTTGGAGGGCGGCTGGTTGGCCAGCGCCATCTCGTGCAGGTAGTTGTCCACCGCGCCGGTGACGATGGTCTCGAGCGACGGCTCGCTGCTCAGGAAGTCCAGCGCAACCGAGTCGATGGCCACGCCGTCCTGCGAGGCAAAGAGGCTGGAGGTCCAGTTGCCGTTGAAGGGCGCGCTCGACCACTTGCAGACCGGGGTGAGGCGGAACTCGTTGTGCTGCGTCGCATACAGGCCGTCGATGATGTACAGTACGGTCTTGCCGCCGACCTCCGGGTGTCCATTCATGTCCACCAGCCCGTTGTAGGAACCCATCGCCTGGGCAGCCGGCGCGCCCACCCGGTTGCCGAAGGACTTGACGGCGATCGAGGCATGCACATCGCGCGCTCCGTAGGAACCGTCCGCCTTGAGGACCGTTCCCTGGTGGTTCTTGGCGCAGACCGTCATGCCCGCCATGGTGTGCCCCTTCAGCCCGGCCACGTTGATCATGTAGTCGGCCTGCGTGACCACGGTGGGGAGATAGAAGGTCAGGCCGCCCTTGGCGAAGAACATCGGCTTTGTCTTGTCCACTACCGCCTTCTCGCGGCCATCGGTGTCGGTCGAGTCCACAAAGTGGACGCCGGGAAACTCCTTGCTGCCGCGGTCGTAGATGGTGGATGGAACGTTGCGGATGGCATCGAAGATAAAGATGTCGGCCGGCGCGGCGCCAACCTGCTGGATGAGCTGGCGCAGCAGGGCCTGCGAAAGCTGCGGCGCAATGTAGGAATCGTTGGTGCCCGTGCCGTGGTTGTGCATCTGGTTCAGGTTCATCTTGATGGCGATCTTCTCGCCCTTCTTGTAGCCCACCGCGCCCTTGCCGTGGCGCTTGTTGAAGTCGACGAAGATCTTGTTCCAGGCCTCTTTGTCGGTTTTGGCGTCGCCAACCGAGCGGATGGTTCCCGAGAGCATGGCAGCGACGGGCTCGGGGTGGGTGTTGCTGTCGTCCCACCAGCCCGGCGCGTTGGTTACGCCGTCCCAGCTGGTGGCCTTGGGATCGAAGGCCCAGGAGACGCGGCCCGGCTTGACGCCGAACGCCGTCCCCATCGGCGAGTTGGCAGGGTCGCTGGGGGTGAAGGGAGGCTGAGGCGTGGGAGGCGTGGGCTGGGCCAGGGCCGAGGGAACTTTCAAGGCAGTCAGCGTTGCGGCGCCGCCCATTACGGAGGCTTTCAGGAAATCTCTACGCGAAGTTTCAAAGTAACCGTTTTTCATCTGGAATCTCCTATTTCGGCCCTGGTTCGCTTGGATGCCCTAGCTGGCCCGGATTATACCGCTCTGCTGCAGTGCATGGCATGTGACATCCGTCACAGACAGTGGAAAAGCTGGATTCCGGGCGAAATACAGAGCGATTCCATTGGAAAGTAGAATATCCGCATGGACGGAACGCGGATCGACAAATGGCTGTGGGCGGCGCGCTTCTTCAAGACGCGCGAGCTGGCCTCCAAGGCCTGCGAGATGGGCCGCATCGAGTCCAATGGCCTGCGCGCCAAGCCCGCACGCGAGGTGCGCGCCGACGATATGCTGCGGATCAAAAACGAAGCCGCCGAGTGGGAGATCGAGGTCCTCTCGCTCAGCCACCAGCGTGGCCCCGCCGCCGTTGCGCAGACGCTGTACCGCGAGACCGAGGCCAGCATCGAACTTCGTCGCAAGGCCGCCGAAGAGCGCCGGTTGCTTGGGCCGATGGATGGCGCGCCATCGTTGGGCAGGCCGTCGAAACGCGATCGGCGGCTGATTCACAGCTTCAGCGGTAAGCGTTGAAGCCGCGATTATTGCGGGCCGAGAGATTCCAGTAGAGTGCGGGTTTCGGCCAGGACATCTTCGGCATGGGCGGAGGTGAGCGGCCAGCGCAGCACGCCCTGCGCTGTGAACTGCGCGCCGCGCTTGGCGTTTCGGCTGACCAGCTTCATCATGGCGGCGGGATCGACGCTGGTGCGCGCGAGCGATGCGGGGGCCTGCTGCGATGTGTCGGCCGCAGCGGCGGCGAAGCGAATGTGCAGCATCTCGACGAATGTTTTCGCAACGGGCTTTGCGGGCTGCGAGCGGCGCGAGAAAGGCTGCGGCGGCGCGGGTTTTGGCGCGGGCAGGTCGATCTGGGTGCGCTTGCGGTCGAGTTGCGCGATGCCGAGCCGCTCGCAGAGCAGGCGGAGTTCTCCGGCGGCGAGCAGGTTCAGGACAGACGGGGGCGGGTTGCCGTAGCGGTCTTTCATCTCAGCCAGAACATCTTCGAGTTCTGGCTGGGACTCTGCGGCGGCGATGCGCTTGTACATGCGCAGGCGCTGGTTCTCCTCGGGGATGTAGCTGGAGTCGATGCGCACGGAGATGCCGAGGTTGATGCTTGTGCCTGCGTGGGCCGGCCTGGCTTCTTCTCCTTTGAGTTTTCTCACCTCTTCTTCCAGCATGGAGGTGTAGAGCTCGAATCCGATGGCCTCGATGTGACCGGACTGCTCGCCTCCGAGCATGTTGCCCGCGCCGCGGAGTTCCAGGTCAAGCGCGGCGATCTTGAATCCGGCGCCGAGGTCACTGAACTCCTTCAGCGCGGCCAGGCGGCGGCGCGCGATCTCGGTCAGTTCCGTCTCCGGCGGGATGAGCAGGTAAGCGTAGGCGCGGCGATTGCTGCGTCCCACGCGGCCGCGGAGTTGGTACAGCTCCGCCAGTCCGTGGCGATCGGCGCGGTTGATGAGGATGGTGTTGGCCAGCGGGATGTCGAGTCCGTTCTCGATGATGGAGGTGGCGACTAGCACGTCGTACTCGTGGTTCATGAAGGCAAGCATGACGCGCTCCAGCTCGGCCTCGGGGAGCTGGCCGTGGCCGATGGCGATGCGCGCGTGGGGAACCAGCTCGCGGATCTTTGCGGCAAGTTCGTAGATCGTCTCGACGCGGTTGTGGACGAAGAAGGTCTGGCCGGCGCGCTCCAGTTCCATCTCGATGGCGGTGCGGACGAGCTTCTCGTCGAACTTGGCGACGATGGTCTGGATGGCCATGCGGTCCTTGGGCGGCGTCTCGATGATGGACATATCGCGCAGGCCGACCAGCGACATGTGCAGCGTGCGCGGAATGGGCGTGGCCGACATGGCAAGCACGTCGATCTGCGCGCGCATCTGCTTCAGGCGCTCCTTGTGGCGCACGCCGAAGCGCTGCTCCTCGTCCACGACGAGCAGGCCGAGGTCCTGGAACTTGAGCTTCTGCGCGAGGACGGCATGGGTGCCAATGAGGATGTCGATCCTGCCGGCGGCGGACTTCTCCAGGATCGCGGTCCTCTCCTTCGCAGTGCGGAAGCGGGAGATCATCTCGACGTTGACGGGGAAGTTACTGAAGCGGCGCTTGAAGCTCTCGTAGTGCTGGAAGGCGAGGACGGTGGTGGGCGCGAGGACGGCGACCTGCTTGCCGTCCTGCACGGCCTTGAAGGCGGCGCGCATGGCGACCTCGGTCTTGCCGTAGCCCACGTCGCCGCAGAGCAGGCGGTCCATGGGCTGCGGCGATTCCATGTCGCGCTTGATGTCGGCGATGGCGGTGGTCTGGTCGTCGGTCTCGTTGAAGTCGAAGGCGTCCTCGAACTCGCGCTGCATGTTGCTGTCGGGCGAAAAGGCGGTGCCGACGGCGGCCTTGCGCTGGGCGTAGAGCTTGAGCAGCTCGCCGCTCATGTCGGCCATGGCCTTCTTGACGCGGGCCTTGGTCTTCTGCCACGACTGCGTGCCGAGCCGGTTGCGCTCGGGCGGCGGGCCGGTCTCGCTGCTGCGATATTTCTGGATGAGGTCGAGGCGGGTGAGCGGAACGTAGAGCTTGGCCTCGTCGGCGAACTCGAGGATCATCAACTCCAGCGGCGGCTGGTCTGGCTCCTCGATGACACGCAGGCCGCAGTATTGCGCGATGCCGTGCTCGACGTGGACGACGTAGTCTCCGACGGCGAGGTCGCGGAAGTCGGAGACGAAGGCGGAGGTCTTGGACTTGCTGCGGGGAATGGGGCGTGCCTGAACGTCGGCGTCATCCACGAGATCGTTTGCGCCGAAGAGGACGATCTGCCGGGCAGAGGCGCGGCCATCGGCATCGCGCAGGTCCAGGACCTGCACGCCGTTGGCGATGGCGGTGCGGACAATGACGGGCGTGCGCAGGTCGCCCGTAAGGTAGCTCGACTCGCTGTAGACTGTGGAGCTTCCTGGTGCTTGCGCGCGCGAGCCGAGGCGGTACGGGAGTTGATACTCCTGCAACAGGCCGGCGAGGCGTTCCACTTCGCCCTGGTTCGGCGCGGCGATCAGCACGCGCGCCTCTTGCTGGATGAGTGCGCGGATGGCTTCGATGAGCGCGGGGATATTGCCGTGGAAGCGCTGCGTGGGGCGGGTGCTGAAGTCCACCTCGGAGAGACCGCTGCGGTCTGCATCGAGAACGTCAACCGCGCCGAGCTGGTCGAGATCGCATCCGGAGAAGCTGCGCAGGCGGTCGTCGAGCTCCCACGGAGAGATATAGATGTCTTCGGGGCGGACGAGCGAGCCGATGCCGGAGCGCTCGTGGCGCTGCTCGACCTTGTTCCACCAGCGCTCGCCCTGGTTCTTCACCATCGCAGGCTCTTCGCGGAAGACGCGAGCCGTTGGGCCGAGCAGATCGAGCAGAGTGAGGTTGGCCTGTGCAGCGGCAGGTGCGACCGGCGCGAAAAACTCCCAGCCGGGAAAGATGGTGGCATCCGTACCCACCCATCGCGATGTTGCTGCGATGGATGGCGCACCCGCTTCCGGGAGGTGAGCGAGGAGTTCGACCGGCTCTTCGCCGCCTTCCAGCTCCGCGCCAGCCAGCCCCGAGCGCGTGAGCCGGGCGTTGATGGCGGCGAGAATCTTCTCTGTGACCGGCGTCTCGGTGAGCGGCAGCAGCAGCGCCTCGTCCAGTGTGGAGGCGGAGCGCTGCGTCTCGGGGTCGAAGCGGCGGATGGACTCGATCTCGTCGCCGAAGAATTCGATGCGCACGGGGCGGTCCATCTCCGGCGAGTAGGCGTCCAGAATGCCGCCGCGCAGCGTGACCTGGCCGGGCATCTCGACCACATCGACGCGTGTGTAGCCGACCGAGAGCAGGTGCTCGACGAGCATCTCAGGCAGCACCTCCTCGCCGCACCTGAGGCGCAACGCGAGGGCGGCGTAGTGGTCGCGCGGAAAGAGCCTCATGCAGGCCGCTTCGACCGGAGCAATGACGAGGCGCGCGGTTCCGGTGGCGATCTTCCACAGCGTGGCGGCGCGGGTTTCGAGTATCTCGGGGTGCGGAGAGAGATTTTCAAAGGGCAGAACATCGTGCGCGGGCAGGCGCAGGACGGAGTCGGCGGCGAGCGCGCCGGACAGCTCGCAGGCGGCGAGGATGGCCGCGTGCAGCTCTTCGGCGGCCTTGTTGTCGGCAACCAGGATGAGGCAGGGCGCGTTGGCGGCGCGGACGAAGAGTGGAAGATACAGCGCGCGCGCGGTAAAGGTGAGGCCGGAGACACGTCTACGCCCGCTGCCGGCGCTCAGATGGCGACGGACACGTTCAAAAGGGACACAGTTCTCAAGGTCCGCAAGCACTTCGCGGACGAAAGGCAGAATCATTGCTGGGTTAAGTCTACCTGCTGGAACGGAGTCGCAGTGGCAGGAAGATCGCACACAGACGTGAGATACAGCGAGCCGCAGGACATGGCAATGGGCCCTGTTGCTAGAATCGAGATGAATATGTCCACGACGACTGCACTTTCGCCTGAAGTTCTTGCCAAGTACCAGCCTGTGATCGGGCTGGAGGTCCATGTCCAGCTATTGACCGAGACGAAGGCCTTCTGCAACTGCATCAACCGCTACGGCGGCGAGCCGAACACGCACATCTGTCCAAACTGCCTTGGGCTGCCTGGAGCGTTGCCGGTGTTGAACCGGCGCGCGGTGGAGTTGGCCGTGCTGGCGTCGAAGGCGATCCACTGCGAGATTCGCGAGACCAGCATCTTTTCGCGCAAGAATTATTTCTATCCCGACTCGCCGAAGGGATACCAGATCTCGCAATACGACCGGCCGATCGCAGAGCACGGATGGATCGATGTTCCCGATTCCACGGGGGCGGCCAAACGCATCGGCATCACGCGGCTGCACCTGGAAGAGGACGCGGGCAAGAGCCTGCACGACGGCTTTGCCGACTCGGTCTCGCGGACGTACATTGACCTGAACCGCTGCGGCACGCCGCTGGTGGAGATCGTCAGCGAGCCAGACCTGGGCACTCCGGACGAGGCGTTTGAATACCTGACGCGGCTGAAGGAGATACTACTGTACTGCGGCGTCAGCGACTGCAACATGGAAGAGGGCAGCCTGCGCTGCGACGCCAACGTGAGCGTGATGCTCAAAGGCGCGGCGAAGTTTGGGACGAAGGCCGAGGTGAAGAACGTCAACAGCTTTCGCTTTATCCGCGCGGCGCTGGAGTACGAGAT
>Ga0187872_10004766_pt1 | contig 10047 bp, 7 predicted proteins | sample June2016WEW_16_4_FD_132973 | JGI IMG/M metagenome (GOLD analysis project Ga0187872, IMG submission 132973) | Peatland microbial communities from SPRUCE experiment site at the Marcell Experimental Forest, Minnesota, USA - June2016WEW_16_40 | ecosystem: Environmental > Terrestrial > Soil >...
CAAAACTCGTTCCCGGCGGTCCACAGGTTTGGCGGTTTTCATCCGAGTACGCGGCGGAGGAATCGTGCGGACTTTCGAGAAGTGAATCTCATCGGTCCCTGTTATTATACGCCCGTTGCAGGCCGGGAGCGATCCCGGCAAGCCTCGGAGCAATCCCGGGATTGCCTGTCGAAGGCCGATGTCGTAGGCTTTGGGCCGTACTCGAGCCATCGGGTAAATTGGCCCCTTTTCGCAACGATGCCTGCACCTCCCGAGACCGTGGAAGTGACCACTCTATCTCAGCGCGAGAAGGCGGAGCGGCCGAGAATCCTCCGCATCCTCGGCTACGGCCTGGCCGTCATCTGCCTTGTCTGGGTCCTGCGCGATTTCCACATCGTGAAAGCGCTCCACGACATGGCCAATGCAGATTGGCGGTGGGTTTTGCTCGGGATGGGCTTCGACGTTCTGAGCTACAGCATTCAGGCGCTGCGTTGGAAATTCCTCCTGAGCCCTTTTGGAAAGGTGCGCCTTACCCGTTCGATTCGCGCCGTCTACACTGGCCTGTTTGCAAACCTCCTCCTGCCGCTGCGGCCGGGCGAGTTTCTGCGCAGCTACTTGCTTTCGGATTCCGAGGGCATCTCGCTGGGACGCGTTCTGGGATCCGTTGGCATCGAGCGCCTGGTGGATCTAGTTATCGCCACGGCGTCCCTCGCCGTGGTTTCCCTCTTCGTTCGACTGCCGCGCCGCTTTGAGCGAGCCGCGGATATCCTCGGGATCATCACACTCGTTCTCGTGACGATCCTCATGCTCTTGATCCTGTATCTGGAAGTAAGACTCGGCATCAGTCCGGAGCCGCACATCGGCAGACGTCGCCTGCCGGGAAGGGTGATGGCGGCGCTCGTCGACTTGCACGCAATGGGCACAGCGCCGAGTTTCTACGCGGCTGTATTCACATCCCTGTTGATACCCGCCTGCCAGGTTCTTGGCCTGTGGGCGATGATGCGTTCCTACGGCCTGCCGTTGTCGTTTCTCGCCGCAGTGGTCGTGTTGCTGGTGATCAATCTCGGCGTGTCGCTCCCAAACGCGCCGGCGAATGTAGGTTCCTACCAATTCTTCTGCGTCCTGGGCTTGAGCGTATTCGATGTCGAGAAGACCACGGCGACTGGTTTTTCGATCTTTGCGTTTCTGGCCCTCACCATTCCCTTCGTCTTTCTCGGCTTTGCGGCGCTGCTGCGCAGCGGACTCTCGCTCCGGTCCATGCGCGAAGTCACCAGCCTGCCGAGGCAGGCGGCGAAGTCAAACGCACCGAGCTGAAGCCGCCCTCGCGGCCCTGCACGCTCATCATCGGCACATCCCCTTGATTTCGTTGTGAGACCGGGAAGGGGTCCGTTATATAGTTTTCTTTGGCCCGCGCGCTGGACAGAACGCGGCTTCTGTCGCGCCGGATGAGGGCGGACAGGGCCGGCTAACTTGCCATGCCCGCGCGAAGGACACGCGAGTTTCCATGGCTTCCGACATCAACAAGCATCTCGACCGGGGGCGGCGAAGCCTCGAAAAGAACAAGCTCCGCGAAGCCGTCACCGAATATCAGGCCGTCCTCGACGAAGCGCCCGGCCAGCAGGAAGCCCTCCAAGCGCTGGCCGACATCTATACGCGCCTGAACGAACCCGCCCTCGCAGCCCAATACTACGGCGCTCAGTTTGACCGGCTCATCGAAGCGGGAGACGCCGCCAAAGCCTCGGCCATCTTCGCGCGTTTCCTCCGATCCGTTCCCCAGCCTCCCGACCGGCTGATGCGCTATGGCGCGCTTCTGCAAAGGCAGAACCGTCCTCCGGAAGCTATCGAACAGTTCGGCACCGCCGCGGAGCTTTTCCTGCAACATCAACGCGATATCGATGCCTTGGCGTGTTACGAAAGCATCGCACTGCTCGACCCGGAGAACGCCGCGCGGCACGTCGTTCTGGGCGAACTCGCGGAGCGGCTCAAGCACGCCGATCTTGCCGCGCGCAGCTTCGTACGAGCAGGACAATTGACGCTGGCAGCGGGCGCGCTCGACGAGGCACTCGAATACTTTGGGCGTGCGCATGGCCTCTTGCCCGATGACCGCACCGGCGCGCTGCTTTTCGCTGAAGCCAAACTTCGAAAAGGAGATCCCGAGGGCGCCGTGGCGCTTCTCGAGCCTTTCACGCCCAATGAGCGGGACACGACGTTCCTTGCGCTCTTCGGCGAGGGCCTTCTGCGGATCGGCCGTCTGGATCGCGCGCGCGAAGTGTTCGAGGCCTACTACAAGCAGAAGCCGGACAGCTTCGCCAAGCTCTTCGAGGTCGCTGCGGCCTACTTGAAAGCCGGAGAAGACCCGAAAGCCGCTTCGGTGCTCGTGCAGACCAAGGAATGGATGCGCGCCGTCCGGAAGGAAAACGAACTCTCGGCGCAGGCGGACCGTCTGGCGGCCACCTATCCCGCTTCGCTGCCGCTGGCTGAAACGGTCGCCCGTCTCTATGAAGAACTGAATCGCGAAACGAAGTATTTCGACGCGCTCGTGCGTCTCTTCGACCTCTATCTGGCCGCCGGTCAATTGAAAGAAGCCTGCGAAGCGCTCGACCGGCTGGTGGACATCGATCCTTACGACTACCGCAATCAGGAGCGCATCGCGAAGCTCGAGGGGAAAGCGGATCCCGCTTTTCTGCAAAACGTTCTCGCCCGTGCCGCCAAAGCGGCGACCATTTCGACTCGTACTTCGGGGTTTTCCGGTGCGGGGTCGGAGGTGGCTGCAACGGCCGGACCCATTTCCGAAGAGGTTCGCGCCCAGCAGGCGCTGGAAGATCTCGTCGTGCAGGTGGAAATCTTCCTCCAGTATTCGCTCCAGACCAAGGCCATCGAGCGGCTCGAACGAATCGCTGAGCTCTTCCCCGGCGAAGAAGAAAGGAATGAACGCCTGCGCACGCTCTACGAACGCGCAAGCTGGTGGCCCAAGGGCGCACCTCGCAGGCCCGCATCACAACCGGCTCCGGCCGCGCCTGCCGCCCCGCCATCCCCACCCGCGGAGATCATCGCACCGCCTGCCGTGGCTGCGCCCACCGCGGCGGAAACCCACCGCGATCTCGCCGCCATTGCGGAGATCAACCGCCTGATGTACCGGCAAGCCACGCCGCGCGAAGTCCTCGCCGCGACAGCAGCAGAGATCAGCAAACACCTGGGAGTGGCGCGATGCCTCGTGGCCGTGGGCTCGCCCGGCGAGACAGCCCCACTGACAGCGGAATACTCTGCGCCGGGCCTCACTCCGGCGGGCGCCGCGCGCATTCCTTCGATCCTTTCGCTGGTTTCGAAGGCTCCAGCCGATGATTTGGGAGGGATTGAACTCCACGCCTCAAGCGCGCCTGTCCTGGGCGAATTGGGCCTCGAATCAGCTTTCGCCGTCGTGCTCACGGACAAGGAAACGCAAGCCCCTTCGGGTGCCTTGCTTGTGAGCGACACGGTTGCAAGAAAATGGAAACCGAACGAGAGCTTCTTCCTTCAAGCGGTGGGCGACCAGCTCGTGCTTTCCGTCAATCACACGCGGCTGCGCTCGCTGGTGCGTTCCCTTGCCGTCGCCGATGAGAAGACGGGCCTCCTTAACCGCGGGGCATACATCGATTGTCTGCTGGTCGAATCGAACCGCGCCCGCGCGCAGAACACGCCTCTCTCTCTCGTCATCCTCCAGCTCGACCATGGCGGCGACCTCCTGCGGCAGCATGGCGACGCGGCGGTCGAGCGGCACGTCGAGCAATTGGCGCGCGCCCTCTCTTCGGCGATCCGCCAAACTGATATCGCGGTGAAATATACGGCGTGGTCGCTCGTCTTCATTCTGCCGGGCACGTCGCTGGAAGACGCGCGGGCTCTCGCGGAGAAACTCCGCCAGCTCGCTATTGATGTTCAGTCACCCTGGGGCGCGCATGATCTGACGGTGAGCGCGATTGTGGCCCAGGCCTCTTCGCGTGCCGGCGACGAAACCGAGGACCGCGTCACCGAATGGATCAACCGCGCCGAAGCCGGGCTGGACGAGGCGCGCCACCACGGCGGCAACGTCCTTGTGCCTCTGGCAACTCCATGACATCTTGTTTTAGGGTATTCGGGAGCTTTTTTGTGTCTACAGGTACGCTTTGATGGCGAACGACAGAAAAACGAAGCCGGTGCGCGGTGATCTGAACGCAGCCGGGCTTCGCTTCGGCATCGTCGTGAGCCAGTTCAATAGCTTCATCACCGACCGCCTTCTCGCCGGCGCTCTCGACGCGTTCAAGCAAGCCGGCGCGGCGGAACCGCAGATCGAGATCGTCCGCGTTCCGGGATCGTTCGAAATCCCGATCGCGGCGAAAAAGCTCGCCGCAACCGGCAAGTTCGATTCGCTGATCTGCATCGGCTGCGTCCTGCGCGGTGAGACTTCGCATTACGACTACGTCGCCTCGGAAACGGCGCGCGGGATTCAGTTGGCGCAGCTCGATACGGGCGTTCCGATGGCGTTCTGCGTCCTTACCTGCGACACGCTCGAGCAGGCTATCGACCGCGCCGGTCTTAAGGGCGGCAACAAGGGCTACGATGCAGGACTCGCCGCGATCGAGATGGCCCGCCTCGCGCGCAAACTGTCGAAAAACTCAACGGCCCGTGGCCGAAGTCCGCGGCGCCGCTAGCATGACCCTCCGCCACAAATCCCGGGAATTCGCGCTACAGATGCTTTTCGAATGGGATATGACGCGCCAGGATCCCGCGCGCGTCGAAGAGCTCTTCTGGAAATCGGCGCGTGCCGCCGAATCGACGCGAAAGTTCGCGGACCAGCTATTCGAAGGCGCCGTCGCCTCGGCCGAATCGATCGATCAGCTCGTCGAAAACCTTGCTGAAAACTGGCGCCTCGACCGCCTCGCCGCCGTCGACCGCAATATTCTCCGCCTCGCCATCTGTGAACTTCGCTCCGGCACCGCGCCGCCGAAGGTTGTCATCGACGAAGCCATCGAACTCGCGAAGAAATTTTCCTCCGCCGAAGCTCCGTCGTTTCTGAACGGCATCCTCGATGCCGCTTACAAGAGCCTCATAATCTGAAGTTTGTTGGAGGTCAGAGGCTCTTGACGAGCGCCGTGACTTTATCGAGCACGCGCTGCGTCGTTTCCGGGCGCGTGGTCTCCGAATAGACCCGCAGCATGCGTTCCGTGCCGGAAGCGCGCACCATCACCCAGCCAATGTCTCCAAGGTAGACCTTCACGCCGTCGAGATTCTCGCGACGCACGATGGGCCAGTCGAGAAGCCGGTCGAATCCCACGTCCAAGAAAAGCTCCACGGCCCTTTCTTTCTGGCCTTGTTTCAGCGTGAGGTCTACGCGGCCGTAGTGGTACTCGCCAAATTCTCGATGCAGCATGGCGACCAGTTCGCCCAGGCGCTTGCCGTGCCACGCCATCACTTCGGCGAGCAGCAGCGCGCTAACGGTGGCGTCGCGTTCGGGGAGATGAAGCTTCGTTCCGATCCCGCCGCTTTCCTCGCCGCCGATCACAATGTCGCTTTCGAGCATACGGTCGCAGATGTGCTTGAACCCGATGGGCATTTCCCAAACCTTGCGGCCGAATTTCTCCGAAATCCTGTCGATCATCTTTGTGGTTGAGAATGTTTTCGCGACGTCGCCGGTCAGCTTTCGCGTGCCCGCAAGGTGCCAGAGAAGAATCGCGAAAATCTGGTGCGGCGTGACGAACGTGCCGTCGCGGTCGATGGCGCCGATGCGATCGGCGTCGCCGTCGAAGGCGAAGCCCGCGTCGTAGCCGCCTTCGCGTACTGCGAGCCGCAACGCTTCCACGTGGGGCTCGATCGGCTCGGGATTCACGCCGCCAAAGAGAGGATCGCGCGTGCCTCGAATTTCACCGGCCTCGATTCCGTGGCGGCGGAAAAGTTCCCGCAGCAAGCCGCGGCCCGCGCCGTGCATCGGGTCGATCACGAACCGGAATTTGGACGCGCGCAGGCGGTCCCAATCGACCAGGCCGTCGAGCGTCTCGAGATACGGCGCGCGGACGTCGAGCGCGTGAATCAACTCGTTTCGCGGCGGGAGCGCGGGAACGCCGTCGCACAGAACTTTTTCGAGCTCCGCTTCCAATTGCGCGACGATCGCGGGCGAAGCCGAGCTGCCGTAGCTTGCTTTGAACTTGATGCCGTTCCACTGGTAGGGATTGTGGCTCGCCGTAATCTGGATTCCGCCGGCGGCGCCGCGCAGGCGCACGAGCAGCGAAATCGCCGGCGTCGGGCAGGCATCGGTTGCAAGCCAGACGGGCGTGCCCGTCGCGGCAACGGTCTCGGCAGCCACGCGAGCGAACTGCTCCGAGCCAAAGCGCGTGTCGTAGCCGACGAGGACGCCGCTTCCGGGCTTCTCGGCGCGGACCACGTAACGCGCGATCGCGTGCGCTACCTTGCGCACGTTGTCGTACGTGAAGTCCTCAGCGATGACGCCGCGCCAGCCGTCGGTACCGAATTTGATCTCGGCGGCAGCGATTTCGGAGGCCTCGGATTTGTGACGATTAGACAGGACCGCCGTCCTTTGTTTTCAACGAGTTACATCCAATTCTGTTCGACACACTGTGTCGATTACAAAGCGCGCGAGGGCTACTCGACCGCCCATTGGTTCGTTCCGCGCCGCACAATCTCACAAAAACTCCTCGTTCGAAGCTGCCATGATTCCGGGCAAATTTCAAACGGTTGTTCGCGTAAAGAATCTTGAGGGAAAAAGCGAGGCCGACTGGCGAGGGCCGGGCGCGTTTCACAACAGCCGTTTATGTTTCCGCCCTTCCAACCATTTGACGACTTTGCCGACGTCCTGAGAACGGTCGCGCGAACACAGCAGAAGCGCGTCGTCGGTTTCGACGAGCACGAGGTCGTGGACGCCGATGGCGGCGACAAACTTCTTCGAACTCCAAAAGTAGTTTCCTTCGGCATCGAGCGCGAAGTGCAGACCGGCCGAAACGTTTTCGCCGCGTTTTGCGGCGAGCAGTTCGTACACGGCCGCCCACGAGCCGATATCGCTCCAGCCGACCTTTGCGGGAATCACGAATACGCACGATGCGCCCTTAGCCAACGTGGCAGGCTCCATGATGGCGTAGTCGACGGAGATATTCTCGAGACGCGGGTAGATACGCCGCAGCGCGGATGCGTAGCGTGGAGTCCCGATGGTTTTGCCGAGATCGACGAGCGCCGCATGCGTCGCGGGCAGGAATCGGCGCAACGCATCGAGAAAGGTGGAGACCCGCCAAAAGAACATGCCCGCGTTCCAAAAGTATCTGCCCGAGGCGACGTATTTCTTCGCGAGAGGCAGCGCGGGCTTTTCGGTGAAGCGTTTCACACTGTAGGCTGCAACGCCGCGGGGCCGCGCCGCCATCGCGCCGCGTTCGATATAGCCGTAGCCGGTTTCCGGGCGCGTCGGCGGGATGCCGAGGACGACGAGGTTTCCGGGCGTGCGGGCCAATTCGAGCGCAGCACTCACGAGGTTGCGATAGCGCTTTGCGTCAGCGACGTAACTATCGGACGGAAGCACAGCCGTCACGGCGTCGACACGCTCGTGCGCGAGATGAATCGCGGCAAGCGCAATAGCGGCTGCGGTGTTGCGCCCGACAGGCTCGGCCAGGACGTGCGACGCCGGAACGCCAAGCAGCTCGCGGCGAACTGCGGCGGCCTGCTCGGAGTTCGTTACGACCCAGATATCATGTAGGCCGATGAGAGGATCGAGGCGCGCGGCTGTCTCGCACAGCATCGTTTCGCGACCGGTGATGTTCAGGAGTTGCTTCGGCGTGTGCATCCGGCTGCGAGGCCAGAAGCGCGTGCCGCGCCCTCCGGCAAGGAGGACGGCGCAGGCGGGAATAAGCGCGGATTCTCGGTCAGTTTTCTTAGGCCGCTTCACAGGTGGCTATAGTAAATGATGATGTCGCTTCGGTCCTACGACCTTCGCGATTGGGCGCGGATTAGACGTCACCATCTCATTTACTATCCGGAGCGCCGCCGGAATTCATCTTCCAGACGATCTGGCGGAGAATGCCGAGCCACAATACGGCGTCGCGGGCGGGCAGATGGAGGCGGCGGACCAGGCGGCGCATCCTTTGTTCCACGTCCGCCACGCGGCGGAGGCCGATGTAGCCACTCGCGCGGAGCGCTTCCAGCAACATCGTGGTGATCCGCTCGACCTCGGCCGCGGTTGCTGGAGCGAGCTTCTCGGGCGCGCGGGGCGCCCGTGCATCGCGCACGAGTTCGTAGAGGCAGACCGCCACCGCCTGCCCCAGGTTCATCGAAATGTTCTGTTCGCTCGTGGGGACGCGCATGAGCCAATGGCAGTGGCTCATGTCTTCGTTTGAGAGGCCGGATTTTTCGGAGCCGAACAAGATCGCGACGCGGTTCGACGCCAGCCGCTTGCGGATCAGGCGAGCGCCGTCTTCGAGGCGCCGAACCACATGCTGCAAATTGCGGCGGCGCACGGCGGTGGTTCCCACCACGAGGGTACAGTCGGCAACAGCCTCGGCCACGGTCTTGTACTTTGCGGCTCCTTCGAGAACGGCGGAAGCGCCGACGGCGGAACGCGCCTCGCGAAACGCTGGTTGGTACGGGTTCACGACGCGAAGGCGCGGAAAGCCGAAGTTGCTCATGGCGCGCGCCGCCGCGCCGATGTTGAGAGGGTTCCGCGTGGCCACCAGCACAACGCGCAGGCTTTCGAGCTCGGCGGGAGTCAGCAATGGACGAGGCGGGAGGCGGCGGATTCCGAGACGCCGCGGGCGATGAGGCGGCGGCTGAATTCGGCAAGGTCGCCCGGGACGTAGGTGCGCAGAAGCGACGTAGGCGCTTCGGGCGCGAGTTGATATGCACCGAGCGCGGCGGGAATCATCCAGACCTGCGCCGGAGCGTATTCCGCGCGCGCGTTGCCCCATCCGATGCATCCGCTTCCTTCGAGAAACACCAGCAGATCGAAGTGCTCGGGTGAAGCGCTCGCGCCGATCGGACGCGAGAAATCCCATCGTTCGGTCGCGAAGTACTTGCAGGCAACGAAGTGAGTTTCGGTCACGGCCCCGCGCTCGATTCGCACCGGGGCCGTCTTGCCGCAGCTTTGCTTCCCGAACCGGATCACGTCGAGCGCTTTTTCGACGTGAAGCGGGCGCGCCCGGCCGTTCGCGTCGCGCCGGTTGTAATCGTAGACGCGATACGTGAGATCGGAGTGCTCCTGGATTTCGCAGAGCACGAGGCCGGGTCCGATCGTATGCGCGGTTCCGGCGGGAACAAAAACCGCTTCGCCCTCACGCAGTGGCACGCGCTCCAGGCAATTTTCGGCGGTGCCATCCGCGATAGCTCGCTTGAATGTTTCGAACGTGACGTCCGGCTTCATGCCGACGAGAACCTCGGCGCCGGGCCGAGCGCGCAGCGCGTACCACATTTCGGTCTTGCCGCGTCCACCGGCCTCGGGTTCGTGCCGCGCCGCATAGTCGTCGCCGGGATGCACCTGCACGGAGAGCTTGTCCTGCGGGAAGATGAATTTCACGAGCAGCGGGAACCCGGCGCTGCGGTCCGCGAGCGCGCCCGCCCACTCGGACGGCATCAGAGGCCAGGCTTCGTCGAGTTTTTTCCCGGCGAACGGCCCGTTGGCGAACCGGCATTCGGCGCCCGTCATCCAAGCTTCGCCGACTGGATCGGCAAGGTTCGACATTTCAGGGAAAAACGGCGCGAGAGAACGCGAGCCCCAGGGCCGCGGGCTGAAGACAGGGTCAAGCCGCGCCGGACAAATGTCCACGCGCGGCTCGGCGTGCGAAGTCACGGACGGCTATTTCGCTCCAAAGAAGCGATTCATCCGGCGGAGGCCCTCGTCAATGCGATCGAGCGAAGTCGCGTACGAGAGGCGCAGATAGCCGGGCGCGCCGAAACCCTCTCCGGGCACGAGGGCGACATGCTCGCGCTCGAGGAGCTGCTTCGCGACGGCGGCGGCGGTGGGCATCTCCGCATTGAAACGAGCGGACACGTTGGGGAAAACGTAGAATGCGCCCTGAGGCGCGGTACAGGTGACGCCCGGGATCGCGCGCAAGCCCGCCACGATGC
>Ga0187872_10004771_pt1 | contig 10036 bp, 7 predicted proteins | sample June2016WEW_16_4_FD_132973 | JGI IMG/M metagenome (GOLD analysis project Ga0187872, IMG submission 132973) | Peatland microbial communities from SPRUCE experiment site at the Marcell Experimental Forest, Minnesota, USA - June2016WEW_16_40 | ecosystem: Environmental > Terrestrial > Soil >...
ACGCCGAACGTCGAACGCTGAACTTTGAACTCCGAACCTCGATCACCGCGGTAGGGGGTATCATTATGGGGTGGAGACGGCGAGGCCCGTCAGTCGCCTGGGATTCCTCGAAGTTGGCGGCGAGGATGGCATTCAAGGCGCGGGCGGATTCCAGGTCATAGCCGATCGGTTTCTCGACCACAATCCGCGTCCATTGCCGGTCACGCGCCAGTCCGGCCTTGCCGAGGTATTTTGGGATTTCGCCGAACATGCTCGGCGGCGTGGCCATGTAAAAGATGCGGTGGACTTTGGCGCCCCATTCCTTTTCCAGCTTCGCGCATTGTTCGCTCAGGGCCGTATAGGTCTGCAGCTTCTTGAAATCGCCCTGCTGGTAGCGGATATGCCCGGCAAACTCGCTCCACTCGCCAGCTTCCACCATTCCCCGGCGCGAGAACTCCTTGACGCCGTCGTGGAGACGCCGTCGCAGCTTTTCGTCGCTCATGTCAACGCGATCCACCACGGTGATCGAAAAATGAGCGGGCATGCTTCGGTCCTGGGAGAGGTCGAACAATGCCGGCACGAGTTTCCGCCAGGTCAAGTCACCGGCTCCTCCAAAAATAACGAACACCGTCGGTTCGAGTTGGTCATTCGGTTGCATTCTCACTCCTTCTCCCATTCCGTGTGAAACGTGCCCTTGGCATCGGTCCGCTCATAGGTGTGGGCTCCAAAACAGTCACGCTGGGCCTGGATAAGATTGGCTGGCAGCCAGGCGCTGCGATAGGCGTCGAGATAACCCAACGAAACCATCAACCCCGGGGCCGGCACCCCGAAATCCGCCGCCCGGCACACCACCTGACGCAAGCATTCCTGGTGCTCCATGACCTTTCGCGACAAGTTGGGATCCAGCAGCAAATTCGGCAGATCCTGCCTCGCGTGGAACGCTGCGCAGATGTCTTCGAGCAACCTGGCGCGGATGATGCAGCCACCGCGCCAGATCCGCGCCACGGCCTCAAGATCAAGGTGATACTCGTATTGGTCCGAAGCAACCGCCAAAAGCGCCAGGCCTTGTGCGTAGATGATAATCATCCCGGCAAAAAGCGCGTGGCTCAGTTGCGTGAGGAATGTGTCGTGGTCCCCGGTGAAGCGCCGCTGGGAGCGCTGATAAATCGCGCTGGCCTGCACCCGTTCCTTAGCGAGCACGGACAGGTCTCGCATCGCAACCGCCAGGTCGATGGTCGGAATCGGCACTTGCAGTTCCATCGCGCTCTGCGAAGTCCACATGCCGGTGCCCTTCTGCTTGGCCACGTCGAGGATTTCGTCGATCAGCCGCTGGCCGGTCGTCTCATCCACTTTGCCGAAAATGTGACTGCTGATTTCCATCAGGTAACCGTTCAGTTCACCGTTGTTCCACTTACTATACACGTCGCGCAGTTGGTCGTCGTTTAAAGCCAGGCCGCGTTTCATCAGGTCGTAGGTTTCGGCGATAAGTTGCATCATTCCGTACTCGATCCCGTTGTGGACCATCTTCACGAAATGCCCGGCCGAACCGGGCCCGAGGTAGGTCACGCACGGATCGCCGCTCGCCTTGGCAGCGACAGCTTCCAGCACGGAACGGACGCGCTCGTAAGCCTCTTTCGGCCCGCCGGGCATGATGCTCGGTCCATGACGCGCGCCTTCTTCTCCTCCCGACACGCCGACTCCGAGGAATTGGATGCCCTTCACCGTCAAATTGCGGAGGCGCACGTCCGTGTCTTTGAAGTACGAGTTGCCGGCATCAATAATGAGATCGCCCGGTTGGAGATGCGCGAGCAGATCGTTGATGACCGAATCCACGGGCGGGCCTGCGGGAACAAGCATCATCACTGCGCACGGTTGGTGCAGCAGTGCGATGAACTCCTTGATATCCGCCGCGCCGCGGACGTCCCGGTTCTCCGCCTCCTGGCGCAGCGCCGCCACTTTGGCGGCATCCTTGTCGTAACCAGCCACCGAATGTCCGTGATCGGCCATGTTCAGCAAGAGATTGCGCCCCATGACGCCCAAGCCGACCATGCCGATTTCATATTGTTGTGCCTTCATGCTATGTTAATTCCTTCAGCCTCATTTCTTCTTCGGGTGCGCTAACCGTTTCGGTGATGCGTGGCCGCTCCGACCGAGTTTTTTGAGAGCCGCGCCTTTGTGCATGGCCAGGTGGTCAGTCTTGTCGCTCTTGATCAAATACTGCGGCTCCTCCGCCGTGGCGCCGACGGTGTAGGTCTTGAATTTGATGGCGGACGTGATCTTCTTCTTGATCGTTCCGCAGACGCGGCCCGCTTCCGAATTCCACTCCACGTGATCCCCAACTTTGAATTCGTGTTTCACAGGCATGATGTTTTGTGTGCGGTTCCTCTATTATCGGTTTGTTGCCAACCCCAGCTTGTGGCAGCGATGCTTCTGCCGGCAGGAATCCCCTTCCGAAAGTCGCTCCAGTTGGGCAGGCCGAAGTCCCAGACCTCATGTCCGAACTCACGCAGCACTCTGGTCAGTTGTTCCTTCATGGCAAAAACTGCATGATCCGCTGCAATTCCGACACGCATCAGTTTGGATCTCCCTCATTACGCCATATCTCCACGGCCTCTTCCACGGTCGCCTGATGACGGCTCGGACGTTTCCGGTCCAGTAACTTCATGGCACGTTCGTAAACGTTCTCCACGGTGAAACCGTACTCGCGCATCACAACCTTTCCCGGAGCGGACGCACCGAAACGGTCCACGCCAATCACCTCGCCCCCGTCGCCCACATACTTGCGCCAGCCTTGAGTGACGCCCGCTTCAACCGCAAGCCGTGCGGGCGCTGATGGCGGAAGAACCGAGTCCCTATAACTTGGAGGTTGGGCCTCAAACAATTCCCAGCTCGGCATGGATACGAGCCGAACTTGGATCTCATTCTCGGTCAGTTTTCGGCAGGCCGCAACGATCAAACTGACTTCCGACCCGGTGGCGATCAAGATGATGTCTGGGTTGCCATTGGGAGCATCAGCCAAAACATACGCACCTTCCCTCAGCCCATCTGCCGCTGCAAATTGGGTGCGGTCAAACGTGGGCACATCCTGCCGGGTTAAGATCAGCGCGACCGGCCGATCCCGGGTCTGCATAGCGACGCGCCACGCCACGGCTGTCTCGTTCGCATCGCAGGGGCGGATGACGAGCAAGTTCGGGATCGCGCGCAGCGAGGCCAATTGCTCGATCGGCTGATGCGTTGAGCCATCTCCGCCAACAGCGAGGCTGTCGTGGGTGAAAACAAAGATCACCCCCTGTTCCATTAACGCCGCCAGTCGAATCGGTGGACGCATGTAGTCCGAGAAAATGAGGAACGTCGCCGTGAACGGAATGACGCCGCCATGCACCGCCAACCCATTTGCGATGGCTCCCATCGCATGCTCGCGAACACCAAAGTGCAGGTTGCGTCCCGCATAACTCCAGCCGCCGCCCGTAGATCCCTGCAGGTTGCCTGCCTCATCGCGCGGGTTTTCAAAATCGCCCATCGCGTTGAGCGCGGTCCGAGTGGACGGATCTAAATCTGCGGAGCCGCCGATCAACGAGGGAAGGTTCTGACCGATTGCGTTCAATACCTTGCCTGACGCGGCGCGTGTTGCCATGCCTTTCGGGTCGGCCGGAAAGATCGGGATGTCGGCGTCCCAGCCTTCAGGCAATACGCCAGCCACTCCCTGCTGAAACTCCCTGGCGAGTTCGGGGAAAGCTTTCGAGTACTCCGTGAATCTCACATTCCATTCCGCTTCGGCCTGCTTGCCGTTTTCAAGTGCGAGACGGAAATGCGTGAGTGCTTGATCTGGAATGTGGAACGGCGGATCGAGTGGCCAGCCCAACGCTTGTTTCGTCGAGTTCACTTCTTGCTCGCCGAGCGGCGAACCGTGCGCTTCAAAAGTGTCCTGCTTGTGCGGCGAGCCATAGCCGATATGCGTCCGCACGAGAATCAGCGAGGGGCGCTCCCTCTCGGCTTGCGCCGCACGCAGCGCGCGGTCAATCGCTTCAAGATCGTTTCCATTCTCCACCGTCTGCGTGTGCCAGCCATACGCTTCGAAACGCCGGGCACGATCTTCCGTGAAGGTGATGTGGGTCGAAGCGGACAGTGTGATGTGGTTGTCGTCATAGAGGCAAATCAGTTTGCCGAGCTTCAAATGGCCAGCGAGCGACGCGGCCTCGGACGACACTCCTTCCATTAAATCGCCATCGCTGACCAGCGCGTAAGTGTAATGATTGACGATCTGGTGGCCCGGGCGATTAAAGCGTTCCGCGAGGTAGTCTTCCGCAATCGCCATGCCGACGCCGTTGGCGAATCCCTGGCCAAGCGGACCGGTGGTCGTCTCCACCCCCGGCGTCATTCCGCGCTCGGGGTGGCCCGGGCACTTACTACCCCATTGGCGGAATTGCTTAATTTGTTCCAGCGGCAAATCGTAGCCCGTCAAATGCAGCAAGCTGTAGAGCAACATCGAACCGTGTCCGGCCGACAGGACAAACCGGTCCCGATTGAACCAATGCGGATTGGCCGGATTGTGCCGGAGAAACCGCGTCCATAACACATAGGCCATCGGCGCAGCACCCATCGGCAGGCCTGGATGACCGCTACCGGCTTTCTCCACAGCGTCCACTGACAGGAAGCGAATCGTGTTGATGCACAGGTTATCCAATTCGACCGAGGAGCAAGTAATGGGAGATTGCGTTTTCAATGGGATTCCTCCTTGTTCGTTTAGGGTTTGAGATTCTGGTCGGTAACCGCGCCCAGCGAAGCGGAGCTGACAGCGCTGGCGTATTTGGCCAGCACGCCGCGCGTGTAGCGCGGTTTGGGTGCTTTCCACGCTTTCCGGCGACGCCTTAGTTCGCCGGCGGAAATCTCCAGGTTTATCTGCCGTTTTTCGGCATCAATCGTGATGGGGTCGCCGTCTTTGACCTGGGCGATGGGCCCTCCCACGCAAGCTTCCGGTGTGATATGGCCCACTACAAAACCATGGCTGCCACCCGAGAATCGCCCATCGGTGATCAAGGCGACATCCTGGCCCAGTCCCTCGCCCATAATGGCGGAGGTTGGGGCGAGCATTTCGCGCATCCCGGGTCCTCCTTTTGGGCCTTCATAGCGGATAACGACGACATCGCCTTTGCGGATAACGCCAGCGAGGATTGTTTCCATTGCCTGTTCCTCGGAATTAAACACGCGCGCTTTGCCGATGAAACGCAAACCTTCCCGCCCAGTAATTTTGGCGACCGCGCCTTCGGGCGCGAGGTTGCCGTAAAGAATCACCAGATGGCTCTCTTTCTTGAGCGGCCTCTCGAGCGGTGCGATGATCGTCTGTTCCTCGGGATAAGGCTTCACGCTTGCCAGTGTCTCCGCCACGGTCTGGCCGGTAACCGTCAGACAATCGCCCTGAAGAAGGCCAGCCTCGAACAGCGTCCTCATCAAGGGTCGGATGCCGCCGATGGCGACGAGTTCGGACATGAGATGTTTGCCGCTCGGTTTCAAATCGGCGAGCACGGGAACCCGCTTGCCGATGCGCGTGAAGTCATCGAGCGTCAGCCTGACGTTGCAGGCATGGGCCATGGCCAACAGATGCAGCACCGCATTGGTCGAGCCGCCCAGGGCGATCACCACCGTGATGGCATTCTCGAAAGCGCTTTTGGTCATGATATCAAGCGGACGAAGGCCTTGCTTGAGCATCTCCAACACCGTGGCGCCGGCGCGGCGACAATCCTCCTTTTTCGCTTCGGAAATCGCATTCTGGGCGGAGCTGTTGGGCAGGCTCATGCCCAAAGCTTCAATAGCGCTGGCCATAGTGTTGGCGGTGTACATGCCGCCGCAGGCCCCGGGTCCTGGAATGGCGCAGGACTCAATGGCCTGGAACTCCTTGTCGTCAATGCGCCTTTTGGCATGCGCTCCGACGGCTTCAAACACGGAAACGATGTCGAGATTGCGGCTGTCCCCGGTGAGACATCCGGGCAAAATCGTTCCGCCATAAACAAAGACGGCAGAGCGATTCAGCCGGGCCATGGCGATGAGCGCACCGGGCATGTTTTTGTCGCAGCCGCCAATGGCCACCAAGCCATCCATGCCTTCGCAGCCGACAACAGTTTCAATGGAGTCGGCGATGACCTCGCGCGAGACCAGCGAATACTTCATCCCTTCAGTCCCCATGGAAATGCCGTCGGAGATGGTGATTGTGTTGAAAACAATGGCCTTGCCGCCGCCGGCATTGGCGCCGGCTTCGGCTTCGCGGGCAAGTTGGTCGAGGTGCATGTTGCATGGCGTGACCATGCTCCAGGCCGAGGCGATGCCGATCATCGGCTTGGAGAAATCCTCCGGCTTGAAGCCGACCGGATAGAGCATGGCGCGACTGGGCGCCCGATCGGGACCGTCCAAGACCTTGGCCGAGAAAGGGCGCACTGATTTCGCGTAAGGATTGGCGCCGCGCGCGGCGGATTTGTTAGGACTCATTTATAAGAAAACGGTCGCATGGCAGACCCGTGGCGACAAGGGCGAGCATCCGACTGGGGGTGTGAGACAAGGCCCGGATAATGCACCCGCACGACCTCTGGACGACGGAGTAACCAGTCCGCGACGGCCTGTCCGTTGCGGTTGTGTGCCTCCATCCGCAAGGCGAACGTCCGCAGCCCGCGAAGCACCAGCCAGGCATCAAGAGCATTCACCGTCCCACCAAGGTTTTTGTGGATCGTTCGATGCATCACTGACAACGGCTCCTTGCGCACCAAACAGCCGCCAATCATGTCGGAATGCCCATTGAGGTATTTGCTGGTCGAGTGAACAATCCAGTCCGCGCCGAAATCGAATGGGCGCTGATTGAAGGGCGTCGCCACCGTGTTGTCCACGATCACCGGGGCACCGCAAGCATGCGCCCGCGCGACCGTCTCGGCGATGTCGATGAGCCGCATCAGCGGATTCGAGGGTGTTTCCAACAACACCGCTCCGGCCCGTGACACCGCGTCTAACCACTTTTCCACATTGGTGGCATCGATGCTCTCGACTGGCACACGATGAATTGTGGAGAGAATGCGCAACAGCTCGAAGCTTCCTCCGTAAACATCATGATGGGTAACCAAAGGTCCGTCGCGCCCATCGAGCCCTGCCGTCACCGCGCACAATACCGCGGCGTTGCCCGAACTTGTGATGAGCGCCTCAGCGCCTCCCTCCAGATCGGCGATCATCTCCGCCAACCCCTCCACCGACGGGTTGCCGAATCGCGAATACGCATATCCCTTGCGTGCCCCGGAAAAGATCGCCTCGGCATCCTCTGAGGTTCCCAGGTCGAAGATGGTGCTCTGCACGATGGCCCGCTGGAACGGCTCGTTCGCCCTGCCAGGCCCGCGGCGGCTCGCGCCACCGTGGGCACAGCGAGTGGCAAGACGGCGGGGGTCCACGCTCATCGTGACCACCTCAAAATAATTCCCGTGCCGATCACGGTCGCGTGACGAGGCCATGACCGAGTACCCGCATGAACAGTCGGTAATGGGTCGAGTATCATGTTTATCGTCTTACGACACATCGGCAAGCGAAGCAAGGGCTCGTGCCGCCAAGGCTCTGGTGGAAATGCCGGAAGGTTCCTTGCAAGCAAGACTACGGGGCGTTGTTTGGGGTGGTGGCATCAGTGTGGGGTGCCCCGTAGTGCCAGGCAACGGGGCGAACCGGATTGCGCTCCGCTCGCCCTTTCGCGCCGCGAGCCTCCAATGATATTGAGATGACTTTCGCTCTGGTCGTGTCTCCCGCTTGCTGAGCGATCGGGCTCCAAAAGCGCCAAGTGCTTGCACGCTCCCGGCGGGTTGGCGCAAACCATCCAAGGCTGAGCCCCGGTGCACGAGGTTTTCTATTGAGACCGCGCCGATTTTTTCCAGAGCGTCGCGGTAGGCCGGCAAGGCGCACCCGCCGACGAGCAGCGCGACCTCCGCTGGCAGGGACTCACGCATCTAAATCCGTCACCAGATTCGTCGAAAAGTGATCTCGAGTGTGACTACTATTGTGACTACTCCGGCCCTTTTGGCCGGAGGTCGCTTTCGCAAGTCATTGATAATGTGGCGCGTCCGGCAGGACTTGAACCTGCAACCTTCTGATCCGAAGTTGGCCAGTTTGGATTTTGCCCAGTAGTGATGAGTTGCATTTAGTTGCAGATCCCCCGTATTTACAAGGCGTTTTGCGCTGATTGTTAAACTCAAAGCAACTTGGTGCGACCGCTCAAAACCGAAAAATTGGCCAAGCATTGGCCAAGCATCCAATCCTCGACGCGCCATTCATTTTCGGTGATTGAGATAGTGCGCCGCGGTTCGCGCGTTTCGTGTAGCTGATACACCTGCACCCTCTGGCTTTGTGCTGGCATTCGTAGCATGAATGCCGGTGCTGTATTTAGAGATTCCGACTCAACCGAAGCCACAGCCGCCGAAATCGCAACGAAGCGGTCTTACCCGAAGACTCATGCCAATTATTGGAAGTCTCGGCTCGAACATCGCACCTATTCGCGCGATGGGAAAACGTTCGAGGTCGCCGAATGGTCAGTCCGCATCCACTTCAAAGGCATCCGAAAGAGTTTCGATTTGGAAACCGCAAACAAGGAGGAAGCGGCAGTTAAAGCGCGCGATATTTATCTGTCCATCTTGGCAAAAGGCTGGTCTGCCACAATAAACGGACTTGCTCCGCAGCTAGTGCCACTAGCCGAGATGGGCAGCGAATCCGCCACTATTGGCAGATTCCTCGCCGAAGTGGAAAGAACGGCGAATCTCAAACCGAAGACATTTCGCTATTACGGTTCATGCTTGCGGCAGCTCGCGGCTTATGTTCGAGGGGTGAAATCAGATGCCTCACGGTTCGATTACCGTCAAGGTGGGGCAACGGCATGGCGTCAGCAGGTTGACGCGACTCTGCTCTCAGCCATCACGCCCGCCGCCGTCGCTGACTGGAAGATTGCCCGTCTCAAACGGGCGGGGAGCGATCCGCGCCGCAAGCTCGAAGTGAATCGGTCTTTTAACAGTTGGCTGCGGAACGCGAAAAGCCTTTTCAGCGACGCAATCATTTCCAAACCGAACTTCCGCGTAAAAGTTCCCAAATTCAGAGTGCTGGACGGTCAGCGTGGGGAACGCGAGGTGTACTGGTTTGAAACCCTGGATTTTGAGCGGCCAGGCTCAATGAAATTCCAAGCGCCAGCCGGGATCACGTATGAGGCGCTCGTGACGAAAGCGCGCCATGAGTTGCGCGCGGACAATTCCGAAGCGTACAAGTTGTTCCTCTTGTGCCTTTGTGCCGGTCTTCGCCGGGGGGAAGCTGATGTTTGCCTGTGGACGCAACTGAACGCCGATGACAACTCGATTCGACTCGAAGCCAACCAGTACATAGAGCCCAAGCACGGCTCAGGCGGCACTGTGTATGTTGACCCGTCATTGATGAAAGAACTCCTCAGTTTCAAAGGGCCGGAGCAAGATGGCTTCGTGGTCAATTCCCCTTTGGGCTGGAAGGCGACGACGTATTGCCGCTATCGCTGCGAACCGCATTGGCGAACACTCATCGACTGGCTGGAGAGCAGTGGCATTAACGCGAGGAAGAAAGTTCATGAACTGCGGAAACTCTTTGGTGACGCCATCGTCAAGCGAAACGGCATCTTCGCCGGTAGTGCCCAACTCCGGCATTCAACCATCCAAATGACCGCCAGCCACTACACCGACCCACGCCAGCGCGCGGCTCTCCCGGTAGGCAATTTGTTCTCGGATGATTGCACACAAATTGTGCCCAACTCCCAATCTCAGGCGGAGGTGTCGGCACAAAAGCCGGGAACAAACGATTTCAAGACGAGAATCAAGAATGGGGTTTGACCCAGTCCCAGCGACATCCGTCATAATTTCTCACCAATTACTCATTCATCACCCGTTCACTGGCACTTTCACTGGGCGCGAAAAACATCAAGTAAATTGCCAGATTAACAGCCGTATTAACACCGCGCTGGCCCGTGCGTGCGGTTGACTGCGCTAACTTCGCTCCGCCAACCCAACGCACGCGCCGCGACGGTTTGGTTCAT